>Ga0209755_10003812_pt1 | contig 18440 bp, 14 predicted proteins | sample TergutCo191P1_FD_187301 | JGI IMG/M metagenome (GOLD analysis project Ga0209755, IMG submission 187301) | Cornitermes sp. P1 segment gut microbial communities from Petit-Saut dam, French Guiana - Co191P1 (SPAdes) (version 2) | ecosystem: Host-associated > Arthropoda: Insects > Digestive system...
CCCCTTTGATGAAATCCCAGTACTTGCCTGCGCCAAGTGCCACGCAGTCCATGGGATTTTCGGCTATGAAAACCGGAACGCCGGTTTCCGCCGCAAGGAGCCTGTCAAAGCCCCTTAGTAGCGATCCCCCGCCCGTCATGACTATGCCCCGTTCCACGATGTCGGCGGCAAGTTCCGGCGGCGTCTGCCCCAGGGTTGTCTTCACGTTGTCAACGATTTGGTTGACGGTATCCCGAAGCGCTTCCCTGATCTGGTCGGAGCCGATCTTGAAGCGCTGGGGCAGGCCGTTGGCGGCATTGGTTCCCTTGACCTCGACCTCCCTAAGGCTTTCGTCCGGGACGGCGTTGCCGATTTCGATTTTAAGGTATTCCGCCATCGGCTGCCCGATGATCAGGTTGTGGACATTCCTTACGTACTTCATTATGGCGGCATCAAATTCGTCGCCCCCAACCCGGATGGCGTTGGTGACAACCATGCCGGACAGGGAAAGAACCGATATTTCCGTGGTTCCACCGCCAATGTCGCAGACCATGTGGCCGGCAGGCTCGTCGATTGGAATGTCCGCTCCAATTGCGGCGGCGTAACTTTCCTCGATTACGATTACTTCCCTTGCTCCGGCCTTGTAGGCACTTTCCTCTACCGCCCTGCGTTCAACCTCGGTAATGCTGGAAGGAATGCCTATTACCATTCTCGGTTTGACGAAACGGTAACGGGGCAGAACCCGGGAGATAAAGTATCGGATCATTTTCTCCGTGGATTCAAGGTCGGCTATAACGCCGTCTCGCAGGGGCCTTATTGTGCGTATGTGCCCCGGAGTCTTGCTCAACATACGTTTTGCGTCCGCACCTACCGCGATAACCCTTTTGGTACCAAGTTCGACCGCCACCACCGACGGTTCGTTAAGCACAATACCCTTGTTCCGTATGCAAATAATGGTATTGCATGTCCCCAAGTCCATGCCAATATCCGATGAGTTACTGCCAAACATAAGCCCCCCGTATTCAATTACGGCTTTACAATGAAAGCCGTGTTCTTGCTCTTAGATGTGTTGGATCGGCGCTTACTGCACGCCGCCATTCGGCGCGGGCACGGGTATTGTCCCCCTGGAGTGCGTACAACTCCCCCAGTTGGAAACGAGCCTCGGCGTTTTCACCCGTTTCCTCAAGGATTTCCATAAGTTGCCCAATCGCTCCGTTGATATCGCCGAGCATTCGTAGCACGTCCGACAAAAAAAGCCGTGCCGTAAGGGTAATATGCGAATCCATGGAAACGCTTATACATCGCATCAGGTACGCCCGTGCCTTCTCGAATTCCTCCAAAGCGACGTACGACTCCGCAATGGAAAAAAGCAGAAGGGCGGAAGGCCTTGTCGTTTCAAGGGCCTCGGAAAAGGCGATCACGCTGTTCCGATAATCCCCGATTGCGGCATATGCCAAACCCAGGAACTCGGGTATGTCCGAGGCCCTATGCCCCAGCGCCCTGGCCTTTTCCAGGTACCTTACCGCAAAATCCGCAAAGCCGTCGCCTTTGTTAAAATAGGCCTTTCCCAGGACATAAAACAGCCGCCCGTCGTTTTCAGATTCCCTTAGCAACATGGCCTTTCGCAACGCCCGTACGCAGGTATCGAAATACGCCGCAGCCGCCAGGCTGTCAATCTGAGAGACACCCAATTGGTAGGCCGAGAACCCGTGCATGGTCAAAAGGAAATAATCCAGCGGACGGGCCAAAAGGGCTTCCTGGCTAAGCCTATGTACCTCGCCAAAATGACCCGTTTCCCAAAGCCGCAATAACTCATTACGATCGACCCTTGGCCTTCCCCTCTGGGTATTCCCCGTAAACTGAGAGAAGGCCGAAACGCTTCCGACAACGGTAGCCAGCACCACTACAGCCAAAAGAAACCGTTTTCGGCGGACGCCTTTTCGGTAAGCAAACCTATTTCTCCTGATACGCAATACTCCCTACACTATAAGTGATATACCATTCCTGGTAAAATGTCAACCGGGGGTGATTCCAAAGGGGCACTGCATTGCCGTGAGAAAACCGGCAACCTCGCATCGAAGAGCAAGATTGCCGGCCGGCTTTACATTAATTTACGGCGAAACCTGGGTCAAACCCTAAACCGTGAAACGGACTTCACCAAGAAAGATATGTTTTCCCTGGTTCTGCCGGTAAGGTCGTTGACGGCATTCACCGCCTGGTTAACCTGCTCGGCACCGGAGGCCATCTCGTTGATCCCGTTGGTTATCTCCTGCGTGGCCTTCTGGAGGTTCTTGCTTTCCTGGATTACCTCCTTGCTGCCCTCGAGCATTTCCTGCGAACCGCCCTTTACCTGCTGGGTTATGTCGTTTACCTGCCCGGATGCGCTTAGAACCTGCTTGCTTCCTTCACTTTGCTCCTCCATCGCCTTGCGGATGGCTTCCTCCTGCTCCGCCACGGTTTTTACGCCACGGTCTATCGCCTCGAACTTGTCAAGGACGTTTTCGGTGGAACGGGTAATCTTGTCCATCGAGTCCTTGATTTTCTTAAGCACCTCCCCGATGGTCTTGGACTGTGCGCTGGAGCTTTCAGCCAATTGGCGAATTTCGCCTGCCACTACCGCAAAACCTTTACCAAGCTCGCCGGCCCTGGCCGCCTCGATTGCGGCGTTCATCGAAAGAAGATTCGTCTGGCTGGCGATGTTCTCCATTACGGAGTTTATCTCCAAAAGCCCCTCGGACTCTCGGACGATCTCCTGAATGTCATGCGCCACCTCCTGCAAGCTGGATCTGCCGGTCACCGACGATTCCTGTAGATCTTTCACGTTTTTGACGTTCTTAACGAGGGTAGAGGTAACGGACTGGATGCTGGCCATCATTTCCTCGATGGCAGACGAAGCTTGCGAGATGGCACTGGTCTGGCGTTCGACGTGCCCACTGAGCTTGTTGATATTGACCGTAACCTGCTCCATCGTTGCGTTGGTTTCGGTAACGCTGGCACTCTGGTTCAGCACCCTGCCCTTGATACTCTGGATGTTGGCGGCAATCTGGTTCATAGATGCGGCGGTCTGCGTCATGTTGCTGGCAAGGTTTGTGCCTATGTCGGACAGCTCTCCCGACTGCGTTTTGATAGAAGAAATCATCTTCCCGAATTCCTCCATGCTTGTGTTGTAGGAACGGGAAGCCATGGCTAGCTCGTCCTTGCCCTGCTCGGGAAGCCTCTTCGTCAAGTCGCCGTTTGCGACATCGTCAAGGGCATTGGTCAACAGGCCAATGGGCTTTGTTACCATCCCGGATATCACCATTGCGATCAACACGCCAATCACGACACCTACAAAGCTTAACCCGATAAGAAGCAAAAACGTCTGATCGGTCTGGGCGGAAAGCTCTTCGCTGATGGTTTCCATGAACCCCCGGGCGGTATCATTCAGGAAGTCGTAGTGAACCAAGGCCTGGTTGACCGTGGCAACACCTTGGCGCACAAGGCGAATGGCCTCTGCATCGTCGAAGGCCCTTGCGGCGTTCATAAGCCCCGCAATATAGTAGTCGAAGTAATGGTGAACCAACGACTCGTAGGCATTTATTGCCTCCTGCCGTTCGGCTTTTTGCACGGCATCCAAAAAAGGATCCTCATCCACATTGGCACGGAAGCGCACGATGCGCACGTCAATTTCACGGCGAAGCCTGTTTATGCCGGCTTCCTGCGTGTTTATGCCGGCGATGGGATCGTCTGGATCGCTCATATACATGGCGGCTCGATTCATGGTGCGTCTGGAATCCATGAAGAGCACGCCAAGCTCACTCATAAGGATGTACCTTTCCATCGGGAAAGAAAGCGCATAGGTGTATTGACCGTCCACCTGCCTAAGGTTAAGTGCACCAAACATGGCGATAAACACCGTGATGGCCACTAACGCAAAAAAACCAAGGAAAAGCTTGCCTCGGATTTTCATGTTCTTAATAAACATCATAGTTCAAGTCCCCCTGCAAAATAGTGTTGGTACTTTTTTCTTCAGAAACACACTTTTTTAACAAGCAGTGGAGCACTTTGTTCCCCATCGAACAAAGTGATGTTGATACCTTTTGTTCATCATAAGAAGCGCAGGTTTTTTAACGACCGAATCCCTTCAATAAGCAACCCCAAACATACGAAGGAAACTCCGACCCATGTATTTATACCATGACATTCATCATGGGGCAAAAAAATAAACAACCTCGCCTGGAAAAAGCGAGGTTGGTGTTGTTTTGGCAAGGCTTGTTCTTGCCTTATGCTGGGCACGAGTCTGCATAAACTCGTGCCTTTTTCATTTTCAGTCTTGCGACCAGGTTGCGAATCTAACGCAGGGTTAAACCTTAAACCCAGAAACGGATTGCGCCAAGGAGGTAATGTTTTCCCTGGTTCTGGTGGTAAGATCGTTGACGGTGTTCACCGCCTTGTTTACCTGTTCGGCACCGGCGGCCATTTCGTTGATTCCGCTGGTTATTTCCTGCGTCGCCTTTTCAAGGTTCTTGCTTTCCTGGATTACTTCCTTACTGCCCTCGAGCATTTCCTGCGAGCTACCCCTTACCTGCTGGGTCACCTCGCCTACCTGAGTCGAAGCAGCCAGAATCTGCTTGCTTCCCTGGCTCTGCTCTTCCATTGCGTTTCGAATGACCTCTTCCTGTTCCGCAACGGTTTTTACGCTCTGGTCTATCGTCTCGAACTTGGTAAGGACGTTGTCCGTGGAGCGGGTGATCTTGTCAATCGATTCCTTGATCTTCTTAAGCACGTCCCCGATGACCTTGGATTGCTCGCTGGAAGACTCGGCAAGCTTGCGTATCTCGTCGGCGACGACGGCGAAGCCCCTGCCCGATTCCCCAGCGTGGGCGGCCTCGATTGCCGCATTCATCGAAAGAAGGTTCGTCTGGCTGGCGATGTTCTGCATAACCGAGTTTATTTCCAGCAACCCCTCGGACTCACGGGCAATCTCCCGAATGTCCGACGCAACATCCTGCAAGCTGGATTTGCCCAGTTCCGACGATTCCTGAAGATCCCTAACGTTTTCGACGTTCTTTACTAGGGTCGCGGTGACGGACTGGATGTTGGCAATCATTTCCTCAATCGAGGACGATGCCACCGATACGGCGCTGGTCTGGCGATCCACCTGACCACTGAGCTTGTTGATGTTGACGGTAACCTGCTCCATCGTGGCATTGGTTTCGGTAACGCTGGCACTCTGGTTCAGCACCCTGCCCTTTATGCTCTGGATGTTGGCGGCAATCTGGTTCATTGCGGCGGCCGTCTCCGTCATGTTACTGGCAAGGTTGGTGCCTATATCGGACAGCTCGGTAGACTGCCTCTTAACGGAGGAAATCATCTTGCTGAATTCCTCCATGGACATGTTGTAGGAACGAGAAGCCTGGCCTATCTCGTCCTCGCCCTGATCGGGGAGCCTCTTCGTCAAATCGCCGCTCGCCACGTCGTTAAGGGCCAAAGTCAGAAGGCTTATGGGTTTGGTTACCATGGTGGATATCACCATCGCTATCAAAAGGCCCAAAATCACGCCAGCAATGGTCAAAATTACCATTATTACCATCGTGTTGGCAGTGGTGGCCTGTATTTCGAGGTAGCGGTTAGTCATGGTGATCTGAGCCCCTTCCCTAAGCATGTTAAACGTAGCGCTGATATAGTCGTATAGGTAGGCACCAGTGTCCAGGTAAATGTCGATGCGAGCCCTGCTTTCCGCATCGCCAACTATACCGTCCCTGGCGGCGGCAAACATACCCTCCAGAACCTCGTCGGTATACTGGTGCAAAAGGGCCCTTAGGTTTCTCGACTCCTCAAGGTTTTCCGCCCGCCTGACGGGGTTAATCAGAGTGTCAGCGTTCAAGCTGGCATCGTAAACGTCCAAATACCTATCCAACTCCCTTCTTAGCTGCACGGCTTCAGCCCGCAAGGAATTCAAGGTAGGCTCGTCACCCAGGCGGAAGGCCATGGCCGTTACAATGCGCCTAAGATCCATAATATCCGCGGCTAAGTAATTTAAGGTATCGTACCTCGTGGACGGAAAGTCCTGCATAAGAACGAAATTGGTGTTGATCGTACTGATATTGTGAATACCAAACACAGAAATGAATACCGTGATCGCCAATACCAGGAAAAACCCCATAAACAGCTTCGCCCTGATTTTCATGTTACGCAACAATGTCATAATTCAAAGTCCCCTAATTTTTAGAGTGAGTCACACCAGCAAAACTTGCGGCATTTTGCACTTTTTTACCTGCCCCTTGCAGGGCTTCCAGTAGACTTCTACCACTATTGTTAGTCTAGCGCATATCCCAAAAAAAAGCAACAGTCTTGTGCCAAATTTAAAAACAAAGTATGATACTTGTAACTCCGATTCCGCCAGGCTAAGGCTTGGAACATAGGTTCCAAAAAACCTACACCAAGCTATGCCCGACGGAACGATAGGGTATGCCGGGAAACGGGTATGCCTTCCATATCTTGAGAAGGAGGCTATTATGAGGAATAGTCGGATTTTGTGTGCGGTTTTTGCCGCGGTCTTTCTGTTGTCGGGGCATCAGCTCTTTGCCAGGGGCAGGACCGATACCGCAAGAAGGGTCATCCTTGCCACCACCACCAGCACCTACGATTCGGGGCTGTTGGGCTTTATTCTGCCGGTTTTTACCGCGGAAACAGGCTGGGACATTGACGTAATCTCCGTGGGGACGGGTGCGGCCCTGCAAATGGGGCGAGACGGGCAGGCGGACGTGCTTTTGGTACACGCCAAGGCCCAGGAGCTACAGTTTGTGGCCGCCGGCTACGGTGTCGAACGCTTCGACGTGATGTACAACGACTTCGTCATCGTCGGGCCGCCGGGCTTTATCGAACACAACGCATACGTGAACCAAACCCTTAGAGCCATCGTCGAACAGAATCTTCCCTTTATATCCCGGGGGGACAACTCCGGAACCCACATAATGGAACTAAGCCTGTGGGACAGTGCTGGGGTGGATCCATCGGTACTTTCCGACTACCTTTCCGTGGGCCAGGGCATGGGCGCAACCCTGCGGATGGCGAACGAGATGAAGGCATTCACCCTGACCGACCGGGCAACCTTGCTAAGCCAATCCCCCCCGGATCTGGTGATTGTCTGCGAGGGGGATGCCCCGCTTTTAAACCTGTACGGGGTCATAGCGGTAAACCCGGCAATACACAGGGGGATTAACGCCGAAGGTGCCCAGGTTTTCATCGACTGGATTCTGCGGCCCTCGACCCAGGATTTGGTCTCCACCTTTGGCATGGCGGAATTCGGGGAACCACTGTTTTTCCCCAACGCACAGCGTTGACATGCACCGGTGAACCTTTCGCTCGTCCTTACACCCGAAACCCTGGGCATCATAGGCACAACCCTGCGGATGGCCCTTGCCTCCACAACCATAGGATCGGCCCTGGGCATTGCCCTGGGGCTGCTCCTGGAAAAGGCAAGGTTCCCCGGCAAAAGAATCGTCGTGCGCCTCTGCCGCACATTGATGGGTACCCCCCCGGTGGTGGTTGGCCTAGTGGTCTACCTGCTATTGATGCGCCGGGGGCCCCTGGGCTTCCTCGGCTGGATTTTCACCGTGCCGGGGATGGTCTTCGCCCAGGTGTTAATCATCACCCCAATCGTCTGCGGCATGGTCTACTCATACGCCGTTAGATCCGCCCCCCAGATTAGGGCCTTCGCCGTAACCATGGGCGTAAGCCCCCTGCAAGCCAGGCTCTTGATGCTCAAGGAAATGCGTGGCGAGATATACTTTTCGGTGATCACCGCATTCGGAAGATCCATAAGCGAGGTTGGAGCGGTGATGATCGTCGGCGGCAACATCATGGGCAGGACACGGGTCATGACCACAGCAATCACCCTTATGCGGAACATGGGCAACTACGCCCAGGCTATCACCCTGGGGATCGTCCTCTTGCTGCTGGCTTTCCTGATCCAGTCCCTGTCGGATTTCCTGCACAAGGATCGCCCTGCCGAGGAAAATTTCTGATGCTGCACATTAGCTCGCTGAAAAAAACGCTGGGGGGATTCTCCCTGTTTATAGAAGACATGCGCATACAGAAGCCGGGCATCTACGGCCTTATCGGGCCAAACGGCTGCGGCAAGTCAAGCCTTACCAAGCTGATAGCCGGCATCCTTAAAGCCGACGGCGGCAAAATCGACACCCCCTTGGCCAGCCGGGACATCACCATGGTTACCCAAAAGCCCTACATCATGGACGACACGGTATTCAACAACCTGGCCTACCCCCTGCGGCTTAGGGGTGTCAGGCACTACCGGGAGCTGTGCGGCGAGTACCTGGGGGAAATCGGCTTTACCGAAAAGCGGAACCAGCAGGCCCGTGGACTTTCCGGGGGGGAAAAGCAGAAGCTGGCCCTACTACGGGCCATGATCTTCAACCCCAAGCTGGTGATCCTGGACGAGGCAATGACCGATCTGGACTTGGACAGCCTGGATCTGTTTGTAGGGAAGATTCTGGAACGCCAAAGGCAGACCCCGACCGTGTGGATTATCATAAGCCACCAGCTTTCCCAGATCAGGCGACTATGCGAACACGTTTTCTTCATGACGGACGGACGGCTGGAAGCCCAAGGCCCAACCGAGGAACTTTTGCGTTCGGCAAACCCTGCGGTGCGGCGGTATCTGAGGCATGAAACCCTGTAGATTCTGCCCACCCAAGGCGACCAATTAAATGCGAAAAAAGGCCCGAAACGCATTGACAAAACAAAAGGCCCGGGCCATACTTAAACCATCAAGGGGCTCCTTGGAAGAGGGCCATGCAAGAGAGGTTCGCCTATTATCCGTTTTTTTCGGCAGGGCGAGTAAGACCTGAGCATGGCTCTATTTTTATGTCCTCAAGATAGTGGTGGTAATACTTATCCCCGTAGTTCTTTATCCGCCTAATCGTTATGACGGCATTGTATTCATTGCCGTTTATCTCGCAAGTGCTGGCAAAGTACGAGATTATCTCGATGTTTTTCCTGCCAAGCTCGTCTTCTGCGTCGTGATCGAAAAAGCCGTTTTCCAGCAGCTTGTCCAAAATCTTGATGGAAAGTGCCTGTTCACGGGACTTTGACTTGGTTTTCCATTCCCCCAGCCCGTCTTTGGAGACAATTATCTCCCGACCAGATGCCTTGTTGAGAAACCTTTTCCCTTGAAAGTGTTCCCGTGCATAACCGTAACATTCCCTTTTAAGGTCGTGAAAGGCCAGGGATTTTTCGTGTTCGGTCTCGGCAATTCCGCTTTTTGCCCCTTCCGCATCCTTGCCGAGGGAACTGAACCTCCGTGAGGTTTCCTTGATGTTTAACGTGTCCATACCCTTATATATGGCGAGAATTTGCATTTTGCATGAGCCTACGGGAAAAATTCTTTGCAAAACGTGCTATTTCGGCAAAAATGTCGTCCTTGCCTGACCGTACATTTTGAAGCAACGTTCACAAGCGAAAAATCCTAGTCAAATGCAAAACATGGGTACAGATGGCTTGAATCTTTTGACAAAAATCGGCATACTGACATTATCTCAACATTACACGGCGCAGCAGTTCGTGTTGCGGCTTACTTAGGAGGACTATAAATTGGAAATTACACACGGAATACCAGAATGGATGAACCATCTGTTTTGGATTGGAATAGCTGGTGCCGTCCTGGCAATTGGTTTTGCTTTGTTCCAGCAACGCAAGGTTCTGCAAAACTCCGAAGGCACCGACAAGATGAAGGAAATCGCGGAGGCGATCCGTGAGGGTGCGAATGCGTACCTCAGGCGACAGTACCGAGTTGTCATAATCTTTTTCGCCGTTATGACCGCCATTCTGGCCGCACTTGCGTACATTCCGTTGCTTTTGGGTGCGGATCAGGGACTTGTCAATGCGTTTATCCCGTTCGCATTCCTTACTGGTGGTTTCTTTACCGGCCTTGCCGGATTTATCGGGATGAAGGCGGCCACCAAAGCCAATGCTCGCACGGCCTATGCAGCCCAGCAGGGGCTTAACAGGGGTCTTAGGGTAGCGTTCTCGTCTGGTACGGTCATGGGTTTCGTCGTCGCTGGATTCGGTCTTCTGGATATTGCGGCGTGGTATCTGATACTGCATTTCGTTTTCCAGGAAGGGCCAGAAGTTATTGCGCCGGTTATGCTTACCTTTGGTATGGGCGTTGCGTCCATGTCCATGTTTGCCCGTGTTGGCGGCGGTATCTTTACGAAGGCGGCTGACGTTGGTGCGGACCTTGTTGGTAAGGTAGAGGAAAACATTCCGGAGGACGATCCGAGGAACCCGGCCGTTATTGCGGACAATGTCGGCGACAACGTTGGTGACGTTGCCGGTATGGGTGCGGATCTTTACGAGTCCTATGCAAACGCACTGGTGGCCACTTTTGCTATCGGCGTGGCGGCTGGCTACGGCAGTTCCGGTCTGCTTTTGCCCATCCTTATCGCATCGGTTGGTATCATTGCTTCTATAATAGGTACCTTTTGCGTACAGACCAAGGAAAATGCGACACAGGAAAGCCTGTTGCGCTCCCTGCACAAGGGTACTTACGTCGCCGGTATCATTTCGGCCGTTACCGCCCTGCCGCTGACCCTGTGGATTTCCTATAGCACTGGGGAAGCAATGTGGCGAGGCGGTTGGGGTGCCGCTGGTATTTATGCGTCGGTTCTGATTGGGCTTATTGCCGGCTTCATAATCGCGCACTCCACGGAAGTATTTACTTCCGTAAGCCACAAGCACACCAAGGAACTGGCTAAGTCATCCGAAAGGGGCACTGCGATGATCATAATCGGCGGTATTTCGCTGGGTATGAAATCCGCTTCGGTTCCTATTCTTACGGTTGGCATTTCCATCATCATCAGCTTTATCCTTTCCGGTGGTCTGCTCCCGGACAACCCGGAAATCGGCTTTGTGGCCTTTAACGCCGGGCTGTACGGGATTGGGCTTGCCGCTGTTGGCATGTTGGCCACCCTTAGCGTTACCTTGGCCGCCGATGCCTACGGGCCAGTAGCGGACAACGCAGGCGGTATTGCGCAGATGGCTGGGTTGCCGGAAGAGGTTCGCGACCGGACTGATGCGCTTGATTCGCTGGGTAACACCACCGCCGCCATCGGCAAGGGTTTTGCCATTGGTTCCACCGCATTTACCGCCGTTGCCTTGCTGGTTTCCTATGTGAACATCGCAAACGACCAGCTTATTGCGGCAGGTGCTCCTGCCGTCGATGGCTGGGCCGTGAACCTTCAATTGACAAACCCACCCATGCTGGTTGGATTGTTCCTTGGTGCGGTCATGTGCTTTGTCTTTGCGGCCCTTACCATTGGTGCCGTGGGTAATGCCGCAGGCAGCATCGTGGAAGAGGTTCGCCGCCAGTTCAAGGAAATCATCGGGCTTAGGGAAGGCAGGGAAGGTGTAAAGCCGGACTATGCGGCCTGTGTTGATATCTGCACCAAAAGCGCCCAGAAGGAAATGCTTCGCCCGGCTCTGCTTGTAATTCTTGCACCCATCGTCATTGGGGCTTTCCTTGGCGTTGAAGGGGTCATTGGCCTTCTTTCTGGCGTTATCGTAACTGGGTTCCCCATGGCTGTGTTCATGCTTTCCGCTGGCGGTGCCTGGGACAATGCAAAGAAGTACATCGAGAAAGGCCGATTTGGCGGCAAGGGCAGTGACAGCCACAAGGCGGCGGTTATCGGCGACACCATCGGCGATCCGCTCAAGGACACCACCGGCCCGTCCTATAACCTTTTGATTACGCTTTCTTCCACTGTGTCTATCGTGTTCGTGGGCGTAACCATTGCCATCTCACGATTGCTGGGGCTGTGGGGCTAAACCTAGCTTCCGCACTTAGGTAAATGCACCCCGAATTCCCTTGTGGAGTTCGGGGTGTTTTTTTGTGGGGCTTGGGATGGCTTTTTTACCCGTTGACATTGATAGCCAATGCTCTTAGGATAAAATTAATTTAGAGCTAGGAGGTGTGGCAATGAAGTTATATGTGCTGCAATGCGGCGTACTTTACAGCGACAAAAGCGTTTTTGTTTCGGGGAGCGCAGGAAAATTCGACGTTCCAGTCCCTTACTTTTTAATCGAGCATGAAAAGGGCTATGTGCTGTTTGATTCCGGGCACAACCAAACAACGGTGAACAATCCGCAAACACTGCCCCAGGCCATTTTGGACTCGTTTCGTCCGGCTGATTTTGGGGATGGCTATGTGCTTGACGCATTGAAAAAGGCAGGCGTTAAGCCAGAAGAGATTGTCTACCATGTTTGTTCGCACCTTCACTTTGACCACGCAGGCGGCATCGGCCTTTTCCCGAACGCAACGTATGTGGTTCAACGGCAGGAACTGCACTATGCCTACGTGCCGGATCCGTTTATAAAACTTGTGTATTTCCGCGAGGATTTTGACAAAGACGTAAACTGGCTTTTTCTGGATGGCTGGAATGACAACAGGCACGATTTGTTTGGCGATGGAAAAATTATCATTTACTACACGCCAGGCCATACGCCAGGGCACCAATCCATGCTGGTTAACCTGGAAGAAGACGGGCCGATGCTCTTGACGCAGGATGCCTGCTTTACCGAGGAAAACCTTAACGAGCTGAAGCTTCCCGGAACAGTCGCCAACAGTTCGGCGTATATCAAAACCTTGATGACGTTTAAGGACTTGCAAAAGCGTGGTGCCAAAATCGTGGTAGGTCATGATTGCAATGCCTGGCTTTCAATTAAAAAGTTTCCGGATTTCTACAGGTAACGCTAGCTACTGGCCTTGGGTTTCTGGCAAATACATTCTAAGCTTTTCGATCATGCGCTCGAACTTTAGAGGTTTGCCCAAGTGGTCATTCATGCCAGCTTGCACACATTGGGCAATATCCTCCTGGAACACATTGGCGGTCATGGCTATAATGGGTATGTTCTTTGCCCATTCGATATTGAACGCCCGTATGTGATGTGTGGCGGTCAAACCGTCCATTATGGGCATTTGAACGTCCATGAAAATAATGTCGTATCGCCTGGGATCGTTACGGAACATATCCACCGCCTCCGCACCGTTGACCGCACAATCAATTTCGATACCCATCGGCTCGAACATCGCCATGACGATCTCCCGATTAATCTCAACATCATCCACCAACAGTACCCGATACCCTCCGAAAAATTCCCTCTGCTCATTACCCACGCCGACGGCACTGACCACCTCGGCATCGCAGACCTCGAACCGTACTGTAAATATAAACTTTGCTCCCTTGCCCAATTCCGACTCGATTGAAATCTGTCCACCCATTGCCTCCACGATCCGTTTGGAGATGGCCAGGCCAAGACCCGTACCGCCGAATTCACGGGTCGTACCAGCTTCCGCTTGCTCAAAGGCACTGAACAGTCGGGACTGCTGCTCTTCCGATATGCCGATACCCGTGTCGGCAATTTCGATGCGGATTACATTTTCTAAGTCGCCGTTGTGGCACAACCGCTTTGCATTAAATGTGATAAGTCCGCCATGGGGCGTGAATTTAACGGCGTTGGTGAATAGGTTGGTAATGACCTGTGCCAAGCGTAGATCGTCACCGATTATAAACTGCGGAATTGCCCCATCCAACTCTACTACGAGCCTAAGGGCTTTTTCCTCCATTTGCATACCCAACATGTTGGCGGTGTTTTCGATTATTTTCCTAAAATCAAACGGCTGGTTATGCAGTTCAAATTTTCCAGCCTCGATTTTTGACATTTCCAGTATGTCGCTGATTACGCCAAGCAGGTGATTGGAAGCCACTTCAATTTTTTCAAAGGCGTAGTCCTTGCCATGAACTGCCGGGGCCGATTTGCCGATGGCTGTCATGCCAACGATGGCATTTATGGGTGTCCTGATCTCGTGGCTCATGTTGGAGAGGAACCTACCCTTGGCGAGACTGGCCGCCTGTGCATTGTTAAGGGCCTCCTCCAGCTTGGCAAGCATCTCCTTTTGCTCACGCAGATCACGCACATAGGCAATCACAAAATCCTTGTCACCAAGCCTTACACGTTCGAGAATCTCTTCGCAGGGGATAGGCTTGCCGTCCAAGGTTTGATACATCCACTCATAGCGCACACTGCCTTTTTCAAACGCCAAGCGCAGTAGCTCAAAGTTTTTCCCATGCGAAGGGGTACCATCCGGCTGACACTCCGGGTAGAAGGAATGAAAATTATCTATGAACACCTGCTTGTCGGGAATTTCAAACAAGCTTTCCACTTTATGGTTGACATCTAAAACATTGCACATTTCGTCATAAAGGGCGCACATAAAAGGCGAGGAATCTAGCATGGCATGGAGCCTCTGCTGAACGGTGCGCTCCATTTCCCTATATTTATACACCTCGGTTAAATCACGCACAAAGACCACCAAGCTGTTCTCGCCCTGCCATTTTACACGGGTGATCGTGGTTTCGCTGGGAATTGGTGTGCCGTCTATTTTTTGAAGCATCCATTCAAGGCTGGCGTGTCCGTTTTCAAGCGCGGACTTTATGCATTGAGCCATTTTGTCAGTCGAGCGTGTGCCGTCGGGCTGGTATTCAGGAACAAGATCCCGCCACCTGGCAAAATATTCCTCTTTACTCGCCAAGCCAAATAACTTTAGGACGGCCTGGTTACAATCGTATATTTCAAAATTTTTGTCACGCAAGCTACAGCCCAAGGGCATATTGTCTATAAAAAGCTGCAAACGCTTTTGATAAGCCTGGTCCATTTCATCTTCGGCGACGGGTATGGTATCTATTATGGAGCGCATCTTTTGTACATCATCAAATATATTCGCCTGTTTCGTCCTGCCATCTATGGGTTTCGGCGTATCCGTAGGGATGAGCCAAGCGTGGCCAAGTCTTTGAATGCCACTTACTTTTCCCTTTGAGCACAAAGACTGTACCTGACGTTCGGTTATCCCCCATCGTTCTGCGGCTTGTTTCGAAGTCATCCAATCCAGTTCCACATTTTCCTCCTTTTTGATATGGACACTGTTCTCAAGAATCGCAATTTACAATATGACACGTTTTACCGAAGAATACAATGACGTGAAACGGGTGGAGCGAGCCCTACCACGGCTCGTTTGCCATTATGTTCAGGACTTGCTATGCGCTTGTGCATTGCATTCCTGCGCAAAATGCCTTAGACTGCCTTGCATGAGCGCAAACGAGAAACACAAGGACAACATCTTCTCGCGGCTTTTCAGCGACCCCGACACCCTGCGCGAACTGTACTCCGCCATCGAGGGCGTGGAACTGCCGCCCGACATCGCAATCGACATCAACACGCTTTCGAACGTCCTTTTCATGGGCCAGCTAAACGACGTGTCCTTCACCATCGGCGACCGCCTAGTCGTGCTTGTCGAACACCAAAGCACCATAAACGAGAACATGCCCATGCGGATGCTGATGTACATCGCAAGGGTGTACGAGAAGATAATCGACCGAATGAAGCTGTACCAGACCAACCTCGAAAAGATACCGGTGCCGATCTTCATAGTCCTGTACAACGGCAAGGCCCCGTTCCCCGCTCACAAAACACTCAGACTGTCCGACGCGTTCAAGAACATGGACGGTTTAAGGGCGGAAAACCCGGCCAGCCCCGCGCTGGAGCTTATCGTGCATGTGTACAACATAAACCAGGGTTACAACACCGAGATATTGGGGAAGTGCGAAACCCTCAACGGGTACAGCGTTCTCGTGTCCAAGATATGGGAATGCCGCGAGGTCATGGAGCTTGAGGACGCGATGAAGGCGGCGATAAGGTACTGCATAGACAACGACATATTGCGGCTGTTTTTGGAGGCCAACAGTTCGGAGGTATTGAATATGCTGATAACGGAATGGAACCTAGAGGAAGCCCAAAGGGCCTGGCTTGCACAGGGTAGAAGCGAGGGCCGACAGGAAGGCCTAGAAAAAGGCAGACAGGAGGGCCTAGCGGAAGCCTTGGACCTTATCGCCAAGGGCTACACGCTGGACGACATCAAAAGGGAGCTTGAAACCAGGGGTTGAGGGGAGCGACGTGGCGACAAAAACACTTTTCAACGACTTCGACGATTTACTGGACATATGCTGGGACAACGTGTTCAAGGCGGTTTTCGCAAGGGACACCGAGGATTCAAGGACGGCGCTTTCCAGCCTTGTTTCGGCGGTCATAGGCAGGGAACTGGAGGTACTGGACATACTAGCGAACGAGCCGGCGCCAGAAAGTACGAGGGACAGGCTTGTTCGTTTCGACATCAACTGCAGGACCAAGGACGGCGAGCCGATCGACGTGGAGATGTGCCTGAACCCTGACAAATTCGAGCCGGTACGCCTGGAGTTCTACGCGGCGAAACTTTTCGTCGGGCAGGACATAAGGGGTACCACCAAGACCTACAACGATCTGAAGCGGACATACCAGATAGCCATACTGGCCAATGGGACGTTTTTCGCCGACGGGGACTTTTTCCACAGCTTCGAGTACTACGATCCCGTCCGCGGTATTTCGCTGGGCGGCAGGACCCGTATACTGACCCTGGAACTATCGAAGGTGGACGAGGTGGCGAGGAAGCCAGTGGAGGAAATGGGTAACTCCGAGTTTTGGGCGGTGTTTTTTCGGTATCACAAGGATCCCGGCATGAGGGCGAAGATAAACAAAATAGCCGAACTGGAGGAGGGTATTGCGATGGCAGGAGGAGTGCTTCTGAACATAAGCCGCGATGAGGTGGAACGCGCACGGCTGTTGAGCGAGTACAAGGGTGCGGTTGACTTCCAAAGCAAGGTGAATCAGGCAAAAATTGAGGGCAGACAGGAAGGCCGAGTGGAAGCCTTGGACCTTATCGCCAAGGGCTACACGCTGGACGACATCAAAAGGGAGCTTGAAACCAGGGGTTGATCTCCGTGGGGTTGGGCGCTTGCGGCCGGGGGTGGGCCTATGTCGCTAGGGGGAGTCGGTCTCCTGTGATTGGGGTGGATCCTCCCGGTCGATGTTGGTGTAGACGGTGGTTATGTTGTCCGCCGTCGATTCGTCTATTTCGGCCCAATGGTCGAGGGACTTTTTGATGAGTAGGCTGGTGTCCGTGTATTCCTGGCCTTGGGAGGTTCGCTATAACGCAAATGCCATCCAAAGCCACTTGACAAGCCAGGGATTTGGGATTAGCTTATGCGAAGGGGAGGGTATGCAAGGAAGCATCAAATTCAATAAGTCTGCTTTCAAACATAATGTAACGGCGCCTGATATTTTTGCGGCTTTTGAAACCTTCATTTTTGAGGATCCTATTGAGGGGGAGGAAAACAAATACTTGCTTATCGGGTTTGATACCAATGCCAATCCGATAGAAGTCATGTATAACCGCATTGATGAGGATCGGATTAATGTATTCCATGCGATGCCGTTGCGGTCCGCATATGCGGCGTTGCTTGATCGATAGGAGGTTTTATGCCTGAAATGACCGAGGAAGAAGCGGATGCGCTGGACGAATTGTGGACCAAAACAACCCCCGAGATAAAAATCGGTGGCGGCGGCGGTTTTTTTTCCGAACACAGGGCGCGAATGGTAATACTGGATGAACAAACAGCCCGCATATTAAACGCAAAGGCAATGGCCGCCCGACAAACGCCATCGGAATTGTTAGTGTCGATAATTCGCAAGGAATTAAACCTGTCGCATCAGGCAGGCGTGCCTGCATCGGCCACGGGGGTCGCCTAGCGGAAGCCTTGGACCTTATCGCCAAGGGCTACACGCTGGACGACATCAAGCGGTCATAGGCAGGGAACTGGAGGTACTGGACATACTAGCGAACGAGCCGGCACCGGAAAGTACGTGGGACAGGCTTGTTCGTTTCGACATCAACTGCAGGACCAAGGACGGCGAGCCGATCGACGTGGAGATGTGCCTGAACCCTGACAAATTCGAGCCGGTACGCCTGGAATTCTATGCGGCGAAACTTTTCGTCGGGCAGGACATAAGGGGTACCACCAAGACCTACAACGATCTGAAACGGACATACCAGATAGCCATACTGGCCAATGGGACGTTTTTCTCCGACGGGGACTTTTTCCACAGCTTCGAGTACTACGATCCCGTCCGCGGCATGTCGCTGGGCGGCAGGACCCGTATACTGACCCTTGAGCTATCGAAGGTGGACGAGGTGGCGAGGAAGCCAGTGGAGGAAATGGGTAACTCCGAGTTTTGGGCGGTGTTTTTTCGGTATCACAAGGATCCTGGTATGAGGGCGAAGATAAACAGAATAGCCGAACTGGAGGAGGGTATTGCGATGGCAGGAGGAGTGCTTCTGAACATAAGCCGCGACGAGGTGGAACGCGCGCGGCTGTTGAGCGAGTACAAGGGTGCGGTTGACTTCCAGAGCAAGGTGAATCAGGCAAAAATTGAGGGCCTAGAAAAAGGCAGACAGGAGGGCGAGGCGATAGGTGAGAAAAAAAGAGACTCGGAACTTCTAGACCTTATCGCCAAGGGCTACACGCTGGACGACA
>Ga0209755_10003813_pt1 | contig 18434 bp, 11 predicted proteins | sample TergutCo191P1_FD_187301 | JGI IMG/M metagenome (GOLD analysis project Ga0209755, IMG submission 187301) | Cornitermes sp. P1 segment gut microbial communities from Petit-Saut dam, French Guiana - Co191P1 (SPAdes) (version 2) | ecosystem: Host-associated > Arthropoda: Insects > Digestive system...
TCTTAGCATACTTAACTCACATTATCTGAAATATTTATGAATTCCAGTGCCTTTAAAGTTGTACAGTTAGTTCACTAGTTGCCTCACCACTTCTAATTAATGTTTGTTATTGATGTACTAAATTAAGGTGATTACTACAGTTTTTGACAGTCCTGCAGATCTGTGTAAAAATTTTTTTGTCCCTCTGTCTTTGCATATGAAAAGACTCAAGAACTGTTGAACATATTTCTGTGAAATTTGACAGTGAAAGGTTTTACTGAAATCTGACAAGCCACATAAATTTTCATTAGGTCAGACAAAACTAATGAAGACTTCAATGCATGGCTGTGCACATCTGATATGAAATGTACTAAATATCTGTCAGAGAAAAAATGTTTTGCACTGAAGTTTTAGGGAAGAGTGAAACATTTAGTTTATGACCAGCACACCTTCTGAATAAATATCCTGACTTTCAACATAATTAGTCAAAAGGAATGGTAAGTGTACATGTCTGAGTATGCATAGTCCACAGTAATCTTTCAAACATAAATGCAGATTACCTTTCTTATTGTTGACAGTAATTAAACAGAACTTCCTCCCACTTGACCTTACAGGCCTACAAGTATATAAATAAATATTTAATTGAAATATAATTGAATATGCTGCTACAGCCGATACTTTATTAAAACTTCAATTTTTTTTTTTGTACAATTACACAAAATAAAGTAAACATGCCAGAACTGCTGTACATAACACACATTTCTATCTTGTTTTGTTTGACTCTAGATGTAACTAAATGCACTGTTGATTATATGTATAGGCTTTGCAAAAAAAATTCCAAAACAAATGGGCCATGGCTAGGCTTTCTAAAGCTACTCTGCAAACTTTCCATCCCTCACTTGACACTTCAAGACTAGCTATTTGGTTACAAATCCTTCATGTTGCTTCCAGAGTCATTTATCACTTTCCTTGCTGGATGTATGTAAAACTCCTTTGAAAAGTTAGGTTATATCAGGTTACAAATGTATGCTTGTCCTTTGACACTTCATTGTCCTAAATTAGTCAAAATAATCTTCTTGAAAAGTGTTAAGAAAAAACAACTTCACACAAAAAATTAAATCTCCTAATCTAATGCACATATTTAAGTTGTTTTATTTTGAGGAATAACCAGGGAATGTTCAGTGCTACTTAAATTTACACTATTTACACCATTATAGTTTCGATTACTAGTTTTGACCACAGTGTTTGCACATTTTCATCCTCTCTGCTAGTTGGTAATTGAACGGTGAATATTTTTAAGAAGAATTTTTGCTCCACTATCCAATTTCACCATGGTGTAGCTGATCCTTACTTTTCATCACATCCATTAAAAATGCTGTTATTTGAATCTTGGTAATGGGGAGAGCAATTTCTGCTCCTGTTTGAAATTTAATCCCTCTTGTCCAACCCCTAGGTAATAAGTACAATAACTAAGGTTCTATCAGTAAACATGTAACTAGAGAAACATGCTGGAGTGACCATTCTCAGTGCTTGACTATGATTTGTTGTGTGAATATACAACTGCATGATATCCAACTAACACAAGCCAAACCCATGCTCTACATTACCACTCAGGAAGGGCAGTGAGTGACACTGGAGCATCAACGGTGATGTGTGGTGGGGACAGACTCCAGGTGACAGCGATGGTCCACCACAGTGAAGTCCAGCAGCAACCCTCTCGTAAGATTCTTAACTTGCTCAACTGTAGTTTCTTGCTTCTGTTTCTGCATGCTGTGTAAAATGGACCACCAGCAGGACAAAGTTAAAGCACTGTAAGGTAGTTTGTGCACATATGTTTAATGTTATTGTACATGATTTCAGGTCTTCCCATGGTGTAAATGAGGTCTTTGTTCTTCTGGGTTATTAGGTAGTGCTGATTGGTAGTTAGTCAATACTGGATATCATCCTAAAAGATCGAAGAACTAATGTCATGTTTACAGTACAGTATTCTTAAAACACATTTTCTTCTCTTCTCAGGTATTTTTGAGATTGTCTTTTTGTATCCCTTTATTCGGGCCTGAAGCCTTTGGTTACTAATGCACTCCATGCCATGACTATTTTTTCATAACATTTCTGTTTGAATATTACGCATACTGTGAGGCATGTTTAGCTTTATTGTCTTGCTGGTAGATTGCCAAAAATATCTGCATTTTCTAAGGTATGGAAACAGTTTGGGTAAAGTGGCTGTCTGAGAAGAACTGCACTACACATAACTACCTGGCACGGAATGTGTGAAATGGCTTTTCTCATTTCACCATTTCATTTTACTGTTCCCTTGGAGCAGTTTATAGCAGTCTTTTAACCAGTATAAAAATTGGCATTTATTCTGTTGCAAGAAACAATGCTACATCAAAAAAAAATAATAAAATTTTCAGTCGAAAACAATTTATATCCTTAATCAGATGCATAGGCTGCATGTTTCAGATTAATTAACTAATCCATCATTAGGCCTATTTATAATGCTGTAGGCTAAAAATAAGATACATTTGTTGCCAAAAAATCTACTATAATGTGGCCTACACTGTTAAGTGTGACTTTTGTTATGAATTTCATGCTGAAAGATGAACACGAATGAAGAGTTTTGGGTTTAAGGTAAAATTCTTTACAGTAACAGCATTTTTGTGTAAAATTGCTATTCTGAAGCTTTATCTTGAAAGTAAAACATAATATGTTGCCTCTATCTCTGCATCAGTTTCCTTCACTTGGTACTCTAGAAAAATATGTTGTGCTTTATACAGATAAAATTTATTCCACCTTATTGCACACCATATACCATATATAAGATATTCCATTGTATTTGACAAACATGCTGGTATGTAGCCATCTTCAGGGAGTACACACAATTATCATATTTAGTTAAAAATACATAACATTGTCAAAGATTAAGGTAAAATATACATTTTAAAGTAAATTATGGTGTGTTCATATGAAGTAGAGGATTATGTGAACGATGACAGGATACAATTAGTAAATACTTTTTCATAGATTTTTTTGGTCTGTACTTAGTACAGAGTGTTCATGTAATGCATACACAACTTTGCTTCAATATACAGAACTTTTAACTCATACTGAAAAGAATGTGCTTGAACACAACAAGATTCATTTTTAGAAATGTACTAATTGTTTGCTGTTATCTTTTATGTCATCATCTGTTTCATATGAACACACTGAAATTAACTGTGAAATATCCTAGTCTCTGACAGTGTTATGTCTTTCTAAATAAACATGGTCTTTGTGTGTACTCCCTGAAGGTTGCTACATATATTAGCCTAAACATGTTGGAGTAACTTGTATATGGCATAAAGTTTGCAATAAGTTGGAATAAATCTTGTCTGTGTGTGTGTGTGTGTGTGTGTGTATATATATATATATACACACACACACATACATATACATATATATATAAATATTACTCATTGCGCAGAGGATGTATGATATTAAGTATGTTGTGCCTATTTTTATCAGCTGTATCTGTAGACCCTGTGTCTGTGAGTTTTTCTTCATGTTTGTAGTCTCCAGTTTATTCTTTTGATTTTTAGAAAATTCAGGAATATATTTGAATGTATTAACAGTATAGCCGTTTCTTATAATAGATTGTATGGATATTGTGGCCTGTATTGTCATTTGTGTTGCTAAGGTACATGTTACATTTTTATATGTTCCTTATTTACACTCTTGAGATTTATGAAAATATATCATTTGATACATCAGATTCTTGGTGTGGGGGTGGCTGCTGTGAAAATACCTGTCCTTGTGGGGTGTGATGTCATGGACTGTGGTAGATGTGAATTGACAGTTTAGAGGAATGCTTTCACCATCATCATTGTAGTTGAATAAGTGATGCACAACAGATATGCTGATATAAGGACATGGTGGACCAGGGTATAACACTGGCTGAGCCGGTGGGAAGAGGGAAAGTAAGAGTGCAAAGAACGTTAGGAACATTAGATGTTCCAGGAGTAAGTGGAGTCAACAGAAGGGTAGTAAAAAAATAGTTCACTTTTGGGCAGGTCTTTAGGAAAGGTGAAAGGAGAAGTACTAGTAACATTTAATGAAGTAAAAATGGAAAATATTTAAAAATAAAATTAAAATTAAAATGAGAGATGAGAGATGAGATGTAAGATAAGAGAATGAAGGAGAGTTAGGGGGCTGTTGGACCACTAAGAGGAGAGGGAAGTGAGGTAAACAGGCAAGAAAAGCATGCACCCAATGGGGGCATTGTCTTGAATATCAAAGGATATAAAAATCAAAGAACAAAAATAAGTAGAAACAGAAAATAGAATTAAGGAGTGTATGTGAAGGAAGAAAGGTGAGAAGGCTGTCACAACAGCACTTGGCTGTGTTCTGGAAATGGGCATTGTGTGCTGGTTTTAGCAGGCCAGGCTGAGAACCAAATTCAGGGAGTATGTTTAAGAGGTGTTAGATGTTCTTTAGAGTACTATGAGGTTTCTGTGATGTGCTTAGGCAGAGAGTAGCCTACTCTTTATGTTACCAGCTGTTGGCTGTATCTTTGTGGTGTCCCTGAAGGTTTCTTAATTTTATGACACAGAAGCTGGTCTTCTGGAGTTGCAACCAATTCCCCAGGTTGAATGCTGTGTTCAACCATAGCTCCAGTCTCCTCTTTACTCACTGTTTTGTCTTTTCGTCTTGACAATCTTCCATTCATTTTTTATTTCATTTTTTAATAAATATTTAATTTTTACTTATACTTTTGTCCATGTCTTTGCTTTCCGCTAAGGCCCTATCCCACCACACACCCACTACAAATGACCCATTTGTAGGTCCTGGCCTGATTCTCTGTACTTTAATTTGTTTACTGTTCCCTAACTTGCCAGAGCTCTGCCTGTCCCTATACCTGTGTGCTACTTTCTGTCTGCCTAGGTGACAGACGCAGTAGGTTAATCTGAACTGTCAGTACATATCAATTAGATTTCACTTCCTTACACCACTGCAGATTACAGCAGATCTTAAATGTCGTGCATTTTATACTCATATGCATAATTTTAGGGTGATTGAGTAATATTTTTAATCAATATGATGCAAATCACAAGCCAAAATAAACTCATATACAGTATGTACTTGGGGATTGTATTGAAAACTTGTAATTTTGGCATTGTGGTCCGGTGTCAGTGTTCAAAGATAAAAAATGTCATAGAATTTCATCTCACTTGCAGGTGGATGTTTGATGTCAGAAATACTTTTCTCTTCTACAACCTACTGTGATGAACTTTGTGTGTATAACAGAATTGTAAAATATGGCTTTTATAATATTCACAATTATTTAACCTCATTTTCCAAATTGCACCAAATTAGTCAGGACTATGGTAATTAAGGGTTAAAATTTACACCCTTAATCTTTATCCTGCTGGGGTGGGTATGTAAATTTGAGCGCGTGATTTATGAAAAGCATGAATATCACAAAGACATGGTTATGAAATAAACACTATTTTGAGGAAAAAAAACAGATTATGCAACTTGCCTTAAAATGCTGTAAATTTCCTTGTTGCCTAAGTATATGCAGTGAATTTCTAGGGGCATTTTTCCTATGTGGGTTTGCATATGTGATTGCAGGTCTTTAGGAGGTTAAGTAAAGAGTGGCTTTCACTGCGCCATTTTAAAAAACTAGTAACTTGTGAATGAACTTTTGTAGAAAATTATTATCCCAACTTTAACCGAGTCTGTAAATATGGAAGGTGCAGAAAATCATTTATTTGTCAAAGTAAAGTAATGCTGTCACCAAATTGGTTTGCACATAGTTGTTGCATTCTCAACAACATTTTGTAAAGAACTCCTGTACTGAGTTCCATGGAAGTCGAATAAACGGTTTGGTTGCTGATGTAGGTAATGTACAGATGGGTATATTCTCCACATAAGTCATATTTATTTTAACTTCATAAAAAGTACCTAAACCTGATGTTGTTTTTGAAAATATAATGAAGGTATGTGCGGCTTCAAGGAATGGATGATATTTATTTGTTCAGCTCATAAATTTTCTCTCTGGGCCTCGTCTCTAATAAATGAGAACATTTTTTATCTCATGAAATTATGTGCAGGCAGGAAATCCCTTGCTGGGACTGAATTTCTTCACATTAGAGGAAGAATCTGGTCTTCTTTTATGCAACAAGCTCTTCCCTTTGTTGTTATCTCTTTCTGGTCTGGTTGCAGTTTGACCATAAACACTTTCTTAGAGTGGAAGTGTTTTATTCCGTCTCTTTAATCTTTCAAGTAATCATTATTAGGACCAGCAATTTGCATGTGAGTTTATTTATAAGACTACCTTGATGAGTTATAAATTTCATTATTTTATGACAGTGTTTAGGAACTTATGTACTCATGTAAATTAGGGAAACATAAAATATCATAAGGAATAAGAATTTTTATTAGTTCAGTGCAGTGTATTTTCAAACAAAAGCTTGTGTGATGAGTGGGAGGTTTTATTAGCGAAACATAAACCATAGTGACACATTTACATTCTGCAAGATACATGTTGCCAATGGTGTGTACAGTGTTGTAATAAAAGTCAACGAGATGCACTGTTTCTCAAATTTATTTTTGATAAAGAACTCTACATGTTTCAGACAGATCTACTGTCTGAAACATGTAGAGTTCTTTATCAAAAATAAATTTGAGAAACAGTGCATATCGTTGACTTTCATTAAAAGAATATATCTCGATAGCAATTTATAGCTAGCTATGTATGAAACAGAGAACTTACATTAAGTAAGGATAGACATTTTAAATGTGCTTTAAAGTTGAGTAAACCGGTTTTCTGTAGCAGTATACATAATGTTCTGCATAATATGTCATAATACTACACTGAGATGCTGGAAAAGCTGTGGCATTTTCTTGAGGTTAATGAAGTGATAAGACTTATAGTGGTGCTTGAAATGAGGTACTGTTGCCAGGCATGTCACAGATAAGCCATGAGCTTTTTTTTTAATTGAAATTTATTCTGTAAGACATCGACATAAGTAAGTTGGGTCTGTGTGTGTGTGTGTGTGTGTGTGCATGAGTGAATGAATGAATCGTGTATTATTACCGTCATTACTATTGTCATTATCATCATTTTTTATCCTGGTTACTGAGTGTGTACTTCACTGACTAACTGTGGAGAAGTACTGTCAGACTATTGAAAGTTGGTGTAGTTTCCACCACTTCACGTACCGCATATCCCATCTAGTAGGAAGTTTGTTTCCCCTCTTCTCCCCACTTTCCATCAGTGGGCCAGGACAGCTCAGTCGGTAAAGCGACTCGCTACGGGCTGGATGGTCCGGGGATCGAATGCTGGTGGGGACGAGATTTTCCGTACCCATCCAGACTGGCCCTGGGGCCCACCCATCCTCCTCTAGAATGGATACCAGGTCTTTTCTGGGGGTAAAATAGCCAGGGTATGGTGTTGACCACCCACCCCATCTAGTGCCGAGGTTAAGGAAAGAATAGAGCTATACCTCTACTCCTCCTATGGCCCTTTGTGGCCTGTTCTAGGGTGAACTTTACCTTTACTTTATCCCCACTTTCCATCTTCAGCACACAGTCAGACAACAGTGATGTGTCTTCATCATTATCAAACTCCTGAGATAACTTCATAAATGTATAAGTGAAGGACAAGTGAATATGGTGTGCAGATTAAATTTGGGAATGAAATTACACTCTTTTTTTTTTATTTTAAATTTGCTTCATAAATGCACCATAGCATTAATGAAAAGTTTGGAGTGAAGTCATTATTGAACATAATATTATAGGCAGAATGCAGCAGTTTATTGGCAAGGGTGTATTTCACAGCTGTACTTTCCTGTGTCTTGTACAGGTTCAGCAGCCTCTCTGGATCCAGTTGCGTGTTCTCCAAACAATATTTGGACACCTGTGAAGCACTGGGATAGTGACATCGAGATTATTAGCAATCCCAGCCAGAGTAGCATTGAAGTGCTGGACGAACAAGCAAGGTATGAATAAACTGCTGTGGGGCTTTGGTAGAACTGTTATGTATGAGGAAGTGTAGATGGTTTGATGATTTTCAGCCTGGTGTTCTATTGGAAGGCAACAAGGTTTATGAGTGCACTATGTTGCCTCTGTGTTTGTGTGTGGACACGTGTGCATGTCTGTCTGTCTGTTCCCCCCCCTTTGCATATTTTTAACCAGTTTGGAGCCAGGCATGTTGAATTTGGTACAAATATGGGTGATAAATATAAACCCAGATAGCTTGAGAAACACCCACCCTAGAAAACTTAAAAACTTGTATCATTTCTACACATTACATATAAGCAATAAGCAAAATGCAGCCCTCCTACCCTTGTGATGCAGGCCACTATCTAATTTCAGAAACCAAAACAGAGAGATACAAAATTATAATTATTTAATCTGCATTCACAAAAAAAATATTCTTCATAAATATGTTGTATAACAGACTACAGCACACTATATATACCAAGATATAACCATAAGTTCCATCTCACATAAGAGTAACTAGCATGCTACTGGGCAAATGGAACACAAATTATTTATGTGTGCTTGGTTCCTTTTACCCAGAATTTTTTTTTTATGAGGGAAACACAAATGAGGACTTATTCAGTAAGATTAGTTTCTGTTTTGCATGGTTAATTCACAATCTTTAGAGATTAATCTGAATTACAGTTTACTGCCTCAGTAATGACACCACTGATGACTGGTTATTATCACTAATCATATGTAAGTAAAAGTACAGATATATTTTAATGTGGCCCACAGTTTTTTTTAATGAGTTGGCTGTCATACCCAAAAGGTTCCTCGTTGCTGTTATTTATGATTTTTACTTATAAAAAGGGCGCAGAAAGGTAAGAACTTCTATACAAAAGTAAAATAAAATAACAACGATAGTAATAATACATGGAATTACATTTTGAGATTAGGACTTCAAGGAGAATGTGCGATTACTGATGTGTCATTGAATGTTATATTTGCCATCTTAAGAGTGACTAAATCTGGGAATTGTCCTTGGATCCTTACATAGATCTGGCATTGGGCCTAATGTGAGAAGTGATGTGTGATTGGTTGGAAAAGGACAATGGTGCTAACTAACAGGGGATTGTTCTTAGGGTCTTGAACAGAGGTGATGAGAAGACTTTTGTTTGGTAGCGTTGGTGGTGGTGGCAGTGATAGAGGATCTGTAGCTAACTCTTGTGATGGAAGGCATTCAGAAAACGTAGGCAGGTTGGGGAGTGGAAGTGGACACAGGATTTTCAGTCTGTATCTGTTCTTCAAGTTGAAGTGTGAGTGTGTGCTGATATCTCATTTGCTTCCCTCACGATGTATGGTTAGTAGACCATGATGTTAGCTACAACCAATGTTTCCCAACCTTTCTTCTGTGGAGAAACTCGTAATTTAGTATTTTGTATCTCAAGGAACCCCTACCAATGAATTCGTACACAGATCAGAAAAGTTTGATAGTGGAGAGCATTTCTGTTACCAGCAGTGAGGCTTCTCTGTAAAAATACATAATGAACACACCTGCAGTACAGATAAGTATAACTGACAAACTAACAAACTGACCAAAACGAAGAGGCAGTTGGTAGTGCACCGAGATGAATCCAGTATTGCCAGTTGCCAAACAAATATTTCTGTGACACTTTGCTGGATATTTGGAATTTTTAATGATGTGGCATAAATTTTATTTGTCAATAATTCTTGTGGAACCTTTGACAGTGTTCTGCGGGACACTGGTTGGGAATTAGTGGCTGTGGCTCTTGAAGTTAGTGCTGTAGATTGTGTTGCTACTGCTGAATTCTGACTGTCAAGAGTACTTTCCATGTGAATTGAGTATCGTACATATACCTGCTGTTTCACGTGACTAGAAGCACAGGTGTACCCATATTGTAACCTAAACCTCAAACATATTGGCTGTCGTATCTCCAGTAGAATCTCTGAGCACACAAAAGTACTGGACCGGACAGCTAGCACTTAGAAGTACCCAAACAATCTACAGAGATGAGACACAACATCAGTGTTGTCAGAATGAAGGCCATACTGGCTTTGCATTGTTAGAGAATTTACAGAGATGTTGAGACATCTTCACTGCTTCACCCAGGAGGGTGGATAGAGACTCAGCAAAGCCCATCTCCACCACTTCACCCCATGCCATCCATTCACCCACCACCTCTGAACAACAGCTCAGTGCCTCCTATACAGTCCATCTTTAGTTCCTTTATTTCCGAAGTGAAGGAAAAAACTTTTTGCCTGTTTCTGTCACCCCAAGTTTCCTAGAAAAATCTACTGGTCATCACTTTTTGTGACTGTGTAGTTGCTTCCATACTGACTAGCAAACACTATGGTCCTCCCCAACCCAATCAGACTGTTGCTTCCCACTCCCTACCTACTGCTAGGTCTATATTACAGTCCCAAGATAATCCCTACATTTACTCAACCTCAAGATTGCAACTGTAATGTATGCTGAAATATATGCAGCCTAAACCTGAAAGCTGATTTCATGCATTTCCCCAGCTGTGAAATCCTAAGGATTAAGATACAAGAAAAGTATTTGTATGAAGAGAAGTCTGTGCGGTAGGGGAATTTGCTTTATGTATTCTTGGAACTCCTTGTTAAGCACATTCATGAAACAATTGCAAATGGTGACTTTGCTTCATTATGTCTGTCTGTCCATCTCTCCTTCCTTCCATGTGGAACTACTTGGCTCCCACTGGGTGGATTTTTGTGAAATTTGATACTGGGATATGTACTAAAATCTGTTGACGGAGTTCAAATGTGGTTGAAATTGAGCAACATACCAGGCACTTTGCATAAAGATTGATGTACATTTGTGTCATTGGTCTTTATAATGGCCACAGGTTGTGTTGTCTGTGCTATACAAGCTGAAGCTGAAGAAGCATTTATGATTTAAACATAATATGGAAGCACAATTGAGTCTAAACATGTTGAACAGAGCACAGCAGAGCAGATTGTTGCTAAAGTAAGAAGAAACCTTACATAGACAATAACAGAGTAAACACACTGGAAGTGTTGCTATGCACATTTCCTAGTACAAGTATGTCATACATCAGTTGTTGCATAATATTTAGTGCCTAATGTAGAAAAACATAAGCCTCAAACATGTGTTAATTATGCCATAAACATAATCCAATAATGTTTAGACTTCAGAGTGCTGTTACTCCTGCAAGGCTGCAATTTCCAGAGGAGAAACAGATGTTGTCAGTGGCAGTCCCAACTCAACGGCCAGTTGCGCCCGAAGTGAGCACTCATTTGATTTCCGTTACTGGTCTTACAGAGAGCAGTTCTTCCAGTAAGTTAATAATAATAGTGGCATTTCATGTGCCTCTCCCCTCCTTCTTTTATTTTTTTAGGTGCATTGAAAATCCTATGGATTACATAGTAACACCACTCTGTCCATCTGTCAGTAAAACAAAATCACTCTGTCCATCTTTCTTTACATCTCAAGAACTGTTGAAGTGTTTTCATGATCATGCTTGGAAACTTTATTAAACTCTGTTGGCACATTCCAGTTTTTGTTAAAATGGGACAGAACTATTGGATGTCTTGCATGATGAACTATATGCATTTCTGTGTGCCTCTTGAGCAAAAAGTGTTAAATATTCTTTAGAGTGAAAAATGTATTTGAATAATAGTTGTAAAGAAAAATGAGGTGCATACACATCTTATGATCAGTACACTTTTATATAAGTCTAACAGTTTTTGACATGAGGAAGTTACTTATGCACAAAGGTTACCAGCAGTCAGGAACAGTTTTCTGAGCCAATGCAACAATAAATTAAATCTCTAGATAATTAAGTGTCCTTCCACCGAATTTGTGGGTCCTTATGCTTATGTGTGTACATTTAATGTGGATATAATTTTCCATTGTAGCATAATTATTGTGTGAACTTGTCTGAACGAATGCTTATTACCATAAATACTTGAGCATGGTATTTATGTTTCTTCTGTCAGAGTGGCTGTTAACTGTACACTGTATACTTGTATAATCTTGTTTAACAAAGGAACATTTATAACTGCTTTTGAAACTTATTTGCATTATCGTATTATTTAGTGACTTATTGAAGTTTCTGTGTTTAGGTTCCCTCACTGATAGTATATGCACAACATATGAAATTCACTCAGAATCACTGTCAATGAGACAGGGATCCATGACAGCAAAGTTAGAAGAGACAGACAATGCAATTACTTTTGGTGATGGAAGCAAATGCACAGACACCAGTGTGAGTCTTGGAATGGTTGATGGAGCTGAGAAATTATCAAGGGGTTCAGTAGATGAATGTGATCATGAAGATGAGAGTCCATTATTGCTCTTCAGGATGCATGAAGAGAGATTAAGTCCTCAGATGAATTATGCTAGCATGCTTAAAGGTGAGAAAGTTAGCAGGTAGCTGGTAGTAAATTTTGTAAGAAGATCAGCGTTCTTACAATTTGGAACGTATGATGAGTTTCTTTCAGAAGTGTAGCTTATTTAAAGGATATGCTTGAGTTGATGCTGTTTGCCACATTTTCCAATTAAACTGTAATCCTGTGGATGCAGATGTTATTCTTTTTCCTCCCTGTGTGTGTATGTATGATAGTGATGAATGAAACTTTAGGGTTATAGCAAACTTCCAAATAATTGTTATATTTACACATGAAAATTATGTACAAAAATAGATCCTGAAGTGCCGTAATTGTGATGAAAGCTCTATCAATCATTTCTGAAAGGACAATGGATTGTTAACCATAAATGTAGCAAAATGACAGTTATGGGCAAAACTTTAAGTGTGTCAAAAAGATGAGAAAACAAAAAATGAAAATGTTTCATTTTGCAGTTAGGCCTACAAAATTGATAAACCAGTACTTAACTAATGCTTGCATGCAAATAATTTTGTTTCCAAAGAAATCTGATAGCTGTTTAGTTTGAAACATTGTCATTTGAGATGAAACAGTGCCAGTTCCAAATTCAAACTGTTCTGTTTGTCACGTCTAATAGTGCTGTATGTCAAAGAATAATTTAACAGTTACATATGCAGCAGAGGCTTTGGCAAAATTTATTCCTACTTCAAGGTCACATTTATCTCTCTCTCCTCATTGCCACTGCCGCTGCCATCCCCACAATCATCACACAGCTTTCCATGCTGGAAACACCATGTGTGGCAATTTCATTATCAGCAGCTGCAAAAGAACTTGTGTTAATTTCCTTCTCAGCGTCAAGACCTGTCCAGTCCAAGTACAAGATATGCTTGTGCAGATCGGTGTATAATACACACTGGTGTATCTTGTGGATGAGTGGCACAGTTATCCAGAACAAAAAAATGTTTCTACCTTCCACATCAGTAGAGTTACCCACTGCCCTTAGAAACTCTGTGAAAATTGGTGTGGTCATCCTTGCTTTTTTTTTATGTTTGCGGTGTTTAACTTTTTTAAACAATGTTTTAACCAATTTGCCAACTGTGGTCAACAAAAATAACAAATAACAGGTATAGTAGCACTAATTGACACAGCTGTCAATTGTCACATTCATGGGGAGGCAAACAGAGTGCTGCAAAGTTGTAATGATTGTAGAACATAGTCTGCAAGTTTCCCACCTTACATCAAAGACTCTGCATCACTCCCACCACTAAACCATCATTCACACTTGGCCAGTGTATGGCAAACTTTTGTAAATTAGCAGTAATTACTGCTATAGGCAGGTTACGGTTGTTGTATGTTACAAAATAGTTGTATTCCTTTCACTTCCTTTTTCTCAGAAACAGTGATTCCATGAATATTGTGTGTCAGGACCAAGAGTTCTGAATGCGTGATGTTTGAAGATTGCATTGAGGAACAATACGTCCAGTGTAACTGTATTGTTTATATGAGTAATTTTTGGTCCCAGAAGAAATTAATGCTGTGTGCAGGAAAATGGCACATATGGGAAAGATGGATAGAGATTTCACCATGTTAATGATATTGGCTATGGCCCCTCTTGAGAATGTTTAAGTATTTATAGGAAAGTAGGAATTACTGTTTTGTCCTTTATGTCCTTGTTTATGTTTTTAGTTCTGTCTTAACATTGCTGTGAATTGTGTAGACTTGTTGCAGAGCGTAGGGTCTAAGCTGCCGTCCAAGTCCTCAGAGAAGGTTCTTGAATCATCCAGCAATAGTGAAACTGCCCTCAGAAATGACAGGGTGAAATATTCATACACAGACTTTTCTGTTGTTGATCACCGAGTGAAACTCTATCTGTACTTACATGTGTTCCAGCACGAACAGGAGGAACTTTTGTTTCTGCTTAGGGTAAGTATATTTGCTGCTATTAGTACAAGAAAATTTGCCACACAATGTTTATTTCGTCAAATAAATATACAATTGAAATACTGGTACCTCATAAGAGATATTGTCATAGATTTTACCTATTATGGGATTGATTCTGTGAAGAAATGTGGTGAAACCCTCTTAAGATGCTTTTGTAAAAGTTCAACAAATCAAGCTGATAAAGCATGAAAACATCTTCAAAGGGTGAGCATGAAAACGTGTTATTATTTTGTACCTCTGTATTAAAATAGACATTTAGTACTTTAGTAGAATATTATTCCATAAAATTTTATAGGACCAGTAAATGATTTATTTATTTTCATCCTCAAGCCACATTTTAAGTCTTGCCTACTTTAGTGACTGACACATTCTTGAACACAAGGCAGCTTATTTTTTACAAGCACACTGGTGTGGCCACAAGACTTCCATATGTACCAATTCTGCTGTCTGATATTTTGTTGTTTTTGTCTTCTTCCATCATGTCTCTTCAGTTGCAGGCTGTTTGAATATTGTGTCCAAGGTGATACAACCATATTTAAAGCTGACACAGGAATATTGTTTTGCAGTGATCTCTTTGTAATGCACCCTGTTTATAATGTCCAGCTTTCCTTGAATTTGCTGCAGTTTACATTTTATGCTGCCTGTTGATGTTGTAGCCATGCTGATCACATGCTCAATAGTTAATCAGTAAAGGATGAAAACTGTAGGCACATATTCAGTGTGAAGGGGTTGCAATGCATATTTCAGAAATTAAATTGAAACAATTGCACAGACAGAATTCCCCTTTAAAACCCACAGTTCACCTTGTAGATTGCTCATGTGCTGTGAGGTTGCATCTTTCAGATTTTAGTTTTTTTTTTAAAGTGAATTAAAAATGTTTTGGATCTGAATTCCCCTACTAGTTGTTACACTTACATTATCACAGTGATCTGTTATAAGTATTGTAATAGTAACTAGTCTCAAACACTAACAGGCTGCACATACACAGTCTACTCCCTGACCATTATGACAAAACACATTGAAATTAAGCCATGTAAGTCACATATTGTGAAAAGCAAAAGTGTGGAAATAAACTTGGAGATTAATCTTTGGAACTGAGAACATAATTTCATCACCGTTATGTTTAAAACATATAGAACGAGTGGGAACTTTGGGAAATTGTTTAAAATTCTGGTGTGAAAAATGTATTAAAAGGTTAAAAATTCCATGAGTCCTGAGCTGTTTGTGCTACATAGGTGAGAAAACCTTTTAACTAAACTAGGGGCTTGATGATCTGGGGGTTGAAATCCTGGCAGCAGCAAGAGGTGTTTTTTTTCTCCGAACTGTCTGGAGTGCCTACGGGAGCCACGCAGCCTTCTATTCAGTGGGTACCAGCGTTCTTTTCTGGGCGTAAAGTTGCCAGGGTGTGAAGTTGACTATCAACCTCCATCTAGTGCCAAGGTTTAGAATGAGTGGAGCTATACATTTCCTCTGCCTCTTTGCCTTCATTGCATGGGCAAGGACATTACCTTTTCTTATGTCGGAAAACATCCTTATGCGAGTTGTCTTACACTGGTACGACTGTATACATTATTTCAGTAACCTTTTATATATGTTATCACCTTCTTACTTTATACACATGTCAATTTCTCTGTTATGGCTGGAAATGCTGCTTGAAATTATTTTCCAAAATTCTGTCATTGCATTGTCATATTAATGTGAATGTTGTCAGGTAATTCAAAGTGAGGCCTATTCAGGGAGTTTTTTATATGTGATTTCAAGCTTCCACAATGGTAGAGATCTTTGTAGTTCTGGGTATATGAAAAGTCACGTGAATCCAAGACAGGTTAGCATGGTTAATGTTTTAATGCTGGACTTTATTCATATTCCTGCCAATTTTGGGAATTAAACTTTGATCAACCATCACATGGGCAGTCACTACTAACTGAGTTTTTATAGTTCACATACATACTGTACTTGCCTGCATATAAGACAGGTAATTTTCCCTGATTCATCATGCGAAAAATGGGAGGTCACTGTATAATGCACACAAATGGACATTATTGAGGGATTTGTTTGTTTGTTTATTTGTTTGTTTGTAGGTCATCTTATGTTCAGCTACATTTGATACATATCATGTAAACAACAAATAATTTTGATGCTTCTGTGTAGTATAACATCTCATTATTGTTTAAGTTTATGAACAACAGAATTTATGACTGTGCATACTGGCATATCTCTGGTGTTTAGTAGATCTGAACTTTCTCATTTTTTGGTGGTAATTGGTGAACATCAGGACAAATGAGGGATGCAGCATTGCAGTGAACACATTTGGAAACTGTGTGCTCCAAACTAGAGTAATTTTTTCACTTGTCTTGAGTTGTCATATTAGGGTGATAATTGTACAGCAGATGGGGCATGGAGTGCAATATGATAACCCACTGTTGTTGTGTGGTGTTTGGAGCTCTCAGATGTCATAATGTGATATTAAAAAAAAAATGTTCAATGAATTCTATACAGCATTTTATCTTTCAAAAATAAGTTACATTTTGTATAAATACATAAATGAAAGAAGTGTATAAGTTCCCATTTACTAAAATGTTTTTAACCACAGCTCCCTGACAAAATTTAAAACCTGGAACCTGAGCAACTGTCATTTTAACGCCTTGCCGTCGGACCACATAGAAAATCATGATGTCTATCCCATGTGTTGTTCACAGGACACGTATTTCTACATTTTATTACACGACGTCCTGCACATGCATTTGTCAGCTGGTGTGGCTCACTTTTTGCTTAAAGGTTATTGACAGCTTGATGCAGGATGCTTGGGTCTCAAGTTACAAACAAACAGACCCATCATGACCCGCTATTTTTAGAACCAGAAGATTGCAACAAAGGGACCACTTATTCAGATACTCTGTTTTCCTTCAGTTGCAATTGTGGCTTTGCGTAGGAAGGTTCTGCAAGAGGACGATATTTTGTGTGAGTTATATGCAGATACATGTTCTGAGTCTCTGATCATAGTGACAATGAAAGTTTGGACAGTGACAGTGACATCCCCCCAACTAGTTCACATAAATAATTGCGATCTTCTACTGGTCTGCTGACCCCACAATTTCAACACCCATTTTTCCTCACACTATGAGTAGGAACTGTTTTGAATCCATTGGGCAGGCCTGGCATTTTAGTGACAACAGCCAGCAAAGACAGGATTCAGGGTGGCTATTCAAAATTTGGTCTGTTTATGAGTTTTCTGTACAGAAAGTAAGGTCAGTATACAGCCCAAAACAAGAACAGTCACTTGATGAAGCCATGATCTCATGGCAGGGTCACCTGAAATTTAAAATGTACAATCCAGGAAAAATAACAAAATATGGAGAGATGGTGAGAATGGTGTGTGAGGCAGTATTGGGTTATATCTGCAGCTTGGAGATATACTCAGGGAAATAAGTTGGAGGACACAGTGTTATCACTTTTAGAGAGAAACTTGGGCTAAAATCATCACATCTATCAAGACAATTTTTATAACAGTGTAAGATTAGCTCAAACATTACTAGACAGAAACGTGAGCGTCTTCAGCACTTTGAGGGCTAACAGGGGCATTCCATGTGACCTAGAAGGGAAAGGCAAGCACTTGAAAAAGGGCAGTCATTGTTGCGGAGGAATAGTGACATAATGGTGCAAGTGTGGAAGGACAGGACTTATGCAAATGATAAGTACAATCCATTACGCAACAATTGTAAACAGAGGGAGGAAAGACAAGGAAACAAACATGGAAATAAAGACGCCTTATGCTGTTTTTCAGTACAGTAATTTCGTGAAGGGCATAGACAGGACAGTCTAGTAACTCTGTTATTACTCAGTTCTGAGGAAAACTGTAAAATGGTCAAAAAAAAGTTGGTACTGTTTCTGCTAAACTGTGTGCTCTTCATTGCATTTTTTGTGTACAGGACACTAAATACAAACAAAGTAAAGTACAAGAACTTCCTGCATGAGGAAGGAAGGTCCTGGATATCAGAGGTCCAGAATCGAAGTGAGTCAAGTTCTGATTACCTTCAATTTCCAGAGAAGGAGGCCTAAACAGGATCTGCCAGGCAGACTCTCTGGTGGTTTCAGAATACACAAACTTGAAAAAATTGTTGGTGGTGGGGAAGGAAAAAAGAAGTATCCTGCAAGAT
>Ga0209755_10003815_pt1 | contig 18418 bp, 18 predicted proteins | sample TergutCo191P1_FD_187301 | JGI IMG/M metagenome (GOLD analysis project Ga0209755, IMG submission 187301) | Cornitermes sp. P1 segment gut microbial communities from Petit-Saut dam, French Guiana - Co191P1 (SPAdes) (version 2) | ecosystem: Host-associated > Arthropoda: Insects > Digestive system...
GTAGTATATTTTTTGTAAATTTTTGCTAAATAAAAAAGCAGAACAGAGGAGGATTTATTTATGAAAAAGTTTCAAGTAGCAAGGCGTACGCTTGCTATGGCAATTGCGTTAGTGATGGCATTATCCGTCACCTTTAGCACGGGGGTTTTGGCGGAGGCTCCGGGAGAGCCGGGCGATGATAGTTATGTTGTGATAAGCACAACGCCCGAGCCTACAGATGGAGATGAAGCAGGCTACGACTACTCTAACACTAACAGTGGAGCAGAGGACGTAGTAGATGTAGTAGTAGAAGAAAACAAAGTAGACGACGAAAAATACGAAGAAGATACTACTAAAAATGAAGGCAAAGAAGAATATAAGCCTGAGGAATACAAAGTCTATGAAGAGCCTACATACGAAGAATATAAAGCTGACGAAGATGACATAGCTTACGAAGAAGAGGAAGAATACCTCTACGAGTATGAGTATGAAGAATACGAAGAGTATGAATATATTGAAGCGATGGTGCCGGCCCTATTTAGCGCAGCTTTGATGTATTTTGCTCCGGTTTCTGCTCCTGTCGTAAGCGACATACTAGTATGGGCTGATACATATCCATGCATGTACGGCTCCATGCAACCAGGTGATACGATTTCTGTATACCTTGATGTTCTTGATGCCTATGGAGTGTGGATTCAACATTATCCAGCTAACATTGCAGATGTTACTGTAAGTGTAGAAAGCAACCCGCCCGCCAACGATACATTTGTTATTGAAGATTGGGACTGGATTTTACTTACGGCTGATACAGACCCAACCCCCAGAATAATTACCGTTACTATGACATACCGAGGCTTTACATCCCGTACCCAAATAGTCGTTGGTGATGCGGCTTTGCGAGGTGTGCCAACTAGCATAGTAGTATGGTCTTACACAACAGACGGTCGTATGTTTGAGGGCGAAACTGTTGGGGTAGGTCTTACCGCGCTTGATGTTTTTGGTGCCTGGTTAGATGATTATGTTATCTGTTTGGATTATGTTGATGTAAATGTAGAAAGCTACCCAAATGCCAACGATACATATGTTCTTGATCATATGTACGGCGTAATTAACCTTACGGCCGATAGAGCGGGAATAGCCAGAAGAATAACAGTAACTATGACATACGCAGGCTTTACAAGCCATACACAATTAAGTGTACAAGTACCGGCCGCCGCCGCGGCACCGGCCCCTACACAGCCGGCAAATAACCACGCCGCCGCAGATTCCGAGGAATCTACAACACAAGATACACCAGCACCATCCGCACCGGCCAGCGCTACAGTAAGGGCATATGTGCCTATAGCCGCCGGCACCGCAAATGTACGTGTAACAGTCAGAGATAATAGCGCCACTTTACAATTACCAGGCCGCGTTATAACTGAACTTATAAACAACGCAGAGGAAGAAACAGTAACACTAGACCTTTCTTCATTGGACGATGTTGAATCAATAGCCATACAGCGTACCTTCCTACGCCGCTTGCTAAACGAAGGCCTAAGCCTAGAAATTATCCTTCCACAAGGAACAATAAGCCTAAGTGCAGAAGCCGTTGCTATGCTGGCAGAACTAAGGCATAGACGCGTTATATTGGCTCTTAATGAAGATTTAGAACTGGTAGTAACTGTTAATGGCCAGGTAATTGAATTAGATTGAGTTGAAATTATAAGAGCGCTCTCGTTATGAGGGCGCTTTTTTTCTTGCGAGATAAGCCAATGCCTGATATACTGGCTTAAATCAAAGCCTAGGAGGAACCCGTGCCAAAGCCCATCACCCGTCTGCAAAAAGAACTAACACGCCCCAGCCATGCATACATTCTAGTAGGCGAGCTTGAGACCGGGCTTATTGACCATGCAAAGTCTTTTGCAAAGGCCTTACAATGCGAAAACCGGGACAATGGCTCAATTGCCTGTGGCTCTTGCCTATCTTGCAGAGTATTTGACAGCGGCAACCATCCGGATATTATTTACGTAAAAGCCACCAAAACCAAAGCCATTGGCGTGGAGGATATTCGCAGTCAGTTGGTGCTTCCCATGAGCGAAAAAACCTTCCGCTACCGCTACAAAATCTTTATAGTAGACCAGCCCCTTACTCCGCAAGCCCAAAACGCCCTGCTAAAAACCATCGAAGAGCCTGCGCCCTTTGGTATTTTCCTGTTCCTAACAGAGGCAGAGGATATGTATCTGCCTACGGTTCTTTCCCGCTGTGTAACTATTAAACTGGGGCAATTTGAGACAAAAGCTGATGAAACTTTACAAAAACTAGCGCAGTCTGTAGCCAGCGGCATTAATAATACAGACATATTGGGAGTTTTTGCCTTATATAACCAAATCGAAAAGCATAAAGAATCTATCCAGCCATTCTTAGATATGCTATACTTATATAGTCCGGATTCTGCGATAGTAGAAGCAAAAAAAGCATTACAGCAAAACGGGAATTTCCAAATGACCGTGGAAATGATGCTGTTAAAAATGAGTGGAGTTGCATAAATGGAAATAATCGGGATAAGATTCCGTAAAGTCGGTAAAATATATTACTTTGACCCATGCGGTCAAGAGATAGCGGAAGGCACGCCGGTGATAGTAGAAACGGTGCGCGGCATAGAGTACGGAATGACAGTAATAAGCAACAGGAATGTAGAGAATATAGAAATTCCTGTCAAGAAGATAATCCGAATAGCGACAGAGGCAGACAGTCTGCAAGAGGAAAACAACCGCCAAAAGGAAAAGGGCGCAATAGAAGCCTGCAACGAAAAGATAAAGGCACACGGCCTAGACATGCATCTGGTGGACGTAGAAATGACCTTTGACCTAAACAAGATCATCTTCTACTTTACAGCAGAAGGGCGCGTAGATTTTAGAGAGCTGGTAAAAAGCCTAGCCTCGGTTTTCCGTATGCGCATAGAGCTTAGGCAAATAGGCGTGCGCGACGAAGCCAAAATTCTAAACGGCATGGGCATATGCGGCCGTACACTGTGTTGCGCAACGTTTTTGGACGAGTTTCAGCCGGTATCAATCAAAATGGCTAAAGATCAGGGAATGTCACTTAACCCGACAAAAATATCAGGGGTTTGCGGCCGTCTTATGTGCTGTTTAAAATACGAGGAAGAGACATACGAATATCTTAACCGCAATTTGCCAGAGATAGGCGACTGGGTAAGCACCCCCAACGGCAACGGCGAGATTTTATCGGTGAACGTACTGCGGCAACTGGCGCGTGTGGCCGTCCAAAAGGAAAAGCAGGACGATTCCACAGTAGAGGTTCATCCGATTGAGAATATTAAGGTATTGGCTCATCAGCCGCCGGTGTTTGACAAAAGAGCGTGTAGTCATGATCCATCTGCCTGTGATTCTTGCAACGGTTGCGGAAAAAAGAATAATCGAAGAAAATTCAACAAATGATAAATACCCGCCAAAACGAGAGAATAGACGATTTGCAATGCGGGGGTTATAGTATAATTCAAGACCCCAAGCGCTTTTGCTTTGGTATAGATGCCGTGTGTCTTTCTAATTTTGCGATAATAAAAAAAGGGGATGTTGTACTGGATCTGGGAACAGGTACGGGTATAGTCCCTATTTTATTGTGTGCTAAAACGGAAGGACGGCATTTTACGGGTTTAGAAATACAGCCGGAAAGCGCGTGTATGGCCAGGCGCAGTGTTAAAATGAACGGCCTGCAAGAGCGCATACAAATAGATTGCGGCGATATAAAAAACGGAGCGGATATATACCCGCCTAATCATTTTGATGTTATAACAGTAAACCCACCTTATATGAATTCTAGCGGCGGGGTTATTAATAGAAATAGCGCCAAGGCCATAGCCCGGCACGAGATCGCTTGCAGTTTGGCGGATGTTGTAAGCCTGTCTGCCCGCTTGCTAAAAACCGGCGGGCGGCTGTACATGGTACATAGACCGCACAGGCTGGTGGATGTTTTATGTTGTTTGAGAAGGGCAAGTTTAGAGCCTAAGATTATTCAGTTTGTACAGGCAAGCGCAGAGCATGAGCCTTCTTTGGTGCTGATAGAGGCTGTGGATCATGGTAAGGCTATGGTTAAGGTTTTGCCGGTGCTTTTTATAAACTCCTCTGCCGACTAAGCTCATAGAACATATATCGACAATTGGCGTTTATTGGTATATTATAGTAACTAGCACTAAGAGATAGGCGGTACGAATTTTCACGTTCCAGGGATTGTCTCTCGAAGGGAGGGTAGAACTTTACCCGGCACCAACCCCAGAGGGAGGTGATAACGCTGGCAGTTTATGAAGCTATGATGATTGCTTTGACTTTTGGATTGTTTATCCTTAGTCTAATTGGATTAGTGGTAGTAATTGTCAAGAACATGAAAAAATAATCGGCCACTCTCTCCCAAAGGTGTGAGCCGATTATTTTTCATTCTTGAATTTTAATTTAGGCAATCCCGCCGTCTTTTCTGCGGTTGTGTTAGGGGAGCGTTTGGTGTACGTTCCCCGCTTTTATTTGTACCCGTATTATATACCAGATATTCTGTTTTGTAAAACAAAAAATTGAACAGTGTGATTGAACAGTTTAGGCTTTCAGTTGGTGACTGTGAGTCACCAACTGACTCCTCTGCCGCACAACCTCATACAACACCACAGCCGCGGCACAGCTAACATTCAAAGAAGAAGCCGCCCTATCCGCATTCATCGGGATTTCTGCCACGGCATCGCACAGCCCTTGCAAATACCTATTTAAGCCGTCTTTTTCATTCCCCATCATTATCAAAACCGGCCTTCGCAAATCCAAGTCATAAATAGGTGTCTCGCTATCCTCAGCCGAGCCTATCACCTTAAAATCTGTAAACTGCCGCCTTAAATCCGCAATATAAGCATCAATATCCTTATTATCCGAAAGATGCAAAAAGGGTAATTTAAAAAAAGAGCCGGTGCTGGCGCCTATAACATCTGGGTCGTAAATATCAACGCCATGCCCGGTAATAATAAGGCCGTCCACCCCAAGGGCATCGCAAGAGCGTAGCAATGTACCTAAGTTACCCTTATTAGACGGTCGGTCAGATAACACTAAAACAGGATTAGCAGATAAACTCAACTTCTCTTTCTTCTGCATAGCCACAACGGCCATTAGCTCTGATGTATCTGCTTTATCGCTTAGCTCTGCCATTAAATTATCGGCCAATGCGTAATTTGTATCGGTTTTAATATCGTTTAATAAATCAGTCGCCCAGCCGGATAGCTTTCTGTTTTGCGGGTATATAAACGAACTTAGCCGCCAATTATTCTTTACGGCCTCGTTTATATTACGAACACCCTCTATTATAAACTCATTATGCTTTTTACGCTTGTTACGGTTGCTTTTTAAGACCTCAAACTTTTGGTATACTGCGTTTTTTGAGTATATTTGCATAAAAACTTAGCCGCCTTCCCCGCATCTTCCGCAATCTGCCGTTTTAACTCAGCTACCCCGCTAAACATTTGCTCTGGCCTTATAAAACTGCATAGCTCTACTACTACCTTTTCCCCGTAAATATCTTCGTCAAAGTCGAATATATTTGTTTCTACCTTTCTGGTCTGCTCGTCTGTTACTGTTGGGTTTGTTCCTATATTGGTCACGCCCAGCTTTCTTTGCCCTGATATGTTTATCCAGGAGGCATACACGCCGTCCGGCGGCAGAAATTTATCTGTACTGGGATGAACATTCGCAGTAGGAAACCCTATTGTACGGCCTAACTGCCTTCCCTTTTGTACTGTTCCCATTATAATAAAAGGGCGGCCTAACAGCTCGTTTGCTTCGGCTATTTGACCTTTAGCTAGATGATCTCTTATCTGCGAACTGCTTATTTTTTGGCCGCTTTCTGTGCATAGATGCGGTAGTATTATTGTCTTTATGCCAAATTCTTGCATTAAAGCCGGGCTACCCTCGCGATTGTGGCCGAAGCGGAAGTTTTCGCCTACTATTAAGGCGCGGCAACACATCTGCTCTTGCAATAACCAGCAAAACTCCTTGGGGGATAGCTCCGATAGCTCTTTATCGAAAGGGAGCGGAAGCCAGTAATCTACGCCGAAGGCCTCTAGCAAAAAAGCTTGCTCTTCGGCAGAAAATAGCGGCTTATAGGGCTTTGATAGTACTTGGGAAGGGCAAAAACTTATTACCGCGCTGGCTAGGTCTTGTTTTACTGTTTCTTCAATCAACAGCGCGTGGCCACGGTGTAGGGCTTCAAACTTTCCTATTGTTATCGCTACATCCTCTTTTAGCCGATTTTCATTTATTATTTTCATATATCATGACCTCCGGCCTTAGTTGTCCGTTTTTTGCTTTGTATAGACCTATTAGCTTGTCCTCGCAGTATAGCCAGTTATGCCCGTCTTGGGCTTGAAAATTGTATTCTAGTACATTGCCGTTTATTGCCATATTAAGTGAGCCATTAAAGTCTAGCCTGGGCGCTGGGAAGGCGCTTTCTACGCTTATTATATGGCTGGGCTCAAGCTCGGATAGCTTTTGGGCGTTCTGTAAAGTGAAGCTTCCGGATCTTGTCCGCAATAAATCGCCCATACAGGCGCCGCAACCTAGCTTTTCGCCTATATCTGCACATAGGCTTCTTATATATGTTCCCTTACTGCAATCTATATCTAGCCATAGGCGATTATTTTCTTGCTTCATTTCTATTCTTGTGATTTCTACTTGCCTGGCTTTTCGTTCTATTGTTATTCCTTCCCGGGCAAGCTCATATAAACGCTTACCACCTACGCGGATAGCAGAATACATTGGCGGCATTTGCATATAACTGCCTACAAAAAAATCCACCGCCTCCCGTATCTCTTGGATAGTGTAATCTACCGGGGCAGTGGTTAATGTGGTGCCGCTATTGTCGTAGGTATCTGTAGTCAATCCCAAAATTAACTCTGCACGGTAAGATTTATCTTGTGCGGTCAAGTAGCCCGCCAGCTTTGTTGCCCGTCCCAGGCATATGGGCAGTACCCCTTCGGCTTGCGGGTCTAGCGTGCCTGTGTGACCGGTCTTTATACGGCCAAACTTTTTGCGGACAATCGCCACTACATCATGAGAGGTGTAGCCTTTTTCCTTATAGACGTTTATAACTCCTGTCATGGCAGGTTTTCGTTTATTACGTCCAAAACCTTGTCGCGCACCTCGTAAAGATCGCCGCTTACCGTTGCGCCGGCCGCCAGTTGATGCCCGCCGCCGCCGAATTGTTTTGCTACCTCGCCAACGTTGATGGAGCGGGATCGCAAGCTTATTTTAACTTCATCGTTATGCCCGCGGTCATAAACCAGCAAGGAAACTTTTGCGCCCCTTACGCCAAGAAGGTATTCGACCACCCCTTCCAGGTCGTTAATAGTAGCATCGGGCGCGCCTTCTAGGTCAGAACGCATGGCTTTGGTTACGCAAACATGAATTACCCTGCCCTCGTTGCTCATACGGCAGCGCTCCAAAATGCGGCCAAGCAGTTTCGCTTCTGTATACGAACGCAAGTGTACAATTTCTGTGTATATATCTGTGAATGGTATGCCCATGGCTATAAAGTGCGCGGCGGCCTGCATGGTGGCGTGGCTGGTGGCGTTATGCCTAAAGCCGCCGGTATCGCTTAGCATTCCGGCATAAAGCGCAGAGGCCGTATCTATATCAAACTCTACAAAGGAATTTAATACCCGGTAAACCATCTCACAGGCAGAGGAGGCGTTTCCGTCTACAAGATTATACTTGGCAAAGTTTGTATTGCTGTAGTGATGGTCTATGCATATGGTATTGCTAAGAGTCTCTGCCAAAACCCGCGAAAAGCCCGTTAGTCTGCTAATATCAGCGCAGTCAACGCAAATAAGGACGACATCTTCTGCGGGTCTTTTTTCGCTTTCGCACAAAAGATGCCGACCCGGAATTACATCATACTTTTGATGATAGGGCTCTAATAAGATTTTTACTTTTTTCCCCAAACTCTCAAGGGCAAGGCCTAGGCCGAAACACGCGCCTATAGAGTCTCCGTCAGGGCTAATATGACCCGCTATATAAAAATTATCGTTATTGCGAATAAGCTCCCTAATTGCTTCTACATCATGAGTCATGGTTTACTACCTCGTCAATCAGTTTATGCATACGCATGGCGTGGGCTATGCTGTCGTCTAAAACAAAGCTGATTTCTGGCGTATGACGCAGATTTAGGGTTTCTGCTATGCGCTTTCTTATAAAGCCGCTGGCGTTTGTAAGTGCCGCCATTGTGTCGTTACCCTCTTCCAATAAACTTACGTTAATTTTGCAAAATTTAAGATCAGCAGTGGTATCTACCCCCGTTACGCTTACCACAGTACCTATGCGCGGGTCAGACATCTCGAAACGGATTATCTCGGCCGCCGCCCGCGCAATTTCATCGTTGATCCGCGTTATACGGGTATTCTTTTTAGGCATGAGGAACTTCCTCCATTATATAGGCTTCTACTACGTCATTTTCTTTTATGTCGTTAAAGCGGTTGAATACCATACCGCATTCGTAGCCGGAGGCAACTTCCCGTACATCGTCTTTAAAGCGCTTAAGGGTATCTAGTGTGCCGTCGTATACTACTATGCCATCACGCACTATGCGTACTTGGTTACTACGCTGTATTTTACCGTCCAGCATATAGCAACCGGCGATGGTTCCTATGCCAGAGGCTTTAAATAACTGTCTAATTTCCGCGTGACCCAGTACTTTTTCTTGGAATACCGGTGCAAGTAGGCCCTTCATGGCGGCTTCAATATCCTCTATGGCCGCGTAGATAACGCGGTACATGCGAAGGTCAACTTTTTCTGCCTCTGCCACAGAACGCGCTTGTGCGTCCGGCCTTACGTTAAAGCCGATGATGATAGCGTTAGAGGCCGAAGCCAGCATAACGTCAGACTCTGTGATAGCGCCTACGCCGCCGTGAATCGTGCGTACTCGCACTTCATCATTTGACAACTTTTCCAGGCTCGCTTTCAGTGCTTCTACAGAGCCGTCAACATCGGCTTTTACTACCACGTTAAGGTCTTTAACGTTACCGGCTTGTATTTGCAGGAACAGATCGTCAAGCGAAATTTTATTTGGTGTGGCTTTTATTAGATTTTCGCGGCCGCGGGCTACAACGCTTTCTGCCAACTGGCGGGCGTGTTTGTCGCTTTCCGCTACATAGAACATATCGCCAGCGGTAGGCGTGTCGGAAAGCCCGACAATTTCTACCGGAATAGCAGGGCCGGCATGTTTCATTTTATGGCCTTTATCGTCTAGCATGGTACGTACACGGCCATAGCAAGAGCCGCTTACTACAGGGTCGCCTTCGTTTAGTGTGCCGCTTTGTACCAGCACGGTGGCCACAGGGCCACGGCCTTTGTCAAGCTTGGCCTCAATTACATAGCCGCGTGCAGATTTATTAGGGTTAGCCTTAAGCTCCTTAACTTCGGAGGCCAGAATAATCATTTCCAATAAATCCTCTATACCCATCTTCTTCTTAGCCGATACGGGAACAGATATGGTAGTACCGCCCCAGTCCTCTACAAGAAGCTCGTGTTCTGTCAGCTCTTGTTTTACTCTGTCTGGGTTGGCGTCTGGTAGGTCAATTTTGTTTATTGCGACAATGATCTCTACCCCGGCGGCTTTGGCGTGGTTTATGGCCTCTACCGTTTGGGGCATTACCCCGTCGTTAGCGGCTACAACCAGCACGGCTATATCCGTCACAAGCGCACCCCTCATACGCATAGCTGTAAAAGCTTCATGACCTGGGGTATCCAGGAAGGTGATGGGTTTGCCGTTTATTTCTACGGTGTAAGCGCCTATATGCTGGGTAATACCACCGGCTTCGCCCTCTGTAACAGAGGCGTTACGGATAACGTCAAGCAAAGAGGTTTTACCATGGTCTACATGACCCATTACTACAACAACAGGCGGCCTTTCTTTCATTTGCGATTCATCGTCGGTATCTTCCGCAAAGGCGGCTTCAAATACATCCACCTCTACGTATTCTTCTACTATACAATCGAACTGCTCGCCTATAAAGACGGCTGTTTCGTAATCTATCACCTGGTTGGCGGTGGCCATTATGCCCTTTTTCATCAAAATTTTAATGATGTCCGATATGGATTTGTAGAGCTTTTCGGCTATTTCGCGCACTGTGGTGTTGGGGCTTACTGTAATTTCTGTAACGGTTGGAATAACCGTTTCTGGCATAACGCGTTTAGGCGGCTTGCGGGACGCCTTGTTGTGACCATGAGTTGCCCCTCCCCTACCCCCGGGGCCTCCCTGACGGTTTTTGTTAAACTGCCCGGGACGGCGGTTTTGGTTGGAGAAATCTGCGCCGTCCTTACGAACTGCGTCTTTTTTACCTTTGGTTTTGTTGGCCTCTGTGCGCCTTTGCCACTCTTGCTTGCGATCGCTTTTGGAAGGCTCTGCACCGGCGGCCGGTTTTGTTTCCGGCTTTTTGCCAAAGCCAGAACCCTGCGGGCGGGGTGGTCTGCCGTCTCTGTTGAAAGGCCTGTCACCTCTTTCCCCTGGGGGGCGAGGTGGCCTATCTCCTTGTTGCCGGGGCGGTCTTGGAGGCCTATCCCCTTGTGGGCGTGGCGGTCTGTCCCCTTGTGGGCGAGGTGGTCTGTCACCTTGCGGACGCGGCGGCCTGTCTCCTCTTTCCCCTCTGTCCCCTCTTTCCCCTGGGGGACGAGGTGGGCGTGGCGGTCTGTCGCCTTGTGGCCTTGGCGGTCTATCCCCTCTTTCCCCTGGGGGTCTAGGAGGCCTATCCCCCTCTGGGCGAGGGCGGCGAGGTCTTTCACCGTGTGGCAAATCACCCTCCGGACGAGGACGGCGAGGTCTGTCGCCTCTTTCCATCCCCTCTGGGCGAGGACGGCGAGGCCGTTCGCCGTGTGGCAAATCGCCTTCCGGGCGTGGACGGCGTGGTCTTTCCCCCTCCATCCCCTCCGGACGAGGGCGGCGAGGTCTTTCGCCGTGTGGCAAATCTCCCTCAGGGCGAGGGCGGCGGGGTCTATCGCCTCTTTCCATGCCCTCAGGACGAGGACGACGAGGTCTATCGCCTCTTTCCATGCCCTCCGGACGAGGGCGCCTTGGCCTTTCACCTTCCGGGCGCGGACGCCTTGGTCTTTCTTCTCCGCTTTGAGGCGGAGCCGGAGCAGGAGGTTCCGTAGCCTTAGGCCTCAGATCGTTAGTAATACGCTTTACATCCGAATCGTCCAACGAGCTCATATGGCTTTTTACTTCCTTTCCATAAGACTTCATCATGTTAATAATGTCCTTGGAACTGGTTTTAAGCTCGTTTGCCAATTCATAAATACGGGGCTTCGGCATTCAGTCACCTCTCTAAATTCACATTACTCTACTTCATCTATTAATGTCTGCAAACTTGTGGCAAAGCCGCTATCTGTAATCACATACACAGTGCGGTTGTTTTTGCCAACACATTTAGACAGCACAGCCCTTTCCCCAAAAACCCGCACGGGCTTTTGATAAAAAAAGCATTTATTGACAAACTTCTTTTTAGTATTCTCAGATGCATCTGCGGCGATGATAATAAGCTCTGCCGTGCCTTTTTGTAAGGCTTTTTCGGCGCTTTCCTCGCCGGTTATAAGCATACCGGCTTTGGCACATAAGCTTAGTAAAGAAGAAATTTTACGATCCATTTTTTTGTCCATGAAGCGAGGCCTCCAACTGCGCGTAAACTTCCTCCGGTATAGCCTGCTTGAAGGAGCGCTCTAAACCCTTCTTCTTCCTTGCTAAATTTAAACAGTCGGGCTTGGGGCAAATATAGGCGCCGCGTCCGTTCATTTTGCCGCTTGAGTCCAATATGAATCCTTTTTCGTCATGCTCCACTCGTACCACTCTTATCAACTCTTTTTTATCTTTCATTTCAAAACAGCCGGTACAGCGGCGCAGAGGGGTTTTAACACGCTTGTTCACTTGCTTTCCTCGGTGGTTTCTTCTTCATAGTACTCTTCTTCATCATCGTAATATTCATCATCGTAGTATTCATCGTCGTCGTAGTATTCGTCATCGTACTCATCGTCGTCGTAGTATTCGTCATCGTATTCATCGTCATCGTAGTATTCTGCGGCTTCTGTCTCTGCCTCTGCCGCCGTTTCAGCAACTCCTTCAGCTTCAACAGCTTCTTCACTGGCTTGCTTCTGCATTGCCAGGGCCTTTTCTTCCAAGAAGGCCTCGTAATCCACATCAAGCTCTTCGTCTGTAATAAAGTCAAGCTCTTTTGCCTGCGATTCGCTTTTTATATCAATACGCCAGCCGGTAAGCCGGGCGGCCAGCCGGGCGTTTTGCCCTTCTTTGCCTATGGCCAAGGATAACTGATGGTCAGGAACTATCACCTTTGCGGTCATATCGTAGGGGTTGATGGCCACTACGTTTACCTTACTGGGGCTAAGCGCGGCGGCTATATATTTAGTGGGGTCTCTGTTCCACTGGATAATGTCCAGCTTTTCCCCTCTAAGCTCTGTGCTAACGACATTAACGCGGTATCCGCCCTGGCCTACGCAAGCGCCAACCGGGTCAACGTGGGGATTGCGGGAATACACAGCCATTTTACTACGTATACCGGGCTCACGCGCAATAGATTTAATCTCAACGGTGCCGTCATATACTTCCGGAACTTCCTGTTCAAAAAGCCGCTTAACCAGGTCAGGATTAGTGCGCGAAACCTGAATCATGGGCCCTTTATTGGTTTGACGTACCTCTAACACATAAACCTTAACGCGGTCTTGAAACTCGTAAGGCTCACGCGGAATCTGCTCACTGGGGGCTAAAATGCCCTCAAGCTTTCCTAGGCTTACAATAACATTGCGGCGGTCGCGCCTTTGCACTACGCCTGTTAAAATATCTTGTTCTTTGCCGATATATTCCTGGTAAAGAATATCCCGTTCGGCTTCGCGGAATTTTTGCACTACTACTTGCTTAGCGGTTTGCGCGGAAATACGGCCAAAATCTTTAGGCGCTATCTCAAAATCGACAAAATCGCCGACCTGGTAGTCTTTACGAATTTTGCGTGCTTCTTTTAGTGAAATCTGACAGCTTTCGTCCTCTACCTCCTTGACTATTTCCTTTTGGTTAAATACTTGCAACTTACCATCTTCCATTTGTACTTTTATGTTAGCGTTTGCTCCATAGTTTTTTTTGCAGGCAGAAACCAGCGATGTTTCAATTGCCTCTAAAATGATCTGTTTATCTATCCCTTTTTCGCGGGTTATCTGCGAAAGGGCTTCCATCAGCTCTGTACTGTTATCCATGGTTTATCTCCTCGTGTGCCGACGAATAAACTAGTCGGCAGTGCAGCAAGTTTTCGCGGGGCAGTTGAAGCTTTTCGCCCTTTTCATTAGTAATAACCACAGCATCTTCCTCCAAACTAAATAAGGTGCCTAAAAATTTCTTTTGCCGTTCGTACGGCTTACTTAATTTGACTTCTACCTCTGCGCCTATGTTTTTTGCGTAGTGAGCGTCCTTAACCAGCTTACGCTCAATACCCGGAGAGCTAACTTCCAGCACATAGGCACCGGGAACAGGATCGTTCGCGTCTAAAACCGGCTCTACGGCATAGTTGACCCTTTCGCAGTCATCCAAGGTTACGCCGCCTTCTTTTTCTATATACAGCCTAAGAATTTTACGACCGTATTCCTGTAGGAATTCTACGTCATATAGCTCTAGCTGTTGAGCCTCTACTACAGGCGTAAGCAAAGTACGTGCGGCCTTTACTATCTCTTCCTTATTATGCACCTTTTACACCTCTACAATAGAGAAGAGTGGGTGCGACCCACTCTTCTTAGCGGCATTTTCAATTGTTCGTTAGCGAGTTTAGCACAGTTAGCTAACAAAAGTCAAGTAAATCCGAAAAACTTTCCAAGTTATAAGTAGCTTTGCCACAATAAACCGCGTCGCCAATAGCGGCTACATCCATACCGGCGGCCAAAGCGGCCTCTACACCGCTTTCCGCGTCCTCTACCACCATGCATTTTTCCGGCGCCACACCCAAAAAATCGGCGGCTTTAAGAAACACCTCCGGATGCGGCTTAGAGTTGCTGATATGGGTACCATCAGCTATAGCATCAAAAAAATCTGCATAGTCTATCTGACTAAGAATAAACTGCGCGTTTTTACTGGAAGAACCTATAGCCATTTTATAGCCAGAGTCCTTAAGTTTTTTTAAGCTTAGCTCAACATCCGGGCTTACGTCTGCCGGGCGCAAGTTTTTAAGTAGCTCTTTATAGAAATCGTTCTTTTTGGTGGCCCATTTGACCTTTTCATCTTCCGGCATTGTTCCATTGTAGCGCTCAAGTATAATTTCAAAGCTTTCCATGCGGCTAACACCGCGTAGACGGTTGTTTATTGTTTCGTCAAAATATATGCCAATTTCATCGGCCACGGCCTTCCAGGCCTGGTAGTGGTATTTGTCTGTATGGCATATTACGCCGTCTAGGTCAAAGATTATTGCTGTATATTTCATTGGTATCCCCCTTCCTAAGCTAATTATAACTATAGATAGCGCAGTATGCAATCGTTGACATTAAATTTGATTAAGAGTAAAATTTCGACTGTGAGGGGGAGGGAATAGCAATGTACGAAATAAGGCCAGAAACAGTAAAAGCATTTATACAAGATAACAACATACGTTTACCGCGTTTTCAAAGAAAGCAAACTTGGAACGAAAAAAAGAATTTTGAGCTATGTGTAAGCCTCTTTAAGGAATACCCGATAGGAGTATGCATACTAAGCATTGACAATGACAGCGGCAGAAAGGTTCGCTGGCTTTTAGACGGACGCCAAAGAAAAAACGCCCTAAGCCTAATCTATGAAGATCCCGAAAACATATATAACTGGGGCAAAAAGTTTATAAATTTCTTTAACGGAGATCAACCCTACGTAGTAGAAGATAAGTTTTGGGAGAAAATAAACGAATATTTAGAAGAAGATATTGACGATAACGAAGAAAATATAAACACTCCCTTAATATTAGAGGACGAAATTGACACAACAGAGCCTATAGAAACCGATATTCAAGCTGCGGATCTAACAAAAGACAACATGACATTACTACTTGAAATCATCAAAATTTTCCATAATAAATACGCAAGAGGAACCGGCTTTACCAAGCCTTTCGACTTTATAAAATACATAGAAAAACTCCCTTTTGTTGAGATGGTAAAAGGGCAAGAAAAGCTATCATGCAAAAAGTTAAAACTATTTTTGGACGAATACAAGAACCGTTTAAGAATCGAAGGACTTTACGAGGAAAGTGTAGATTCGTTTTATGATTACATAGATTCCAGGGGAAATATCACGGACGAAGTAAAATTGAGGCAACATATTCAAAAAAACTGGGAAGCAATGCGCGACAGAATCATGATATTAGAAAAGATAGATAATCTACTAGCAACCAGCAAAATAGGAATTATAGAGGCGCATGATTTATCACCTTCGGATTCCCAAAAAATATTTAATATAATCAACACAAAAGGTGAAAAGTTGACCGCTGTTGAGGTATTATCGGCAAAACCGCGTTGGAATTTACCTATAATTAACCCGTCATCAGAATTAAAAGCCCACGTATCAAATCTGTATAAAAGAATAGGCGTAAGCCCAAACACAACAAATATTGATATAGTAAAATGGGATTTACCCGCAACATTAATAAAACAAGTAGGAAAAAACTTTGCACTTAAAGATTTTAAAGATACAAAAGCCGACTTTGAAAGAGAATTAACGCTTGGCTTCAAAATATTATCCGGCATTTACGTAAACGGCGTAAAGAAGGAGGATGTAGAAAATTTAAGCAAAAGCGAAAATATTAATTGGAATAGCGATTTTGAGGCCTTTGCCCGCGATTTAAAGCAAATGATGTCGATTGTAATGTCTTTTGATTATTTCAAATTTTTAAATTCCTGGAATACGAATATAATGGAGCTAACCAGTGATTCGATTGCCTTAAACTTCATTATACTGGTATTCAAAGACTGGGAAAGAAAAGGAAAGCCAATAGGCACAGACATAAAAACCAGACAGCTACAAAAAAACGCATTTATTTTACTGGACAAGCTTATCTTTGAATATGTCAATAATCAGTGGAGAGGCTCAAGCGATTCAAAGATAGCGGCAAATATTTCCGCATTTTCCCAAGAAGGCGACACATTTTCCCCTGTTAATATTAGTAAATGGGAAGGTATGCTTAATGAGATATTTGAAAACTCAAGCATTGACGGAAATGACATAACCCTCACATCCATGAAGCCCATATTGTACCATTATTATTGCATAAAAGGGATTGACGGCCCCGGCCAAAATTACGAAATAGAAGTTGACCATATAATCCCACAATCTCTATTTAGAGGCTCTACCTTTGATAGAAAAGATGTTATTGCAAACAATATTTTAAATTTAGGGCTACTCCCTAAAAGCGAAAATGCCTCTAAAGGTAAGCGCCGGCTTATTGAGCTTACGAATTCCGATTCATGGCTAAAAACACAAATATCTAAATACGAATTTATTGAGGAATCGGAATATGCATTTTATTCGGATATAAATAACTATATTGAGGTGTATAAGCAAAGGGAAGCTTTGTTTTTGGCGGCTTTTGGCGGGAGAAGGAATTCTATAATTAATAATTAAAACCCGTTTATGAAAGGTGTTGCAGTTTTATGTCTAGCTTGAAAAAAACAGAAGATACCATACCATTAAGCAAAGAACAAAAAGAAAACGCCGTTGCCAAAATTAAAGAATATATAATGGATAATTTCGATGCCGAAATAGGTAATTTGCAGTCTGAAATTTTTTTGGATTTTATCACAAAGCATATTGGCGTTTATTATTACAACAAGGGCATTGCTGATTCTATGGGATTTATGACAGATAAAATTGAGGATTTCTATTTATTAATGAAGGATGAAGAGTAGGCGGTTGCAAACCCCAAACACAAAAAATCTGTCAATGACTTTTGAAAATGACACCCTAGAAGCGAAAAAAAAATTATGAAAGTGTCACTATGAAAAAGATAAAACCGTGGGGGCTAACGCCGCCCCCACACCCTTGCGACCTCAAGAAATATTATAAAAACTAAAACAAATGGTTAGACTATAACTACCGAGAGAAATATTAAGCAACTCGTTCGTTTTTAAGGCAGTGGCGAAACACAAACTCGTCGAATACAGCCTTAACGGACGAGTTTCTTATTTCTATCCTACTTTTGCTTAAAATTGGAGTTGGCGTCACAAGTTTACCATCATGTAAAAGCCTAACCCCAAGTTTCTTGCTGATAAGGATATTTACAGTAGATTTAGGCATAATCCCCTTTATATTGCACTGAAACATGGTATTATCAAGCGTAAAACACCCACTGTTATCCACAATCCTACTTAACTTAAAAGCGAATAGGTGGTCAAGATTTATGGCTTTGGGCTTAGGCATAAACATACTCTTTGGATTTGCAGGGGGTACAGCAAAGTTAGCATTTAAGAGTTTGATTAGCTCCGGGAAAAAGGCGTTTGCTTCATCTGGTGTTGTTATCCCCCTAATTGCGAACTCCGTCTCTATTCTCCCTTGTAACGTACCCCATTCGCGTTCAATGCGTCCTTTTGCTTGGCTGGAACGGGCATGTATCATATGCACCCCCAAACTCTCCATCATTGTGCCAAACTGTGTTTTGTTTGCACCTTTACCTGCAAGTTGCTCTTCTAACGTTGGCTCCTTTGTACTAAAAAAGATTGATAGCCCATCCGCATACAGGCTTCTTGGTATACCATAGCTTTTTATGGTTTGGCGCATTATCTGCATATACCCTTCCATACATTCATTTTCACACATATATAACCCTGTTATTTTGCCTGTGGCATCGTCTTTTGAACCGTGTATCGTATAGTAGGTTTCGTTATCCTTAAACCATTGGTGTAGGCTCGCATCAATCTGTAACATCTCTCCTATATGCTCTTTTCTTGCACGGCGAGGGTGTTTAACTTTACGCTTTCGCTTCTTTTTGGGTGATACATAGCCATTTTCCAGTAATAGTTTCCTTAGCGCAAAATAGCTGATTTTTATTCCTTCTTCTCGCTCCAATAGCTCCATAAAATGGGTGAAGTTTACCTTTGAGTATTCAGGCCTTTCCTTTATTTCCAAGATTCTTTGCTTTGTCTCCGGCTTCAAGGTGTGTTTTGGTTGCCGTCCACAATTTCTATGCAACATAGATGTAACGCCGTTTTCTTTTCCTCTCTTCTTTAGTCTTTTGACTTGGCGTTCGGACAGCCCTAACCTTTCTGAGCCTTCTTTTACCGTCATTTTTCTTTCAATCATGCATGTTACCACGTGGGCTTTTAATTCTTCTCGACTATTCATATTTTTTCTCACTCCTAGATTTTGGGTGACATTTTCATAAAATAGTCTATTAGGGTGACATTATCACAAGTTTACCACA
>Ga0209755_10003816_pt1 | contig 18417 bp, 18 predicted proteins | sample TergutCo191P1_FD_187301 | JGI IMG/M metagenome (GOLD analysis project Ga0209755, IMG submission 187301) | Cornitermes sp. P1 segment gut microbial communities from Petit-Saut dam, French Guiana - Co191P1 (SPAdes) (version 2) | ecosystem: Host-associated > Arthropoda: Insects > Digestive system...
GAAGTATCGCCCAAACCATCTCGGGGGTGGCGGGGGGTGCTGTTTGCGGTGTTTCCATCCCAATCTTCTCCTGCCCCACAATATAACGCTTTTTACAGAAGCTGGCAAATATGCCGTCGCCGTAATCCTGGCTGACAGGATGGCGTTTATAATCCCACGGCAGGAAAAAAGTGCCGGTCACCCCTCGCAGAGGGTTTGAAAATTGGCATCTGTCACCTTGGCCCTCTCCACTCCGGCATTCCCCCGAACCGTAAAAAGGTTACATGGCGGAAGCGGCGGCGATTTCCCTGCCTACCAGTTGGCGGATAATGGCTTGCTGGGTGGTATTATTGGCTTCGGCTTTGATATGTGGCCAGTTGGGGAAAAGTCATCCACAAAAATGAGCATATTTCCTTTTTCCGCATGTTTTGCGAAAAAGCCGCTTTTTCCATTACCAGACAGTTTTGGCGGGTTTTTCGTATAGTATTCGTCCAGGGCATCATATTCCTCGTCGGTCAAATCACTAGGGTAACCGCTGCTCTCCGAATCGGCATCCTTTTGGATTGATTTTGATCCAAAGCATGTCAATCTGACACCCTTGCGCTTCCCAGGATACCGCCGCGACAGGCCCCGCCCGCCTGGATTTTGTTGATGCGCCGGGTATTATTTCGATATGCCGCCCGTCAGCCGAAAAAATTAAGGCCAGATTTGACACAGCCTCACCCTCGCGCTCCCGCCAAATGGAACTGATTATCAAGCAGATTGATTTCGAATAGATTTGAGATCGCAAACCGTACCCCAAGCCGCCATATTCGGCTTGGGGTGTATAGGCTAAAAGCGCAAGTTTATACCAAGGCCAATGGCATGGGTATGTCTATCGTAGAACCAGGTATGACGATATTTAATGCTGAAACCAAATTGCCGCCCGAATTCCAACCCGACATTAAAACCCGGGGTTACCCAAGGTATCGCCGTGCCAAATATACCATTCAGATCAACGGACCCGAAATTCCCCAGCTCAAGCAGAGCATTTGAAAACACCCTTGCACCATGGCCAAGAGGGACAACCAGCCCCAAAGTAGGCGCGACGCTGAAGAAGAGACTTGACTCCCCAAACTCATCCCAATCCAGGTAATCATCCAGAAGCAAATGCATTCTGGCCTCAAAACCGAAAGAAATATATGGCACGGGGGAGAAATAAAGCCCGCTTAAAAGTATCCCCACGGAAACGCCGGTACGGGGATTGTCCCCCACGTATTCCCCACCTTCCCAAAAATAATGCGCGGAAAGTAATTCCAGCGCGTTTCTGGAACCGCTCGCCCTTCTAGCCGCCCTTGCCGCTTCCCGCTGAAGCCTTAGGGCTTCAGCCGCTTCCCACTCCCTTCTGGCCGCCGCATCTGCGGCCGCCTGTATCCTTATGGCTTCCGCATCCGCCGCCATCCGCGCAGCCGCATCCATTTCCCGCGCGATTCTGGCGGCGGCAATCTCATGCCCGCGCTCCGGATCGGTAAGGAATACGGCAATCTCCTCCATCAAGTGCATGGCGTCGTCGATAAACCTGAAATCCCTGGCGGGAGCCGCATAAGCCACGCTACCGTCTCTCAAACGAAGTATCTGGGCCGTAAACATATTTATGGCCCCAAGCCCCTGCGTCGCGCCGGAAAGAACCAGATCGGCATTGAGCGCCACGCTTAACCTCGCCAGCCCCTCGTCGTCGGTGTAGCCCAGCATCTGAAAGTCCCGTTCATCCAGGGCATCCCGTATAGTGGAAGTTCTGGGCAAAACGGCATATCTGCGGGTGTTGAGAATTTCTATGGCGAGTATCTGTGCCAATGTATCCGACTCGTGCGGGCTTAACCAGACATTAGGATCGCGGGCGAACGGCATAACCGCCAATCTTGGAAGCCCCTCGGTGATCCTGCCCAAAGTGTCGGTGGCTATGATCCTTGACATCGAAGGCAAAAAATTGCGGATTTCCTCGATATTACGGAACATGCGGTAATACCCTGCAACCTGTTCAAGGGTTTCCACATTGATTACCGTGGCGATTATGATATTCGTGTCCCCCAGCCTGCGTATGTTGCCAGAAAGAACATACTCGGCATGAGCATACGGCCTATGCCAGCTATGGTATCCGAGTCGGTAAGACCTGAAAGCTGGAATTCGTGCTCGGCAAACAGGGTGTTGAGCACGGCGGTGCGCGGAACCACGGTGAAGGCGCGCAGAATCTCCAGTTCCATCGAAAAGAGGGTCGCAATGGTATCGCCGTCCCCTGTCGAACCGCCGACGAAGGGCAATATCCCAAGCACGGGTCTTCTTTCCTGACCCAGCTGGAAACCAGGGACGTCCACATTCCGCCCCGGCTCGACGGGTTGGTACTGGCCAGGCTGCCGCTGGACGGCAGGAGCCGAACCACAGGCAGTGGTCATAAACAGCGATACTATGGCTATGGCGGTGATACCCCATATTTTTTTCATTTTTGCCTCCTTCTCGACATCGGGCACTCCGCCTTCGACTGCTATGTCCATGCCTATGTGCAGCGCGTTCATCGAAGCGCCCCATCCAGATGGCAGCGTCCAATACCAGCTGCCAAAGGAGCCGCGTGGCCCAAGGGCGTAAGGGCCAGCCCGTCCAGCCAGATGCTGGCCGACACCTCCGTGGCGGGGGCCGTAACGGTGCCGCCGTACCTCCACAGGTTGCCGGCGGAACTTACAAATGGCAGCGTTACGCTGCCGCCCTGGTACGATAGGCTTAGGGCTATGCCGGAACCCGAACCAGGCAGTTCGGTAATAAGCGGGTTTCTCGTGTCAATGTCCACCGTAACCGTAAAACCCGCCGAGGGAAGGACGCTTGCGGGCGCCGCAAGGCCCACGTCGAATGTCCCCAGCTCCATCTCTACCCGGTTTACCTGCCCAAGCACGATGCCCCTGTTCAGCACGTAACTGCTTGCCAGCAGCAGCGGCTGGCCGTTCCCAGGCCTGTGCCCCGCGAACAGCAGGATGTCGTAGGTCCCCGCAGGCACCTCGGTTTCGATGCTCCCCTGCGCCAGCGTCGCCGAGGCGGAATGGAACGTGGGCGGCGTACCCGCCCCGCGGAAGAACACCTCGAAGTAGTTCGTGTACTCCCTCGCCGTGTCCAGCCCGAGGGATCTCCCGCCCGGAACGCCAGGCAGCGGGATAAGGACCCTTACCGTGTCGGGTTCCGGCTGCTGCCCCGCAGGGGATCTACAGGCCGTCGCCGCGAGTCCAGCGAACGCGATGATGGCGAAAAGCCCAAATGCCCGCCATGCTGTCCGTTTGTTTGTCTTCATTTGAAAACCCTCCTTGCTTTGTGCATGTGAAAGCGCAGCCGGCGCGTCCGCAATGTTTATTCGAACCGAGCTACACGCACTTTCATAAGCCTACAGTGGGCATTGTAATAGCTGTGGGAGAAATCGTCAATAGAAAATATTGGGTCATGAACCGAAAAACGCAACGCGGCGGTGTCAGACACCGGGCGCGGGGAGCCTTAAAACCCGGTGTCTGACACCGCAGGCTTCGCAGGCTTTGGCACAAGCAGCTCGGCAAGGCCGGCAGGCGACACCGCCGTTTCCCCAATGGGTATATGCCCGCTAAGTTCCCTCGAAAGCAGGGAAATGCGGGGAAGCAGGATCCCTGCCTCGGCCAGTTCCCCTGCCCGCCCGAAAACATCCCCCACGCTTCCGTCCAGATGCACACGCCCGGATTTCATAACGACAAGCCTTTGGGCATATTCGGCGGCGATGCGGATGTTGTGCGTAACCAGGACCAGGGTGTAGCCCTTACGATGCAGTCCCGCAAGTAGCTCCATAAGCATTCGGGCCCCCCTGCCGTCCTGCCCGGCCAAAGGCTCGTCCAGAATGAGCGCCCTCGCCCCCATCGCCAGAACCGCCGCAAAAACAACCTTTACCCTGTCGGCCTTGCACAGGGCGGGGGGGAAGGCATCGCGCAAGGCCAGCAGGCCGAGGGTTTCAAGCGATTCCTCGACCCTCCGCCGGATCCCCTCCCGGCCCAGCTTCCGGCCTGGGAGTTTCAGGGCAAAGGCCACCTCGTCGTACACGGTCTGTTCGAAAAGCTGGTTGTCGCTGTCCTGCATCACATAGCCAACCTCCCCGGCAATTTCCGCAACGCTCATCCCGGCGGCATCCCTGCCACGGATTGCAACCCTCCCCTGCAGGGGCCGCAGAAGCCCCGAGATGTTCTTAAGCAGGGTTGTCTTGCCCGACCCGTTCTGCCCCAGGATTGCCGTGAATTCGTTTTCAGCGATTGCAAGGCTGATGCCGTCCAGGATCGTTTTCCCCTGGCCCGCGCCATACCCGTAGCGCAGCCGCTCGATCTGAATCACATTACACATGCCTTTTGCCCCCACGGTGGTTGTACCAGGCAACAATCGACTCGAGGGCCTCGTCCACGGAAAGGGGGAAGCCGGGCAGTTCCTCGCCGAGCGCGGCCATGCGGAAGGCAAATTCCGAGACATCGGGCGGATCAATGCCCGCTTCCGCCAGAAGCCGCCGGTCCGAAAACACCTGCCTAGGAGTGCCAAGGGCAAGGATCCTCCCCTCTTTTAGGACACATACCCTGTCCGCAAAGTCCGCCGCTTCCTCCGCCGAGCCGGTTGCCATTACCACTGTAAGCCTTTTGCCCTCGCGGAGTTCCTGGACAAACGAAAGGACTTCCCGTGTGCCAACTGGGTCCAGCCTGGAACAGGGTTCGTCCAGCACCAGAACCTGGTTTGCCATCGCCAGCGCGGCGGCAATGGCAAGGCGCTGCTTCTGCCCGCCGGAAAGCGTCGAGGGGGCGCAAGCGGCGTAGTCCGAAAGGCCGGCGGCATCCAAGGCCCAACGGGTTTTCCCGATTATTTCCTGTGGGGGCAGTAGCATGTTCTCTAGGGCGAAGGCCACCTCGTCGAACACCCTTGCCGTAAAAAACTGCGTCTCCGGGTCGTCGAAGGCCATCCCCACCTTTTCGGAAAGCCTTGCCACCGTGGAGGAGCCGGTGGGGATTCCGTCGACCGCCACCCTGCCGAAGAGCCTGCCTGCCATGGAATGGGGGATAAGCCCGTTCAGAAGCCGGCAGAACGTGGTCTTCCCGGCGCCGTTCGCCCCCATTAGGGCGAGGAATTCACCCTCCCCTATCTCGACGCTTATGTCGGCCAGCGCCGGCTTTTCATTGCGGGCATATTCCCATGAAACTTTGTCCAGTTTTATTACAGCCTTTGGCATTTACCCCCCAAGTATGTGGTTTGCCGCAAGGACTGCGGCGGAATAGGCCAGCCCCAGCGCAAAGGCCGAATAATCCGCGGCGGACATTTTCGCCGAAAGAAGCCAGGTTCTGGTCCTGTGCACGCCGAAGGCCCTCGAATCCATCACCAGCCCTACCGCGACGGAGCGCCGCATGACCTTTATCATAAGGGGAAGGGCTATGGCCTTATATTCCGCAAGACGGGCGGCAAAACCCAGGGGCGACGCGCCACGCAGCCTGCGGGCGTCCATGATCAGCCTTACCTCGTCCTCGAACGAGCGGACAAGGTTCAGCGTCGAGCTAATGACATGGGCAACCCTGTAGTTCGCCCCCAAGCCTGTAATGCCAAACGCAAGGAGCCGGGCCTCGGTTGTCATGATTAGCAGGGGCATTAGGACGGCAAGGGCAACGACACGGCAGGCTATCATCAGCCCGAAGAAAAAGCCCTCAAGCCCAAGCGCCCCCACCCCGCCCACAAGGGGAACCCACTCGGGGATAATTGGCTTAAGCAGGTAAGGGCCGTCCGTGCCGGGCCTAAAAAGCATTTGTATAAGGACAAGCATGGCGATTAAAAAAACGAGAAACCTGACGTGGGGGAAAACCTTCCTAAGCGGGACCCTTGCCACAAACGCAAGGCCGACAAAGAAAAGCATTTGCGCCGCAGCCACGGCAAGGGAATTGACGACAAAAACCAGCAGCGCAAAGGCCATGGCAAGGATTAGTTTTGTCCGTGGATCCAGCCTTTGGAGGAAGGACGGGACCTCCCTGGCCTGCGGGGGTGGCGGCATGGAAAACAGGTGGGCCTACCGGTTTTTCAGTTTTCCCTGCGTATCCAGACCGTGTCGAAGCCGGCGTTTCCAAGCCGCTGGGTAACGGCCGGCATTTCCGCCGCCCTTACGCCCGAAATGACCACCCGGTACATATCGCCGAACTGTTCGAAGGCCGCGCTGAAGCCCGCGGATCTTAGCCGCTCGAAACAGTTTTGGGCAAGGGCGACCCTGGCAAAAGCCCCTACCTGCACCCTGTAAACGCCATGGGGGGCGGGGGTGTAGTTCCTTGGGTAGACAACCGGGGTCCTACCGGAGGGCAAAACCGCCGCCGCGGCAGGGGGGGGCGCAGGGCTTAGGGCAACAGGACTCGGGGCAGGTGCAAGAGGGATCGGGGCGGAGGGAACCAGGGCCTGAACCATCGCATCGACGGTGGCGGGGGGCAGTTCGATGATATGCTCCTCCCCGCCGATGGTAACGACAAGCCTTATGGACAGGTCCCGCCCAAAAAATTCCACTCGGGTTGCAATAGGGATGGCAGGCTGGGCCGCTTCCGCCACGGGCGAAGGGAGAGGATCCAGGGGAGTAACAGGCACCCAAGTAACCCCGTTATCGGGAAGGTTGGAATCAGGGTGAGGCGGAACCACCGTCCGGGCCGGCGGCTGCGGGCTGCGCTCATTCTCACCCAGGGCGGGTTGCGGCGCATATTCATCTTCGACCGCGGCAGAATCGGTACCCGCCGGCAGCGCGTTTCCCAGAACCGAAGGGATCAGGGCAAAAGCGGCGCAGGCCAGAATGGATATTGCAAAGCGTTTCATTGACTTTCCTTATGATTGTGCATTTCGCACATTACCCAAAGTATAGTCAATCCTACGCTACAAATCCAATGCGGGCAGAAGTTTTCTGCTTTTGCTTGTGCCTAACCGGGCCTGTTTACGTTTCTCGCCTTGATTAGCATCACGTCGCCTATACCGAAGCGCTTTGCCGCCTTGTCGGCAAGGCGTTTAAGCGAGGGCGGCGCTGTCCCCGCCGCAAGCCCGCCCCAAGTGTACACCCCCTCGATTGCAAAGCCCTCGGTTTTTAGCATCGCCTTGAGGGTGCGCAGCGAGAAAAGGTACAGGTGATCGAAGATTGCCGCCCGCCAGCGCTTGCCGAAGACGCGCGCCTGGAAGCCGTCAATGTTTGGCGTTGTCAGCATGAAACGGCCGCCGGGGCATAGTATCCGCCCTACTTCACGGAGGAATGCCCTGGGCTTGTTTAGGTGCTCGATAAGGTGGGAGGCAAGCACCAGGTCGAAGAAGCCAGCCGGGAAACGGCAGTCCTCTACGCCCATGCTTCGGATGTCAAGCCCCCGTGTGTTTCGGGCATATTCCGCCGAGGGGGAAATTTCCGCCCCCGCCACCTGCCAGCCCCTTTCGCGAAGGAAGGCCAGCAGCGCACCGGTTGCGCAGCCCACGTCCAGGACCCTGGGAGGATCCTGCGAAGGCCCCCTGCGCTCCATAAGATCCCGTTCCAGCCTGTAAAAGCCGGCATCGGCAAGGCCCAGTTTTTGCAGGGCCAGGAAATTTTCCTCGTTTTCAAGCTCGTAGGCAAGGTAGTTGTCCCCGTAGCGGGTTTTGACGCTTTCGGCAAGGGGCTGGGGGTTTATCTGCACCAGGCCGCATTTCGCGCACTTTACGTAGGAAAACCCGTCGCAGGAAAGGGAGGGGGCAAAACGCCCGCCGCCACACAGGGCGCATGGAACCGGCCGCCGCTCCTCGTCTATAACCGGCGTGGACCAGGTCGTGCATGGGCGAAGTATCTTCATTCGACAAGGATATGGGCGACGACTGTGCTGGAATTGCCCGCGATGTCCTGGACGATTATTTCAAGTATCGCCTGGCCACGGTTGAACCATGCCTCGGCGGCCTCAAAGGCGGGGAAGGAGGCGTAAACCTGCCGCGAGGGAACCTGCTCCCCCCGGTTTACCAGCATTAGCCCGTCCCTGGCGCTTATCGTCTCCAGGCTGAGCCTTCCCACCTCCGTGCCGTTCACCGAACTGATAATCCGATGGGGGGCCAGAAAACTCCCCCTGTTGGCCGACAGTGCGTCGGTGGCGTTGACGACAATGCCGTACCTGCCCTGGACAATGCTCTGCCCGGGAAAGACCCCCACCAGGTTGCCGTTCTCGCCAAGTAGCTGTATTCCGTGAATCTGGGGGTTGATGGTATCGGGGAAGGGGGCAAGAATCATAGAGGGGTTCACCCAGCGGCGTTCCCTGCGGTCGTACAGCATGAAGTAGCAGCCTTCCTGCTGTGACCACCCCGAAACCCCCGCCCTTGCAACCGGGCTTCCCTGTGCCACCCTAAGCGACACGGGGGCGCCAGCATCCTCGTAGCGGGCGTATATACTCATAAGGCCGTTGCCGTGATCCACCGCCATCCATGCCCCCAGGGGGGACGGGAAACGGGAGGCACTGCCGGATCCGGGGCTAAAGTGGAAAATAACCTCCCCGTCCCCAACGGCAAGCACATCCCCGTCGCCGGCAAACACAAGGCCCGTGGTCGGGGTTCCCTGGTAATTGAAACCGAAGTTGCGAACCACCACGGCATCGGGCAAAGGCCACTCCATAGCGGGCAGCGTGCCGCAAAGCACAAGCGTCAAAGACGCAAAGAACAGTTTCCTTAGTCCAGCGTTCATCCTGCTCACCTTCTTTCCAAATCAAAAGCAATCATTGCCTGCCCCCCGCCGATAATCAGCCGGGAATCCATCCTGCCCAAAAAGACCCCCTCGCTTCTGAACGGGGCCCTGGTTACCACCCTGGCCGTCCTGCCGGAAACCTGTATGCCGACCAGTTCCCTCGCGGTCCCAAGCGCGTCGTTTTCCGTGTGGGAAAAAATGGCGAAGACCAAACCCTGCCCCCCAGATTCGTCCAGGCTGCGCAGTTCCCCGTCCACTTCCACGTTCATGGTAAGCCTGGAGGCGGTGTCGAAAATCCCCAGCCCCCCCCTACGTTCGAAAACGACGTGGCGGTCGTTGTCCACGAAGGCAATGTGCACGGGGCGGCGGAAGCCCTCCCCCAGAAATTCATGGTAGACGACCCTGTAATCCCCCAGGCCAGCCCCGAAACGTTCAAGCACGAGGAACCTTTGGCTGTCTATGCCGGAAACAATCGCCAGCCTAGAGCCGTCGCTGGAAATGGCGGCCCCCAAAATTACCGAAAACCTGGAACCGCCTGGGTCAAAGGAAAACACCTGCCTCCCCGAACCGTCAATGACAAGCGCAACGCCATCCACCGAGCCGGCCAAGAGCAGCCCTGCCGCCGCATCTATGGTGGTAAGCGGGCTTGCGAATTCAAATGTCCACAGCACGGCACCGGAAGCGTGGATTTCGGAAATGGAGTTCTGCCCGCTGCCAACGACAAAAATTCTCCCGTCAAGGAAGAAGGGATAGCCGCGGGGGTTGTCTATGGTGGTAAAGGCCCCGCCGTCGGCACGGTAAACGCTAAGGCTTTCGGGCATGGCACCGAATTCGACCCACCGTTCCCTAGAGATAGAGACCTGGTCGGTTTTTACCCTGTTGAGGGTAAAACTGCCGTCCCTTTCGACATAGCCGAACCGGTTGTTCATGACAAAGGGCAAGGGCTGGTGAACCACGGGGGTAGCCTGCACAAGCCCCTCGCCTAGAAGCACAGGCTGGCCAGTTTCCAGGGAAGTCAGCCAACGGGGGACAAAAACTGTCTCAAGCTGAACGGGACGGGCCGCAAACGCGCTGTACAGAAGGAAAACCGCCACTACCCCGATCAGGTATCTTCTTCTTTTTTCAAACATGGCAACGAACCCATTGTATCAGAAGCGGCGCTGTGTGGCTAGTGGGCGCTGCAATGATCGTCACACCAAGGCTTTGTCAAAACCAATTTGGCCGAAATTTTCATGCGACAAACGGGATCATTTTTTCTTCTTTTCGCCTGTTTTCATCGTTTTTCATATATCACCTCATGAAAAATGGGGCGTTTTTGGGATTTTGACACAGCTTGCCTTGCTAGGCACTAACCACTTTCCTCTCCCCGCGCCATGTCCCTGACCTGCCCGATAGAACCAAAATCACTCCTATGCACCTCCGATCTAAATCACACCCAGCTAAAAGCTTAAGATGCATTCGTAATCATAATTTTTGCGAAACAAAAGTAACAATCCCATAGTTAGCGTTTGTATTTATCCGCAAGGGCTTTTTCTAACACTTCAAAAATTACCTCCCTGATTTCGCGGATTATGTCTTTGTGAAGCCTTTCAATAGAACTTTCGAGTGAAGGTGGTACAACAAACAACTCGTGGGCTTCGATGCTAAAGGCGGTAGCTATCCGCTGAAGCACTTCAGGCGTTGGAAACTGTCTGGAAAGTTCAATCATGGCAATGTATTGGGTTGAAATTCCTGCTTTTTCTGCCAGTTTTGATTGGGAGAAGCCACATTTTCGGCGGTTTTCCTTAATATTGTCAGCCAAAACGTTCCGTATATTTGTCATTTTACCATTCTGATGACCACTACCCTTATTGCCTAGAAAAAAATCATAAAAGTTTCAAATAGTGCTTGACAATCAATTATTCATTGGGGTATTATTGGTTATACGTTGATGTTTGAAAAAATGCGTGCCATTGTAATTTTTCCTATCGTTAGAGCATCAATAACCAGGTTTGCATAGTCTCTCATAGCCGTGTTCGGGTCAGTGGAACCGCCCGTTTTTGGCTTTTTTTCTGGTCTTATGTCGGGAAGATGTTTCAGTGAGGTTTCAAAATCTGAGATGAAGGGAGAAAAATTTATGGGTGTATTATTTTTTTTGATTGCGATCGTAGTCATTATTATTGTTGTGTGGAAAGTACGGAAAGGAAATAGACGGGGGAAAACCCGTGAAGAATTGATAAACAGTTCTGGATACGAAGTCGCGGTAGAAATCAAGGGCAAATTAGTTCAGAAAGGTTATAGTGTAGGCGAGTTGAAAACAGATTTTCATGAAGACTATGCTTATGGATTCTTCTGGGTAGGATCTTCTGATCATGGAAGCGGAGGTAGCGTATATTTTAGTGCGTATAAGGACGGGGTTTCCTGGCTAGAATTTGCTATGCAAATGGAAAACATTGAAGCACGGCACGGGTATTTTTATGCTATCCAAAATACAAATATTGCTCTTATTGTACGCTCAGACGAAGAATCTAATGAAATACCCCCATTCATAAAATTTGCGGCAGAAGTGATAGCTAATAGTGGGTATGCATTTAAACATCCAGACTGGATATTTGAGCGAGATGCGAAAAAATGGCTTAATGTCATGTTTCAATGAAATGGGGAGATGGTATTTTGGCAGTTTTAATGGAACCGCCCATTTTTGGCTTACTCAAAAGGTGTATATGTATCAAGTTGAAACAGTTTGTTAGGGAACGGTTAGCAAGATAAAGAGGGAGCATTAAATTAAGCAAGGGCTATTATGAAGGCTTTAGTCCGCATCATGTTTTTTGTAAATTATTTTTCTGTTTCCGTTGGAAACGAAAAAGAACTGATGGTTAGAGGCAATTTAATCAACGGTTCTCTAAACCAAAAAAAGGAGGTAAACCATGGCTTACACGAAACCGCAGATTGTGGCACAAAACAGCGCACATGGAACGTTTGCAGCGGGCTGTCCGACGAATGATCGTTCCACGCCTTGTAGTTGTGAAATTACAGCAGGCTAAAGACACACGCAGATTGAGGGTTGGCTTGCAGACTGGTGCAAGGACTGGATACGTTGCCCTAGGCTAGGGCAACGTATCTTGAATCTGCCATTGGGGAACACCTGATGGGGAAAACAATGGTAGCCAATTATGTCGAAAAAACAATACTGGTATGATACTGCCATGTGCTGGATTGCCAAATAAATATTCAAAGGGAGAAAAATGCTTTACCGCCAAAAATTTGACGATATTATCCGTCAATACGATGATGTGGGATACATCACTAACACCAGTAATTTTGCCGACCGCGTAGTGGATGCTTCGGGAGCAGTGTTCCTGTCTGCGCTTTCACGTGAACCGCAAAGCCTTGAGGAACTCTGTGCGAAAATCAGTAAAACCTTCATCGATGCGGAATTGACCGAATTGGCGGAGGATGCTCGAGAATTTTACGCCGTGCTGGAACAGGACGGCTTTATAGTATCAGGAGAAACGCCAGAGGAACTTGACTGCAAGGACACTCGTTTTTCCTATAATGTACTTGAGCCAAAAACAATAAGAAAAGACTTTTCGCCAACGGTTCGTCGTGCGGATAAAAACACCCAGGACTACCTTGAAGAGCACTTTAAGGGTAGTCCTCATCTTATGAGCTTGCAAATTGAACTTACAAGTAGATGTAATGAGCGTTGTGTGCATTGCTATATCCCCCACGCAAACAAGCTCACAGACATCGACCCTTCTCTATTTTACGATGTGCTTGACCAGTGCAAAGACATGGGGCTTTTACGCCTCACGCTGTCGGGCGGTGAACCGATGTTTCACAAAAATTTTTGCGAATTCTTGAGCCGTGCAAAAGATTATGATTTTTCTGTTAACGTACTCTCCAACCTTACTTTGCTTAACGATGACATTATTGCAGCGATGAAGCATAATCGCTTGTCCAGTGTACAAGTTTCACTTTACAGCATGAATCCTGATATTCACGATTCAATCACACAACTGCCAGGATCGTTCTACAAAACCAGGGATGCGATTCTGCAGCTTATTCATAACGATATTCCTTTGCAGATAAATTGCCCCACGATGAAGCAGAATAAAAACTGTTTCGTGGATGTGCTCAACTGGGCACAGATGCATAAATGTAGCGCAAGTACCGACTACATTATGATGGCACGGTGTGACCACACAACGGACAACCTCGACAATCGACTCTCTCTTGATGAAGTGGGCATCGTCATCAATACCATAATCAATAATGACCCCGAATACCAACGGAAAATTCTACGAGACGATTTCTTTCAAGAAGAACAACGGGATCGGAGCGAGGATCGAGTCTGCGGTGTATGTATTTCATCCATCTGCATGGTTGCCAATGGCAATGTGTACCCCTGTGCGGGCTGGCAGAATTATGTTTGCGGTAATTTACGAGAAACATCGTTACGCGACCTTTGGGAAAATTCCCCAAAGGTGAAGTACCTGCGAAATCTCCGTAAAAGGGCATTTCCCAAATGTGTTGGTTGTGTTGCTCGTGGTTTCTGTGCAATGTGTATGGCTCGCAACGCTAATGAAAACCCCAATGGCGATCCACTTGCCATAAACGAGCAATTTTGCAAAGTGGCAAAGCTGAATCGAGAAATCGCTTTGGAATGGAAAGAGAGAATGAAAAATGCATAAAGATTCGCATGTTCATATCGGGTGGTTTAAGAAGAAATTTTACGGTTTTGAATCTGTGTTCGAGGCGATTCTCGCATGCGGCAAAATCAATGAAATTGTATATTCTTCTACTTCAAGCTGTGTTGAGGATATAAAATACGATCTTGTTGTTAAAGAAATTGAAGTAGCACAGAAAAAATATTCGAGCGTGGCGACCCCGCTTTTTTGGTTCATTCCTGATTACATAAACCAGAGTATAAAAATCGATGTGGCGATGGGTGAATTAAATTACGGTGGTTTTAAGTTGCATTCTTGGGGAAACAAATGGGATTTCGAAAAGGACACGAAGCAAGCCGAAGTTTTACGTGAAATATTTAGTTATGCAGACAAAAAAAAATTACAGATTTTGATTCATACAGGAGAAAACGGAGTTGACAGACCCAACAGATTTGAGCGATTCTTCGGAGAACATAAAAACGCAAAAATCATACTTGCTCACTGTCGCCCTGCCAACGAAACAATTGAAATGATGGAAAAATACGAAAACGTGTTTTGCGATACATCGTTTGCTCCATACGACAGTGTTGAACAGGTAAAAAATGCTGGGTTTGGTAAAAGAGTAATTTTTGGAACAGATTTTCCAATTACACATTTCTATTATGGTGCAAAAAAGGGGATTTCGTTGGAAGAACAGTATGTGGAGGACGTGAAGGGCTTGTGATTGGATGTCACACACTTGGTTATCTTAAAAATACTGTAACCACTATGAAATATTGTTTGAAGTTCAAAAATGAAACTAGGAGGAAGACAAATGCAAAAAGCTAGGTATGTTACTGATTGGGACAATCCCCAAGATATTTGCGATGACTTAATGGTCAACAATGCCCACAGAGGCATGGAAGCCGATTGGTATTGCCAGAAATATCATAAAAATATTCCAAGTTCTCCCATTGCCATTGGGTTTTGCCTTGCGTACGGTCATGCTGGGCTTTGCAACTTTGAAATCCAAAAATCAAATTATACGGATATTTTCTCGGCCGTTAAGGAGGGAACTGTTGAAGATCTTAAATACTTCGTAGAGAAGGAAGGTACAAATATAAATGAAAGAGACGATGATGACTGGACACCATTACATTTTGCTGCCAAGCACAATTCCGATGTGGCAGTTTTGAAATACCTTGTCTCCCAAGGTGCCGATGTTAACGCAAAGAACAATTCAGGCAAGACTCCGCTACATAGTGCTGCGCAAGGTACTACCAATCTTGAAATCCTCAAATACCTTGTTTCTCACGGAGCCAATGTCAATGAGAAAAACAACAACGACCTTACACCGCTACACGATGCCGCCGAATACAATTCCAATATGGATGTTTTGGAATACCTTGTTTCCAAAGGAGCAGATATTAATGCAAAGAGTAATAAAAACGAAACATTACTACATGGAGCCGCGCGGAGGAATAGTAATGTCGAAATTTTGAAATACCTTGTTTCTCGGGGAGCCGATGTGAATGCAAGAACAAATAATGGTACAACACCATTGCATAATGCGGCAAATACTAATACCAATGTCGAGGTTTTGAAGTACCTTGTTTCACAAGGAGCCAGTGTGAATACAGAAGACGATGGTGGCGGTATATCGTTACACTATGCCGCATATAAAAATTCAAACGTTGAAGTGTTTAAATACCTTCTTACTCAAGGAGCCGATGTCAATGCAAAGGGGGAAGGAGATTGCACACCGCTGCATTTCGCCGCTCGTAATAACACCAATACAAATATTTTAGAATGCCTTCTTTCCGAAGGAGCCGATGTCAATGCAAAGGCGATTGATGGCAGAACCCCACTTCATTTCGCAATGAGAAACGGAAAAAATGAAATTGCTAAGATTCTAGTTTCTTCAGGGGCAGATATCAATGCGAGAGCTGAGGATGGTTTTACACCACTTCATTCTGCAATAACAGCAGAAAATGTTGAAATTACTAAATTACTAATTTCACGAGGAGCAGATGAAAATGCGAAAAGCAAAGATGGCAGGACTCCGCTTGCCTATGCCAAGTCCCTTGGGAATACTGCACTACTTGAATGTTTTTCTGAAACCATGACTGAATCATGCGAACATATCAAACGTGGCTATACGTATGCGGAAAAAGGCGATTTTGGTAATGCAATTGCAAATTTTAATGAAGCAATACGGCTAACCCCCAGTGAAGAAAAATCATATTTTGGCCGTGGTACGACGTATATGGGAAAAGCTGACCACGATAAAGCAATCTCAGACTTCAACAAGGCAATACAGCTTAATCCCAGCTATTCGGAAGCGTATTGCTTTCGTGGCACATCGTATATGGGAAAAGGTGAGCACGATAAAGCAATTGCAGATTTTGGCAATGCAATGCAGCTTAATCCCAGTTATTTGGATGCATTTTTTTATCGTGGTACGACGTATGCGCAGAAAGGTGAGCACGATAAAGCAATCGCAGATTTCGACAAGGCAATACAGCTTAACCCTAATTATGCGATAGCGTATCTCGCTCGTGGCACTTCTTATGCAGAAAAGGGTAAGTTCGACAAGGCAATTACAGATTATGACGAGGCAATACGACTTAGCCCCAATGGCGCACCCACTGCAACAATGGCGTTGAGTATGCGAGAAAAGGCGACGGTAGATGCACAAGAAAAAAAAGAAAGAGAAAAACGAGAGCATCACCAAGCTGAGGAACGTAAACGCCTTGAAGCTCAGGAAAGAAAAGAGAAAGCGGAATACGAACGACACCAGGTAGCTGAAAAACACGAACGTCAAAGAATAGCAGGGGAAAAGAAGAAAGCCAAAGAACGGCGGCGTAAGATTGGACGTATGGCGGCTTTCTTAATTTTTGTTATATGTGCTGTTGCCCTTTTTTTGTTTATGAGAATGGCCAATTCAAATGAGGAGCAACCATTAGCGCAAATTCCAATACCAACTGTTATTTATGCAACTGTCACAACTTACGTGTTAAATGTTCGCTCTGGACCATCGGCAAGTTATAGTATTCAAGATAGCATCCCCGAGAATACTATGGTTGAAATATTAGAGAGGCGTGATGATGTGTGGGTAAGGATTAGGTATGATGATGACAGAATAGGGTATGTCAACATAAATTTCTTGACATATTGAATTGCCCCCATTAAGTTGGAATAGACTCAAGGGAGAACCTCTTTATGAATGCCTGTAACAAGTATATAGCGTTTCTGCTTTTGGCGGTCATGACTTTCCAATCTTGTGCCTCATCTGGCGTAGCAAGGAGGAGGACTTCGGATGCTGGCGGGTTGAATATAACCGCCCATGGAGCCATAGGGCCAATTGATGCCGCTTTAGTTGACCCTATGTATACAGGAGACGGAGGCAGGAATATCAATTTGGCTATTCTCGCCCCTGATATTCAGGGAGACGTACCAGATTTTCTGCCTTTGTATATTCAGGGAATGTTGAATAATAACATCAACAGGTTTTCCTCAATAAATCTTATAGATCGTCAAAATCTAAACATAGTAATAGCCGAACAGGATTTGGTGGCAGGTGGAAGGTTTTCAGATGAAGACTTTATTAGAATTGGGCATATAGCAAACGCGCAGTATCTTCTTTTGGGGATCATCCAAAGACTTCCAGGAAATCGCTATTCTTTACAGCTTTCCATTACCGAATCGAGTACCGGGATACGCAGGGCTACTTTCATGCAGGATGGAACCCTTGCGCAGTTTGAAGGGAGAGGAACGCTTTTAAACGAAGCGACCGCAGAACTACTTAGGCAACTGGGAGTTCAACTTACGGAAGCAGGAAGATATGCACTGTTGGCAGGAAATATTTCGGTGGTGCAGGCCGAGGCAGGGCTTGCAAGAGGTATTATTGCCCAAGCTGGCGGAGACGAGGTAGCGGCTTTGTTTAGTTTTGCCCAAGCTGTTTCATTTGACCCATCACAGATTGAAGCGTTGTCACGGCTCAACACTCTTTCCACGACTATAAGCGGAGGAACGATAAGCCAAAGAATACTGAACGACATACAGGCTCGGGATCAATGGATTGAAGCCTTTAGAGAATCCACACGTTTTTTCAATGACCATCCACCCTTTGAAATTACCTTTGATCCAAGTTTGATACAAATAGGAGAAACTGATTTTGCAAGACGTACCGTGAATTTGGGAATGAGGATTGCACTCGATCCTTCCGAGGCTGGTTTTGGTGCTCTTAACACGTTATTGGAAGGGCTTGAAAGGACTGGAAGACGCTATGCTTGGGGCTTTTCTGGCTGGCCGCTCATGGATATTTCTCCACGGATGTCAGGGACCGTTGTATTTAATGGCAGACGATCTTTCAGATACACTGTAGATGTCTCGCTTGTTAATGAAGACAATATAGTCCTGGGTACCAATAGTATTACTTTGGATACAGAACCAATAATATTTTATGCTGGGCATAGAAATGTAACCCCGCCAAACGGTGTCATTAGGACTGTTAGCTTTCCAAATATAAGAGCAGAATATTTAACACCAACCTTAACCATTGAGATTGTTGCGGTAAATCGGATACGGGCACACGATTTAATTGCTTCCAGTTACATTAGGGTGGAAGCTGGTGATTTAGAAGAAAGAGACAGGGCGCAAGCAGCGGCAGAACGAGCAGCGCAATGGCAACGAGAATGGGAATTGGCAAACCGACGACAGCAACGACGAACAAGAGCTGGAGCCTATACATCATTGGTACTCGTCATCGGGGGTTTGGTTGGCCTTGTGGTATGGGGGATATTGGACGGTTCTTCACCAGAAAACAACCGATAACACGAGAACGCCAGCCCACGATTCATATGGCGTACCTGCGTATTATTGCGGGAGCGCAGAGTGTCAGACACCATATGCGTTAACCTATACAGGAATATGTGATAGAATGCGGGAATGAGAGGGGAAGAAGGCTGGTATGAGCTGCTGCTGGAGATGCTGCCCGAAGGCTGGGAGGCGAAGGCGAAGGAACTGGGCGCGATGAAACGCGCGCGCGTGGTAAAAACACCCGGGGAACTGCTGCGGCTGATACTGCTGTATTTTACGGAGGGG
>Ga0209755_10003817_pt1 | contig 18415 bp, 17 predicted proteins | sample TergutCo191P1_FD_187301 | JGI IMG/M metagenome (GOLD analysis project Ga0209755, IMG submission 187301) | Cornitermes sp. P1 segment gut microbial communities from Petit-Saut dam, French Guiana - Co191P1 (SPAdes) (version 2) | ecosystem: Host-associated > Arthropoda: Insects > Digestive system...
AGTTTCTCCAAGAAGAGAGTGGGATGACGTGCAAATAGTTGACGGTTCAACAGGTTATACACTACCCACAGAAGCACAATGGGAGTATGCTTGCAGAGCAGGTACAACAACAGCATTCAATACCGGAGATACAATAAGCGATGATACCGGTTGGTATAAGGATAACAGTAAAAGTCCTGGTCTGAAAACACGTCAGGTAGGGTTAAAACCGGCTAACGCTTACGGCTTGCATGATATGCATGGAAATGTATCGGAATGGTGCTGGGACTGGTATGGGACTTACGCAAGCGGAGCGCAGATGAATCCGCTAGGCGCTTCTTCGGGGTCTTACCGCGTGGCACGCGGTGGTTCTTGTATCGTTGCTCCGCATGGGCTTCGCTCAGCCTACCGTGGTAGCGGCTACTCCGAAGACGCCAGGGGCGCCAATATCGGTTTTCGTGTTGTGCGCGGGGGGTAGCAGCTACCTATTTGGCGGCGCGGGGAGTTGCATATGGGAAGTGAGGAATTTGGGTGACAGTTATAATAAATGAATCAGCATTAAGACATGACATGACAGAACAGGAAACGTGGGAAATGGATGAACTCCTTACTAACACAACTCCTGAAGTAAGTTCAACAATAGAAGGACCGTTTATAAAACAGAGAAACATGATGGTTGTTTTGGATCAATTATCTGCGCAATATCTTACCGCGAAAATGCTGGAAACAAAACAGAGTCCTGCGGATATAATAAGCACCATGATACGCCGTGAGATAGGTCTTGTTAACAAGGTATGAGAGTTTCGGTTTATAAACATTAACGATAACTAAAATATATCAGCCATATTAAAATAAACTTACCCATGTTATAATATCACCATGAACAACATACAAATTAAAATTATTAACACTCAAAAATCAATAACATGCGCTTACGGTACAAAAGCCGCAGAGCTTGTTTCTCATATCGGTATTCCGGCGGAAACAATCGCCGGCATCAAGGTAAATAATGAAATACGCCCGATAGGAACATCGCTTTTAATGAACGCTTCGATAGAACCTGTTCTTATCGATTCACCGGAAGGAGCGATGATCTACAGGCGCACGCTTTCGTTTGTTCTTGCTATTGCCGCGCGGAAAATATTTCCTGATGACGGCGTGTATGTGGGACATTCGCTTGGCAACAGTTATTATTACACATTAAGTTCAGGCGGCAGACCAAAGGAAAGCGATATCGAAAAACTTTCAAAGGAAATGCGGGCGATAATAAATGAAAACCTTCCCATCACTTTTAAATATTTTTCTTATGAAGAAGCGGTGCAGCTTTTCAGGGAAAATAATCAAATTGATACCGCGCTTTTACTTGAACAGAAAATATCACCGCGCATAAAGGTAAATGAATGTAAAGGCTATTTTGATTTATATGTTCAGCCGCTTCTTGATCGCACAGGCCTTCTTTCTGTTTTTGAGCTTATTCCTTACGGCGAAGGCTTTCTTCTTCGCTTTCCGGGAGTCGGCAAAGGAAAAGAGATCGAAAAGTTTATTGACGAGCCGCAGCTTTTCAGCGTTTACAGCGATTATAAAAATTGGGGAAAAATAGTCGGAGTGCGCGTAGTAGGCGATTTAAATATAAAAATTATGAAAAGAAATTTTAAGGAATATATCAGAATCGCGGAAGCTCATCAGGCAAGAAAAATGGCGGACATCGCGTCAAAGATTTTTGAAAAAATTAATAATATAAAAATGATTTTAATCGCGGGCCCTTCAAGTTCGGGAAAGACAACAAGCGCGAAAAGACTCGAAGTTGAACTAATGGTTTTGGGATTAAAACCAATCGCGATAAGTCTTGACGATTATTACAGAGGCACAGCCGACACGCCAAAGGATGAAAAAGGAGAGCCTGACTATGAATGTCTTGAAGCCCTCGATGTTCCTTTTTTAAACAAGCAGCTTCAATCCCTTTATCGCGGCGAAGAAATAACTCTTCCTGTTTATGATTTTAAAACAGGAAGCCGAAGGGAAACAGGCGGGCGGAAAATCAGAATGGAAGAAAATACTATTTTAATTCTCGAAGGCATTCACGGCCTTAACGACGCACTGACTCATTCAATCGATAGAAGCACAAAATATAAATTATATGTCTCCGCGCTTACCCAGTTGAATCTTGACGATCATAACCGCATCCCGACAAGCGACAACAGGCTCTTGCGGCGCATGGTGCGCGACTCTCAGTTCAGGGGAATGGACGCCGCAGGCACTATAAGCTGGTGGCCGAAAGTGCAGGCAGGAGAGCGCAAGCACATCTTCCCGTTCCAGAACACATCGGACGCGGCGTTTAACTCCGCCCTCGATTATGAGCTTTCAGTCCTTAAATATTTTGCAGACCCTCTTTTACGCGCTGTAAAACCAAGCCGCGCCGAATACGCCGAAGCTGTCAGACTTCTTTCATTTTTGGAAAACTTCGCGCCAATTCCGCCGCAGCATGTTCCCGGCACCAGTATCCTGCGCGAGTTTATCGGGGACTCTGATTTTAAATATTAAATATTTTTCATAACCTCAGCGCGATAACAATTTTTTGCTTGAAGTCCTTATTGGAAATTTTGTCTTTTAAGTAATCTGTTACAATTTGCTGTACGACAGGGGGAAAGGCGTCCCAATAGCGCGAGGGCCATGCGCCCATTTGATCGCGCAGGTTTTTATCAGTCTGTTCATTCATTTCACCGCGCGAGAATGACACAAATTGCTCTATCATGGATAACAAAACATCGTTTGGCAGAGGTGAGCTTTTTTTGGAAGCTCCCATTGTTTTGGGAAGCCATGCTTCGCAAAGCTCATTTATCTGTTTTAGATTTAATTCAGGCGCGTGTTCTTTTAATATCCTTATAATCATTTCCCGGACGGATTTTCGCATGCCCTCCATTCCCGCGCCGATTCCTGAATTAATTTTCTCTGTTATTTCTTTTGTCATCCTTTGAGGATCGGGCATATCGCCGATTGTGCTGAAAACGGAAAGATCCCGCCTGCGCTTAACAACCGCTTCGGCGAGAATTTCCACTGTGGCTTCATTGCTGTGGTTTAAAATGTAATCAAGCGCTTGTAAAAGCCCTGAATCCGCCATTCAGGCTTAGACTTTCTTTGCAATATAATCGCTTTTAAGACATCTTGCGCAGATTTTCAGCTTCATTGTTGTCCCGTCAAGTTCGGTTTTTACATTTACAAGATTGGGTTTCCATGTCCTGCGGGTGCGATTCTTGGCATGGCTTACCTTATTTCCGGTGATTGTTCGTTTTCCGCAGATATCACATGTCCGTGACATATTATCCTTCCTTCTGTTTGCTGTATAATCTCTTTATTATTTATTAATAACAGAGAAAAATGATAATGTAAAGCCCCTAGTAACCAACTCTTATCGAATTAAACCATGCGTCTGTATAAAAATCGAGGGCTTGTTCAAGGTCTTCTACAAGCTCGGTATTTTGAAGATCAGCCTCTGAATAAAAAGAAAACCCTTTTTTATATCTGCGCGCTGTAACATTGACAGTGGACGGAAGGCCGAATACATCGGTGAATTCAGCATAAATTTCCGGTCTGTGAATAAAATCGATAAATTGATGGGCCAGATCGATGCTTTCCGCGCCTTTTAAAATGACCATGCTGTCAATATAAGAAGGCCCGCCTTCTCTTGGGATAAAAAAGATTGTATCCCTCATTAATTGATCGTTATCAGAAATTTCTTCGTAAATGGCCTCAGGATAGCCGTGGACAACCCAAAACTCTCCGTTTGCGTAACCTTTGCCGAATGTTTCCGCGTCAAATTTAACAAGGTTTGGTTTCCATGATGTGTTTACAAGATTTTTTGCCGCTGTTATATGAGCCGGGTTGACAGTATTAACCGAATAGCCAAGGTAAGAAAGTGCGCCGCCTAAAACCTCGCGCAAATCGTCAAGCATTGTCATTCTGCCGCTTAAGTCTTCTCTTGCGAAAATTGACCAGCTTCTTTCATGATTTGGAACTTTTGCGGTATTTACGATAATTCCCGCAGCTCCGTAAAAATAAGGGACTGAATATTCCATGTCCGGATCGTAATCTGCTACGCGCAGCACCTCCGGATCGATATTTCCAAGATTTTTCATAGATGATTTATTAATTTTTTCCAGCATATTCTGGCGGATCATTATAGGGACATAATCTTTAGACGGGAACACGACATCGTACTGTCTTCCGAATAATCTTGACAGCCAGCCGAAAATTCCTGTTCTGTTCATCGAAATTAATTTTGCGTACATTTCTTCGTTAGATGCAAATTCATCGTATACAATTCTGACATTATACTCTTCTTCAAATTTTTGAATAACAGAATCGGGCGTGTAGTAAGTCCAGTTGTAAATGTAAAGTTTTGGTTTTGAATCGCATGATATAATAACAGGTATTAATAACGCTGTTAAAACCGTAAAAAGAACAATGTTCTCTGTCGCTCTGGCTCTTCTTTTCTGTGTCTCCGAAGCGCGCTCCGGGCTTTTTCTTATCATCATATACCTCCAAAAAAAAAGGCCGCTTTTAAATCAAGCGGCCACCTCGCTATATTTTTTTAATTATACTGCAGATTTTATTCCGCGCCTACCCTGATTGAGTTAAACCACGCGTTATTGTACAAATCTAAAGCAGCGCCTATATCGACCTTTAATTCAGTCCTTGTAAGATCTTCTGCGGAGTACCATGAAGGCCCTGATTTATACTGCCGCGCCGGCACATTCGCTGTCGCCGGAAAACCGAACGCGTCAACAAACTCGGCGTAGATGTCCGGTCTGTGAATAAAATCGATAAATTTGTGCGCAAGCTCAACGTTAGCCGCGCCTTTTAAAATGCACATACTGTCAAGATACGCAGGTCCGCCTTCCTTAGGGAAAAAGAAAACGGTATTTGCCATAAGATAGGGGTTTTCGATAATTTCCTCGAATACTACTTCAGGATACCCCTGCACAACCCAAAAATCCCCGCTGGCGTAACCTTTGCCGAAAGCGTCCGCATCAAATTTAACAAGGTTCGGTTTCCATGAATTATTGATAAGATCGCGCGCTGCTGCAATCTGGGATTCAGATGTTGTATTAACAGAGTATCCAAGGTACGCAAGAGCGTCCCCCATAACTTCGCGCATGTCGTCTAACATTGTCATCCTGTTGCGAAGATCAACTCTGGAAAAAATAGACCAGCTTTCTTCGTAAACGGGAACGCGCGCGGTGTTGACGATAATGCCCGCGGCTCCAAAGTAATAAGGAACAGAATATTCCATTTTTGGATCATAACCTGCGTACGCTAAAACCGCAGGGTCAACATTCCTTGAATTACGAATCAGGGATAGATCAAGTTTTTCAAGCATATCCTGCTTTATCATAATGGAAACATAATCTGCCGAAGGAAAAACAATGTCATAGCTGCGCCCGAACATGCGCGTAAGCCATCCGAATATTCCTTTTTGATTTGTCGCCATAATTTTTGCGTACATATCTTCGTTAGATGCAAATTCATCATAAATGACTGTGACGTTGTATTCTTCTTCAAATTTTTCTATAACAGTATCCGGCGTATAATACGTCCAGTTATATATATACAATTTTTGTCTGTTATCGCAGCTTATAAGCGTTAAAATAACAACTGATAAAAACAGTAAAATTCCAAACAGCCCCTTTTGTTCGTTTTTTGGAACTGTATCCGTTAAGCGCGTGAAGCCGCGCTGCTTTGAGCGCGGAAGGCTGCGCCGCAAAAGGCGCGTTTCGTCCATATTGTCCTCCTAATAAAAATAATATTTGTTAATAATATCATAAAAATTTATTTTGCTGCGATATATTTCAGGAATTTTCGCAGGGTTATGCATAGAACCACAGTTCCGATTATCATAACAACAGACAGGGCGCTGATTAAAGGCGTAATCCCGCCTTTTTTGGTAATTGCGGAAAGAATGAACACAGGAAGGGTAGAGGAGCCGGGGCCTGCGACAAAGAAAGTAATTACAAAGTCTTCAAGCGACAGGGTTATAGCGGTTAAAAAACCTGATATAATGCCCGGCTTGCAAATAGGAAGTGTGATTTTATAAAGAGTTTCTTTTTCGCTTGCGCCAAGGTCGGCTGCCGCTTCTATTATCGAAAAATCAAATTCATCAAGGCGCGCCATTACCATTAAGAAGACAAATGGCAGGTTAAATGTTGTGTGCGCTATATAAATTGTAAAAAGACCCAAGGGGATGCCGATCCCTGAAAAGAAAATGGAAAGCGAAACGCCGATAATGATTTCCGGCAGAATCATCGGAAGGAAGGAAATTGTCTGCACATAGGTACGCATTTTAAACCTGTACCAGTTAACCCCTATAGCGCCGATTGTTCCGATTATCGTAGCTGTTGCCGCCGATGTAAGCGCGATTACTATGCTGTTTCTAAATGCAATCCAAAGTCCGCGTTCTGTTAATAAACGTTCATACCATCTAAGTGAAAATCCTGTCCATGTCATGCTCGTTGAACTGTTAAATGAATAAATGACAAGCACAACAAGCGGCAGGAAAAGAAAAACAAGCGTTACAGCCATCACAGTCTGCGAAAAAGAAAAACGCTGTTTGTACGCTCTTTTCGCGTGCCTTGCCGCTTCTCCGGGCGGTCTTTCTAGTTTTAGAGAGGTTACAATTTTATTAGCTAAACTCTTGCTCACACCGCCCCCTTTGGCGTGCAGGGCCCTGGGTATTTTAAGTTGTCAGATTCCGCCGCTTCAACTTTTTTTAGTTTCGCTTCCTTGCTTCTTGATGTTTCGCGCTTTTGGACACGCATCATCCACAGAACGCCGGCTGTTGTTACAAGCGTAAGCACCACAGATATCGCGGCGGCTCTTGGCCAGTTGCGTTCGCCTTTCAAAAAGTCCGCTATTCTTTGCCCGAGCATGTATGAGTCTTTGCCGCCGACAAGCATCGGGACAGCGTACGCTCCGAATATTGGAATGAATGTAAATAAAACAGCTGTAAAAATGCCGCCGCGGATATTGGGAAGGAGTATTTTTATTATTGATGTCAGCTTATTCGCGCCAAGATCGCGCGAGGCTTCCAGCAGTGAAAAATCAAATTTATCGATAGTTGAAAACAAGGGAAGTATCGCGTAGGGAAGATACATATAAACTAAAACAAGGATAACCGCGTTTTGATTATACAGAAACGGAATGTAATCTGTGATCATCCCGATTCTTAAAAGCATTTCGTTTAAAAATCCGTTGTTGCCAAGAATATTCATCCACGCGAAAACCCTGATTAAAAAATTTGTCCAGAACGGAATGATGATTAAAAGCAGCAGCGCAGTCTGATGTTTGCTTCGCGCCATCGCATAGCCGCAGGGGAGCGCGATTAAAATCGTTATCAATGTCGCTATAAAAGAAGTGATAATTGTGCGAAGCGTTATGCTTAATAAAACAGGATCGGCTAAATATTTGTAGCCTTCAAGAGAAAATTCCCAGGCGATGCCAAGGTGCATATCCCTTTTTAAAAAACTGTAAATAAAGATGATGATTATCGGCGCAAGAAAAAAGAGAGTGAACCAGACAGCCATCGGCGCTGAGTAAAGCGGCCCGTTATTTTTTTTAATGCTGTGCGAGATTGTGCCGGTTTTTCCGCTGGAAGTTTCGCCTGACGCGTTTTGGAGGCTCAACTTTTTACCTCGACTATATAGCCGTCAACTGCGCTCCATGAAAGATAAACCGAATCCTTCCAGCGGATATCAGGGCCTTCGTCGGAATAATTCGCGTGCTGTTTTATTACGCGTATGAGCGTTTTATCTGTCTCTCCCGCCTGAACATAAAACTTTGTCTGGAATCCCGAGTAAATCGGCTCATCGACAATTCCCTGAAGCACATTGATATCATCGCGTTTTGTCGCAGGCTTTTCTTTTGTAATTACGATTTTTTCAGGCCTTACGGTAAAGCTTACTTTCTGGCCTTCCTTTACTTCGTCTACATCGGTAACTTTTATCTTTCCCTTCTGCGAAGAAGATGAAAGCTCGGGAACGTCAAGGTCTACCATGTACTCGGTTACTCCCTCATAATCATGGAGTTTTACCTTTTCTACTTTTGTTATAATGCCGTCAAAGAGATTTGTGTCTCCTATAAAACGCGCGACAAAATCTTTGGCCGGGCTTTCATAAATTTCATGAGGGCTTCCAATCTGAAGAATATCGCCCTGATTCATAACCGCAAGGCGGTCGGAAACCGAAAGCGCTTCCTGTTGATCGTGCGTTACATAAATAAAAGTGATGCCGATTTCATCGTGGATACGGTCAAGTTCAATGAGCATGTGCTGGCGCAGTTTTGCGTCAAGAGCGGAAAGCGGCTCGTCCAAAAGCAGCACGCGCGGTTCGTTAATCAGCGCTCGCGCAATAGCCACGCGCTGCTTCATTCCGCCTGATAACTGGCTTGGCATTTTTTCCGCGTGGCCTTCAAGGCGTACAAGCGAAAGGTACTGATCAACTTTGTCCTTTATTTGCGCGTTAGTCGCGCCTTTTAATTTAGGCGAAAATGCGACATTCTCAAATACCGATAAATGCGGGAACAGCGCATAATTTTGAAATACGGTATTGGTCGGTCTTTTGTTGGGAGGAAGCGAAAGCACATCGTCTCCGTCCAGAGTAAGCGTTCCTTTATCCGGGTGTTCAAAACCGGCAATTATGCGCAGCAAAGTAGTTTTTCCGCAGCCTGACGGACCTAACAGGGAAAAGAACTCCCCCTTTTTAATTTCAAGGCTCACATCCTTGAGCACTTCGAAATCACCGAAGGACTTTGAAATCCCCCCGATGACGACATCGCTTCCTTTCAATTTGTTCCTTCCAGCCTCCCTTTGGCTTTACGGCGCGGCACAACCTCATGCCGTCCTTTTGTTCTTTTATGAACAATGGGGATTTTAAAGAATTTTGTCAATAGGTTTTAAAAAGAATATACAAAGATGGAAATTCTTGGCATGCGGCGTCAGTATTCGACATTCCATAAAAAAAGTCCGTGCGGCGGCAGGGTAGGACCTGCAAGGCTGCGGTCGCCTGATGCGATTATTTCCCGCAATTTTTCAGGAGAGATGTCTTTTTCTTCGTAATGCAAAAAAGTTCCGGCAACTGATCGCACCATGCCGCGTAAAAAAGCGTTCGCGCATATTTCAAAAATAAGAGTGTCTTTTTCTATATAAAAGTACGCCCTGTAAATAAAGCGGTTTTTTGATTTGTTTTCTGCCACAGCCAAATCGCCTGCGCCCGCGAAAATTGAGCAGTCAGTTTCACCTAACAAGAGCCGCCCGTAAGCGTTGAGTTTTTCTACGCGCGGATATCGGTATAGCCGCAGATTATAGCGGCTTTCGTGCGGCAGGCAGGGGCGGCACAGAAACTGGAAACGGTAAGTCCGCGCTTTTGCGCTGAAGCGGGCGTGAAAATCATTATGAACTTCGCAGGAGCTTTTGATTCGCGCATCATGAGAAAGAAGCGAGTTAAGCGCGGGCGTAAAACGTTCAGACTGCATACTGTCGATATCTGTGTAAAAATTAGCAGCCTGCCCCGCGGCGTGTACGCCTGAGTCTGTTCTGCCCGCGCCTTGAAGGCTTACAGGATGTCCGTGCATTTTATAAAGAGCAGATTCGATATCGCCCTGAACGGATCTTCTGTTTTCCTGTCTCTGCCAGCCGCAAAAGTCAGTGCCGTCATAAGCGATAACAAGCTTGATGTTTCTGTTCATTAAAAAGAGGTCCTAGATTTGTTCCGGTTCTGTCAGCTCTTTGTTAATTGTATCGTAAATTTTTCTTGCAAGCTCTAAAAACGCGCCCGGTTTATCTTTTGACGATTTTCCCATTCCGAATAACTTGGCTATTGTTCTTCGCGCGTCTTCAAGCGATGTCTTTCTTTCTTCCGGGCTGTGATCGGGGCCGAATTTATAGCGAAGGTAGGCGCACATATACATCATTCCTTCGTAAGAATAATTTTTATCAGTATCAGGCCCGAAACCTTTAATGCCAGAAAGCGTTTCCTTGCCGCTTTGCTCCCTTGCCAGAGCCTCGTTATAAAGATACTGGGCTTTTCTGCGGAAAAGAACTCCAATCCAGTCATAATGCTGTTTGGGAAATTTTTTATGAAGTTCGTCAATTAGCCACGCGCACCGGATTGAAGAAAGTCCCTGTTTAATCGTCGGGGATGCCTGCTTGTTGTAATAATCATAACAGAGCATGGTAAGATACTGAGAGGCTGCTCCTTCCATTAAAGTCCTGTTCTCATGAAAATCAAGATCCGGGAAAATCAGTTTAGTCACCTTCATGCGCTTTTCAATGTCATCCCTTACCAATGATCTTTTTTCAGAAGGCAGCAGATTAAAATCGCTTTCCATCGAAGAGAACCAGCACTCAGGGCAGACAATGGAAGTGTACACAAGCGGATAAACTTCGCCGTATTTCGCCGACGGCTCATAAAGCCTGTGAAGCTCTTCTGTCAGTTTTCCCGCGATAAGCCTTCCTCCGCCTGAAAGCAGTTCTTCCTTGCGGAAAACGGTATTGCACGCGGGGCATTCATATTCCTTCTTTGATTGAAAAGTTATTTTTAATTCTTTTTCTACAACAGGTTTTCCCATAATTACGCCTCTTCCAGAATTACCATGGCAACGGCGTTTTCTTTTTCGTGCGAAAGTGAAACATGCACCTTGTCCGCTCCGGATTCTTCCAGCATTTTTTTTGCGGAGCCGGACAGCTTAATGTCCGGTCTGCCGTTTTCGTCATTATAAACCATGATGTCGTTAAGTGAAATATTTTTCATTCCTGTTCCAAGCGCCTTGCCGAACGCTTCCTTTGCCGCAAATCTTACGGCAAGGCTTTGAGCCGCGCTTTTTCCTTTTGAAAGCGAGTATGAAATTTCACCGGCGTGGAAAAATCTTTCCAGCAGTTTTACGTCGGAAAGCCAGTGTTCCATGCGTTTTATTTCCACTATATCAATGCCTGTGCCTTTAATCATTTTCTCCGTTTCCGTCTTCATACAAAAAATCAAAATCCACATCATGCGCCTCTTCCTGAAAAGGCTCGGCATATAACAAATAATGATAATCATCTTCGCGGTACTCGCGCGCTATTCTGCTGATTGATCCTCTGAATTCAAGAAGCCTGTTTCCATGTAAATAAACTAACGGATTATCATTTATAATATTTACCATTATCGAAAAACTGTCGTATCTTCTGTCAAGGTTTATTGTTTCCGTATAGAACACAACATTATTATCGAGAACGCTGCGAGGCCCTTCGGCGACCAAACTGCTCGGTATCAATGACTGGTTTGTCATTTCAAATCCGTCAGCGACAGCTCCCTGAAAAACAGGGTGCACAGAAACAATGCGTGTCACTTTTTGTTCAAGTAAAAGCGGAATCTCTATTGGCAGTACAGATATTTCCAGAGGCTCAATGCCAAGAGCGCTTCCCTTTTTTCTGATCTGAACGGGAACTTTGTAGCTGCCTTCGTTCGTGTATCTTCCAAGATCGATATAGGCCTCGATGTCTTCTTCAAGAATCAGCTGGATCGAATCTCCTTCGCCCCTAAGCGATATTCTAACTGATCCTGAAAATGAATTCACCGGGATTAAAGTATCGCTTGATTCGATAATCACAGGAATTGTGAAGGACCGTGTTTCCAGATTGCTCATTCTGTAAAAAACAAAAATGATTATAGCGGCGGCAAGAGAGAGAACCTTGACAGGCCATTTTTCGGTAATCAGCGAAAGCAGCTTTGCCCTATTCAACAAGAACCTCCCTGTCCTCTGTCTGCGTGTCTTTCTGTTCTGAAGAGTGATCTGTTTCTTTTCTGCTGCCTTTATCCAGCAGCTCCATTAGTTTGCGCGTAATTTCCGCCGGGGAAAGGTCGTAGTAAAGTTTCGCGTCATAAGCAAGAGATATCGCCCCGCTTTCCTCCGATACTATCAATATTACTGCGTCTGACTGTTCTGCCATTCCAAGGCTTGCCCTGTGGCGCGTTCCGAAATTTTTGCGAATATCCTGCCTTTCTGAAAGTGGTAAAAGGCAGCTTGCCGCTGTTATTTTCCCGCCTTGAATGATCATCGCGCCGTCATGCAGAGGCCCGTCAAAAGCGAAAATCGCGACAATAAGGCTTGAAGAAATCTCGGCGTTTATTTTAGTGCCTGTATCAACTATATTTTTTATGCTGACTCTCCGCGGAAAAACGACAAGCATTCCTCTTTTTTGCTGCGACAAAAGTTCCGCCGCCGTTACAACAGCGTCCAGTTTTCCGATATTCACAATCGCGTTCGGCCTGAAAAAATCAGTCTGTCCAAGCCTCATAAAAATTTTCCGCAGTTCAGGCTGAAACACGATCGCTATTGCGATAAAAAGCCCGGGCGCTATCAATGTCAGAACCCACCGGATTGTCGTTAGATTTAAAAGAAAGGCGATTCCGTAAACAAGCGCAAGAAAGCCGGCTCCTTTGACAAGCGGGAGCGCCTGTGTTTTTTCAAGCAGTTCATATCCCTTGTAAATAATAAATGCCAGAAGGGCGATATCAAGAAACGGGCGGATAAATTCATATATTGAATAAAGCCTTTGAAACAGAGCCATTTATTTACTATAACATATTATTTTATTACTTTGTATACATGAAACAATAAGGAAAAAAACAATAACCGCGGAATAACACTGATTAGGCGGATTAACGCGGATATATTTTTACGTTATTTTAATCTGCGTTAATTCGTTAAATCTGCGCAAATCTGCGGCTTATGTATTAAATGAACAAAAGATTTTATCGGCGATATTTTTTCCGTCAAGATTGTTTACGCTAAGAAGCTGCTCTCTAGTGCCCAGCGCCCTGTCTTCTTCTATAAATTTATTATCAACTGCCAGAATAAGAACCTTTGCTCTGCATTGTCTTTGATGAGCCAATGACGATGCATACTCGCAAAAGCCGCCGTCTTTTATTCCTTCTTCCAAAAAGCAGACAAGGCTGTATTCATTCATGATAGAAACAAGGTAATCCTCGTCTACAGGTTTTAAAAAACGCAGATTGTATAAATCGGCGGATAGTTTTTTTTCATTTAATAAAACGGCGGCCTCGCGGGCTTCATGGTAAAGGCTTCCAGTAAACGCGATGCAGATTTCATTTTTCCCGCTATTTGTTATCCAAACACCGCGCCCTTTTTCCAGAGGTTTTGAAAAAGCCTCAGCCTCCTGAGGGCAAACCGCCTTCGGATACCTGATAATCACCGGCCCTTCTCCTGGTTTTATTAACATCTGGCTTTTCACGCTATAATCTTCATTCTTAACTTCACATTCCTCATTTTTTATTGCCCAGTCAAACATCAAACACAGTTCATTGCCGCTTGCAGGAGCGAGTATTGTCATATTCGGCGCGCTTCGGAAAAGGGCAATATCAAAAAGTCCCTGATGAGTTTCGCCGTCCGCACCGACAAGTCCTGATCTGTCAAGCGCGAAGATTACAGGCAGTTTTTGAAGAGCGCAGTCATGTAGAACCTGATCGACAGCGCGCTGTAAAAATGTTGAGTATACGGCGGTAACAGGACGAAGACCTCTTACGGCAAGACCGGCTGCGAATGTAACAGCGTGCTCTTCTGCGATGCCCGCGTCAAAAAAGCGTTCTGGAAATTTCCGCGCGAACGAAGCAAGGCCTGTGCCCGCCTGCATTGCCGCAGTTACCGCAATGATCCTGCTGTCTTTTTCTGCAGCTTCTAAGATATAATCAGAAAAATATTCTGTAAAACTTTTTTTTATATTTTTTTGTTTTTCATCAATAATCCCGTTATCAACAGAAAACGAAGAAACTCCGTGATAATTATCGGGGTTATCCTCCGCGTAATTATATCCCTTGCCTTTGCGCGTAATTACATGAACTACAACAGGCCTGTTAAGGCCGCGCACATCTTCAAGAACGCCGCAAAGAGCTTCGATATTATGTCCTCCGATCGGACCTACATATTCAAAGCCAAGGTCAACAAAAAAATTATCGGTATAAAAAACCGCTTTAACCGCGCGTTTAAGCCTTACTATCAAATTGAACAGCGCTTCCCCGATGAAAGGGATTTTTTTTACCATCGCGTCAAAATGGCGGCGGAATGTTTGATACTTTGCTTTCATTGAAAGACGGCTTAAATATTTTGAAAGCCCTCCGACATTCCGGCTGATTGACATTTTATTATCGTTAAGGATAACAATGAGCGGAAGGCCAAGATGTCCGGCGTGCGATAACGCCTCGTATGCCATTCCGCCTGTGAGCGCGCCGTCGCCGATTACAGCTATCACATGCGATTTAGTTTTTGTTAATTTATCGCCTGTAAGTATTCCAAGAGCGGCTGAAATCGAAGTTGACGCGTGTCCTGTGTTAAAAATGTCATGAGGGCTTTCGTTTCTTTTAGGAAAGCCTGCGATTCCGTCAGCCCTGCGCAGCGAATCAAAAGAGTCAAGGCGGCCTGTTAAAATTTTATGCGCGTAACATTGATGACCTACGTCCCAGATGATTTTATCTTTGGGCGATTCAAAAACGCGGTGAAGCGCGATGCTAAGCTCCGCGGCTCCCAGATTGGAAGCAAGATGCCCTCCGTTATCTGAAACTGTAATGACGATTTTTTCCCTTATTTCTTCGGCAAGAAGGCTTAATTCGGCGCTGGAAAAATTTTTTAAATCCCGGGGCGATTTAATTTTTTGAAGTAATTTAAAAGGCTGCTCCATTTATCTGCCGGCTGCCGGCTCCCTGCTTCCTATGTCGCGGAAATCCTGCAGGTACTTTCGCCTTGAGCTTACTAAATCAGATAATTCCCTGTTCATGTTATGATCAACTTCTGCGGCAAGCGGAAGAAGATATTTTTCGGTTTCATTTATATAGCGTTCAACGAACTCAAGATTGTTTACAAAACCAAGGGATATCATGTTGGAAATCCTGTCGGCGACTTTTAGGATTTTTGCCGAAGGAGAGCCTGATTCCCTTATGCGGGTTAAAAATTCAGGCTTTGATTCGCCGTGGCGGCGCGAAACTTCCATAACAAGCTTGTAGACATCGTGGCTTTCAAAATCCATAGAGAGCAGAATGTTATGGTTAAACTCGGGTATATCTTCAAGTATGTCATGAACAAGCGACGCTTTAAGCAGCACAGAATCAATATAACCGTAGTCGATTAGGATCGCCATTGTGTCAAGCTGATGGCGGAACATATTGCCGCCGCCTTCGCGCGATTTGCCGATAAGGTAAGCTGAAATCTGAATATACGGGGCAAGACGCGTTCCCGCGAGATCCTGCATTTGCTCTGTCGTCATCATTTTAAAGATCCTTAAGATAACGCGAAAGCTTCTCGGTTCTCGCGATAGTGTCGTTTAACTTATTTTTCTGTTCGTCAACTAGCAGCGCCGGCGCGTTTTTTATATACTGTTCGTTTGAAAGCTTTACCCTGATGCTTTCTATATACCTGCGGTCTTTTTCTAGATCATTTGTCAGTTTCTTTTTAAGCGCTGCGGTATCGACCGCTTCGGCGACAAAAATAAGAACCTCAAAACCGTTACCCGCCATGCCGATTGCTCCTGCAGGTCTTTGCGTGTCTGTTTTTCCTGACTCAATCGTCAAATCGCCGATCCCTGAAAGGAGTTTTATCAGTTCAATGTTTTCATTAAAAGGTTTATCATGCCCGCTGTCGGCGTGAATGACCGCGCGCAGTTTTTTATCCGGCGTTATGCCGCACTCGCTTCTAAGCGTACGGATCATGCTGACCAAGGACTGCAAAGAGGCGAAATTTTTTTCTTCTTCGGGCGAATTACGTTTTTCATCATACTCAGGATAATGCTCGCATATAAGCAATTTTGCTTTCTGCTTGTTACATTCACCGCTGTTAGTTTCTGATTTTGCGCTTTGTATTTTTTGATAAATATCTTCAGTCACAAAAGGCAGAAGAGGATGAAGCAGTTTTAGCGACTGCGTTAAAACATCAAGCAGCACTGTAGCCGCGCGGTCTTTCTCCTGCGCTTCAGAAGTTTCGTTTCTTTCAGAAACGCCGCTTCCTTCAGAAGCGTTTCTTCTTTTCATCGAAAGTTTTGTCGCTTCGATATACCAGTCGCAAAAATCATTCCAAAAGTATTCATAAACAGTCTGTGCCGCGTCGTTAAAGCGATAGGAAAGAAACGCTTCCTTCATTGATTTTGCTGCGCTGTTAAGACGCGAAAAGATCCATCTATCGGCGGCTAATAGCTGCGGGTTTTTAATAATGCCTCGCCCTTCAAGATTCATCAAAATATAACGGCTTGCGTTCCACACTTTGTTCGCGAACTTCGATCCCATTTTAAAAGATTCTTTGTCAACTAACACATCCTGCCCCGCCGCGCACATAAACGCAAGCGTGAACTTCATCGCGTCCGCGCCAAACTCGTCTACAAGCTCAAGGGGATCAAGCCCGTTTCCCAGGGACTTGCTCATCTTGCGCCCAAGTTTATCGCGCACAAGCCCGTGAATGTAAATGTCGCGGAAAGGAGCTTTGCCTGTAAACTCCAACCCCGCCATGATCATCCTTGCTACCCAGAAGAAGATGATGTCGTAGGCGGTGATAAGAGCTGTAGTGGGGTAGTAGTGGTTAAAATCGGGAGCATCGCAGTCAGTTTGTTCCCAGCCCAGAGTGCTAAACGGCCAGAGCCAGCTTGAAAACCATGTGTCAAGAACATCGCTGTCCTGTTCAATGTTTTTGCTTTTGCAGGCAGGACACTCTGTCAAATCGTTACGTGAAACTGAAAGCTTTCCGCAGCCTGAGCATGACCACGCTGGAATGCGGTGTCCCCACCACAGCTGGCGGCTTACGCACCAGTCTCTTATATTTTCCATCCAGTGTTTATAGGTGTTTTCCCATTTTTTCGGGTAAAAAACAATTTCGCCATTTTTCCAGCAGTCCAGAGCCTTTTGAGCCAATGGTTTCATTCTTACAAACCACTGAAGCGAAAGGTACGGCTCAATTACAGTATTGCAGCGGTAACAATGCCCGACAGAGTGATTTATAGGCTCTTCTTTTACAAAAAAACCGCCTGCAGTTAAATCTTCGATTACCAAGACCCTCGCTTTTTTAACAGTAAGCCCGCGGTATTTTTCAGGAACATTTTCATTTAACGTTCCGTCAGGGTTCAGTATATTGATAACTTCAAGGTTGTGTTTTTTCCCGAGTTCCCAGTCATTAGGATCGTGAGCGGGCGTTACTTTTAACGCTCCTGTCCCGAAAGCGCGCTCGACATAATTGTCAAAAATTAACGGAATATCGCGATCTGTAAGAGGAAGGCGCAGTTTTCTGCCTTTAAACGCGCTGTACCGCTCGTCTTCGGGGTGGACAGCCACGGCAGTGTCACCTAACAATGTTTCAGGGCGCGTTGTCGCTATTTCGATATAGCCGCTTCGTGATTCCTTATTAACAGCGGGGCTTCCGGCATCGGAAAAATAATACCTGATATGGTACATTTTTCCCTGAGTATCTTCATGTTCAACTTCATCATCGGCGATTGCCGTTCCGCAGGATGTACACCAGTTTACAAGATAGTTTCCTTTATAAAGAAGGTCGCGCTCATAAAGAGTGACAAAGACTTCGCGCACCGCCTTTGATAGTCCTTCGTCCATTGTAAAGCGTTCGCGTTTCCAGTCGGCGCTTGCTCCGATTTTTTCAAGCTGCTTTGTAATAATCGCGTGATGTTCTTTTTTTACTTTCCATGTTTCTTCTAAAAATTTTTCCCGTCCAAGATCGCGCCTGCTTTTTCCCTGCTCCTTAAGTTTACGCTCCACTACATTCTGCGTCGCGATTCCCGCGTGATCGGTGCCGGGCACCCATAACGCAGGCGCTCCTGTCATTCTGTGGAAACGGACAATAATGTCCTGAAGGCTGTTGTTTAAGCCGTGACCAAGGTGAAGGATTCCTGTAACATTGGGCGGAGGAATTACAATTACAAAAGGCGGTTTGCTTATATCGGATGCAATCTCCGGCGAAAAAGCGCCTGATTCCTTCCATAAAGAGTATATCCTGTCCTCAAAGGATTTTGGGTCATAGGCTTTCGCAAGCTCTATCGGGTTCATGATTAAATACTATACTTTTTTAGGAAAGATTATTCAACGGCTAGGGAAAAAGGTAGCAGCTACCTTTTTTTATTTTCAGTCATGCAAAACAAATACTCCGCACCCATATATAGGTGATGAAAAAAAGTAATTTTCATCAACAGGAGTAAAAAATGTATAAAAAAAGAGATTTCATTACCGGTGCCTTTTATCATGTTACTTCCCGAACAAATGATAAAGTCAAGGTTTTTGAATCTAAACTGGGACAAAAGCTTATGCTCATTACCCTTCAGGATGCGAAAGATAAGTTTAATTTTAAACTCACAAATTTTTGTGTCATGCCGACTCATATTCATCTGCTTATAAAACCTGAAAATGAT
>Ga0209755_10003818_pt1 | contig 18413 bp, 12 predicted proteins | sample TergutCo191P1_FD_187301 | JGI IMG/M metagenome (GOLD analysis project Ga0209755, IMG submission 187301) | Cornitermes sp. P1 segment gut microbial communities from Petit-Saut dam, French Guiana - Co191P1 (SPAdes) (version 2) | ecosystem: Host-associated > Arthropoda: Insects > Digestive system...
CAAAAACGGCTCCCTCCGGTGGCCCTGCGGGGCCTTGGCCTCACTTGCAACCCTCTTGGGGCTTCCCTCCTCCGCGCCCATCAGCGAGGGTCGCGGGGCCACGTGCAAAATATGGAGGGTGTCAGCAGTGCCGTTTGAAGCCACCTCGGAAAATATGCCTCACCCGCAACCCCTCCGGGGCCATCCGAAACAGCCTCGAAAAACACCCTTCACTCGCAACCCTCTTGGGGCTTTCCTCTTCCGCGCCCATCAGCGAGGGTCGCGGGGCACTGTGCAAAATATGGAGGGTGTCAGCAGTGCTCTCTGCTTTCAACCTCGTGTCTTCGACACGAGGCTTTCAAACAGCCTATATGCCAACTTTACATTACCTCATGTCAATCCACGAGTTGACAGAAAGCAAGGCAAACTAGACACTCCAACAACATTATATAGCCGCCTGCTGAAAGCAGGCGGTTGGCTTCAAAAACTGCTGCTGACACGCCCCAAGTTTTGCACGCGGCCCCGCGACCCTCGCTGATGGGAGCGGAGGAGGGAGGCCCCAAGAGGGTTGCGAGTGAGGCAAAAAGCCCCGCAGGGCGCCGTTTTTTTTTGGTTACTTTTTTTTTGCGCGCGCAAAAAAAAAGTGACTCGCCGAAGAGGCGAAAACCTGCCCGAAGGGCGAAAAAGCCCGGGCCGCATGGCCCTTAAAAACATTTCTCAGTTAAGAGGCCCGGGCCGCAGGCCCAAAAAAAACATTCTCAGTTGGCACCCAACAACCCGCCCCAATGGGCAAAATTTATGGACGACACTGCCTAGGGTTTTTTCAACCACAATACAAAGAAGAGCGGCCCCCCCAACAATGCCGTAATGGCCCCCACCGGCAACTCCGTATGCAGGCTGCGAAACATAAAACGGCTGAGCATGTCCGCCAAAATGAGAAAAGCCGCACCCAACCCGGCACACCCCGGCAAAACTTTGCGCATGTCCGCACCCACCACGCGCCGTACCAGGTGGGGAATAAGCAAGCCCACAAAACCAATAAGCCCTGAAAAAGCCACCGCAAAAGCCACCGCCACGGAGCATAAAAAATAAAGTTGACGGTGCAAGCGGCGTACGTTGAGGCCCAGGCTTTGCGCGTCCTCGTCCCCAAGGCTCAAAGCATTCAACTGGCTGGCCTTGGCCCACAACAACCCAAAACTCAAAAATTGCGCAAAGGCCAAACCCCAAAGCGCCTGCGGCGTCTCATAGCGCAACACCCCCGCAAGCCAAAACAACAACTCCCCCAACTTCCCAGGCTCCGTCAAAGCACGCAAAAGCGAAATGAGTGCCATGGCAAAAGCGTTAAACATAACCCCAGCCAGGAGAATGGAGGCTCCCGGCCCCACACGAAAACCTACCCAGAGAATAAATAGGGTGGCCAACAAAGCCCCCAACAAAGCCAACAACGAGGAGCCTGCCAAAAAACCTATCCCTGACAGCCCCAGGGACATGGCCACACTCGCCCCCAAAGCAGCCCCCCCTGAAACACCCAAAATGAAAGGGTCCGCCAGCGGGTTTCGCACAGCCGTCTGCAAAACAGCTCCCGAAACAGAAAGCCCCATGCCCACCAGCCCGGCGAGGACAACACGCGGTAACCGCAAAACAAAAAAAATTTCGGACTCGGGACTTAAACTGTTGGCCAGTTGCCCTATGTCCAAACGCGTTTCCCCCACAAACAAAGCCACCAAAGCACAAACCATGGCCACACAGGTACTCCATATGCAAATGCCCAAAGGGCTGAGGGGGGAACGGAGCATGGCCAAATACAAACAAAATACAGAAAACAAAAAAACGAAAACCTTTGAGACTCCCAAAATGAAGCAAAGTTAGGTGAATTTTTTTTCGGCAAATTGGGTGCTATATTCTACCCCAGGCCGTTATGTTTCACGCATGCGCTTCTTTTTGTTTTGTGTGCTTTTGTTGCTCATGGGAGGCAGCACCCTTTTTATTGCCTGCGGGGATGATTGCCAGCCAGAGTTGTGTAAGGGCTGTTGCAACAATAAGGGTGTTTGCATGAAAGGTACCTCCGTCTCGGCTTGCGGAGTCCGAGGCGAATCGTGCATGCGCTGCAGCGGCGGACAAACCTGCTCCCTGGGCGTCTGCTTGGGGGGTAACCCCAACATCACCCCCCCCGGCAGCAACAGTACCGGCCAGTGTGGGGGAGAAGCGGAGGACTCCCTCATGTCGGCACTCTGGTGGGTGGAGGACTTTGGCGCATATAGCACCATGCACCGTTATCTGCCCAGGTTGTCCGAGTTTGCCGAATATGCCTTCAACGCCCCCATACTTTTTTTTGACGTAAGCCTCGACGGAAACCGCCTGGCCATCGCCTTGGGCCCCTCAGCAAAAAAATATGAAATTTTCCACGGCTATGAGGGCAAACACTATACGTTGAAACAGGGGGATGGTGTGCCCCAAAAAATCGCCTTCGCCGAAGACAACCGGGGACTGGCCATCCTCATTAATACCAACCAAGGCCAAGGCCAGCTGTTTTGGACTACCGAAATCGGCGACACCACCCCTCAACAGCTCCTTTTCGGTAGCTGCACTGGGCTTACCACCGCCACTACCAACGTGTTGGACTTTGCCTGGTCTCCAGACAGTACCTATTTGGCCGTCCTCGCTCGTATAAAAACGGACATGCGTGTGGGTGTTTGGCTGCTGCGGGCAGCAGCAGCCCCCAAATGCATCACCGTGCTGCACCCAAATGAAACCCTAGGGGTGGGCGCAGACTGGGGGGCCTTCGGACCTCTGGTGTGGACTGACAACCAACACTTCTATTTCAGAGCAGCCGTGGAGCAAGCCTATCCCCAGCTTTATTCCGCAGACTCGAGCGGAATACGTACCCCCGTGGAAATCCCCAATAGCCTCCAACGCTCCCTCCTCCACTTCGCCTTTAACCCCTCCTTGAGCCTCTTCGCCCTCCTCCAAGATAACCCTCACCAACTGGGCCTCTTCTCCCCTAGCCCACCCCCTCTTCTCGCCTACCCCCCACTGTGCCCCATAGCAAACCAGCCCTCCTTCCTCTTCTCCTCAAGCAATTGGCTCCTGGCCTTGGGAAATGACAACACCCAACTTGTACACCTGGGCAGCATGCAATGCTCCGCCTCCCCCACCCCCACCGCTACAGAGGCCGCCTGGTCCCCCGACGGAAACCTCCTCGTAGAATTGTCCCAAGTGGGTTCCTCCGAGTGGGCCCTCCTCTTAAGCCAAAGCAACGGTAAACAACTGCTGAATACCATTACCCTCCACTCAAGCTTCCAGCCTATACGCCAACTTAAGTGGTCTTCCTATTAGGCCCCCTCTCACACTGCCCCCTCCTGCCGGAAATACACCATACCTAAACCGTCCAGCCACAGCATACATGCTGTAGGCAAAACGGGTACTTCTTGGCTTCTTCGAAAAATCCTCTCCTTTGCTGCTTTAGCGCTTGCCAAGGTGCACAAATCCAAGGATGTTGCGAAATTTAAAAAGAATAACACCATTTTTTCCCTAACATCCAATCAGAAAAGGAGTCCCTGTGCGTAAGTCGATGCTTATTTTTGCTTTCGCTACGGCTGCAATGTTTGCTTGCAAAGAAGAAGGCAACCAGGCCGAAGCCCCCTCTAAACCCACGCCCCCACCGCCCCCTCCCCCTCCGCCCACCAAAACGGAACCCATCATCGGCGAGTTTACGTTGATGTCGTTTCAGGGAGGACCAACCATTGAGGCCCTCGCCAAAGAAGGTGAGAAAATTTCGAATGACTTGGTCAACCTGGGCCGCATGCTCTATTATGATATGCGCCTTTCAAAGGCACACGACGTCAGCTGCAACACTTGCCATGACTTGGCCAGCTATGGCGTTGATGGCAAAGTCCTCAGCACCGGACACCGCGGCCAACTGGGCAAACGCAACTCCCCCACCGTCTATAACTCTTCCATGCAATTCGTTCAGTTTTGGGATGGGCGCTCCAAAACAGTTGAGGAGCAAGCTTTGGGCCCCATCACCGACCCTGCCGAAATGGCCATGCCCGCTGATGGCAAACGCGTTGTTGCCACGCTGGAGTCCATTCCTGAATATGCAGACGCTTTCAAAAAACTCTTCCCCAACAGCGCCAAACCCGTCTCCATGGAGAATGTCGGCAAAGCCATTGGCGCCTTTGAGCGTCGCCTCATAACACCTACGCGCTTCCACAAACTCCTCGCAGGTGACACCAAAGCATTGACGGATGAAGAGCAACGTGGCCTTGAAGCCTTCCACCAGGTGGGTTGTACAAGCTGCCATACGGGCGCTGGTGTCGGCGGTACGCAATACCAGAAACTGGGTGCGGTGAAAGCTTGGCCAAACCTCCATGACAAAGGTGTTGGGGAGCTCACGAAAAAAGCTGAGGACGACTATAAATTCAAAGTCCCCACCTTGCTGAATGTCGCAAAGACAGCTCCCTATGGCCATGACGGCCAAATGGCAACCATGGAGGAGACGGTGAAGATGATGGCCGAATATCAACTCGGAAAGTCGGTTACGGATGCTGAAGTCAAGTCCATTGTCGCGTTTTTGAGTGCACTGACGGGCGAAATCCCAACGGACTTCATCAAACAGCCAACACTCCCCAAAAGCACCGCCAAAACCCCCAAACCGGATAAGAAAAAATAAACACCTCGCTTTTTTGAAGACAAAAAAGCAGGGCATTTCGCCCTGCTTTTTTTATGGGCACAGTTTGTATGTGCCGCAAAACTTCAGTCCACTCCAACCTATTCAACGGCGAGCAGTTTGGCATTCATTTCAACGGCCATGCCCTCTTGGACATAGACTTCGACCAGCTTGCCGTCTTTGGGGCTTTTAAGCTCGTTTTCCATTTTCATAGCTTCGACGACAATGACACCTTGACCTTCTTTGACTTCTTCGCCAATTGCCGCCAGGAGGCGAACCACTTTGCCCGGCATGGGTGCACAGAGTGTTTGCTTGCCCTCCTTGGAGTGCTCCGGGGCAATGCTGCGCAAGCGCATGCGACGCTCGTCGGCAACGTCGACATGAATGGGCAAGCCGTTGATGGTGACGTGAATGAGCTCGCCCGCCTCGGCCTGAATAATGTCCATGGAGTGGGAATGGCCGTTGATGAGAAGCGACACGGCGCCTTTGGGCAAGGTGGGCAGTACCAGAGACTCAAGCTCAAACTTCTCGTCGTCCATGGTGACGGCATAGCGGTTGTTACCGAGTGTTTCGACGTCAATGGTGACAGGCTCAGCGTTTTTAATATTCTTGTTGGTGGCAATATAGCGCATGGTCCTTGGCATTTTATATTCTCCTTCCGCGATACGCACGCCAGGCCGAGATGAAGCCTTTTTCTTTGGACGGCGGAACAAATTTTTGGGCAAGAGCTTCGTTTTTTTGGTGTGCATAGACAGCTGCAGCCAGCAAAGCCGTACGCACATCTTTTGGGTTTTTCTTCGTCACCAAGTCCTCGTGGTTTCGCAGCAAGAAACCCGTGTCATAATTTCCGCCTTGGAATTCGGAGTGGCCAATAATGTTGAGCAAATATGGAATGTTGGTGGTAATGCCTTTGACAACATATTCTTTGAGGGCTTCTCTCAAACGAGCGATGGCCTCATCCCGCGAGGGAGCCCAGACAGACAGCTTGGAAACCATCGGGTCATAGTGGTTCGTCACCGTATAACCTGCATAGACGCCCGTGTCGTTTCGTACGTTGTGTCCGCCCGGCACACGCATATAGGTGATGCGTCCAGGTGAAGGCATGTAGTTGTTGTCGGGGTTTTCTGCATAAATGCGGGCTTCAATGGCATGGCCGCGGGGGGAGACGGGGTGCACGAAGGGAAGTTTCTCTCCCATAGCGATGCGCAGTTGCCAATTCACCAAGTCAATGCCTGTTGTCAACTCCGTGACAGGGTGCTCGACTTGAAGGCGGGTATTCATTTCGAGGAAATAAAAATTTCGGTATTTGTCGACGAGAAACTCAATGGTGCCTGCGCCCACATAATTGACGGACTGGGCAGCTTTGACAGCGACTTCACCCATTTTGGCGCGCAACTCAGGGTTGAGGATGGGGGAGGGGGACTCCTCGATGACTTTTTGGTTGCGGCGCTGGGCGGAGCATTCGCGCTCGTTGAGGTGGATGACGTTTCCGTGGGTGTCGCCGAAGATTTGGATTTCAACGTGGTGGGGTTCTTCGACGAATTTTTCAATATAAATAGCATCATTCCCGAAAGCCCCCATGGCTTCGTTTTTGGCGGTTGTCCATGCGGATTGAATGTCTTTGGCGTCTTCAACCTTGCGCATGCCTTTGCCGCCGCCGCCGCCGGCTGCTTTCAGCATGACGGGGTAGCCGATTTTGTCGGCATAGGCTTTGGCCTCTTCGAAAGAGGCGAAAGGCTCCGTGGAGCCGGGGACAACAGGGACGCCGGCTTGCACCATGTGTTTACGGGCACGTGTTTTGTTGCCCATGGTGTCCATGGCTTGCGCGGATGGGCCGATGAAAACAATTCCCGCCTTTTCGACGGCGCGGACAAAATCCGGGTTTTCTGACAAAAAACCATAGCCGGGGTGAATGGCATCGGCCCCGGATTTTTTGGCTGCTTCGATGATTTTCTCCTGAACCAAATAGCTTTCTCGCGAGGGAGCCGGGCCCACGCAATAGGCTTGGTTGGCCAAGCGTACAACATGCAAGGCCGAACGGTCTGCTTCTGAATAAACTGCCACCGTTGCAATGCCCAATTCCCGGCACGTGCGCATTACACGCATGGCAATTTCACCTCGATTGGCGACAAGAACCTTTTTTATGCGAGACATAGCTCTCACTTATCCCAAGAGACTTTCATTGTGTGACAAAACACCAAAAAACAGCATTGGCTTTCGAAAGTTTCATTTATCGATATAAAAGTGAAACCGAAAGACGAAAATACTTGGATATATGGTGGGGATTTAGGCTAGTGTTTTTCCCCCTTGTTTTTTTGCTCATGGTTTTTTGTATTTTGCCAAACCCTCTTGCCCTATTTTTGAAATACGAATTCCAAAGATGTATTGAGAATGGAGAGCCCTTGGAAGCGCGTGCACTTTCAGCAGCACCTAAAGGGTTAACGGATTAGAAAACAAGAGTGCTTCACAAAGGTTTTTATGAGCGATGATGAGAGAAGAAAGTTTAGGCGTGTACGTGCTCCCGTTTTTTGTCGTCCCACGGGGCCGCTCGCATCCATCCGTTATGAAACAAAAGACATTGGCATTGGCGGCATTCGTGTGCTTTCGGATGAGAAACACAAAGTTGGGCAGCACATTGACATAGAGTTACTTTTGCCCAGCCAAGAGTTTTTGTCGCTGACAGCGAAAGTGGTTTGGGTTTCGAAGGGGCAGGCGGGGTGGGAAACTGGTTTGAGTTTTGTGGATGTAAGCCCCATGGACTTGAAGTTGCTCGAACCGATTCTTGAAAGTGAAGGTACGGACAAAACCATAAAAGCCCCACGGGTGATTTAACGCAGTGCGCCTTAAGCTATTGCTTGCGTACGCAACAAAATCTCTGCAGCCTAAGGGCCATGACTGCTCAAGCCGTATATTTGAAAGACTATCTTTCGCCTGCCTGGAGAATTCCGAACATAGAGTTGCGTTTTGAATTGGGGCTCCAAGAAACCTTGGTATATGCGCGCCTCCACATGGAGCGCGTAGAGGGGAAGGAGGCAGAAGCATTGACCCTCCACGGGGAGGGGTTGGAGTTGTTGGAGCTTTGCTATGGAGAGGAACCGCTGGGGGCGGGGGCTTTTCGTTTGGAGAAGGACAAACTCCACCTCCTCTCTCCACCGGATACGTTTGTATTGAAAATGAAGACGCGCATTTGTCCGCAGACCAACACGGCGCTTGAAGGACTCTATGCCTCCAATGGCCGACTGTTGACACAATGTGAGCCCCAGGGCTTTAGGCGCATGATGTATTCTCTGGACAGGCCGGATGTGCTTTCGCGCTTCAAAGTTGTTTTGGTTGCGCCGGCTGCAGACTTTCCCGTGCTTTTGTCCAACGGCAACCTCGTCGAGCAAGGGCATGCGGGCAGCCAACATTGGGCGGTTTGGGAGGACCCCTTCCCCAAGCCAACCTATTTGTTTGCCCTGGTTGCAGGGGATTTGGCCCAGCTGGAGGATGTTTTTGTGACACACTCCGGCCGCCGTGTTGCCATTCGGTTTTTTTCAGAGCCTCAGGACGTTGGCCGCCTCTCTCATGCGGTGAATGCACTCAAGCGCGCCTTGCGTTGGGACGAGGAGCGTTTTGGCCTGGAATATGACTTGGAACAATATACGGTGGTGGCGGTTTCAGACTTTAACATGGGGGCGATGGAAAACAAAGGCCTCAACATTTTCAACACGCAGTGTGTTTTGGCGGACAAAACGGTGGCAACCGACGCGGACTTTCGTGTTGTTGAAAGCGTCGTTGCACACGAATTTTTCCACAACTGGACGGGCAACCGTGTGACGTTGAGGGACTGGTTTCAGCTTTCACTCAAAGAGGGGTTGACCATTTTTCGCGACCAGGAATTTTCGGCGGCGATGAACTCAAAGACAGAGCAGCGTATAGGTGACGTACGCTACCTCAAGTCCGCACAATTTGCCGAGGACGCAGGCCCCCTCTCCCACCCCGTCCGCCCGGAAAGCTACTCTGAAATTAACAATTTTTATACGGCAACGGTTTACCAAAAAGGTGCGGAGTTGGTACGCATGTTGGAAACCTTGTTGGGCAAAGAGAAGTTTGACGAAGCACTCAAACTTTATTTGCGACGCCACGACGGAAAGGCGGCCACGTGTGAGGACTTTTTGGCGGCCATGGAGGAGGTGAAGGGGGAGGCACTCTCTCAGTTTATGAATTGGTATACACAGAGGGGGACACCCACTGTTTATATAACCGAACATTTTAATAAGGAAGCGCAGCAACTTATTTTGACTTTTGAGCAGCAGCTGCCTTTCCAGAAGGAGGTGCAGGAGAAGGCGGGGAGGGAGGAGGTGGTGGAGGTGGCGGCGACAAAGCCCCTGCACATTCCCATACGTATGGCCCTGTTGGACGAGCACGGCAAAGAATGGCCCCTGCACCTCAACGAGGGGCATTTGCCAGAAACGCACGCGCCGACGGAGCGGGTATTGGAGTTGAAGGAATGGAAGCAACGTTTTTGTTTCTCCAACATTCCTCAAAAACCTGTTTTGTCCGCGCTGCGTGGATTTTCTGCGCCCATATTGCTGAAGGTGGAGGGCGAGGACTTGGAGCGTTTGAGTTTTCTCGCGCAAAAAGACAGTGACGAATTCAACCGCTATGACGCGACAGAGCGCCTTGGCATTGCCGCTGTGCAGGCCGAAATGCAGGGGCATATGCCGAAGGCGCTTTGGAGGGCTTTGGAGGGCATATTTGAGCGCACCCTGAAGAGTGAGACTTTGGAGTTGGCCATGCGCCATTTGTTGGTGTGCTTGCCTTCAGAGTTGGCGTTGAGTGCGCTGGGGTTGCCCATAAATGCGCCGGCCATTCGCCGAGCCCGGGAGGGTTTGCGAAAGAAATTGGCGCAGACATTTTTGCCTTTGTGGGTGAAGAATGCAGAGGCTTTTGCAAGCAAGGAGCCTTTTCAGTTGGGTGGTATACACGCAGCGCGGCGCAGTTTTTATAACACCTGTTTGAGTTATGCCGTATTGGGGGAAGCGCCCCAAGCCACCGCATGGACATGGGAAAGTTTTGAGAGGGCCGACAACCTAACGGACGCGTTGGCGGCGTTGAGGCTTATTGAGGCTGGCCAGTGGGCGGGGAGGGAGGAGGCCCTGGAGGCGTTTTGGGAGCGCAACAAGGAGGAGGCGTTGGTGGTGGACAAGTGGTTTGCCCTGCAAGCGACTTCCCTACGTGAAGACACCTTTGAGCGCGTGCAGCAACTGACCTCCCACGCAGCTTTTCGCACAAACAACCCCAACCGTTTGCGCGCTTTGTTGGGCGCCTTTGCCCACCAAAACCCCGGTTGTTTCCACCAACCCGACGGCAAGGCCTATGTTTTTTTGACGGATTGGGTTTTGTTTTTGGACAAGAAAAACCCTCAAATGTCCTCTCGCCTCGCCAGTGCACTGGCAAGGTGGCGCCAGCATGTTTCGCCGCAGCGGGAGGCGATGTATGCGCAACTTGAGCGCCTCATGCGAGCCCCCCAGCTTTCGCCCGACTTGCATGAGGTGGTACGCCGTAGCCTCGGAAACTAACGCCATACCCCACCCAAGAGGCCCTAGCGACGCCGAGAGGAGCCACCGGGCGAGCGACCAGAGGACGAGCCACTCGACGAAGAGCCTCCCGGTGAGCGACCCAACGAAGAGCCACCGGACGAGCGACCAGAGGACGAGCCCCCCGACGAAGAGTCCCCCGGTGAGCGGCCCAACGAAGAGCCACCGGACGAGCGGCCAGAGGACGAGCCCCCCGACGAAGAGTCCCCCGGTGGGCGACCCGACGAAGAGCCACCGGACGAAGAGCCATGCTCCTCCTGAGAGGAAGAGGGTTTGTCCTTTTTCGAAGGAGGCGGTTGTTGGTGGCGCTGGTGTTGTGAAGGGGGCCCACCATGCGGTGCCTGTGGGGGGGGCGCAGAGCGCGGGGGGGGTGGATGCGTAGGGTGATGAGAGTGAGAGGGGGGGGGTGCAGAGTGATGAGAGTGAGAGGGAGGGGGTGCAGAGTGAGGAGGAGGGGATACATATACAGGGCGAGGAGGGGGTGAATGGTGCGTCTCATGGGGAGGGGGGTGGTGCACCACCACAGGAGGAGGGTGTGGATGCACATAGACAGGGTCCGGCTCCTCATAGTACACGGGCCTATGGTGATGACGTATAAGGCAGCCTGACAGACACAGTGCGAGCAAAGCCAAAGCGAGGCAAGGAATTCGTGCGGACATGCCTCATACTACGGCGGCCAGGCGCAAATATTTACTCAAAAACACAAAAATTATAAGTTATTTTGCTTATACCGCCCCAAACTTTCACCTATAGGTGGGGCAAAAGTGAGGGGGGAGCAGGTTATTCGCAGGCTTTGAAGCAGGGCCGGTGTTTTTGTTGGCATGCTTGGATGCAACTCAAGGAAGCAGCTTCTGCGTTTTTGGAGTGTGGGGTGGCACAAGGGTGCAAGCAAGCCATGATGGCCTGGGCACAACGCTCCCTGCAAACTCCGCTGGGGGATTGTGCGAAGCCTGGGTTTGACAACAGCAGCACAAACAACATTCGCCAAACCATGAGGACTCCTTTCTACGCAGAGGCTAGGACAGACACAAGCCCATGCTATGTTTTTTTCGTCGGTTTGAAAATATTGCCCTTGGGCACAGTGCATTTCCGATTGCACCTGTTGGAAGGGTGTTTTAGCACCGGGGCATGACTGTGGACTACAAGGCGACGCTGAATTTGCCCAAGACAGAATTTCCCATGAAGGGAAACCTTGCAAACATGGAGCCCAAAATGCTGGCATTTTGGGAGGAGCGTCGCATTTTTGAAAGGCAGCTTGAAAAAAACAAGGGCCGTCCTGTTTTCTGTTTGCATGACGGCCCCCCCTATGCCAACGGCGAGCTGCATGCAGGGCATGCCCTCAACAAAATTTTGAAGGACATGGTTGTCAAATTCCACAACCTGGCGGGGTGGTTTGCTGAATATGTGCCGGGTTGGGACTGCCACGGACTGCCCATAGAGCGCGCCGTAGAAAAGCGGTTGGCAACAAAAAAGAAAAAACGCCAGGACATGACGCGCGGTGAATTTTTGGAAGCTTGCCGTGCCTATGCCATGGAATATGTCCACATTCAGCGGGAGGGTTTTCGCCGTATGGGCATAGGGGGGCGGTGGGAGCAACCCTATTTGACTTTGCAATTTGCATATGAGGCACAGGAGATTCGCCAGTTGGCGGCCTTTGCCAAGCAGGGCCTGCTTTACCGAAAAAAGAAGCCTGTATTTTGGTGCATTCATGACCAGACGGCCTTGGCAGAAGCCGAAGTAGAATATGCAGAACACACCTCCTCCTCTGTTTATGTGGCCTTTGAGGTGACGGCCCACCAGGAAGCCCTGCCGCTCCGCGTTGACAAGCCCTTGGCCCTGGCCATTTGGACCACCACCCCGTGGACTTTGCCGGCCAACCTGGCCATTTGCGCCCACCCCACCTTGGACTATGGCCTCTATACTTTGGGTGAAAAGCAGTTGGTGTTGGCCGAAGGTTTGTTGTGTGCTTTTTTGGCGGCCGTTGCCCCCGAAGAGTTGAAAGCGGGTGTGAAAACGCAGCCAGGTATTTTTCGCAAAGAGGACTTGGCCTTTCCCGAAAAGTGGCAAGGCGGACTCAAAGGGGAAATGCTTGCAACCCTCCGTTACCGCCACGTGTTTTTTGACAGGGAAAGCCCCGTTGTTTTGGGAGAGCACGTCGTTTTGGAGGCAGGCACGGGCCTTGTGCACACGGCGCCCGGGCATGGGCAGGAGGACTTTGAGGTGGGCCTGAAATATGGCCTGGAAATATATAACCCAGTATTGGACGATGGCCGTTTTGACACAAGTGTAGGGGAGCGCCTGCAGGGGTTGAAGGTGACGCAAGCCGACGAGGTGGTGGTGGACTGGCTTGTGGAGAGGGGGGCTTTGCTGAACAAGAAGGGTGAAAAGCTGAGCCATAGCTACCCGCACTGTTGGCGGTGCCACCACCCCATTGTGTTTCGCGCCACCCACCAGTGGTTTATAGACATTGACGCCAACGGTTTGCGGCAAAAAGCCCTGCACCACATTGAAAACAGCATACAATGGGTGCCTGCATGGGGCCAAAACCGCATTCACGCCATGGTGTCCTCAAGGCCGGACTGGTGCATTAGCCGCCAACGTACGTGGGGTGTGCCGGTGGCCGTGCCTCTGTGTGAAGACTGCCAGACGCCTGTCATTGACGAAGCTTTCATGCTGCGTGTTGCCGACATGGTTGAAAAAGAGGGTGCCGCTGTTTGGTACTCAACGCCCATGGAGCAACTGTTGCCGGAGGGCTATTGCTGCAAGACATGCCAGGGCAAACATTTTCGGCCCGAAACCGACATTTTGGATGTTTGGTTTGACGCCGGTTGCAGTTTTGCCTCTTTGCCGCGCATGGGCTTGCCATTTCCCGCACAACTTTATTTGGAAGGCAGTGACCAGCACCGCGGCTGGTTTCAGTCCTCGCTGCTGCTGGCCGTGGGCACACAAGGCACTCCACCGTTTGAAGCTTGCCTCACCCACGGGTTTATTTTGGACGGCGCAGGCAAAAAAATGTCCAAAAGCCTTGGCAACGGCATTGAGCCAGCAGAAGTTTTCAAAAAATATGGTGCGGAAATTTTGAGGCTGTGGGTGGCCTCCAGCGACTACCGCGACGACATTAGCCTCTCCATGGGCGTGTTGGACGGCCTTTCTGAAAACTACCGCAAGGTGCGCAACACCCTCCGCTATGCCCTCTCCAACCTCTATGACTTTTCCCCCCCCATACACGCTGTTGACAAACAAGAGTTGGCTTTGCTGGACAAGTGGGCGCTGACACGGCTTGCAGAGGTGGTGGCACGCGCCAAAACCGCCTTCACCTCCTATGAGTTTCACCATGCTTTTCGCGCACTGGTGGACTTTTGCACAACGGACTTGTCGGCTGTCTATTTCGACATACTCAAAGACAGCCTCTATACTTTGCCGAAGGACTCGCCCAGGCGCCGCTGTGCACAGACGGCTTTGTGGCACATTGCCAAAGACTTGTTGGTGGCCTTTTCCCCACTGACAAGCTTTACCTCCGAAGAAGCCTGGCAATATGTGCCCGGCGACAAACCCGACTCTGTGTTTTTGGCCGAATTTCCAACCCCAAAACCCCTGCTGGACGAAGGGCTTCGCCAAGAGTTTGCAGAGCTTTTGGCCCTGCGCTCCGCCGTGTTGCCCCTGCTGGAGGCCCAGCGGCGCGAGGGCCAAATTGGCAAGTCCGTTGACGCGCGTGTGCTGCTATGGGCCGAAGGAAAACGACGCGCTTTGCTTGAAAAACATTGGGCCTTGCTTGCAGAAATTTTCATTGTCAGCCAGGTGCAGTGGGCTTCCGAAGAAGAAGCCCTTGAGGCAACCCCCCTCTCCGTGGGCGGCAAAGCAAAAGTGGCCCCGGCCCAAGGCCTTCGCTGCCCACGTTGCTGGGTTTATTTTGAAGAAATAAAAGAAGAAGGCGGCCTATGCCCACGCTGCCAACTGGCATGCGTTGACACCAACAGCCCTAAACCCAAACAATGAAGCGGGCATGGGGGCAACCGAAACCGGCTGTTTCCACCCCATGGCAGGCGTGAGGGTGGTTTTTGTCTCCCAGTGTGCTATGAGGCATATAGTTGAATACATGAAGGAGCAACACCTGGGGTGGCAGGAAGGGCGCCACAGGGGTGGATGAGTGCTAATAACCGTTGAAAATTGTTGAAGGAATGTCCATGAGAGTGCGAGAATTTCTCCCCGTCTTCGCTTGGGTGCTTGGGGCCTATGCTTGCCACGTACCTGGCATGTGCAAAGTAGGGGAGGAGGGGGGCTGTCCCGAGGGCAGTTATTGTGAGGACAACAAGGGGTGGAAGCTGGGCAGCGAGGGCATATGTGTCAGGGTATCGTCCGTCATATGCGAAGCGGGCGGCGAGGCCAGCTGCCCTCCGGGCAGTTATTGCAATGGGGCGGGCACCTGCCAACCTCTGCCCCTCTTTCCCTCTCAACCTTTGTCGCACTCCCAACCTTTTTTGGCAGGTGCGCAGTTTTTGGAAGGTTGCAAGGCCATAAAGCTGTTGGGAGAGGCAGGCATTGCGCCCTCCGAGGCCTATGCAAGCAGTTTTGGCTCCATTGACACCCTATGCCCTGGAGGTGCGAGTGGGGACAGCACGGGTTTTGCTTGTACTTTGGCCGGCCCCACAAGCTTTGTGCCGGGCAGGCATATAGCCCAGTGGACGGTGGAAAACAGCGTGGGGGGAGTGTCCACGTCTCCTGCTTATGTTTTCCAAACTGTCCTTGCCAGCACGGAATACCGTATGGAGCCTACCATGCCTTCGGCCATTTTGGGCCAGGACGCCATGGAAGGCCGGCAACCGCTCATACCTGGCATAGGCAACCCTCACCCCATGGGAGGTTGTTGGGGGGGGACGGCTTTGCGTGGAAGCATTGCGCTGGGAGACAACCACGCTTGCGCCTTGCAGGCTGACGGCACCGTGCGTTGTTGGGGCATAGCAGCGGTTGATGGCCAAGCTGTTGTCCCAGAAAGCTTGGGCCCTGTGGTGGCCATTGCTGCGGGCGACCGGCACACTTGCGCCTTGCAGGCCAATGGCACAGTACGTTGTTGGGGGAGCTCTGACAATGGCCGGATAGAAGTCCCAACGGACTTGGGCCCGGTGGCAGCCATTGCTGCGGGCGGCACATTCACCTGCGCCTTGCAGGCCAATGGCACACTACGTTGTTGGGGGAGCTCTGACCATGGCCGGATAGAAGTCCCAACGGACTTGGGCCCGGTGGTGGCCATTGCGGCAGGCCATGTGCACACCTGCGCCTTGCAGGCCAATGGCACACTACGTTGTTGGGGGATGGACAGCAATGGGCAGACAATTGTCCCAGAGGACTTGGGCCCGGTGGTGGCTGTTGTTGCGGGTATTTTTCACACGTGTGCATTGGAGGCCACCGGCACAGTGCGCTGTTGGGGGTTGGATGGCAATGGCCAGTCAAGCGCCCCGGGGGGCCTAAGCGCGGTGGCCATTGCCGCGGGGCAATCGCTCAGCTGTGCCTTGCAGGTTAACAACACGGTGGTTTGTTGGGGGAATAACAGCACCACCCTAACCAGGGCCCTGGCGGGCCTGCGTGTGGTGGCCATTGCTGTCGGTGCCTATCAACTTTGTGCATTGGAAGCCAACAGCACGCTGCATTGTTGGGGGCTGGGCAGCAATGGAGCGCCAGAAGTCCCGGAGGATTTGAATGTTGCCGTCCAATCCATTGGACAGCTGACCATTCCATGAACAAGGAAGGAACGAATGTCCACGAAAGCACAAAAACTCAGTTTAGCTCTTGTTTTGGTGTTGGGCGCCCATGCGTGCCGTGTAGACGGCACATGCAAAATAGGTGGAGAGGGGGGCTGTCCTGAGGGCACCTATTGTGAGGACGGAGAGGGACTGAAGCCGGGCAACGAGGGCATATGCCTTAGAGTATCATGCGGAGAAGACGGTTGTCCTCCAGGCACCTATTGTGGGGGCGACAAAATGAGCACCTGCCAACCGCTTCCTTTGCCTCTGTTGAAGGGTGCACAGTTTTCAAACGACTGCACAGCCATTGAGTTGTTGGGTGAGTCGGCCACTCAAGCTTCAGCAAGCTATGCGAGCAGTTTTGGCTCCGTGGACACTTTGTGCCCCCAAGGCGTGAATACAGAGGAGACAGGCTTCCGTTGTATTTTGAGCACCTCCCCCACCAACCCCTTTGTGTCGGGCACGCATGTATTCCAATGGACGGTGGAAGACAGCCTTGGAAGAAAGTCCTCTTCTCCTGCATATGCTTTTCAAACCACTTTGGCCATGTTTCCCATGGAGCTTGTGAGTCCTTCAGCCGAGTTGGGCCGTGACGCCATGGCGGGCCGTCAAGTGTTGGCCTCTGCGGTTGGCACGCCTCACCCCGCAGGAGGTTGCTGGGGAGGAGACACAACGGCTTTGCGTGGAAGCATTTCAGCGGGCATTTGGCACACCTGCGCCTTGTGGCATGACGGCACCGTGCGTTGTTGGGGCATAGCAACGGCTGGGGGCGATAACTATGGCCAAGCTGTTGTCCCAGCAAACTTGGACCCTGTGGTTGCCGTTGCTGCAGGCAGGTTTCACACCTGCGTTTTGCAGAAAGCGGGCACCGTGCGCTGTTGGGGAATAATGACTTCCGGCACGACGGATGGGAACAACCAGGGCCAAGCAGTTGTCCCAGCGGACTTGGGCCCGGTGGTGGCCATTGCAGTGGGCCATCTTCACACCTGCGCTTTGCAAGTCAACAACACGGTGCGTTGTTGGGGGACGAACAGCTCCGGACAGACAAATGTCCCGGCGAACTTGACTTCAGCGCTGACCATTGTTGCAGGCTATGAGCACACCTGTGCCCTGCGGGCAGACAGCACCGTGCGTTGCTGGGGGATGAATGACCATGGTCAGTCAACTACTCCAGAGGACTTGGGCCCGGTGGCGGCCATTGCTGCGGGCGTCTGGCACACCTGTGCCTTGCAAACAGAGGGCACAGTGCGTTGTTGGGGGATAAACAGTGGGATAGAGGATTTTGGCCAGACAGTTGTCCCAGAGGACTTGGGCCCGGCGGTGGCCATTGCTGCGGGCGACCGGTACACCTGCGCCTTGCAGGCAGAGGGCACGGTGCGTTGTTGGGGGGCGGACACGAATGGCCAAACCAATGTCCCTGGCAACTTGGGCCCGGTGGTGGCTGTTGCTGCGGGTCATGGGCACACCTGCGCTTTGCAATCCACTGGTGCGGTACGTTGCTGGGGGTGGAACAACTATGGCCAGGCAGAAAGCCCCTTGGGGGTTGCTGCTGTCCAAACGGTGGGGCAGCTTCTCATTGCCCCATAAGAGGGAAGTATTTTTTTGCCCATTGAGGCGGGGTTCTCTTTGGGCCTGCGGCCCGGGCCTTTTTTGGAAAGGGTTCTTTTCGCCCATTGGGCGGGGTTTTATTTAACTGAGAAATGTCTTTAAGGGCCATGCGGCCCGGCTTCTTTCGCCCTCCGGGCAGGTTTTCGCCTCTCGGCGAGTCACTTTTTTTTTGCGCGCGCAAAAAAAAAGTAACCAAAAAAAAACGGCGCCCTGCGGGGCTTTTCGCCTCACTTGCAACCCTCTTGGGGCTTCCCTCCTCCGCGCCCATCAGCGAGGGTCGCGGGGCGTTGTGCGAAACTTGGGGCGTGTCAGCACTGCTCTCTGCATTCAACCTCGTGTCTTCGACACGAGGCTTTCAAACACCCATGTGCCAACTTTGCATTACTTTATGTCAATCCACGAGTTGACAAAAAGCAACGCAAAGTTGACACTCCAACAACATTATAGAGCCGCCTGCTGAAAGCAGGCGGTTGGCTTCAAAAGCTGCTGCTGACACGCCCCAAGTTTTGCACAGTGTTCCGCGACCCTCGCTGATGGGCGCGGAAGAGGAAAGCCCCAAGAGGGTTGCGAGTGAAGGGTATTTTTCGAGGCTGTTTCGAATGGCTCCAGGAGGGTTGTGGGTGAGGCATATTTTCCGAGGTGGCCTCAAACGGCACTGCTGACACGCTCCAAGTTTTGCACAGTGTCCCGCGACCCTCGCTGATGGAGACAAGTGAGGGAAGCCCCAAGAGGGTTGCGAGTGAGGCGAAAAGCCCCGCAGGGCCACCGGAGGGAGCCGTTTTTGAGGAACTTTTTGGGCGAGCAAAAAGTTCCCCGCCGGAGGCAAAATGTCCGGAGGGG
>Ga0209755_10003819_pt1 | contig 18413 bp, 10 predicted proteins | sample TergutCo191P1_FD_187301 | JGI IMG/M metagenome (GOLD analysis project Ga0209755, IMG submission 187301) | Cornitermes sp. P1 segment gut microbial communities from Petit-Saut dam, French Guiana - Co191P1 (SPAdes) (version 2) | ecosystem: Host-associated > Arthropoda: Insects > Digestive system...
GTTGCAACATTACTAGGCAAAACAACAGAATATGGAGCGCTGAAAATCTCCAAACCTTCTGTTTAAGAATGTTACACTCGTTAAAAATCCAAATATGGTGTGTTGTTTCTTTGTGGAAAACAGTCAGTGCCATTTTCTTGAGAGAGATGCTAACAGCGGGATGTTACCCAGAATTGTGAATTTCATATCCTTGTTGCAAGTTCATGAATAAGACTGCCAGTTTCAACAAGATGGGTTTAATGACCCATACAGCAACTTCCACAGTGTGGATGTTATCTGAATTCTTTGGTGTGTGCATTATTTCTTAAAATTTATGGCCCCCTTGGACATTTCTGAAAAGGAATGTCTGATATGCCTCCCACCAACCCCCCCCCCCCCAAAATGAAGAGTTGAACAAAAATTTAAATGTGAATTTCAAGCATCACATTGGAAACTCTTCACCATGTTGCAGCAAATGTGAGGAAAATAGTGAATGCATGTATGTGTTGTTGAGAACAGTGGACATTTCCGTCACTAAATATAAATGAATGCCATTAAAATCCAGCATTTTGTTTAGTTTATTCTAGGTCACAGATGGACATAGTCTCAGTATAAGGTTCCCCCCCCCCCACCCCACCTTCTTAAGGAATGCCTGAAAACTGCATTTACTAGAACCTGTGCCTGACATGAAGAATGTATAGTTTTGGAATAGTTGGAACTACGCAGCGGTATTGTATTTCATTTTCCTCGTAGTTGTATTTGTCCAGCCCTGCTATAATTATTTTCATATGACAGTGAATAATACATCTAATATACTGTGATTCAAAGCATGTTATACTTAAAAACTTCCTACATAGTACTTATATTTTTATTTTTCACGTACTAACCTCCTTGTATCCTCAGGTCTTGCAATGGGTGTGCTGCACAGTTTATGAAATCCTGATCTAGATTGAACATATAAAAAGTGGTGTGAAAATAAAGTAGCAAATTTGATGTGGTAGAAATTTATTACATCATGTTGCACGTGTCTTGAAGAATGTTGCTTTTGTTACAATGCTGAAAGTGGTGGTTTAATGTTACCTAACATGTGCTAGAAAATAAAATATTGATATTACTTGGACATTTCTGCTTTTCTTCTAAAACATCCTTCCACCTCACTATACTGTTTGTAATCTCTGGAGTTTGAAGAAGGTAATAGATTTGATTACTTCTCTCAGAAGCTGTAAATATGTTGCTTCATTACACCTTCTGTTTTGTATATTTGTTTGTTTGCTTTATTGTAGTGTAATGCTTATTCTTATAAAATGTGGGGTGGGAGTAGTGTGTTATTGGTATTTGGGTGTTTAGAATGTAGATGGTTAGAGAAATGGAAAGCCCACCACTGACCAGCATTAACTTCTGTGGTGTGGAAATAGGGGGATTTGAATCCCCATTGTTACAGCACTGACTGGATTTTAGCATGGTGGTTTTTCATAGTATTAGAAGTAGTGGAATTGTGGCTGCTAAATTACTTAGTGAAAAACATTTTGAAGAAAATGGGTGCTGAATTCTGTTGCCTTAGTACTTACCGTTATATAGCGTGACCAAAAAAAGAGAAAGTTCATTGGTTCCTGAAATAAAATAAAAGCATGTGCATATGAGTCCCCATGTTGTCACATTTGTGGAAATGTTTTTATTCTACATTGTGACAAAACCCTGATTTAGACTTTGCTTGTGTTTGGTAAATACAAAAATATGAGTCTATATTCAGGCAAATTTTGTTCTTGAGAATTTTTAATTTGATATTCATTTGTTTTGGCTTGTGTGATATGCTACAAGCCAAGCCTATAACTGGCTGATTATTGATTGGTATTGAGCTTCAGGCTAGATCATTTGACTGGTTTGTGGGTATGGTTTTCCTGTTGCAGTGGACTGAAGATGACGTTCCCTTATACTCAGTTCCACCAAAGTTTCTACCAAGTCAGAATTTTTGGTTGTGTGTTTTGCTACTGCAGGATGATTAAATGTTATAGCCCAGGGGTGCACAATTCCCAGCCACCTGGTTGCACAGGCAACAAAATGTTGTAAGGTGGCTTCTTATATTTGTGGGTTATTAGTATGGAGTTTGCTTCATGTCATCCATCTGGCACCTAGAATTTTGAGGTGGCTCCTAGGTTTCTGGAAAATGTGTGCATTCCTGGTGTATCCATTTATTTATTTATTTAATTAGTATTTATTTATTTGTGATACTTTCATGATGCTGTCAGTAGAGTATGTAGCCCTTAATAATATGATGGTCATTGAATGACGGATTGGAAGGGATGTGAACAGAATGAACAGAATCAGCTTTGGCCTTGCTTGAGGTATCTCTTGGCATTTGCACTGAAGGAACTGAGGAAAACCACCAAGTCCTGAGTCTGGATAACCAGTCTCTAGACTGAGATTTGGGCATGTACCCTCTTGAATGAGGAGCAGGAGTGCTCCCCACTTGGCTGTGATGTTCCGTGATATAACTGTTTGGCATACTTAGGTTCAACAAGTGACACAGTCATTTTCCCCGTTCCTTGTCCTTTTACTTATTGAATAATTAATGGCCATTTCATTGACATTATCTCTTGTGCTGACTGTTGTCTTCAGCAGTGACAGGTTTTGGAGCTTTACAGTGTTTATCACAGAAGTAGTCTTGTGTTATGTTCTGTGCATATCCATCACTATGTTCACACATGCTGGAAAGCTGCCTCATGTATGTAACCCATGATGTAGTTTTAGTGCCTTAGGGTTAGGTCCCCACCCCCACCCACATATGTTGTACAACTGATAGCTCTTGTATATTGTTTATAAAATATGCCTGGAGAGGAGAGCAAATAATTCACATGAAGGTAGTTGCCAATCCTTTCTTCTATCCTCATGAGACTCTTCACTGCCACATGTAGCTGTCTCTGTGTTATCTTGTGCCAGTCCTGTTCTCTCCCAAGTATGCACCCATTCCATAAGAATAAGCAGCCATGTCACAGGTCTATCCCTACCCTCACTCCCTCTAACTACAAACATGTGGCAAAACATTTATTTGGTGACTTTTCCAAACAAGGTCTGACAGGTGATGTCTGTCTTTGAAACTTCTGATTGTATCCTACAACCCATCTTCCCACCAACTACAAATACATTAGAAAACTTTTACATATTTGTGTCATTGTTTCAAGTCTGACATAATTATTGAAAAAATGTAGGTGGCATATTTATGGAACAATATTGTAGTTACTGACTAGAATTTGCATTTCATATTTTATGTTTTTTTTAATGTTTTGTTGACCATGCATCCCTATATCATCTTGTAAATAAAGTCAGCTTGGTGCACAATTTTTCTTAATATGTTAATTTCTTTTCTCTGCATGTTTCAGGCAACTATGTGCCCATCATCAGGAGAAGTAGCTGTATTTATGCAACACTTGGTACTTGTTATTCTGTATGGATCACTGGCTGGTATGCAGGGTTGAATTCCACCCTGCATACAGAATAACAAGTACCGAGTGTCACATAAATACAGTTGTTTCTCCTGATGATGGGCACATAGTTGCCCGAAACATGTAGAGAAAAGAAATAAACACACTAAGAAAAATTGTGCACCAAGTTGGCTTTATTTACAAGATTGCATTTCAAGTTAAAAATGGGCTAAGAGTGATACATATTAACCCTTTGAAGCCTATGACCCTTATAGTGGTTGTACCGCACCGCTAACCTTTAAACGTCGCATTTTATATATTTATTCAACAAATATAGGTACTGAACATTTTAAACATGGTATATACTCTCCATTTTTTCCTCTTCAAAGTGCAGTTTGTTTCATAATTCTAATGTATTTGTTTCCTGTATTATTCACATTTTATATACAGGGTGTGCTAAAATTAAAAAAAATAATGCCAGCGCCGAAAGGTTAATAACTCAAGCAGGGAAACAACACAATTTGCAAAGGGGAGTAAGAAAAAAATTCCAGTGCCTTAGCTTGTATCAGCTGACTGAAGGAGGCATTTTAGTGACACAGTAAAATGCATCACCAATAGGACTGCTGGCTAATTTTCATAATAATGTGACACATGTCTGATAATGGTTAAATTATCAGCTTTCCAGATTCCATTCTTCTGTTTGAATGAAAGGTTTATCTGTGACTAAGATAAAGAATTGGAATTTTATCATGTTATGTGTGAAAAATAAATCCAGACATAAAATCACTAAGGGAGCATATATTTGTATTCTTTGTATGTATTTATTGAACACACTGTCATGCAATAATACCATCAACAATTCACAATGGTTATTAGTTTCAGCCATCTGTTCAGGCCATCACCAGACCATGCATTGTTTAGAATTAAAGAAAAACCATACAATCGTCTTAATGTAAAACTGGGAAAAGATCTCATTCCCATGGCATAAATTTGATAAAACTGTTAAAACAATATAAGGTAGGTGAAACAACCCTTGTATATGAAAAAACAGAAATATTCTAAAATAAAGAAGGTAGGCAGGTTAAAAGGTTTCATGTATATTGCACACTGCAGCTTCCATGTACAAGTTCTGAAACTGTAGTATGTATCCAGGTCATCCCATGTCTTGAAGAAAATGTATGTTAGTATGAGAACATAGCTTGCTTTCTGCAATAAACAATTTGTTGCCTGTATATCAGCCTTTGCTGGGGTTTTGTGATGGAGACTATATGCTTTGAGAAGCAGTCTGTGGAAGGTAATGTTTTGTCAACATTTGCAGCACAAGATGTTTGAGTGGTGTGTGCTTTCACATCCTGCCTGTAGGCAGGTTCTCAAGGTGCTATATAGTCTCCATTGTGAAACTGCAGCAAAAGCTAATATGTGGGCAAGGAAGTACTTACTGCAGAAAACAAGCTGTGTTCTCACACTAACATTTCATAATTCTTTGGGACATAGGATTGCCTGGATACATATTACCACTTTCAGAACTTGTAAATGGCAGTTGCAGTGTGCAATATACATAAAAATTTTTAAGCTGCCTTTCCTCTTTATTTCAGAATGATAATATTTCTGTTTTTTAGTATATTAGATTTTTGTTTCACCTGCCTTATAATGTTGAAACAGTTTTATCACATTTATGTCAAGAGAAAGAATTCTCTTCCCATTTTTACATTAAGTCGATTGTACCATTTTTCTTTAATTCTAAATAATGCATGGTCTGATTATGGCTGAATAGATGACCGAATCTAGTAACCATTGTGAATTGTTGATGTTGTTGAATGACGGTGTGTTCAATAAATGTATGGATTGACTTGCACAATGGGAATTTGTTACTTGAAAATGATATTCTGCCTTTTAGTTCATGGGTCAACTGACACTGTACCATTTGTACCCTTGCATGTTCTCCCAGAACTAATCTTTTCATGTGTCATCTGAGGTATGTTGCTATACTTTACATGTTTTCCCAAAGTTCACAGTAGATGTAAATCCCTCAGGTGTTTGTATATTGTTTGAAGTCAATAAAAGGGAAATCTACTTTTTTAAGGAGGAAGAAAACTGTGACTTGTTAAACCGATGACATAGCTACATAATTGCATCTTACACAGGTAGCCCTTGTTTTTGCATTAGTTATGTTTTTGGGAAGGTTGGCATGGATCAAACATGTTATTTGCGTAAGAAATAGTGGAATAGGGAGGGGTTACTGATGACCATACCAATGGCAGCATATCGCATGAAGTGTATATAGATAAATAGTAGAATCCTGTAGTCTGTGACACCTGACAATATCTAGCATTCATGATAGTTTGGCACTTGAGGATAGTACAGCTGGATTGTCTTCATAGATATGCCATTTAGTATTTCAGTTGTCATGAAGCTCCGGCCTCCAGCATGCTATAACTAGTTGTATACTCTCGGTTTATTACACATTTGATTTCTTATGGTCTGCGATATCCTAGAAGAGAACCAAGGAAAATACCTAGGATCATATTTTCAATGTGTGAGGTCACAGGCATTATAATACCAATCTGAATCTCTCGTAATATTATACTGTCATGCCACAGTGGCTTTAACAGTGGAAGTGGAAATTTTCCCACACAGAAATCTGTGTTTTTGTACAAAGTTATCCACTGGTTTGAACCATTGTAATTTCTTTGTCTCCTTGTTCTTGTACCAGAAACCCATCTGAAAGGCCTACTTGCAAGAAAAACCAACTAACAGGTTTGTAATTTCAGTTAAAATGTTTAAAAAATATTTACTTCGCAGGAATGAATTGAAGCTAAAATCTGCCTAATAGAATTGAACCACAAAATCTCAGGACACAATCAGAGAATCACTGGGATAGATATTTGTCTGAATGTCATACTTTGGTAGGTGATTTATAGGTATTATATTCAAATTCATTTGCACTGTTTCAAAGTTCTGATAACTGGATCATTCTAGGTCTGTAACTCTTAGTTGTATAGTGGTCATTGTAGTGTGGGAACAGTCAAGCTATCACCTGCACTTTGTCCTTGCTTCCTCGTGTGCTGTTTGTTTCCCTATAATCTTTTTTTTGAAAAGAAAGTTGTTTCAATTAATTCGTTAATGTCAACTGATCTTATTTATTTCCAAAAGTGGAAGGCCAAGAATCTAATAATCAGCCTTTGTACAAACAAATTACGTGCTTAGTTTTTAAGGTGTTTTGTTACATCCAGCCAGAGGCTGAGAGTAGTAGGCCTGCATACAACATTGCCAGGTCACAATGATGCACTGTACTGATTTAGCATTGCAACACATGACAGTGAAGTTCAAGCAGAAGACTTACACCATCACAGTCCTGAAGTTCTTTCTCTTTTACTGGGACAAACAATCACCTATGCACCATCTTGTTTCACTTTTAGTATAGACATTTGTGGAATCTGTCAAAGAATAGAAATCAGGCATCATGAGAAATTTCTGTATTTTTTTGGACACTATATATTTAATCACATGAAACTTATAGTTAGGAAATATATAGATTAATGTAAATGATTTTTTTTTTTAATTTGTACCAGCAGACTGATTTTGCTTTATTGTGTGTTGTCTGCAAATTTTCTCCATCTTTGCAGAGCAGTAGTATTGCATATCAGCCAAGAGAATTTCCATTGCATAGCCCTGTGTGGTGAATTTTAGGCATATAAAATGAAACTGTGATAATTTCTCCCTAATATGCAGATTGTCTTAATTCATAATCGCTGTAACAGCATAATATGCAGTAATCAGTGGACTCTGAAGGACAGCAGTTTAGAAGAGTGGTTTTTATTACATGGATGGATTGATGCCAATTCATCTTTTGTCTGCAGTTCTGATTGGCAAAGGGTCATTGAGCACACAACTTGTCTTATCAATAAAGCTTTTTCATAATTATGATAAACTGCACTGACTTGTAGTGAGGACGTGTGGAAATTTTATGTTGTTATGGTTACAATATGTTTGTACCAAGCAAGTGTATGTGGTGGAATGTCGTATCATATTGAATATTTCAGTGAATGTTAAATTTGTGTCATAAATGTGTTTTGGACCAAAATTTCTGTAGCTTTACTGTTCTCTGGTGTGGTAAATACAAACAGAAGTTACACTTCTTAATACATCTTTACAGACTTTACATAAATATTTTTCTTAATATGTAAGAAAATTTCATGCATGATTTAATTTTTTGGACAGCAGCGCTGACATACATGTGTGAAGGATGGTTCTGTATGCATCCAAAGTCTGGCCATATTAACATGACTATTGTCCATTATTCATGTAGGTGTGTTTATTCAGTCATATTTTCTAGCAGTATTGGTTCAGCAAGTGTGTTTTATTCAAACTAAATTTTGTTGTGTAAGGAATTGTAGTGGGCATTTTAAACCATTACAAATATAATTTTGTTTTGTCTTTAACCTAGTAATATTTCATCACTAAATTTCATATGGGCTTGTTCTTAAAAAACAGAACATAATGAAGTATGTGTCTTGAAGGTTGTACCACTTTTAACATTTTTGTGGCATTTTAGATAGTAAGAGTAAATAGATATGTGGTTCTTCACAACAGGAACAATACTGAATTCAGGATCACAGATAATGACTGGATTTGTGTTTGAAATTAGATATTCCTTTGTTAGGACACAAGATTCATTTAGTTGACCTTGTGGCATTAATGTTGCTGCTAATAAGGCTTGTTGAAGAAATTAAATTTGCAAATGCCACTTTATGGATAAATAATATATTTGTGGATGGGCATCATTGGTGGATTGTTTTGATGGTTTTTGCAAAATTGTTTCTGCAAATATGGCTGTTTATTTTAATCGTTAATTTTGACACTGCAAAAGTGATCAGTTTTAGAAGTGGCTAATAATATTTTATTTTAAACTGCTTCTTAATTTTTACGTACAAGAATGTTTGTATTCGTAAAGAAGCAATAGTACTGTACACTGTTCTAGATAGAAATGCAGGTGGTAGATATTTACCAATATTTGTTTCACTGTGTGCTATTTGACAGTGATATTGAAGGGCAGTATTGAAATATGTACAGTCACATGGTTGCCAGTTGCATCAGAAAAATTTTGGTTAGTAACGTTCTCAGTCATAGTTTTGAAGTTGATTTGGTTGTTCCAATGATCTCATTATGCTACTTTCAGCACAGAAAGTTGTGAACCACATCCAAAGAAGTTAAGGTTAGCATATCTGGTCATTACTATGTTTCATTAATTTTGTTTCTGCCATTAATTTCTATTTGGTCTCCCGGTGCATATGACAGGCAGTACGAGTTTGACAATAGAATGAAATGGATTGGCATGCTGACTTCATTGGAGAGACACATTAGTGTGCCAGGAAATAGTAATGCACCTTTGCTTAGCTACTAGATAGATTTTAGTACATTTTTTTTACCTGTGTTGAACCTTGGTTCCAGGTATGGTAAATTGGCTTACAAGTTAATTGTCTGACTTTTCAGAAAAATCTGTTAAAGTATTCCCAAATTGTGCTCTACAAAGAGTTTCCAAAAGTTCAGTAGACAAATTACAATGATACTAGGTTTTGGTATGAGTGCCAACTGAAAAGTAATTTGGCGTTCACTTGATCCTTAAATCTGATATTCTGGCCAAAGATGTGGAAACTAGGAAACACTTAATGATTGTATGTGCCCGTGCATGGGGGCTGCGTATTTTAAGTCAGACTGTACTGTTGTGAACCTGAGCTGGGATAACATAGTCATGATAGTTACTAGGCTGCAGGATGGATGATTGAGGTTTTGTGGTTCACTTGGCAGGAGAAACATTTTTCTCTACTCCTAAAGCATCAGCAACCAGATTGGCCCTGGGGCTGACCCAAACTCATATTCATTGGGTACCAGTGGCTCTTTTCTGGGGTGTGAAGCCAACCACCCTCCTTGATATGGTGCCAAAGTTAAGGATGATTGGCAGTGTAATTACACTTCTCATTGCATGTGCAGGGACATTTTTATGCTAACTATACATTTGTACAGTTTAGGAAGTAGTGATAATTTTATATTGTTATTGCTGTAACTTGGTACTATTGTTTGTTAGTATTGTCATATTACCAAAAAAGTGAGCGTTATGGTTTCTGTCTGAATAATCGGCTGAGACTGTTTAACTGACTTCTAGAAAACTTCAAACAAACATAATTCCTTGTTAGCTTTTATCTTCCTATTATCATATTCTAAGGTGAAATTAAGAGGCGGAGGTCATAAAGCAGTTTCCTTTTTAGACCATTCAGATTAGAAAATTATGAGATTAATATTCATGCAAATGAACAAAAAAAGGAATGTCATAATTTCTCATGACATCCTGTTACTTTTGAGGAAAATGCTGTCTGCATGAAAATTGGTGATGATTGTGTAAGCAACTATCATTAATCTGCTGGTACTAACAAAATTGTCACCATTGCCTTCTTACAATTTTTTTTTTTTGTGTCTGGCACTTTAATTTAGACAAAAAAAATAGTGCTGTGCTTAGTTTATAGAATAATACGTTCTCATGGTTTTTCATCATGACAGGACTTTTCAGTTCATAACAGTGAAACTTTTTCAAAGTGATTGATTGAGGACTTTGCAATGGATTCTGGCTGCACATGTCTTCAGTCTGGATTCCGATGTTCATGAGTCCCATTGTAGTTTTGCTCATTCTCCATAAAATGCTGGGGTAACATCTTAAAAATAAGTCATGAGGTGTCTTTCCACGTGCTTCCAAATTGATTATTCAGAGATTCAGTCGTTCACTGTTCTGTGATATATGCAGCTGAACAGCATTAGTAAGTAAACCAAGAAAACAAAGCAATGAAAAAGATTAGGAAGGCAATTTTATTTCACCTTAAGTCTGTAAGGAAATGGTGTTAACTACATTCATTAACTATAGAGAAAAAATATATGTGAAGTGAAATGTTCATTTCGGTGTAAACAGTGCATTCCTATTGCACGTCATTTTTTGTTTTCTGATGGTGACGTAACTGAGCAGATGGACATTTTACAGATATGCAGCATGAAATAGAGAAATTTTATCATAACCTTTTTATGTGATACATTGTTCTGGCTCATTCAATTTGCCAGTTATTGTGGGATATAATTTAAAAAATGAACTGTTTGAATGTTTAGGGAGAAATCATCATCATCCACATTCCTTACTGCACATCAGTTTAGCTGATTCTCAAAAGAGTTTGGTTCTCACTGACCTAGCACTTCTTATTCACTGTTCTGTCAAAACCTTTCCGACTGTATGGCATGTATTAGGTATTGCTGATTTTTGCTTTGGAATATATAGAGCATGGCGGAGATTAATCAGTTTTAAACTTCCGTGTAATTTGTTAGGAATAATACCCATTGTGGATAGGACTAGTGGTATTATGTAGTCTGTTTTCAGTTGCCATTTTCTTATTTGCTCTTCTTTCAAGGCTGTATACTTTTGGAGCTTCTCGGTGATGGTGCTGTGAAGGCTGTGACTGTTAGAAATTGCTGTGGCTGTTAAGCATACTTCTTTGATGGTTTTGTCAAGTATAACTATGTCCAGTTTGATGTCATGGAGAGTTCGATCAGTAGTATAGTTTATATTTTAGTATAGCTTATTATTAATATTATCAGCATCATCATCGTTATCACCTTTATGCAGGGTATTTACAATTATATACCCGAAACAAACCTTGTTTCTAGGGTATATAGTGTTGCAGCTCTTCTGTGTTTACTCTTTGTGCTACATGTAATGTTATTTTGCCCGTGAAATATGTTTTGTACTTTTACAGTAGTACTTTCCATAGTATGTGTGCATTACCCAATATGGTGGTTTTTTTGTAGTTCCTTAATTTCGTGCTTTCCTGGTATGTTGCTCATATATTGTCTGAGTGATACTGAAATAGTTCCAGTCACCCCTATTATTACCTGTTACTTAACACTTTTGCTTTCACATTCCACATGCGCTGAATTTCTATTATGAGGTCTTTGTTGTTGTTGTTGTTGTTTTTTTGTTTTGTTTTGTCATCTCTTGTCACAGGCCTTTTCTTCCTGGTACTTCTCTTGAACCAACAATGATCCCCATCACTCAGGCTTCAAGTTTCACACTGCAGTAGTGCCCACATTGTGTGTGATGTATAGCTGTCTTTTGTAGTGAATCTATTGAATTTTTCCATGATATGGTTTCCAAATTTTTCTTTAAACCTTCTGTTACTATTCCAGTGTCTTTAGTTATTACCAGTATAATCACACATTTTATGTTCTGCATTGGTTGTATCTCTGTACATCAACTATTGTATTTTAGTTGCTTTTTTTTTCTGCTTCATTTTGCATGACATTTCTGTCCACAGGTATTGCCACATATATCAGTATGCATGTTTTCTCTTTCTTGTTTTTAATTATTATATGTGGCCTATTTGCTGTAACTTCTCTGTCTGTGTGTCCCTTGATTCCATAACACTGTAATATCTTTATGTTCACATACTGGTTTGGGTGTGTGTGAGTGTGCACCATTTGTCTGTCGTTTCGATGCTTATTGCTTTGCGTATTGAGTAGTGCAAATGTGCACAAACTTTATCATGTCTCATTCTTCACCAAATGGGTCCTCCTGAGGTTAGGTGGTCAAAATTTTCTTTGTGTTGTTTACTTAACCAATATTTACTGTCATTTTCTCCCTTCAAAATGTTATTTTTAAGATATTTTGTACTAATTGCTTGGTCTTGAGCTGCCATTGTTGTACTTTCTGTTTCTCCCGTAATGTCTCCAAATTTGTCATTGATATGACTGTTCATTATCGACCAGTTTCTTGTCTGAGTTACTTGGAAATTATCCATGCATCCTCTTCCCTTGCCATCTTTCTTTTGTCTTCTCTGTTATACTGTCCTTTACTTGTCTTGTTGCTCTGTGTAATTCTTTCTTGAGTCATCTAGCTGACTGTAACAGTGTTGAGTTGATGATATGTTGGTGTGTTCTAATAATTAGTATTAGTGGATTTACCTTGCTGGATGCATATTCCAACATTTTTGTAATTTCTACTATGTGGGCATCTTCTAAATGCATCAGGCCTCTTCCCCTGTTTTCTGGGAACACCCCAGTGATCTGCGTCTGCCTTTGGGTGATGCTGTCCATGGATGATCAGCAGTTTCCTCCTTTTCCTATCCAGTTTTTACAGTTCTGCTTGACACCAGTCAATAATTCCAAAACTATATTTAAGTACTGGTACTGCCAGTGATCCAGTTGCTTGAATCTCATTATTTGCTCTTAATTCGTGCCCAAAACTAATCTCAGTCTCCTCAAGATTTACTCTTATTCTTATGCTCCATGTCATGGCTATCTTCTGTGCCTAATACTTATATAATTTTCTCAGGTCCATTTCTTTATTGTCCTTAAATGTGCTCCCTACATATGTTATGCTATGAACCGTGCCTGTTTTAAATAAGTTTTTGCACACTAGTTGAATGTTCATATTAATGTCTTTGCTAATAGTTTTTACAATTTTTATTTCATTCTTCAAATTGTCCTTACTTCTACGTAGCAGTTTCAAGTCATCCATATAGTGACATCATCATCATCATCATCATCTTTATTCCATTATGTATGGGCACTTTGCCAGTGTTTAGCTGATTTATCATTTGCGTAGAGGTGACACTGTTTACATTTACTCCTTCAGTGTACTTTGACTAATTTTAATTTGACTTTTGAATGGTTGAACAAGAAGGCCAATCTTCTTTTGAATCCAGTAAGCATCAAATAAAACAGAGACAACTCTGATGTTAATTCACTGTGAATTATTTTTAAATGTTACAAGATCTGAACTTGTTATGCTATTCAGATAACCCTTGGATATAAAATAGGTGCTTTCAAGGATAGCCTTTCATTAGGTTCATTGATATTTGAATGTGGTTACATGTTATCAGATGATGAGTGAAACTTTTCTGAAACTTCAGGGCCAATCTAATATGGAAATTTTGTTTTATTTTGGATATTGTGAAGAAAGAGTATAATATTTTGATTTATGAAGATTTAAAGCTGTGTTATATCTGAAAATCCTCATTTGTTCATTCTGATGGATTGTATTGGTTGGATGGAATCAGGAATGCCCACTTTTCAGCCATTGATCATTCAGTTTTCCACTGAACTGATTCATTTACATTTTCACAGCTGTATACTAATTGCAATTAGGTATGTGAGAAAAATGGCACTGCACTGTGTAAATTAATAACAGCTTTGCTATTCTCTTGTTTAGCAACATTAATGTTCATGTCAAAAGTAGATCATAGATGAATTGTTACCCCACATTTGAATACACTGTTGTTAAGAGAACAGAAACATCCAGAATATATGAAGATTTTTAAGTACAAAATACGGATAAAATTTATGTGATTAATTCAAGTGTATAATGAATGTTCTATGTAGCTGGTATGTAGTGTGTCACCATCCAAGTTTTAAAGGAATGTTGATGTTTTTGGGTCATCACACTTGTCTTCGCTTGGTCCATTCATAATTTAACGCTGTAATCTATATGCATATTTTTGATCAATCTTTTGCTCCTGTCAGTACCATTTTCCTTTAGGATATGCATTAATTTGATCCATTTTGCACAGTCACATGCCTTCTGCCAGTCTATGAAGCAAGCACACAATTCCCCTTGTATGTTCAGAGTTCATTCTGATTTTATTCTGAGCTTCCCAATTGCATTCCTAGGTCCTTTTCCTCTTCAAAATCCAAACTGATCTTTTTCCAGTACATCTTTGACTTTCCTTTCAATCTAAATATCCTCACTACTGTGTTTGCTGTGTGTGTGTGATGGTCACTGCATTTTGTAGCTTTTGACTTCTTCTTTAAGGCAGTCTTTGTACCTTCAGTGAAATCCACGGGCCACTCTCCAGTTATGGAGTTCATATGGAAAAAAAAATATTCTGTGCATTGTAAGTTGATGGGATACCATTATCAAGTTAACCACTGTTGTAGAGTAGTAATGAATACAGAATGTTTGAAATGGTTAGCTAGTGATTGTAAGAATCAGTCCATTGTTTATTTCGTATTCAAACAGTGACTTTGATTGTGCTGTCTATCATGGTCGTATTTCAGGCTTACCGTTGCAGTTGGTTTAATTTGGCTGGTCATGCCACTACTCCACCTCTTTTTGATGATGAACTTTACTTGTGCATCCATCAACCAAATGACACACAGAATTTGAGGGCAGGGTTGCAGCCATTGACAAAATTGTACACACAGTATGACCACTCAGTAAAAAGCAATGTGGATGAAAACTGCCTTAATAATGCTTGTGCAATACCAATTCTCATGGGAATTATCTGTACACTTGTTTGTAGGATTTATTGAATTGCATCCAGAATATCATATCCAAGTCTGGTTGTTGTTTTTGTGTTGTTACTTGAGGCCAGTATTTTATTTTGTGGGTTGAGGTGAGAGCAGTTTATTGTTAGGTACATGGAATTTGAGGTTGCAACAATGATATGTTCTTCTGGAATATCAGTACATAGTCAAAAAAAAAAGTTGTGTATGAATCGTAATATGCATTATATGTACTGTTTTTGTTAATTTTCTTGAAACAGTTCAGCTATTAATGCCAAAATTGTGCCGCAGCTGACAAGGAATGTTGCTTTACCCCCCCCCCAACTTTACTAAAAAATTGTGTAGCGGCTGTATCCCTCCCGCCCCTGACATGAAAAGAACCTAGGTGCACGGCCAGTAGTTGAATTAGACTTTTGCAGTGTGTTAAGTAGAAGAGAACGCCAAGGGGTGATATATGAACCTGCCTGTCTAACGTGGGATAGACGTGTGAAGTGGAAGAAGCCGCATTGGGTTATTTTTGGGTACATGGGGCTCGTAAGGGATCGCAGAAGTGTTTGCTGTATACAGCTCAACATTTTGTATTTAAAGTTTTTTTCCGATACTTAAGTCTAGCCCAGAAGCCCAATTCAGTGACAGCTGTCGCTGCGTTGATTGTTTCGCCCACGTATCTGAGGTAGTCGCCGATAGGAATATGTTTCGTACGTGTCGGAACACACCTACCTGTGCATTCGAGTGTGTGCTTTCTGAACGTAACCTAAGACGAATGAAAAAAATGACGATGTTAAGTGGAATGTGTTGTAGGTGTTGAAGAATAAGCATATACAGATGATGACAGTTCTTGTGTTAACGTATAGTTTCGTGGAATACAGCAATGGCGCAAGAAGATAGAACTGTAGGTTTAAAATTGCTTGTAACAAAGTATTGTGTCGGGAGATGGCAATATTCCAAGATGTGTTTGCTCGAATAAGATGTGTATTACTGTTGATATCTACAGCGACAGCAAACACAATGTGAACTGGATGTGTGAAGAGGAGGTTTTTAATTGTGTTACTAGTTACCGTAACGAAGTGTAGCATACTTTGAGGTTAACAGAATGGATCTCTGGAACCAAAACAAATGTAATGAAAGATATGTGACTCACAAATTTTAAGAAGTAATTAATGATCAGCTCATTTTAATTCGTGCTGCCAGAAGAAGGGAAGGAAACTGATACCATGGATATTAAAGTTCTGCATAAAAGCAGTACATTCAGCTCCTTCACGAGCAGTGGCCATAAAATTGGCAATTGGTTTGCTGCCTTGAGTGAACGGCGAAGGAAAAATTCCATGAAAGGATCAAAAAGCCTTACGTTAGGTAAGGAAGTTACAGGTTAGGTTGGAGCAGATCTGTAAAATTGTATACACACTGCCATCAAATTTGGGTTACGTGATATAATCTTGTTGCATTCGTTGCAGTCAGCATATTTAGTATAACTGAAATGATCACGCTCAACATACAGGTTGAGTATAATATTATTATTAGTTATTGGTGTTCATTAAAGTTTCAAAGCATGCAAAACCATGCTGTTGTCTGAATGACACGTGGTCCAGAAAGCACACTAGCAAATTCACATTTGATGGATTTGATACAGACATTCCCAATATTCTTCTACTAATAGTTTGTACCTAATTTTCAAAAGAATTTGTAGTTCTGTCAGCAAATGTTAGTATTTCATTGTGTAACAGTGATAAAGCTACTTGATTAGTGCTAATTAACCCTTACCCTGTTAAGGTGGAGAATATGGTGAGCTCCTAATAATGCCAACAAATGGCAGATGGAATTTAATTCGGTGTTTAAAGGGTTAATAGTATTCTGCCTGAAAGGTTTGCTGAAATTACACATTAGAATTATGTTGCCAGTTTTAAATAGTGAAATTCATGTGCTGTTTGGGATATTAAATTTAACCACACTTTTAGTCAGGAATGCCTAATTAATGCATGTTTGGTCCAACTGTCATTATACTGCATGGGGTATCAAAATATATGACCTTAACTCTTAAAGACTTCTGTGTTAGTACAATAAAATAATGAAGGTGACACTAGGCTTTGCCAGAGAGGCAAATAATTGTTCAAAAAATTGATCATGAATTAGTAGTAGTAATAAATTCAGTGCCTTTAGCAGGTGACAGATTCTTGTTTTCAGGTTGTCATGGCACATAACTAATTTGTCACGACACCTCGAATTTCAGTAGTGTGTAGTATGTTTACTGTGCAAGAAACATCTTTTTTACTAACAGTAAAAATTGTTACATTAGCCATAGTTAAGAATGTGATTGAAAAATATATTGGTTCTGGTTTCTTAGTTCACTAAAAGGTACACTGCATACACTCATAACACTGAATGTAACTGCTGCTTATCAGGCCCTTGCAGGTATTGCAGGATTACTCACCAGTTGCTACAAAATATTTCCAATGCATGCCAAGTAATGCTCCATGGAAACCAGAAACTTACCTTTGATATAAGTGGTGCTGAAATTTCTGCCCCTCAGTGTGTACGTATTCTACACTACACTGCTTAAGTAGGTGAAGGTTACTTGAAGTCCTTTTTGAGGAACTTCCATAATTTTATGAGTACTTGTTTTCCTTTAATTTTTGAGCCATATGGGCATATGCTCTATAGACTTTCTTCTTCTAAATGCTTCATAAATGAAAGACAGACATGCTAAGGCAATTCCCCCCCATTTTAGCTGCTGAACTGCCGGGGAGATTTTTTAAGCCACTGATAAGTATTGCATGTTTTAGATAGTCTGAAATTAATATTTATGAGTAAGTGCAGCATAAATGATGTCTTTATTGTAAATGGCAAAATAGTGAACTGTTGCTTAAGTATTATTCCATTAGTGTCTTTAAGTTTCATCTTCAAAATTACAGGAATAATACTTGACAGAAACACATTACACAGCTCATTCACCTAGTTTGACAGTTTGCTTCAGTTTAGCAAGAAATTTTCTTTACTATGCAGTCATAAGGGAATATAGTAACGGAGAACATCTCTATTCAGGCATCAAGAAAATTTTTATTGGATTTTATTATGGTCTGAGGGGTTCATCTGTGATCTGTTGTCAGTTGTTGCTTGCAAGTAATGGGTCTCAATAACATTTTCTTGAAAAATATTTTCAAGAAGCAATTCAGTTTTGATTGACATTGTTGTGGCTTCCACTCACTAAAGATGTGACTTTGCATATAATGATTGCAGGTCATAATTGATAGGCAATGATGGCAGCTGTAGAGATGAGTATCAGAATTAGTTGTTCATCGAGGCAGTTCATGTTTTTTTAATCGTAAACTTGATGTGTTTTACACATGCCTACACTTGTGTGCCATTTGCTGCATCCAGGGTGCAGAGTAGTAAGTTTTAAAGCCCTATGTTCATTTTAGGATGAGTTGACTTCAGTGGAGGATAGATTTCTTTTACATTACAAGAACTTGGTCTCTTTCATTCAAGTGTTTTAGTTCCACTGGCCTTAATTGTCACAAAACCTTTTTTATCTGGTGTCACTACTTACTGTATCAATACAGTAGAATTCATTTCCTGTGTCTCCAACAGTTGGAGGTGGAGTACTATGTTCTCAGCTTTCTGAATCATGTCAGTAAATGTTGGAAATTCATTTTGCACTTTTTCTGATGCTGTAACTTTTGGGCAGAGAGTGAAAACTTTTGA
>Ga0209755_10003820_pt1 | contig 18412 bp, 15 predicted proteins | sample TergutCo191P1_FD_187301 | JGI IMG/M metagenome (GOLD analysis project Ga0209755, IMG submission 187301) | Cornitermes sp. P1 segment gut microbial communities from Petit-Saut dam, French Guiana - Co191P1 (SPAdes) (version 2) | ecosystem: Host-associated > Arthropoda: Insects > Digestive system...
AAAGGCATTTTAGCACCTCAAAGTTAACCAAATCACTGTCTTGCAATCACAAAGGCAAAACGTATGTTAGCACCTCAAAGTTAACCAAAAGACTGTCTTGCAATCACAAACGCAAAACTTATGTTAGCACCTCAAACGTAATCAACTCACTGTCTTACGCTCCCCAAGGCTACTGCATGACTGTCACGTGCAGCTCAAGTAGATCCGAGGAATATGACGTCACGGTTTAAAGGAAAGTACTCTGACACCAAAGAAGTCCACGATTTTCTCTGGCCAATATCTCCGTAAACATTGAACTTTGGCTATAGGTGTTTTGGGTTATATCGGTATAGTTTGACCCAAGGAACACTCTCCCGAACGTAGGTCCTTTCCTCCTGGGACACCCTGTATGATATTGGTGTTCCCCAATAATTAATTCATTACATATTTTAAATAAACTTTATTACTTTATGTACATATCAACATGATTGTTGTTGAAATGTACAAAATTAAATATAAAAGCCTGAATTTAAATTCTGTAGTTTAATTTAGTGTTTATCATGCAAAAGTAAAATGCCAAATACGTGCACCCGTGCCTATTATTTTAGACATACAATTCTAAAACATATTCACACACATTAAAATGCTAAAAATTCCAATGAAACTCTGACATGTTTCGGTCCCCAAAGGACCATCCTCAGGGAGTATGTCAAGCCTTGGAAATACAATTTGGAAATTAGTCAAGAATTCTATCTAAAAGTTAGGATCATGGATTCTAACCTGATAATATTTCACAGGCATGCTCCCACATCACCTACATAAGCGAACATGTTAATAATACATAATGGTAACTTTAGCAAGGCTTTACGTACTCCCTGAGGATGGTCCTTTGGGGACCGAAACACGTCGGAGTTTTATTGGAATTTTTAGCATTTTAATGTGTGTGAATGTTCTAGAATTGTACGTCTAACATAATAGACACGGGTGCAAGACGTTGGCTATTTTACTTTTCTTTCTTAATTCTTGCATGATATAAAAATGAAAATAATTATTATCAGTTGTTTTATACATGTATTTATTTATGTTAAATCATGTATTTAAATTCTGTATTTAATTTAATGTTTATCAGTCCTTTATATATGTATTTATTTATGTCAAGACAAATTCTATGTAATACGTTAATCTAACTTATTGACAAATTCTATATCCAAAGGACATGTACCAGTATGGATCGATGAATGCAAATTAATGAAATGAAATATCTTTGTCATTACATAATTCACTCAGGTCAATAGTTGTAAGGTTTCATGAACGAATATGCTGACTCCACCACATTTACGGGTAACACTACAGCATTTAGCCCCAGGCTTGTAGGAATTAATATATACAGTTTAATTAATCATTATGAAAGTGGTGTTCAGTAAAACAAAGAACATGAGGAAAATTAGTAGACCAGTGCATTGATAGCTCATCAGTTTTATTCTGTAATTGCCTGATATTTTTATGATAAATCAATAAGGTAGTACTAATGTTACTATTTAATGATATAGTGTTATTTGAGCAGTCCCGTTCTCTATTACCAAATTTATTGTTCAAAGTTACCTTGCTAGTTATATTATATGTATGAATATACCTATTATTGACCAGTTTTTGTTGCGAAGTTCTGTTATTATTGGATTTCACGTTCTGAATATTCTTACATCTCTGGTGTTTTAATACCATAAAAATCATCCTTTTTATCAGTAGGTTTTTTGTCAACATGACGTAGAGTTACACTTGTCAAGTTCATTACTGTCAGCTACAATGGAATGCACCTCATGATACACTTTTAGTTCTAATAGAACTTCACAGTTCGTCACATTAACAGTTATTATCCACTGAGAAAACAGGATTATCATGCCTCTTATTCTTCTCTGGGAGGGGGATAGGAGTTAATAAAGAACTAGAATTCAAGGTTTTAATGTTAGAGGCCCAAGTGTTTTGTAATCCAGCTTTTGCCTTTTGTGTTCATATGAAGCCCATGTGTAGTAAAATGGTCTCGATTTGTGCTCATAGAACAAACTTGTATATGACTAGATTTTCATTGATTTCTATTGTTTTCTGTTGAAAGACTCAACTTCCTTAATGACACAACATGAGGGCTGCAAATCAAAGCCAGTAGGAGCACACATTACAATAATATCAGTGTTTGCAGTGGACTTGGCAAATTGAAAAATGTCTTAGTCCTATATTGGCCTCATTCTTAGCTATATCACTTGTTCCTTCACAAAGAATCACTACGTCTTTCGTCGTTAGTTTTTCAGCCTTTAGATTGAATGAGTCAGTAACAGCACTCAAGTTTGCGTTAGGTTTAGTAATCCCAATTACACTGTACGAATTTCACAGATCTGCCAATTTTTCAGAACGCCCACCTATATGACTGTCTCCAAAAAGAATTACTTTACGTTTGTTTTTAACAATCGTGCGGGCCGTAGTTTGTCTTGACCATGAGTAGGTTGATGCACATGTACTTGTTGGTTACTAATGGCTCGAATCTATTATCAAGGGGAATTTATGGATTCAGCTGTTTTAAATACCTAGAAGTTTTCGTCGGTTGCTTGGTTTTATGGGCTACAGTGCAGAAAACTGGCTGCAATGTTTCGCAAACCAACGCTAGTGTCGCTGTAGTGTGGTTTCCGGAAGCACCCACAATGTATGACGCATTATGTACCCACAATACACCAGGCTTCGTCTTCAACATGTGTGCCGTTCCCACAATGCATTTCGCATTAGACACCCAATCGGAATATACACGCACAATGCATTTCTCAGTATACACCCAATGGCTATATACACCGACAATTTAATTCGAATTATACACCCAATCGCAATATACACCCACAATGCAATCGACGTTGTCTGAACGTGTGTACCGCTCCTTTACAGTGCCGTGTTTCTTGTGTTCTTTATTCCTCGAAAATAATGGTGGAAAATGAGATGCACATTATATCGGAATATGAAGAGCGATTGCGGCAATACGTACGTAGGTTGTCATTCGGGCGTCGGATGGTCTGGGATGGCGGTGCGCCGAACAGAATTTTCCTCATGTACCTTTTCTGTGACGAATCGATGGCGATTCAGTACCTAACCTATCACCACTCGCCCTTTTCTAATCATTCCTCGTGCAAATTCATTCGTATAATACTCATCATCCTTAGGTTACGCTTGGTGTTATTTTTAATAACCTATCACGACCCGCTTAATTCCTCTTACAAATTCATTCCTTCCCTCATAACCACCATCAAACTACTCATCATCCTTACGTTAGCGAGATTGGTGTCATTTTTTTATAACCTATCACCACTCGCTCTTTTCCATTCATTCCTCGTGCAAATTCATTCCTACGATACTCATAATCCTTAGGTTAGGCTTGGTGTTATTTTTTTAATAACCTATCACCACCCGCTACATTCCTCCTACAAACTCATTTCTTCCCTCATAACCACCATCACACTGCTCTGTGTTGTCTGCTTCTATGTCACTCATAACACGAACCGATATATTTGGCTTAATCAATTGTCGAACACAACTAATGGCTACGGTGCAGAAAATAGTCACAATGTTTCGCAAACCGACTCGAGTGTCGCTGTTGTAGTTTCCGGAAACACCCACAATGTATGACGTATTATGTACCCACAATACAAAAGGCTTCGTCTTCAACATGTGTGTCGTTCCCACAGTACATTTCGCATTATACACCCAATCGGAATATATACCCACAATGCCGGTGCACCCGGAAGAAGCATTATACACCCAATCGCAATATACACCCACAATACATTTCGTAGTATACACCCAATCGCAATATACACCCACAATGCAACGTGCTTTGTCTTGAACGTCTTTACCGCTCGTGTGCAGTGCCGTGTTTGTTGTGTTTTTATTCACAAAAAATAATGGTGGAAAGCGTCATGCACATCACATCTGAATATGAAGAGCGATTGCGGAGGTGCCAATACGTACCGAGGTTGTCATTCGGACGTCGGATGCTCACGGATGACGGTGCACCGTACGGATTTTTCCTAATGTATCTTTTCTCTAACGAATCGATGGCCATTCAGTACCTAAAACATATCCCGCTCATCAGCCTTAGGTTAGACTTGGTGTTATTTTTTTCGAATAACCTATCACCACTCGCTCCTTTCCATTCATACTTTGTGCTGATTCATTCCTACTATACTCACCATCCTTAGGTTAGGCTTGGTGTCATTTTTTTTCTAATAACCTATCACCACTAGCTCCTTTCCATTCATTCTTCGTGCTGATTCATTCCTACTATACTCATCATCCTTAGGTTAGGCTTGGTGTCATTTTGTAATAACGTATCACCACTCGCTCCTTTCCATTCATTCTTCGTGCTCATTCATTCCTACTATACTCACCATCCTTACGTTAGGCTTGGTGTCATTTTTTTTAATAACCTATCACCACTCGCTCCTTTCCATTCATTCTTCGTGCTGATTCATTCCTACTATACTCACCATCCTTACGTTAGGCTTGGTGTCATTTTTTTAATAACCTATCACCACTCTCTCCTTTCCATTCATTCTTCGTGCTCATTCATTCCTACTATACTCACCATCCTTAGGTTAGGCTTGGTGTCATTTTTCTTTTAATGACCAATCACCACCCCCCTCATTCCTTATACACTTTCCTTCATTCCCTCATAACCACCAACCCAATGCTCTATGTCGTCTGCTGCCACGTCACTTCCCATACGTCACTCAACACGCTCCGATATACCTCCGTCGCGGTCGCCACTCGCTCCTTTCCATTCATTCTTCGTGCTGATTCATTCCTACTATACTCGCCATCCTTACGTTAGGCTTGGTTTTTTTTTAAATAACCTATCACCACTCGCTCTTTTCCATTCATTCTTCGTGCTGATTCATTCCTACTATACTCACCATCCTTAGGTTAGGCTTGGTGTCATTTTTTTAATAACCTATCACCACTCGCTCCTTTCCATTCATTCTTCGTGCTGATTCATTCCTACTATACTCGCCATCCTTACGTTAGGCTTGGTGTCTTTTTTTAATAACCTATCACCACTCGCTCTTTTCCATTCATTCTTCGTGCTGATTCATTCCTAATATACTAACCATCCTTAGCTTAGGCTTGGTGTCATTTTTTTAATAACCTATCACCACTCGCTCGTTTTCATTCATTCTTCGTGCTGATTCATTCCTACTATACCCACCATCCTTAGGTTAGGCTTGGTGTCATTTTTCTTTTAATGACCAATCACCACCCCCCTCATTCCTTATACTTTCCTTCATTCCCTCATAACCACCAACCCAATGCTCTATGTCGTCTGCTGTCACGTCACTTCCCTTACGTCACTCATAACACGCTCCGATATACCTCTGTCGCGGATTACTATTTCGCTTGCCGCCATATTGTTGCCCCCTTTTCTGCACTAGATCTCTTATGTGCTTTTGTTAATTTATCAACCTGAAGATGGCCATAAGCGCCGAAACATGTAGTTGATAACTAGGTAATAAACATCTATCCACTACAAATTAGTTGTGTTCGACAATTGATTAAGCCAAATATAGTTTACAAAGACACAACGGGGATGACCAACCATATGACGCACCGATATACCTCGGTCGCGGATTAATATTTCGCTCGCCGCCATATTGCAGCCAGTTTTCTGCACTAGATCCGTTTCATGATTATTTCTCGGAACTTCAATTCACACACTTTCACTGATGTTTTTATCTGGAGGATTACATTTCACACACCTAGGTAGATTTTCCGTGGTTACAGGTTCATTCACATTAGTTTTGAGTTCGTCCTGTAGCAGCTGGATTATTAGTTAAGCAGATTTGAGGTCAGTTGTGAGCACTGTTAATTATACTTCATTTTGAAGCAATTTTCATCATTAGCACACGAACTTTGATCAAAATAACGAGACCAAGTATTCAGCACAGATTCTACCGACGTCATCTTGACAACATCTTGTAAATAAATACTGTTGCATACACAGATTATCTAGTATAGTCGCATATATGCACCCTTGCATAACGCGACAGTAACCAGCAGTGTAACCGATACAAAACGCAAACTACCAACAGCATACCCACAGACCACATCGCATAACGCAACCCTCCACCATTTCCATGGAACAGCTGCATCTGTGATGTAAAACCGTTGTTTTCAGTTTGTGAGTCAATTAAAGTTAATGATCTGTAGAGTTTACGGGCTTTTGGAGGCACAGTTCGGGTATGTTATGATCTGTAACCCTAATCCTGCTAACGTGGAGAATATGGTGAGCTCGTAATAATGCCAGCAGATGGCAGGTGGGATTTAACTCGGCGTTTAAAGGTTTACAGTTCGTATGTGATATGAACTGTGTTTTAATACAGTTCATCTGTTGTGAAAGTGATTTGTTGTCAGGGTGGCAGAACTGACGGACGCATGTAAAGGATTTAGTGACAGTTTATAAATTGAGCTAGTAACTTTTTTTTTAGTGGAATTATGCAAGTTTTATATGTTTGTGATGGATTTGAAAGAATTACTGAAAAAGTGTGCAGCCAAAAGGCCAGGTATGTTTATGTCTGGATAAAATATGTATCATTCGTCTGCTGGTCGCACACGAAAGTGTACTTTTAATTTCAGAGATTTCACCGCAGGATGCGTTTCAGATAGAGTCAGAACTGTTTGCCAAATATTATTCCGAAAGGAAGAAGAAAGAAGTGGCCACAGATACGACGTACAGCACAATTCCACAGTTTTATTTTAAGGTAAGGTAAGATTCATCTTGCTTCTGGCACTGTTGGCCGTACAGTTGTCGACTCACGAGAACAGTCGACAACTGTAGCGAACGTGGAAGTCCGTCTGTTAGATGGATGTGACCACTAACCACTGCATTCCAGTTTAAAAAACCACTTGGGCTCGAAATGCAATTGTGTCTCGTGCGTGCCGGATATTACCTTAGTTTTGCTTGTTCACGGTTAGGACCGGCCCAGTTTGGTAACGGTCTGAGACTTTGCATTTAAAGCGTTTGATTTGTCACCGCTGTTCGCAGTCGAGCTTAATACCAAGAGGGTATGATCTTTTGTATAAGTGCAGGGAGAAATTTTGAAATAGAGTCTTCTGGGCTGGCGTTTTGGGCAAGGCTTATGGTTTTTCAAGCAGGTGTTCTCAATGTGAAGGTTGTTCCAGTGCAGCTTCGATGATTTACCTTGGCTGGAAAAGTATTTAGGTTTTTGCTTCCATATCATAAGTTCGGTGTATGTTCTTTGAAAGGTATAGTAGTAAAGCTCTACTCCTAAAACCAAAATGGTGTATTATTTATATTTAATTCATTATTTGAATTTATACATACATGAATACTTACAAACACACACACACACATATATATATATATATATATATATATATACACATTTCATTAATCCATCATACAACCTTAACAGCTGTTGGATATGAAACATGTCATTTAACACCACACATGAGCAACATACAGTCAATAGTCAATATTATACAATTTAAAAATAGTAATTATGTCCATACTAAAATTAAATTTGAAATAGATAAAATAATAATTTGATTTATGATATAAATGTGTTTCTTTTGAGTCATCGTGAATTCGTATTTTACATCAGTTACCTAATATATTAATCAGTAGAATAAAGAGATTTTTCAATTAAAAATTTATTCGGAGCTGCTATAAAGTGCTTCTTATTTGTTACTGTTTCAACAGTAGATACTGGTAACGAATGAAATTTCTTTGTAGCTGCTTAATAGACACCCTTCTGATAAGATGTTAAGTATGCATGCACATTAACTCATACCTGGAAAGCAATATGTTTGACCTCTCGCAGTATTCTTTTGAAAAAGTTATTGAAGCATGTGCAGCTCAAATAAATGTTGGTAACCACCTTATTATATTATGCATATACAGATCTCATAGTTGAAATTTTGGTGAATTTGCTGTGCAACTTGATCTAATTTTAAAATACTTTTATAAACCAAAAGTAGAATTTATTACATGTGGTGATTTCAACAAAAAAAATTTTTAATAGCTTCAAGTTCTGCTCAGCAACTAACCCTACTTTCACAGTCTTATGACTTGTGTCATGTAATTGACTTTCCAACTAGGATGACCATAATTGACTTTCCAACTAGGATGACCAGCTCAGCTATTCAAAACATTTTTATCGATTACAGCAGAATAAATTAATTCCAAGTATTTTCTTTGATTAATGGACTGTCTGATCATGAAGCTTAATATCTCTGTGTAAATTATATTTTTGATTAACAAACAGGTAATTTTAGACTTGTCAAAAAGAAATTAATAACAAAATCTGCTGGGTCATTGTTTATTGACATGTTAAAAATGAATCGTGGGATAATATTATTAACCATATTGATGTAAATAATAACTTTAATTTATTTCTAAACACTTTTTAAAAATATTTTTGAATCATGGTTTCCTATGCAATATGTAACTAACAGTGTTTCTGATTACTACTGCATTACAACAGGAATCAAAATATCTTGTAAGCGCAAAACATTTCTATACATTAGAAACAAAACAACCAACTCTTCTAAAATTAAAGTTTATTATATTCGATATTGCAGTGTGTTACAGAAAGTAATTGAAAAGCCAAAGAAATGTGCTACAATGAATTGTTATCTTCATCTATAAATAAATCTGAAACGTCTTGGAACATTATTAATATTGAAATTGGTCGCATGGCACGATCCGCATCATACACACGACCTACACAGCGGCTCTCAAGACCACCACCCATCAATAAACTCGGTGCAGAAAACCATATGCTACAACTCAACATCTAATGCTCCTGATGGTGGGCGTATGCACCCAAAACATGTTGAGCTAAGAACACATTTTAAAAAATTACCTTTTTGCATCAATATTTAATGAAATTGGTACTGCATCCAGTCAGAAGTTTACTCAGACTGAATTAAACTGGGTAACAATTATATAAGCATAAATCACTCAGCTGAGATTTTTAATAATTACTTTATAAATTCTGTAGATTAATATCACAGCAACCACAGACTGAATCAGCTATGTTTTCACATAGGGAATGGTTTCCTTATGAGTTCCTACAAATCATTAATATTCCAATTGATGAGACAGATGTTATATACAAAATATTTTCATTAAAAAATAAAACCATGTGGTTATGATGGTCTGTCCAATAATATACTAAATATACCAAATTTCTAAACCTGTCACTGACATTTACAGTAAGTCCTTAACTTGTGGTATTTGCACAAATTGCCTAAAGTATGCTATTATGAAACCATGTTTTAAGAAAGGTGATAAATCACATTTATCAAATTGTAGACCTATCTCTGTACTGACTGGCTTCTCCGAAGTATTTGAGTTGTTCATTTTCCGTAGGTTAAAATGTCATTTAGTGAGTTGTAACATTCTGGCCAATGAACATTTCAGTTTTCATGACAGTGTTTCTACTGAAAGCACTATTTTTAAACTCATTAAGTCAATTTTTAGTGCATGGAATTCTAAAGAATATATAATGGGTCTATTCTGTGATCTAACTAAGGCTTTTGATAGTGTTTGATGAACTCTTGATTTTAAAGTTGGAATTTTATGGAGTAAAAAGCTCTTTATTAAATTGGGTAAAATTTTATTGGCATAATATTAAACAAACAGTTGTATTGCAGTTTGTCAGTTCACCTAATCTTCTATTGGACTGGGAAGTAGTTAGACATGGGATTCCTCAGTTATCTGTTTTGTGCCCATTACTGTTCAACGTGTTTATTAGTGATTTTCCATGCATTATAAAAAGCCTTTCATACCATTCTTTTGGCAGATGATTCTAATATTCTTGTTTCTTCCAGTGATCTTAATGAACTAAATTCTGAATTAAATTCACTACTTTGTTGTATTTCTAAATGGTTTCAAAATAATCAGTTGGTACTGAACTTAAATAAGACACATATTGTAAAATTTGCTGCTTCTAAGCTCCTGACTTACCCATTGACCACTGAATATAACAATCAAACTCTTAATGTCACTGGAAATATCAGACTCTTAAGCATGCATCTGGACTGCAAATGAACTTGGAAATCACACATAGATGATTTAATAAAAAAAATTGAGTTCAATTTGCTTCATCACTAGATGACTGCTAGTGGTCAGGTTCATGCCTTGGTCACTTTGTTCATCAGAAAGAACCCTCATACCCATTGGATAGGAGGCTGGGGATCCAGAGCGATCTGGATGTTTTGGAGACTTCAAATCCCAGACTGTCCAACCTGCAGGGAGTCACTATACAACATTATTAAGAAAGGAAAAAATATAAATCTGACAAGCTTATTTTTTCACTGAGTAAGTCCATTGATCAGAGTTCTTCTTGGAAAGTGTATAGCACCCGAAACTAATTATGAAATTCCCTGCATTTGATGGAAACTGAAGTTTCATTACCTCGTTCACTAGAGATTGCTGATTGTTTCCATCTTGAGTCAGATGAATCCTGTTCATGCCTTCATATACATTTTAAGATCTATTTTAATGTCATTCCCCCACCTGTGTGTAGCTCTTCCATGTGCTCGTTTGTCATTATGATTGGATTATAAAAGTCATGAAGCTTTTTATTGTGCAGTTTACTCCAGTTTCCTGTTACTTCCTCTTCCTTAAGCCTAGATATCATCATCAGCACCAAGTTCTCCCACATTCTCAGCCCATGTTCTTTCCTTAATGTGAGGACCAAGGGTTGCATTCACACAAATAACAGTCAAAATTATAGTTTTGTGTACTGTACCCTGCATGTTTTCACATAGCAGACAGGATGACAAAAGATACTGGACCAAATGGTAGCGGTCATTCCCCACATTTACTTCACTTGTATTATCATGGTTCATGCAATTTTGATTTGTTAGCCTTATTTTCAGGTATTTGAACTTGAACACATTTTTTAGATTTATTAGCTATCTTTGCGTTGTGAATTTATCTTACGTTCAGTTGTGACATGACTATGCACTTAGTTTTCTCAACATTTACTTGACCATGCTGCTTACTAGTGACTAATAGAGCTTCTTTGTTATAGTTTATAGTGTTTTTTGCCAGTAAACTAGCATCATAGACCCCTGTTTCAGTCCCAGCTGGCTTACTTGGAGCTTACTAATGGTGTGGTCTGAAACAAAGTAGAAAAGTGGTGGTAATAAAGCATGTTCTTGTTTCAGACCATTCTAAAAAAGGAATTTTATCAGACAAATATTTACCTGTCCAGGCTTTCCTGTTGGTTTCATTTGAACACATTTTAATTAACGTAACTAGTTTCATGGGTACCACACTTAGTGAGAATATTGTATGGCATATTCATTGAAATATTAAAATTACATTTTTATTTAAACAGGAACTAATACCTGTCAGAGCGTATATTATTTTACAAAGACTGGTTTCCATGTTCTGAGTGGTGCAACAGGATTCTCAATAAAATATGTATGACCTGTTCAGTTACCAACTTTTGCAGCTGCAACACACAAAATATCTGGAGGTGAATGATACAGTGAATATATTTTGGCCAAAGAAATGCAGAAATTTTAGTTGATTTTCACCGTTTCCCTTGCAACAGGTATTGGAGAAACTTAAAATGTATGTAAAGTTTAGAATGCAGCGTGAAAAACATTTGAATAACATACTACATTGAAAGAATAAAACTAACATCTTTTTAGGACAGTTTCAGTTGAGTCAAGACTTTCGCTTGTTTTTCATGTGACTGATATGTAGGCCTGTTAACTTTGTTTTGTTTCTTGTGTGGGATGATGGATAGGCCAATGTTTACTGGTGATGCATGCAGATGTGCATGTAGGTCTTCATGTAAAGTGTCTGTTATATTTGATTTTAACTAAAATTCAGATGGTCTGACAACTTTTCATAAAATTCCGTATTGTCACATTTCATTAACATTTTTGCTGTGGTCAGTGAGTTGTTATACATGTAGAGATGCACAGCCTGATGGAGCACTTTTGATATGTATGCTAACTTTTGACTAGTTTTCGCAAACCATAGTATGAATTTTATTCCTTTGGAAATTGTCCCCCTTTTCCAATATTTTCAGTTTCCTACATTTGATAACAACAACAACATGCCATGTGCACAAAGTTGTGAGGTGTGCAAGGATGGATGCTGATTTTTTAATGAAGGAATGATTGGTTTTAATAGACATGCCTCAGCATTTGAATGCAACTGAGCATTCTGGTTTGTTTCTTGTAGCTGCCAAGGGATGATGAAATTCTGTCACAAAAACTACGTGAAGAAGCACGTGCTATTTTTCTGCAGCGTCGTGGACGACAGTTGTTGAATAACAATGAATTGAAGGTATGTATGGAAACAGAATGTTTTCCTTGTTTGTATTCTGTGCATTGGCTCATTCAGTCTAAACTAAGACCAGCATAGAAGTAACAATTTCATGATCATGTCTGGTTTTAGTAAAATATGGTAAGCTTATTAGGTGTTGTAAATTTGTGATAAATATTAAACTTTGTCTTCCCTCATTAATTAACACACCAGGTGTGAATGATGATAAAAGTTGTGATTTAAATCCCATGCCTTGCATGGGGCCACAAGGTTGTTTTCAAACACTGCAGTGGCTGTAGCTGCGCAGTTTTCATTTTTGAGGTCATGATCAAGTTGGAGGATGATTTTAATTTAATTTAATAATTGTCCAACAAAATGCGACTTAATCATTCAGTTATTACATTTCTGTAGGCAGCTCTACATGTTTCAGGTATAGACACCCATCATCAGGAGCTCGTACAACTGTAATTACAGCTTCTGGTATTGATTAACCAGATCTACTACCATCCGTTCTCGTTGCTGAGTTCCAACTCAACAACGAGAGCGGATGGTAGCAGACCCGGTTGACCAATACCAGAAGCTGTAATTACAGTTGTACGAGTTCCTGATGATGGGTGTCTACACACGAAACATGAACAGCTGCCTACAGAAATATAATAAACTGAATAAGTCGCTTCTTGTTGGACAATTATTAAATTCGATTCATGATGCACGGACCCACGTATATATAAAATTCATTGGAGGATGATGTTTTTGACTCCTGTAAAATTAACAAAAAGAATTGGTTCTGCCCAAATGAACCAGAAAATATGTATAATCCAAACAATGGTCCTATTTGTCTATCAAATCTGTTGATATTCTGTTTTATAGCTTCAGCCGGCAGCAACTGTGTATTCAAGTAGGTAAGGTTTGGGAGAGGAGTTAACAGTGGCAGCATGTTATTCATATCTGTTGTCAGATATATGTGATGTTAAATTTAGTGATACTGAAACAGTCGTTGTATGTGGCAAATCATTTTCCTTCTTGTACTGAATCAAAAGTACTTTTCCACTCTGTTAACACAGTTTTATTGGCAAACAATGCATTTTTATGGTGGTTAAGCTCAGTGTGGGTTTACTAAAGAAATGAAACATATTGCCAGTATTGTAAACAAGAAAGACTGTCTCCTAATACAGTTGTGCTGATGGAACAGAGAAGTACCCTTGAATAAATACTGAAAAAGTTGACAGTAATTTACCAAACATTAGTTTTTGTAAACCTCTACAGTTTCATCTAGCTTGCAGTAGTCACAATGAACTTTCAAGAACAGACACAAGTGACAGTGAGACCAGTGAACTGACGCTGAAACAGTTGATGAGTGAAGTAAAATTGATAAAATCCCAAATGTAGAACGTGTTATAGGAAACACAGTATTGAATGTGGTCATAGATGGTCTTTCAGAGATGCTCCATGTTGTTAGAGCTGTGGTTGGAGATAATCTGATTCAGTTTTTCACTGGGTAGTCATAGACAGAATGCAGACAGATGGAAAATTTTTTATCAAATTCCTGAAGGGTACTGAACACTACCACTGTGGAAATGAAAAATGTTTTAGGAGTGATACTTTATTTTTACAACAGTATGATGCAGGGGGAAAATCCATTGGAACACAAATGAAGAGTATGTGGTACAGTGAGGCCCAACAGAGGCATTCCTAAAAATTTGAGGATGAAGAGGCAAAAAGAAGCAAAATTACTGAACTCCAGTCTAGTTTAATTATAAACACAATGGGGATGATGAACCTTATGATTAACTGAAGGGATGGCAGTCACCAGTTACAAGAAGGGGCAGTGTCATGGCCAGAGTGACAAGAGTAGTTGGCATGATAAATACCATACACAATACTGGGCATATATAAACACATGAGATAAAGACTGAAGTACATCTGAAAAGAATCAAATTGTATGGTAGCATGTGACTAGTACATGAAAGGTTTTCCGTGTATGTGAAGAGGACAGGCTTTTTCACTGAGAGGACTGCTGGTTGGTTTTGTGGTTGTGATTGTATGCGCAGGTTTTGTGTGGTTGTTCCTGATTTCATCCAATGTTGCTGGCACACAAACACTTGTTGCTGCTTCTGCTCTTCCATGAGCACATACTTCTTGGTGGATCTGCTGTATTTTCAAATCTTCGCCCAAAATTTTTGGCTTGTTTCGTACAAGAGACCAGACTTTCAAGTTTTCAAAATGGTACTTCACTGCCCCTCATTGACAAATTTACAGGCTTTGTGTTTTGTCAGTGTGACTTGTCAAAGGGCAGCGTGAATGTTTATGGCCTTTACCAATTGTTTTTCCACATTTGAATTAGGAAGAACACTTAAAAAGGTCTGTTTTCTGTCTATAGTATTGTTACTGAAAGCTGATTTGAGCTGTTATATGCAGGTGTTATATAATGTTATATACAGTTATAATAGGTATTATAGGTGCTATACACACTGTGTTAAACAGATGTCAAATTAATTTCAAGATGCTGTAATAGGTCTTACCAGTATTATACAAGTAATATTAGGTTAAATGTCATGAATGTTGAAATATTATTTTGTATTGTGAAAGCCTTGAAACCACCAAACAGTTGGTAACTGATTGTCACCCTCAGGACAGATAGTAAGGGGACAGACCTCTATCAAGTTCATGATGACAGCTTGACCCCCAGACCTGAAGTGACAGTCTAACCCCCTGACGCAGAGGGGAGATGGAAATGTACCTAAACTCACATTGATTTTAATTAGGCAAAACCTTTGCAAGCCACATCAGAGCTTGGATTTTGAGTATGTGATGAGAGAAGCATTTCAGTTTTATTACTGATGTTTCCAAGCCTGATGTGCCTTCTCAGTCTTGAAGTCATACATAGAAGGTCTGTTAACATCACTAAGTGAGATCGTGGATATTGCATAATGTACACAACAGAAAACAGCAGTTCAGAGGGCCATGGCTGCCTTGCTCACTAGAGTGACTCGGAAGATAGTGATGCTATGGCACCTTTGGCATATTACTTGCCATTCTTGGTCCTAACGGCAAGTTTGGGAACTTCTTCATGTGCCTTTGTATTTTGTATGGTGTTTTTTAATTCTTTGCCTAAATTGTGTATAACTTGACATTGTTTAAATTCTTCTGAGGCTGTTTATTTTCCAGGTATGGCATGATATTATATGAGTACTTATGTATACTCTTTCCAGGCATTGTGGGTGCTTCTTGACAAGCACCACAGCTTGCCACATTCTGAAGATGAACAGCTTATAAATTATGAAGATTTTTTACATGTAGCAACTCTGGGAGGTCCAAAATGCAAGTAGGTGTTTTAGTGTTAGAATTGTTCACTGTTTTAATTTAATGTAAGTATGTCTGTGCCTGATCTGAACAGATTTTTGTTAAATTTGACATAAGGGTATTTTACTGAACTTTGTCAACACATACCTTTTTCAATTTTTATTAAAACTACACTGAAAGAATAGACACTACATGAAGGTCTGTGTGTGTGTGTGTCTTCATGAACTTGAGCAGATCGGTCAAATAAGTATTGGAGGCAATAAATGTTTTGAACAGAAGTTGTACAGAAAAATTCAGCACATTTGGCATTGCCAGTGCAGTTTCTTCCATATGTGTTATGGTTTTTCAGATAATTAGACAGAAGCGTGTAAATACCACAGAATTATTTTGTGCACACATATTGTGACTTCTGTGTTCATCAGTTATTTCAGACCCAAGTAAACATTAGTGGAATCTCTTACATTTGTAAATGAAGCTTCTTACTCCCATGTGAATTTATAAATGTCCATTTGTGTACGGAACTTTTCAATATGTAATGTAATTTGTTACTACAACCATTATTTCATTAAAATTGAATCATGGTGTCTTTTGAGATAAACAAAAGAGTGTGAACACATAATTTTTATGCTGTACGTACATTTTCTACCTATTTCAGAAATTACTTTACTTCAGCAGTGTTTGCAAAACTGCAGCATGGAGATCCATATGGTCGTATCAGTATTATGGCCCTTTTCAATTACATTATGAGGAAGGTTTGGTACCACCAGACCCGTATTGGACTCTCGCTGTATGATGTCGTAGGGCAAGGCTACCTTCGTGAAGTGGTGAGTTGTGTGCATTATAGTGATTATTCTTTCAGCTCCAAAGTGCATGGAGAGAAGGTGACCTGACCATATGCCTGGTATAGGTGATATACATTATTTGCCTAGGCCAGACAGTCAGTTTTTGGTTTAGTGGATCTGATTTGAAATATTCTTTTCCAGGATCTTGAAAACTACATCTTGGAGCTGATTCCCACATTACCACAACTTGATGGACTGGAGAAGTCATTCCACAGTTTCTATGTATGTACAGCGGTACGCAAGTTTCTGTTCTTCCTAGACCCACTTCGCACAGGTCGTGTGCGTATTCAGGACATTCTGGCCTGTAGTTTCCTGGATGATCTTCTTGAGGTGTGTGTAGTAATTACAGTAGAACTTTTGACATGTTACAGTTACTGTTGTATGCAATCTGAAGTTTTGTGACAATATTACAGAAATAATTTTAGTGCCTGTATTGATACACATAATCAGTTTCAGCTGAAAGTTTGTATTTGTCCATGCTGTTTTCTGTAAAATATACAGGGTGTAGTTAAGTAACACCAACAGACTTCTGTGGCTTGTGGGTGGGTTCAAGGTATACTCCAAAAAAATAAATCTTATTCACCTATGCTGCCTCAGCACTGAGATATGCCTTTGGCCCTGTAGGGTTAGCAATTATCACTGCACCTCTAGTGCTGTAACATATTGTGGACTGCTGTGCATGATTCAGCATACACTGGGGTAGGTCATCAGCTATTTATAGACCTCAAGAAACCCTGTGATTCGGATGCAAGACAGGTTTTATATAACGTTTTCATTGAGTTTGTATCCATGCAAATCTAGTTAGAACACTAAAGTGTGGATGAATGAAAACAATAGTAAATTCCAGAAAAGAGAATATTTGGCTGATATGTATCCTATAAAGAATGTTCTGGAACAAGGAGATGCTTTTTTGCCATTGTTTTTCAACTGTGCTTTGGATTATGGTATTAGGAATGGCAAGCAAACTGGAAGGGGTTGTGTGTTGTAATGTTATGTTTCACAACATAACATTACACAACATGGTATGCTGCCACATCACCCAACTGGTACAACAAAATTAATATGTGACTATTGCTAGTGTGACTTTAGCAAGGAATATATACCTCCCTGATGATGGTCTTAGGACCGAAACATGTAGGAGCGTTTTTAATGTTTTAATGTGTAAATTTTATAACTTTTATATATGTGCAGTGGTTGGTGTAATAATTGAGTATACAGAGCTATATTTGCGTGTTGTTTGATATGAGCATGAAACCTGGTCTCTCACATTGAAGGTAGAACATAGGCTGAGGGCGTTTGAGAATAGGGTGGTGGGAAAAGATAACAGGGGATTGGAGGAGATTGCATAGTGAGGAGCTTTATGATCTGTAGTTCTCACCAAAATAGCATTCAGGTGATCAGATTAAGAGGGATGGAAATGTGTGGGGTCATGTGGCATATGTGGGGTACAGGAGAGGCACCTACTGGGTTTTGGTAGGGAAACCTGGAAGAGACCACTCATAAGACCAAGGTATAAGTGGGAGGATAGTATTAAAAAGGATCTTCCATAAATAGGTTGAGAGGGTATGGGCTGGATTGATCTGGCTTTGAAAAGGGACAAGTGACAGGCTCTTTGAAAGGACGCTACTCCACTGAGTTAGCCAGTGCATCTTTCTGCATGAGTAGTGTTGCTACATTTAACTTCACTAATTGATTCTTCAAAATGAAGTTGCTTGTTAGCATGGCAGGCACCGCCATATCTCTGTTACAAGTTTGTTTGCATTAGTGTGAGTAACCACAAAATCAGTGGCTGTATATGTGTGACACAAAATGATGGATATGTTCCTTGTATGTGGTGTGGCAGATAGAAATGGCAGGCTGGCTTAATGGTTGTATCACAATTTCCTAATTGGTGATTTCTGCACCACAGCATCCATAAATCAGCAGCTAAGAGAGACTGGTA
>Ga0209755_10003821_pt1 | contig 18410 bp, 16 predicted proteins | sample TergutCo191P1_FD_187301 | JGI IMG/M metagenome (GOLD analysis project Ga0209755, IMG submission 187301) | Cornitermes sp. P1 segment gut microbial communities from Petit-Saut dam, French Guiana - Co191P1 (SPAdes) (version 2) | ecosystem: Host-associated > Arthropoda: Insects > Digestive system...
ACTCAGGCCCTCACCGCGGCGGCGACGACTGGGAGGCCGAAGGCGCACACACGCCGCCCCGAACCGACACCCACAAACCCAGGGGCGCAGGGCCCAGCGGCATCCTCATGCTCTATGCGGGGTAGCAGCGGATGGTTTGCAGAGGGGTGACTAGTAATTTCAGTTTACAAAAAATTACAAAATCGTTACAGGACGGTTGACAAAAGAAACATTTTCTGCTAATATGTAGGCGATTAGTTAAAATTTACGCATTACGCAAAAAAGGAGACTACCACGTGAATCGCTATATACGCAAGATACTTTTTGTTATCATAATCTGCACATTGGTTTTTGCACTGACTCAAAACGCCGTTGCGTCAGACCCGACTGACTTTTTTGTAACAACATCGACCGTCCGTTTGCGAAGTGGCCCATCCACGTACACTGACATTATCACGCTCGTTGAAGATGGGACAAGAGTACAAGTAGTAGATCACGACCCGGCAGGCTGGTCAAGCGTCAGAATAAATGGTACAGCCGGATTTATCCGCTCAGACCTCCTTACTTTCCCTGTCGAGAACATGCCCATCACTTTCAGGACGACTACTGGCGTGAATTTGAGGGCGGGCCCCACCACAGAATCGGTTGTTTTCGACTTCCTTCCCATGGGAACGGACGTTGAAGTCCTAGAACATGACCCAGCCGGATGGTCTAATGTCAGGAGCAATGGGATTACCGGCTTCGTCAGATCGGATTTTCTCAGGCTAAACACATCGGTAATACTGCAGCAAACCATAGACGAAGCATCTCCTGCGCCTGCACAAACAACTGGATCGACATTCATGCACACAGTTGGTGGAGTCAATTTAAGGGCAGGCCCTTCAACCGAAACAGACATCCTGACGGTTCTGAATTCTGGAACAAGGGTCGAAGTGTTAAACAATAACCCCAACGGCTGGTCTTCGGTTCGCATAAATGAGCGTTCAGGCTATATAAGATCCGATTTTCTTAGCGTAAGCTCCGGCCACGTAGAGTTGCTTTCGTGGTCAGAGGCGAGAAACCTTATAAGGACCGGCACCGACATCCCGGTAACCGATGTTCGAACAGGCCGCACTTTTACGGTTCGCGCATTTTCCTTGGGCGGGCATGCCGATGTCGAGCCTGTCACACAGCGGGACACAGATACCATATTTGACATACGCGGCGGCACGTGGTCTTGGTCGGCCAGGCCTGTCTGGGTAACTATCGGCGGCAGGACTGTAGCCGCTTCGATAAACGGAATGCCACATGGCGGGAGTACGATATCAGGCAACGGAATGAACGGCCACCTGTGCTTGCACTTCCACGGCACCGTCACAAACAACCAGCGCTATCAGGCAGATTTGAGGAGCGCAGTCATGGAAGCCTACAACTCTGCACGATAACCCTCCATCTAAAAAAAGTTGCCTAGAGAACGAGCGTTCCCTAGACAACTTTTTTTGTTTCGCTACCCCTTATATATACGTGCAAGCCTCTCGCCAAGCCTGCATAAGATGTCATTTGTTATCGTGCCGGAGGCAGCAGCAACATCCTCGCACCGCACCACCTCATCCCCATCCCTGCCGATTAGCGTCGCAACATCACCTGCCTTGACCCCTCCTACATCGGTAACATCAAGCATCAACATATCCATGCAAATCCTACCGATAATCGGAACCCTACGCCCACGAACAAGACAAGTCCCGCCATTCCCGGACATCTGCCTAGGAACGCCATCTGCATAGCCGATGCAAACAGTGGCAACCTTTGTCGGCTTTGGAGCTTTGAAAACCCTCCCATAGCTGACGCTCTCCCCCGCCCCAATCCAGCGAACCTGAGCAACAACAGCCCTAAGCGAAAGGACTGGACGCAGGGCAGGCTTTTTCAAAACTTCATTATCACTGCTCAAAACCCCATAGAGCGCAATGCCTGCTCGGGCGTAATCGCAACGCAAATCAGGCAAATTGAAAATACCATAGCTCGCTTGGGCATGTAGCTTTCCAACATCATGCCCCCTATCCCTCAACGCATCTATGACCGAAAAATAGTGATTGGCTTGGGAGTTTGTAAACTCCATAGAGTCTCTCTCCAAGCTGTCCGATGAAGAAAAATGCGTTGCAACCCCTTCAACGGTCAAGTTCTTGCACTCAAAAACACCCTCTATCTCGGAGAGATTCTGAGGTCTGATTCCCAGCCTGTGCATCCCCGAATCTACAGCTATATGCACGCACAGCTTGTAACCCATTTCGTTAAGCAAGCTCGCATGTTCGCCATCGACCACAATCTGTGAAAGCGAATACTCGTTTAAAAACTGCGCATCCTTCGGGTGTGTATAACCCACGATAAGTATCCCGCAATCAGGAATGGCTTTCCTGAGCCTAATACCCTCAACCACCGTTGCAACTGCAAAAAAATGCACCCCCTCGCCGTACAGGCGCTTTGCGCAATTTTCCATGCCATGCCCATAAGCATCCGTTTTGACGACCGCCATTAGTTCACACCCAAGCGGCAAGTGCGCACGTATCTCAGACGCATTATGCGCCAGCGCACTAAGGTCGACCTCAACCCAAGCGCGCCCATCAACCGACGGTTTTATTTCATTATCAATCATAAAAATCCAAGTCTCCAACACGAACAAGCAAGTGCCACTCACCTTTTTGCCCCGAATTCATAACTCTGAATTATGAATTTCCAAGCATAACCCAATCAACATATCCACAAGCTCCGGATACTCTATACCAATCCCCTGCATCATTTTCGGGAAACGACTCTTAGGCGTAAATCCGGGAATGGTGTTTGCCTCATTAAAAATAATCTCGCCATCCTTTGATAAGAAAGTGTCAATCCTGCAATATCCACGACATCCAAGCGTACGATAGATTACCTTTGCCGCCTCTTGCAGCCGCAGCTCAGTGCTCGCATCAATGCGCGCCGGCATATGAATCTTTGATGTCTTTAACGTGTATTTTTCTTCATAAGTAAAAAATCCATCGGAGAGCTCTATCTCGTCAACCCTGCCAACAGTCAATTCATCGTTGCCTGCCACTGCACAACCGGTTTCGAACCCATCGATGTTCTCCTCCATTATGATTGCATCATCAAAAGCGAAAGCTGCCTTGGCAGCATCGCACACCACCGCAAGGCTCTCAACTTTTGAAATTCCAAATGACGAGCCTGCCTTTACAGGCTTGACATACAGTGGCAGCCCAAGCTGCTTTGCGGCAGATAAAATTTCTTCATCTCCCGGTACATACTCAAAGCAGACGGCCTTTGGTGTGCGTATCCCGGCAAGCGACACGAGCTTGTGCGCCCTGTCTTTATCCATGCACAAGGCCGAAGATGCCAATCCTGCGCCAACGCACGGTATTCCGGCAAGCTCGCACAAACCTTGAACTGTCCCATCCTCTCCGCATCTGCCGTGCAACACTGGGAATACGACATCCACAGGCACCGACCTAACGTTGCCGTCTTTTATCTCGAGCAAACCACCGCTGCGCTCCGGCGATATGAAAGCCCGGGTCAAAAGAGCTTCGTCTGCATGCCAATCATCGTTGGGTATACCCTCCACTCCCCCAGAATATCGATACCACAATCCCTGCCTAGTGATACCTACCAGTACAATCTCATATTTTTCACAATCGATGGCATTGATTATAGAATACGAAGAATTGAGCGAAACATCATACTCAGGGGAGCTCCCCCCAAAAATAATTGCAACAACTTTCTTCCTCACCCCGCTACCCCCCAGTCTTCTTCACTTAGCTTCATTTGCAGGACTTTGAGTTGCGCCTTGCACTGCTCGTAATCCGGGATGTGCCTCGCAACAATCGCCCAGAACCGGGGCGAATGATTCATTTCAGCAATATGCGCCAATTCATGGACGACAACATAGTCAGACACCGCATCGTCAGCCATAACCACCATCCAAGAGAAGTTGACGCTATGCCTAGACGAACAGCTTCCCCACCGCGTCTTTGCGCTATTGACCTTCACGGCCGTCGGCACAAGCTTCATTTCCTCGGAAAACACTTTGACCTTTGCAGTCAAGTCGCGCTTGGCGAGCATTTTGTAAATCTCAATGCAGCAATGCTTAATTTGTTCCGGATGCAAATCCGGCGGCAGGTAAAAACACTTTTTTTCATCATCAAATCCGATATGCCCGCTCTGCCTCGCCTCTATTGGGCATTGCTTGCCCCTATACGTCAGCAGCCCGCCATAGTCGAGGGAAAAACCCGATTTTTTCTCCAAGCGCTCGCTAGAATGCGCCAGATTCTTTGTAATCCACGCTTCTTTTGACATCACGAACCTATCGATGCTTTGCCTAGGCATGCTAATAGGTGCGCGAACCTCAACGGTGCCGTTTCGGATGTGGATTGCGACGGTTTTTCTATGGGAACGCGTAAGCGTATAGTTTATATTCAAAAATACCACTCCTAAGAAATCGATTATGACACAGTTTTCCAAGAAATGCAATATTTGCGACCTCAAATTGTTTTTGTATTATTTTACGTTTTTTTGTGACTATTTCACATAATGCGTTGCAAAAGGTGCCCCTTCCCCAGGTAGAATGATATAATCGTCCGCAAAAGTGTACTGTTTTAGTCTGATTTTGTGGCGCAAAAAGATTGGAGGTTCCAAAAAGTCGAGCCACAGGAAACCCATAAATATGGAGTAAACATATCAGTTTTAAGAGAAATGAGGCGCATCAATGAAAAATCTAAAAGTAGGAAAAAAACTTATTCTTAGTTTCGTAATCGTAATTGTCCTGACAGTTTTTGTCGGAGCGGTCGGCATCATAGGGATGATGCAAATCAACCAAGGTAGCACCGAAATGTACGAAAATCAGTTATTGCCCCTGTCTGAGCTTTCATATGCACGCGAGTATTTCCAGCGCTTGCGCGTCCAGATGCGCAATGTTGCGCTTGCTAGTGGCGATCATGAGGCTATCAACGAATACGCCCTCGACGTAGCGGACAGGGAGCGGTGGTTCCTTCACCACACCGATAGATTCCGCCCCGTGCTCGTTGACCCCTCTGCCATCCGGTTGTTTGATGAGGCAATAACACAGTTTCGCGGAGAATTCTCAGGGGGCATGGACGAAATCATAGCCGGCGCCAGGGCAGGGGTGCCCTCGTACGATCTCCTAACTATAATGTCTGACCAAACCGCAGTCGCAGCGGATATAATCACAGATAATTTAGGCAATATCTTTGCTGTAAGGCTCAGCCAGGCATCAGATACAAATATAGAAAACGATGCGCTGTTCACTTCGATGCTGATCATCATTGTCGTGATGATAGTTATAGCTGTGCTTATCGCCGCACTCCTTGCTGTCTATATATCCGGACTTATCAGCAAACCTCTTGGCGTTCTAACGGATTTTATGAAAAATGCCGCACGTACAGGCGACATAACATTGCGCAACGAGGACGTTCTTGTCATTCAGAAGTTTTCTCAAAATAAAGACGAACTCGGAGAATGCATTGCCGCTACCGCTGGTTTCGTGGATGAGATAAATAAAGAAATGAGCCTGCTTGAAAAGATTGCTGAGGGAGATTTGACTGTCGAACCCAATATTTTGTCCGACAAAGATAAAATTGGCATAGCCCTCAAAACGGTCGCAGATAACCTCAACAGAATGTTTTCCGAAATCCAGCAGTCAACGTCTCAGGTCGCCACAGGCTCGAAACAAATCGCCGATGGCTCTCAAACGCTGGCTCAGGGCAGCACCGAACAAGCGGCATCGGTTCAGGAGCTCAGTTCTTCCATTTCCGAAATCGCACAAAAGACTAAAGAAAATGCAGATATGGCAGTGCGCACGGCAATGCTAGCATCCGAGATAAAAACCAGCGCAGAAAAAGGCAGTAGGCAAATGGGTGAAATGATGGCTGCCGTAAAAGACATAAATACCTCCAGCCAGAACATAAGCAAGGTCATAAAGTCTATTGACGACATTGCATTCCAAACAAACATACTCGCCCTCAACGCAGCAGTCGAGGCCGCAAGGGCAGGGCAGCACGGCAAGGGCTTCGCCGTTGTTGCTGAAGAGGTCAGGAATCTGGCCGCAAAGAGCGCAGAGGCGGCCAAGGATACAGAAAACCTGATTGCAGATTCGATAGAGAAGGCCGAACTGGGCTCCCGCATAGCCGACGAAACCTCTGCAAGCCTTACAGAAATAGTAACGGGCATAGGCGAAAGCAGCAAACTCGTATCCGATATAGCCAAGTCCTCCGAAAATCAGTCTGCCAGCATAGCGCAAATCAACACAGGCATAGACCAGGTGGCGCAGGTAATCCAGCAAAACAGCGCAACAGCCGAGCAATCGGCGGCCGCTTCGCAAGAAATGAGCGGACAATCCATGATGCTTGAGCAGCTAATTGCACACTTCAGGCTCAGGGATGAGAGCAAAAGCTCTTCCAACTTGCCGCCTCCTGCGGCGCAGCGGGCACCGGATTACACAAGGGACGCAACTTCGGCAGATAAGCGGATATCACATGCTGAGGAGAATTTTGGCAAATACTGATAATGCACCATGCAAGGCGTTGCCCCTAGGTGCGCCCTATACCAAAATGTGGATTGGCTTATGCCAATCCGCATTTTGATGTCCACTACTTATTTGCCAAGGCATCGAGCGAATCACCTGAGAAACGATATGTTGTCCAATCGCTCATACCCTGCGCCCCTAACGATTCATAGAACTCTATAGAATCTGTATTCCAATTGAGGCACGACAATTCAAGCCTCCCAAAGTCGCAATCGACGGCCACAGTTGCAAGATATTCTAGCATTGCCGCCCCAATGCCCTGCCCTCTGTATTCCGGCAAGACAAAAATATCCTCAAGGTACAGCCCTGCTTTGCCTAAAAAGGTAGAGAAATTTGTAAAGTACAGCGCAAATCCCACTTCCTTGCCGTCCACCACGGCAAAAAACACCTCGGCAGACAGTTTTTCAAACAGCCATTCTTCAAGGCCCTGCACCGTCGCCACGACCTCGTCATCAAGCTTTTCATATTTTGCAAGATTGCGTACAAAGTCCAAAATCAGGGGGCAGTCCCCTCTTTGTGCAATTCTGAATTGTACTTGCGTATTTTGCTTCATTTGAGCACTCCCTTTTCAAAAAAGTGTAGTCCATGTTATAATTGAAATGATATCACAAATCCACAAGTAATGCACTATCAAATCTGCGTGCGATTATGTGTGTGGGGCGCGCAGTTAAGCTTCACTTAGGCAGCAGCGGACAGCTTGCATGGGTGTGACTAATAACGGGGAGGCGCAATGGTCGAATATTTCAATTTTTATTATTTCCTATATATAGCGCTTGCTCTGGCGATGCTGCTTGGACTGTACTTCTTACTGAAGGGCAAAAGCGAGAGCACATCCAAAATAGTGCTCCTTGGCATACTCTTAGCCAGCTTCTTGCTGCATTTTTTTAAGCTGGCTTTCGACTTTTACCAGGAGTGGATGCCTATCGCAATAAGGACTATAACTCCGGAAAACATCTGTGCAGTCAGCGTTCTGGTTTACCCTTGGTTCTTCCTCTCAAAGAAACCACTATTAAAAGACTATATGTTCTATTTTGGCATTATGAGCGGAATCGGGGCAACGCTTATTCCTATCGATGTGATTGGACGCAGCGCCGCCGACTTCGAAACCATCCGCTTTTACATCAGCCACATCACATTGTGGGTCGTTCCGCTGCTAATGGTGCTGCTAAAACTCCATACCTTGGATTACAAGCGGATAATAAAGGTACCCTTCTTGGTGTATCTAATCCTGTGCGTGATCCTCGCAAACGAAGTTTTTCTGATTGGCGCAGGATTTGTGCATATAGACCATCTGTTTAGCAATGAAATCCGCAACCATACACTAATTTTCGGCCCACTTGCGGAAGTAGGCTTCTTAGGCGCATTCTTTAATGCCCTGACGCCGGAGCTTTTTCGCACGGTGCCGATAGGCCCAAATGCCGGATATGTCTTCTACTGGCCCATCATATGGCTCATAATCCCATCATTTATATATTTCAGCATTGCATCATTCTTCATGGCCCTACCCTTCGATTACAGAAGAGTCAAGAGCGATACCCTGCTGCTACTGTCAAAAATAAAAACTAGAACATTCGCAGGCGGCGCAGGCAGCGGCTAACTTTCTTGCATACTGCGAGTCGCAACAAAAGGAATTCCCGTTCCGCATATATCACCGACCACTACAGCGCCCTCTTCAATTGGCGCAACGAGCCTCACGTCGTCAAGCAGGCGCATAGCATCGAAAACCAGGCTCTTAGGTATGGGCCTGAGCGTTTTTACAGGGCAGCGGCGCACCAGCGCACCGGAAATGCAAACTGTGGATGTCACAGTCCGGATGGGATTCTGTGCTTCCTCCTTGGCATATACTGCCCCGCGTTTACATAGATTGCCCATGACGCTAAAATCCTCTGCCACTGTGAGTCGGCAGCCCTTGGGGCATAAAATACAAGTAAGCTCTTTAATAACTGCTCCCCCTTACTGCCTTATCGCTAGGGCAAATGCTGCGGCATCAACCCCTGCGCCCATGGCTTCGACCGTCACATTATCGACTATGTCGTGCACATTCAGCGCATTGCCGCACACAAACACCCCCGGTGCCGATGTCTGAACCCTGCACCTGTCAATTGCGATTCCTGCGGCATTTGCCAACTCGTTTTCGGGGATTAACCCAACCGACAGCAAGACTGTGTCGCACTCATACACCTTTTCCGTGCCCTCCATAACCCTTCGATTCCCATCCACCTTTGAAACCACAACACTTTTCACCCGCCCCTTGCCTCGGATGTCCGTGACAGCGTGCGAGAGCAAAAGCGGGATATCAAAATCATGTAAGCATTGGACAACATTCCGAATGAGCCCACCGGACTGCGGCATAACCTCCACACAAGCGAGCACTTTCGCCCCTTCGAGAGTCAGGCGCCGAGCCATTATCAGCCCAACATCGCCGCTGCCAACAATTATGATGCGCTTGCCCGGCATGTACCCTTCCATGTTTACATAGCGCTGAGCCGCTCCCGCTGTGATAATCCCAGCCGGTCTCTCCCCTACAATTCCGGCAGCTCCCCGGGTGCGCTCCCTGCATCCTGTGGCCAGCACGATAGCATCGGCTGATAAAATGGCATACCCCACTGCTTTACCGGCAAGATGCACCTTGCGCCCCTTCGTTATTTCCAACGCCATTGTATCTAGCCAAACTTCAATCGTTGTGCCTTGAAGCTTCCGGACAAACCTCCCGGCATACTCGGGCCCGGTCAGCTCCTCCTTAAAATACTCAAGGCCAAATCCGCTGTGTATGCATTGATTGAGTATGCCGCCGAGCTCCCTGTCCCGCTCTATCAGCAGCACCTTGCGCAGGCCTTGCTCCCATGCGCTGTAAGCTGCGGCAAGCCCGGCAGGCCCTCCACCAATCACCACGAGCTGGTATCGCTTGTCAGTCATAGTCCCCATGCTTGCCCCCCTGTTTCGTCTCCCCCATGAGGACGAATGTTCCCGCACCGTCCTGAAGCACCTCTGATGCGGGACACCCATAATGAGCGGCTAATATCTCCAACACGCGCGACCCGCAAAAACCGCCTTGGCAGCGCCCCATCCCTGCGCCGCACCTGCGCTTTACGCCATCAATCGAACGCGGTGGAATCGGCGCTCTCAACGCATCGCAAACCTCGCCCTCAGTTATAGTCTCGCAACGGCAAATCACTCGTCCATACGCCGGGTCTTTGTCTACGAGCTTGGCTTTCTCTCCGGCTGCCAGGCCACCAAACCTTGTACGCCTGCGCTTATCTACTGGCGCCTGCTTTTTATTAAGCGCAATACCGGCGTTACCAAGCATTTCTGCTGCCATCTTAGCAATCGCAGGCGCAGCAGAAAGTCCCGGCGATTTAATTCCGGCAAGGTCTATAAATCCTGGCAAGGCTTCCTCAATTATAAAATCCCTCCTAGTCGAACGAGCGCGAATGCCAGAAAAATTTCTAATAACAGCGCCAAAGTCAATACTGGGAACGGATTTTTGCGCAGCGCTCAGAACAAACTCCAACCCACCCGTGGTTGTTGCTACGTCATTTTTGCTGTCGGTGTCCACCCTGCCGGGCCCGACGATTAGATTTCCATGAACAGTGGGCGCAACCAAAACGCCCTTGCCCGCCTCTGTCGGGCACTGGAATATAACTGCACTTGCCCAACCGCCCTCGCTCTTGTCCATTAAGCAATACTCTCCCTTGGCAGGCCGTATTTTGAATGAGGGCGGCGCTATCATGTTATGCACTTCGTCTGCATATAGCCCTGCGGCGTTTACTACGGTTCGTGCCTCTATTGCGCCCCCTGGCGTTTGCAGGCTGTACCCTCCGATGATTTCCCTAATACCAGTCACCGCACACTCTAGCCTTATATCTACTCCGTTTTTGGCTGCGGTTTCAGCAAGTGCAAGCGTGTATTCCCAAGGGTCGACAATCATGGCAGAGGGAGCATGCAGGGCCGCCATTGCTCCACCGTTGATATTTGGCTCCAAATCAAACAGCGCATCCCTTGATATTATAGAAACATCCGGAACACCGTTTTTTACCGCTTTGTCGAGCAGGCCATTTAGCTCTGCCATTTCCTCGTCAGAAAACGCCAGCACAAGCGAACCGCAGTGCCGATGGGGAATATCCAGGCTTTCGCAGAGTTTTTTTGCAAGCGCAGCACCTTCCACGTTTAGCTTTGCCATCAAAGTTCCTGGAAATGGATCGAACCCTGCGTGTATAACGGCGCTGTTGGCTTTTGTCGAACCCATTGCAACATCGTTTTCCTTCTCAAGCACCGCAACAGCCAAATCGTATTGCGACAGCTCATAAGCCATTGCCGCACCCACAATCCCACAGCCGACTACTGCAACATCAAGCACGATACCAGCCCCCCTAACAAGTTGTTATTTTAATTAAGGAGTGAGCCTGAGCCTATTAGCTATTCAGCCACACTGCGCTGTACCAGTTTTGCTGCTCGCACTTGTCCCTAAGCGCCATCAGCGGAAGCCCAAGGTTTTTTGCCGTCGAAAAAACGTCAATTCCCACGCTGTGAAAAGCAGGGCGCGCCATCTTAACATTCCTGCACGGCTCATCAGACCTTCCGGCGCAGTCTGCGCAAAGCGCACAGTCGGACATGGAAAACGCCAGCGCATCGCCATCAAGATATGCCTCCCGCTCCACCTCGAAGGAGGCTTTCTGGGCAGTTTTTTTATCTGTCGAATGTATTATCAAGACAGTTTTGTATTTCCTGAGCATCCTTTCATATTCACTCGGCGACAGCGCACCCGCACGCGAAGGGCAAGTGCATCCCTTCCCCCAGTCCGTGCAGCCAAACATGCACTTGAGCAGCGCCCTATCGTCAAAAACAACATCATCCGGTGTAACAGATACCACAGTCGTAGCCCCCAGCTCCTGCGCCATTTTCACATATTTGCTCATTAGCGTTCACTCCCATTGTATATTTATAGTTCGGATGCCAAAAGCCCACCTCGTCACAAAACGACTGTAATCACATATGTCACAAATGTCAATGTGAACAAGCTCGCTATAGTGGTGACGAGTATTGTCGCAGTAGCGTATTTTTCGTCCGAACCGTGCAGTCCCGCCAGCATTGGAATCATCGCTATAGTGGGAAGCCCAAACAAAATTGTCGTTGCGATTGCAATGTCCCGTTCAATGCCGGCAGCGGTCATAGCGACAAAAATCGCCAATGGCACAACCAGCATTTTAAGCAAAATTCCGACATAGATTTCAAACCTCTTGAAGAGCTGCAAGTCCTTTATCGTCGCCAGCATCCCGCCGATATAGATAAACGGCAGAGCCAAGCCTGCATTTGCAACCGAGAAAAACGCCCTGTTGATGATTTCTGGCACTCTTACGCCCACAAGAATCAGTATAACCGACACAATAACGGCAATTATTGGGGGGTTGAACAATTTGAGCAGCGTTTTGGGGGTGAATTTGAGCCTATTTCCAGCCGGGAACGTCTGCAAATAGCCATATGTCCAAAAGGTAAGCTGGTCTACGATGGCAAACATGGTAACAGCGACCATAGCCCTCTGTCCAAATAGCGCAAGCAGAAGCGGTATCCCAATAAAGCCCACGTTGCCATATGTGAACATCACCGAATACAGGAGCGCCCTGTCCCCTTTCAATTTGAGGATTTTCGGCATCAGCCTCATAAAGCTGATAAGGACTGCATAGATAATGGCGACAACCCCCGAAAGGAACAGGGTGTCCCTCATATCCTCCCGGGTCGCGCCATTGACGGTGTTAAAAAACAATATGGCGGGGATGATTATCTTTGCAAATATAATAGATATGGACGGAAGCGCACTCTCGGGGATTGCGCCTACCTTTACAACAGCAAAGCCAACTATCATTATCATCATAAAGATTAAAACTTGATCCAGCACGGCGCTGAAGTATTCCATCCCATGCCCTCCAAAGCGTATTCTAGCAACAAAATTATACATCAGTCCCCAAAGTTTGGCAACATGGATATTTTCCAAAAACTATTGACAATGCCGCCTGCCCTGTTGTAGAATGAATTCCGTTGGCATGGACGCTTAGCTCAGCTGGTAGAGCTTCCGCTTGACGTGCGGAAGGTCAGCGGTTCAAGTCCGTTAGCGTCCACCACCCAAAAGTCGCCCCCTCACTATTTTTTTGGTGGGGGGCTTTTTGGATTTGCTATCAAACCTTATTCAGCCTTACTCATTGCCTGCGCCGAAGTAGTTGTTTCTGAACCGCTTTGGCGAAACGCCGGTCTCTTTTTTGAACACCTTTGTAAAATAGCTCTGATCCTTAAATCCGCACTGGCTGGAAATGTGCGCTAGGCTGGCATTGTCCTCAAGGAGCAGCTTCTTGCTCTTTTCCACCCGCACCTTCGTAATATAGGCAGTCAGGCTCATTCCGGTTTCCTTCTTGAATATGCTGCTCAAGTAGGATTTGCTCAGAAAAACTTCCCTTGCCAGCGAATCAAGCGAAAGCTTTTCTGAGCAATTCCTCTTTATGTAGTTAGTCGTTTTGAAGACCACATCCGAATGCTTTATCTGAGCCAAGTCAAACGCCTGCATCACAAAACGGCGGACAATGTCGGAAATCCACAGAGCCAGCTGATCTACGTCGGAGTACTGCTCGATTTGCGATATGAAATCCTCGGACAGCCGGAATGTATCGGCAGGGTCGGCCCCGGCTTCGATTGTCGCGCGGGAAAGTATTACAAGCAGCTCCAAAAGCCTAGCCTTTATAGCCCTGACATCAAAATTGCTATATACATGGATATGAGCCAAAACCTCATTTAGCATCTGCAGCGCCGACCCTTTTTCTCCGCGCAGCACAGCAAAATGAAGCTCTTTTTCAAATTTGAGCAGCATCTCCGCACTCTTGTCGTCGCCATCGGAATAATGATTCTTTGCAACATTTATCTCATAAAGCAGTTTCTCCTGATTTGCCAGGGGATTATCCCTCTTGTGCTTTTCTGTATCCGTTATGCGTCCGGTAACCGCAGATAGGATTTCTGAAATGTGCCGGACTTTGTTCGTTGAAAAAACGCTAAGCTGAGACACCGCCCAAACCATTTCGGGAGCCGGCATATCGTAAATCACATCTTGCAAATCCCCCATTACAATCGGGCCCACCACAATGCCCCCGGTCATTGCCCCGCTGCTGTCGGCTATCACTGCGGAAATAAAAGTCAGCCCGAGGGGGCAATAGTAAATATATTTCCCGCTCCAGCGATGGGCTTCGTGGCAGCCGTACAGATGGGTCGTCAAGCCTTTGTAGTTCCCATGGGTACAGTGTGTGCAGAAGTCTTTCAAATCGTCCTTAGGTGATAGATAAGCTGGCTCACTGTCCGGGATATTTACTATTTTGCATCCGATTTCAAGCAAATCCGCAAAGTGTTGCCGATATTTTTCACACTCTTCCAGTAATTCCGGCGTCATATTAGTCCCCCCCATTTTTACTTGCCTAGATATAACTCCATGGGCTCGAAAAACGATTTGCAACCCCCTGTCTTCCAGCCCCATTGCTACTTGCCTACTGCCTAATTGAGGAAATCCTTTAGCTTCTTGCTTCGGCTAGGATGGCGCAGCTTCCTGAGCGCTTTCGCTTCAATTTGGCGTATCCTCTCTCTGGTAACGTTAAACTCCTTGCCAACCTCTTCCAAGGTGCGAGTTCTGCCATCTTCAATCCCAAACCTGAGCCTGAGCACCTTCTCTTCACGCGGGGTGAGGGTGCCGAGAACCTCAGACAGCTGCTCCTTGAGCAAAGTGAACGACGCAGCCTCCGCTGGCTCCGACGCATCCTCGTCCGGGATAAAATCGCCCAGATGGCTGTCTTCTTCCTCGCCTATCGGCGTTTCAAGCGACACTGGCTCTTGCGCGATTTTTAATATCTCCCTAACCTTTTCGACCGGCATCCCCATGTCAGCGGCTATTTCCTCAGGCGTCGGGTCATGCCCCAACTCTTGCAGCAGCTGGCGTGAAATCCTCATGACCTTGTTGATGGTTTCCACCATGTGGACTGGAATCCTTATCGTGCGCGCTTGGTCAGCAATTGCACGCGTGATAGCCTGGCGAATCCACCATGTGGCATATGTCGAAAACTTATACCCCTTGGTGTAATCAAACTTCTCGACAGCCTTAATTAGTCCCAAATTGCCCTCTTGGATGAGGTCTAAAAAGAGCATACCCCTTCCAACATACCGCTTGGCAATGCTTACAACAAGCCGCAGGTTAGCCTCAGCCATTTTCCTTTTTGCATCTTTGTCGCCCTCTGCCATAAGCTTCGCAAGCTCTATTTCAGCTTCGGTAGAAAGCAGGCTCACCTTGCCGATTTCCTTCAAATACATGCGGACGGGGTCGTCCACGCTAAAGTTATCGACCAAAGTTTCCGGATCGATGAGTTCATCCTCCGCCATCGTCTCGATTTCTTGCAGCTCTTCTATCTCAGGCGCAATATCGTCAGGCGGAAGGAAGTTTGCGTCGTCTGTCTCTGTCGTATCGATATTGTGATTCTCAAGCGTGTCGTAAAATCGGTCTATCTGCTCCTGCTCAAGATTCATATCCTCAAGAACGTCCAAAAGCTCCTTGGCGCTGAGGCTGCCCCGCCTCTTCCCTTCTTCAACAAGCGCATTTAACCGTTCCTCATTATCCTGCTCGCGAGTTTTTTCGGTGGACTCTTCTTCAATTTGGCTATTGCGGTAAGCGCCCTCTTCTACGATTTTATCCGCAATTTCCTCAGCGTTCATTATTTTCTCATCCATATTTCTTGTCATTCCTCTCTGTGTAAAAAACCACATGAACATTATTATTAGCCCCTAGTTTCCCTGAGTTTCTTTATCTCAAGGAGCATATCATTGTCCGGAGTGTCGGACTTGTATTTCTCTGCCCTAATCTTGCTGATGTATTCACGAATCGATTTATCGCTGTGTGGCAACGCCTCCGGCTTCCCAAGCAAAACCATCAGCCTTGATGCCTCTGCTGGCTCAAATTCCGGCATGATATAGGCCTCTCTTGTGTCCTTTGATTCCGAGATGCGCCTTGCTAATACCTCATATGCTTTTCTGAGAAACGGCGAGGTGAATTCAGCCTGTGAAAAACCCATCTCCTCCGCAATCTTCATCAATGTCGAATCCCGCACCAAACATCTGATAACTCCTTCCTCTGCAACAGCAGACACTATATTTCCCTCTCTATGTTGCCTATCGGCAGGTTGCAGGGCATCCCTCGGGCGAGTCACCCTCTTTTCGAAATCCTTTTTCTGCCTTGATTTCCTTGCCCTGAGCTTCTTCTCGATTTCGTTTTTCACCGACTCCGGCGAAACGCCTGTTTCCTGTGCGACCCGCACGCCATAGATCTCGCGCTCCGGTTTGCTGCTTAACTCCGACAGCATTGCCGTGGCAGCCGTTATGTATGATAGGCGGCCTTCGTCCGTTTCCAAGTCAAACCCGCTCGCCATTGTCATAAGACGATATGCAATGTGGTTCTCGCTCCGCTCTAGAAGGAGCGTAAATGCGTCTGCCCCATGCTTTTGCAGAAATTCGTCGGGGTCCTTGGCTGCCCCCATATCGACAACCTTAACATTCATCCCGGTCTTTTCAAGCAGCGGTATTGCCCTAAGCGCAGCCTTCCTCCCGGCATCATCAGAGTCAAAAGCTATGACGGCTTTTTCGCTGTACTGCGACATGAGGCGCGCCTGCTCTGCGGTCAGCGCTGTCCCAAGAGACGCCACCGCACAATCAAAGCCAAACTGGTGCAGCGCAACCACATCTATGTTCCCCTCAGCAAGAATCAGCATGCCCGCCTTTGTTTTCCTTGCGAGGTTTAGGGCAAAAAGGTTTCTGCTCTTATTGAACACGAGCGTGTCCGGCGAGTTTAGGTATTTTGGTTCTCCATCACCTAGAATCCTCCCCGAAAACCCTATAACGCCGCCTCGAACGTCAATTACCGGAAACATCACCCGATTTCGAAACAAATCATATGCCCCGCCCTCTTTTCGGCTGCTCCTGACAAGCCCGGCTTCAAGAAGCTCCTGGCGGGAGTACCCTTTTTTGGTCATTGCGTCGAGCAGCAAACTCCATGAGTCCGGGGCGGCACCTATTCCAAATTTAGTGATTAGAGCCCTGCTTATCTTCCGCATCGCCAAATATCCCCTCGCCGCTTCACCGACCGGCGCATTAAGCATCTCATAAAAGTGGCGGGCCGCATCGCGATTTAGCTCAAGCATGCGTCGCCTTTTTCCGACAATTTCATCAGAGGCTCCGCTATCCGGCACGGTCATGCCCGCTCGCTTTGCAAGAATTTCGACCGCATCCCTAAAGGGAAGGTTCTCAATTTCCATAATAAAATTAATCACGCCGCCACCCTTGCCACAACCAAAGCAGTGATATATCTGCTTGTCTGAATTTACTGAAAACGACGGGGTCTTTTCACCGTGAAATGGGCAAAGTCCGAACATATTGGCGCCGCTCCGCTTAGTGAGCCGGACATAGCCTCCCACTACATCGGTTATATCAATCCGACCAACAAGGTCATCTAAGAAACTATCAGGTATAGCCATGCCACCACTCCCATCTCCTAGCCACTCGCAGCCCTCGTCTCCTGAAACCTTGGCCTATAAGCCCCTAACGAACCTGCCACGCATCTGGTATGAATAATTTCTCGTAAGTGTGGATAGCATATTTGTCCGTCATCCCCGATACATAGTCGCTCACTGCGCGGCTTCTCCCATCTTGGGCTGACATCCTGCGGTAGAACTCCGGCAGCTCACCAGGGGATTGTAGGTAATAGTCATATATCCCTTTGAGGATGCCAAACACTTTCCTCTCCTCTCCCTTGACCTTCATGTTTTTGTAGACAGTTTTGAACATAAACTCACGAAAAGAATCAAAAACGGAGCCGGCTTGCGGACTTAGCGCAATTTCGCTGCGCTTCCCGCTTTCATTTACCATATCGCATGTGAGCGAATTAATCCGCTCGCTATTTGTCAAGCCAAAGGCGCAGGTTATCTCTTCCGGTATATCGGATTCGCACAAAACGCCCGCCCTTATTGCATCGTCGAGGTCATGATTGACGTACGCTATCCTGTCTGCAATGCGCACAATGCACCCTTCAAGCGTTTCGGGCTTGGCGTCGCCGGTGTGACACGCAATGCCATTTCTGACTTCATAGGTAAGGTTTATCCCCTTGCCGTCCTTTTCCAGCCTCTCAACCACCCTAAGGCTCTGCCTATTATGCTCAAAACCGCCCTCGCTTTTTAATATCTCGCCGAGTGCGCTCTCGCCTGCGTGTCCGAATGGCGTGTGACCCAAATCATGCCCGAGCGCAATAGCTTCGGTCAGGTCTTCATTTAGCCTCAGCGCCCTCGCTATCGTCCTGCTAATGCGCGCAACCTCCAGCGTGTGCGTAAGCCTTGTCCTATAGTGGTCGCCTTCTGGCTGCAAGAACACCTGCGTTTTGTGCTTGAGGCGCCTGAATGTCTTGCTATGCGTAATCCTATCTATGTCGCGCTGGTAGCATGTCCTTACATCGCATTCAGGCTCATAACTCTCGCGCCCTTTTGACTGCTCCGCATGCGAAGCGAGCGGCGAAAGCATCTGCCGCTCAAGCTTGAGCCTCTCTTCTCTGGGGCATCCCACATCTATCAAAACCTATCAAACTCCCCGGAATTCTAAAATCCCCATATTATTATATACGAAAAAAAAATTCAAATCCCTTTTTTTCGCACAAAATTTTTATTTTGCGCTATAGTGATGTTACACTCACAGGGTAGCCCGGAATGGGCTGTTTGCTACGCTTTTTTCGCGTATGTAGGGCGACAAGACCCGTTCTAGCGGAAAAAGCGTAGTAAATTGACCATTTCGGGCGGTTGGCAAGCGACGTGTGAAG
>Ga0209755_10003822_pt1 | contig 18408 bp, 11 predicted proteins | sample TergutCo191P1_FD_187301 | JGI IMG/M metagenome (GOLD analysis project Ga0209755, IMG submission 187301) | Cornitermes sp. P1 segment gut microbial communities from Petit-Saut dam, French Guiana - Co191P1 (SPAdes) (version 2) | ecosystem: Host-associated > Arthropoda: Insects > Digestive system...
GGGCCGCCCCTGATCCCTATTCGACAAGTCCTTGATTGTACGCGAAGGGTGCATTACCAAAACAACATCCCCCGCCATTCATGGCGGGGTTGTTGTTTTGCTATGTTAACCGGCCGCTTCCATGACCAACATGATAGCACAAAAAGCCCCTGGGGAAACCACCTTTGGCCAATCTTTTGCCGTCCGGCGCAAAACATCCGGCACGGGCCCGAAGCCCGGCTAGCCGGCGGGCGTTTTTTTCCTTGCTATCTTTGCGCCAAGGGCGGAAAGCCTTTCCACAAGGTTCTCGTAGCCGCGCTCTATCTGGTAGATGTTGCGTATCACGCTTCTTCCCTCCGCGCACATGGCGGCTATGAGCATGGCCATTCCGGCGCGGACGTCCGGGCTTGTCATTTCCGAGCCCTGCAGCTTGGCGGGCCCGCTGACTACTGCGCGGTGCGGATCGCAGAGCACGATTCTGGCCCCCATTCCGATAAGCTTGTCCACAAAGAACATCCGCGATTCGAACATTTTTTCGTGGATTAACACCGTTCCCTTGACCTGAGTGGCTACCACGGTGATTATGCTGGTAAGATCCGGCGGAAAGCCGGGCCACGGCGCGTCGTCTATCTTGGGGATCATGCCGCCAAGGTCGTAGTTCACTTCCATGGCCTGCTTTTTGGGCACGTGCAGAACGGAGCCCTCGTGCGTCCAGCATATTCCAAGCTTGCCGAACGCGATTTTCGCCGGCCGAAGGTCCTGCGGGCGTATCCCCTCTATCTGCAGGTCCCCGCCGGTGACGGCGGCAAGCCCGATAAACGAGCCCACTTCCATGAAGTCCGCGCCGATTGTAAAATCGCAGCCGGAAAGCTTTTTTACGCCTGAAATGCGCAGTATGTTCGAACCTATGCCCTCGATTTTGGCCCCCATAGAAACCAGCATCCGGCACAGGTCCTGAACGTGCGGCTCGCTGGCCGCGTTCGTAAGCACGGTCTTTCCCTTGGCAAGCACCGCGGCCATGATCGCGTTTTCGGTGCCCGTAACGGAAGCTTCGTCCAGAAAAATGTCGGAGCCTTTCAACGGGTTTGCGGTAAAGGTAAAAGCCTCGGCGATTTCCGCCTTTGCCCCCAGCTCGGCGAAGGCCAGGAAGTGCGTGTCAAGCCGCCTTCTGCCTATTACGTCGCCGCCCGGCGGCGGCAGCACCACCTTGCCAAGGCGCGCCAGAAGCGGGCCCGCAAAGAGGATGGACGCGCGTATTCTCTGCGCCAAGGCGGTGGGCACGGTGGAATCGGCTATGTCGCCAATCCGGAGGCGGTAGGCGTTGGGCTGCAGGGTTTCCACTTTCCCGCCCAGGGCGGCGAAAATCTCGAACATGACCTGCACGTCCTCGATTTCCGGGATGTTCCTTAGTATGACCGGCTCGTCGGTAAGCAGAACCGCCGCGATGCACGGCAAGGCCGCGTTTTTGTTGCCGCTGGCCTTGATTTTTCCGGCTATGGGAAAGCCGCCGTCTATAATATACTCGCCCATAGGACTAATTTAACGCCAAGGCGGGAGTCTGTCAATCAAAACTTGCCGGTTGGCCATCGAATGACGGCAGCGGTTCATGCGTTTGTCGTGCAGCGCGAAACCTACGCCCCTATCCGCTTGCCCATGGCCTCGGCGTGGGGGGCGTTCAAGAGGATGTCGCTCCAGTTTACCATCATGCCCTCCTTTTCCATGGCGCGCATCAAAGTGGAAAGGGTTCTGTTGAAGCGCAGCCCCCCTTTCCGCACAAACGAGGCGCTTTTCTTCCCGCCAAGGCCGCTGCCCGCGGAAAGGATTTTCGTAACAACGTCCGGAACTTCCTTTGAAAAAGGCGAAACGGTTTCCGCTACCACGGCAACGTAGTCGTAGCCGGGCAGGCGCATTCCGTCCTCGGTCCAGGCATCGATTACGTCAACCGAGTGTCCCATTGCTTCCATCCCCTTCGCCAACGCCTTTACGTAATCCGGCGGGGGCCGCCTCGTGGCCGGCGCGCTTACAACCGCTATTCGCATGTGTCTTCCTCTATGCCTTTTTATACCGAAAAACGCTTGCTGTCAAGTTGTATGGGCCGGGTGAATCTAATTTCGTAAGTATGGAACGCCATCTTTCGCTGCCTATTGACTTTCAGCATACCTTATCCGATAATTTATCCACGGACGCCTAGCGGGATGGATGTGGAGTACCGAAAGGTACCACGCCGTCGCAGACCAGCGTCCTATTTTTTTGCACAAGTTCCAACGCCTCTATCGAGTAAAGATTATTTTCCGCCTTGTGGTACTCCTTGATCGTGAATTTGACTATCGATATCCTCCCCAGGTACTCCATTGGCGCAAAAAGGTAACGGCGGGCCTTTAATCCTTCGTTGTTTTTGTTTGGGTTCAACTCGAAAAGCCAAGGTTCTGTGGCGTTTGGGAAAAACTTGTCTATGTTAGCTGCCGCAAGATAATGCGTCTCCGGGTCAAAAGAAGAATGGATGGCAACGCTGCTTACCAGTTTCCCCACGGAGCGACGGCGCAGCCTGGCGACGAGCCCCGATTTGCTGGTTAACGGTCCCTGTACGGCAATTTCTTTCAAAATAACGGTCGCATCCTTTCGGTTCCCCGCCCAGCGGACGGGCATGGCCATGATCGAGACTTCCTCCGGAGTCCCCCAGTGTCCTGGACGCAGCTCGGCGGCCCTTACTCGAATCGAGTCCCATGGTTCCAGCATAGCGGCCTCTCCTTCCAAGTGTTGTTCATGTGAAACCATTTGACACAAAAAAAGACCCCGCAGGGTCTTTTTTTGTGCGCGTCATCTCCAGGGGGAATCGAACCCCCGTTGTCGGGATGAAAACCCGATGTCCTAACCCCTAGACGATGGAGACTCGGCTTGGGAAAGGCCAAAGCTTCCCAAGCCCGTATATAAAACCGAGCTTCTGCTCGGCATCAATGCCTTAGTCTACAAATTCTTGCGCCGGAATGTCAAGCATCCAAGCCCCGAATTTGTCGAAAAAATTCGCGCACTCCGCAGGGCCGCTACAGCCGCAGCTTCGCCTTGATCATCTCATGGAACCTGCCGGCCACGTCGTTTTCGGGTTCCATGGCAATGGCGGCGTCGCAGTCCGAAAGGGCCTTCAGGTAGTCGCCCAGATGGTAGTAGGCCTGGCCGCGCCTTAACAGGGCGTAAAACTGGTATGGGTTTAGCTCGAGCGACCTGTTGTAGTCGTTTATCGCCTCGGCGTACCTGCCGAGCACGGAATACACAAGCCCCCGATAGTATACGGGAATGTAGGACGGCCTTTCGTCCAGCTCAAGGGCCTTCGTAAAGTCCGAAAGGGCCTCCGCGTATTTCGACTGGGCGAAATACGAAAGCCCGCGGTGCTTGTGTATAACGGAAAGGATTTCGGGTTTAGGCCGGCTTTCCTGATTCAGAATCCAGCTATAGATGGCTATCGTGTCTTCAAACCTCTTTTTGTTGTGAAGCGTCAGAGCGTGAAGCAGCAGCTCGTCCACCGAGCTGTTTTCCAGGTCTATCAAGAGGGCCGGGGGCGCCTCTTCCACGCAGCCTGGCTTCCTGGGAAGAATGAACGCGTCGATGCTGTCCTCCACCTTTTCGTAGAAGCCGCCCCTCTGCGTCATTCGCTGATGGCTGTATTTCTTTTGGTGGTCGCGTATGTCCTGGAAAATCGCGTCCGCCAGCGTAAGGTTAGCGCCCACGGCGTGAAGCTTGCGCTGCATGGGCTCGTCGAGCGGGCCGAATTCCTCGGACTTGTAGAACAGCTCGTGTTCCACCTCCGCCCACGCGTCCTGCAGAGTAGTGCGTATCTGTATCTCCACCACCTCGCAGCCCGTGTCGCCCATCAGCCGGACAATGCTGTCCGGAATATTGACAAGCAGGTGTATCGACTCATAGCCGAATTCCCTTACGAAGCTCCTGCCTTTCTGCTCCTTTTCGGCAATCTGAAAGTGCTTTTCTATCAGCGCCACCACGTGCTTCATGTTTTCCAGAAAGGGGCAGATCACCCTTAGGCCCATCTGGTCCGTTATCTTCGGCCTGGTTTCGCCGGCGCGAAGATGCTTTTGGTATTTCTTGTAATAGCTTTCGAAGTTCTTGTTCCGCACCTTGATCGAAGGGCTGGGGACAATCTGCGGGAAAATCTTTTTCACGAGAATGCGCTCGAACTCCCATACGGTCATCTCCTTGGCGTTGGCCTTGGAATCGAATGCCCTTTTCAGCGTTTCCTTGTTGGGAAGCGGCTCGATGGTTGAAGTCAGCGGTTTTGTGTCGTCCGTCATCAGAGTTAGCCTAAAAAAAGCCGTCTGAAAGCCATCGGAGGCTTTCAGACGGTTACAACATTAGTCTTTCAGTTTAACCGTAGCTAAACGCTACCCGCCAAACTATTCGTCGCCGTTTCCGTTCCCGGCCCTCGGGGTGGGGGAGAACTCGGTCTGGGTGGACTGCCTCTGTGCCTCAATGTGGCGCATAATCTGATCCTGTCCAAAGCGCTCCATTTCCCATACCCTGCGGGCGGTCTCGCGCTCTTGGATAATGCCCCACAGACCTTCGTCGTCTATGTCGCGGTCGGTGTCAAGAACGGCCTTGTCGAAGAGTATCCTTACTTCCCTGAAGTAGGTGATGAAGTCGCCGCCCCTGTGGGAAGCGTCGCGCCTGATTTCGAAGCCGCCGAACTTAACGAAGGGCATGGAGTCCGGGTATACGGGCAGGATGCGAAGATCGCGGTTCCGTACTTCCTGGATGTAGGCGGGATTGTCCCACTGAAGCTGAGCCCAGCCGTCGAAGTGCAGGTTGCCCATGGGAACCGACCTTCTGTTGCCGTTGTGGTCGAGAAGCACCACGTTGAGCGAATGGGGGAAGTTCATCCCGTGGACGGTCACGGCCACGGACCTGAGGGTGCCGACGTTCTTCACGACGCCAAAACCGTTTTCAAAACGGGTGCCGCCGTTGCCGTTGTTCCCATTGCCGTTTCCGTTTTCGCCGTTCTCTTCGCGCGGTTCAAACGCGGGAATTTCGAAGGGCGGCCTTACAAGGGCCCAGGAGTGGAAGGGATCCAAGGGGAAATGCACCCTTACGCCCATTACCGTACCATAGCGCCTGGAACTGGCTTCCCTGGTAAAGCTCCTGGTCGCGTTGAAGATTGTACGCGCGGAAGGCGCGAGATCCACTTCCCAGTTTTCGATGGCAAGCGAAGTCCTCATCATCCTTCTTTGCTCTTCGGTGAATGAACCGGCAAACCTTACGTTGGAAAAGTCCATCAAGGTAGCGCGGTTCTCGTTTGGTGTGTCATCACCGTTCTCTTCCTCTTCCCCGTTGGCGGAAACGCGGTAATCCGCGGCCAGCAGACCGAAGTCGATAAGAACGGCTTCATTGGCGAACAGTGACCCGCCCACTAACGACGCGATGACGACAAGAATGAGCATCTTTTTCATGCACAACTCCTTTCAATAGTTACATTGACCTAATCTTAGCGTTGCTAAGAGTATAACGAATCCAGACTGTCTTGTCAACGACACCGGCCTGAATTTCGCTTGCACCGTAAATGGGCTGTTGCGGCCCCGGCAGTCGGCTGTTCCCCTCCAATCCGGCAAACTCCCTTTCTCGCCGAAAGTCCGCCGCAAAAGCGGCCCTTCCGCCGATAAAAAAACGCACCTCCCCGACAAAGGGAAAATTCCTCTTTATGCCGGAGCGGAGGGTTTCAAAGTTCCGCAGAACCTCTCCACCTTCCGGGGGCGGAAGCATTGCGTCCTCCGAAAAGTCCGCAAAAACCACCCCGTCGCGGTACAGCAGGGATTTCAGCTCAGTGCCCCTCGGGAAAAGCGGCAGGGAGTCCGGCGAAACCGGCCCCAAAAGCGCCTCTTCCACGTAACGGGCAATGTCGCCTTCCCGAGAAGAGGAATGCCTGAGCATCCTTACCTCTACGGCGATATCCCCACTATCAATAGTGTAGAACACGAAGGTTCTTCTTGCAAGTCCCAAAACGCGAAATTCGATCAAAGCTGCGGCGGCCAGGGCCAACATTACGGCCGCAAGCAGAACCGCGGCAAGCAGCCGGAAACGCGGGAATATGCCCTTTAGATTCATGATCCTGCCAATCATTGCGCGATTATAAACCCTCCGGAACGCTCGAAGGCCTCCACGAAATCGGCGATGCCCCTGTACACGCCCCCCACCATTCTACGCAAAGAGGCCTCGTCGGTCATCAGCACCGCGTCGTCCCTGTTGCTTACGAAGCCAAGCTCGACGAGCACGGCGGGCATGTTGCTTCGGCGCACGACGAACCAGTTTTCCGCCCTGAGCCCCCGGTTCGGCATGGAGCCGCCCACCGACGCGTGGAGGCCGTCCAAAATCGACTGGGCCATGAAGATGCTTTCCGTCCGGAAGGACTCTTCGGTAAGCAGGTTCAGGATGAGGCGAAGGTCGGGGTCGGGAATCTGGGTTTCGTCCACAAGCTCGCGGCGGTAGGTGGATGTTATGTGCCACACCTCGAAGCCCCTGGCGTTTCTGTTCACGGCGGCGTTGGCGTGCATGGACACGAAGATGACCGCCTCGTTGTCCCTTGTGGGAACCGCGTTGGCGATTTCGGCGCGGTCGGCAAGGCTTATGTACACGTCGCGTTCGCGCGTCATCAGTATCCGTTTGTCTGGGAATCGCCTTACGAGCATGTCCCTCAGCATTTTCGAAGAGGTAAGCGCGATGTCCGATTCCCTTACGAGCTGCCTTCGCCCGTTTATGGTGTGGTAGGCGACCGCGCCGGGGTCCCTTCCCCCGTGTCCCGGGTCGATTACGATGGCGGCAATCCTATAGTGGAAGCTGTCCATGGAGACGCGGGCGAAGGCCCCCTGCGCCGTGGCCAAGAACGACTCGGGGAAAACCAGCTCGCCGTCCCGGAAATAAGGCAGGGCGACGGCGTAGACGTCCCTGCCGTTCAGCATGAGGAAGCCGCTCTGGCCCGGGGACAGCGCCGTGGAAAAAACGCCGTGGTGCCCGCCTATCGCGAAGGAGCCTTCGCGGAAAAACGGATCCCAGCGGAACACCCCCTGCGCGCCGCCGGCTGCGTTCAACGCGCTCATGGTTTCGTCAAGGGTAAAAACCCGTCCGGCAGCCCCGGCCTGGGCGTAGACCCACGGCGACGCCGCCAGCAACAGCAGGCTACAGGCCAGCGGAACAAGCTTTTTGCGAACCGGTCTCACTTTTCCCCTCGCTGGCTAAAGCTTCCCCAAAACCGGCCCTGCGCCGGACGAAGCCTGCCTATCGACCAATCTGTCGATGTAATACACCGCGCCTTGGTAGGAGCCTCTGGCAAGGGCCGCCCAGAAAGACCTTCCAAGGTGTATAGCTCCATTATCGGCGATTTTCCCGCTTTGCGCCATGCCTTCCGCGCCGATTTCCGGAAGGGAAAGGCCGGTAAGGGCGCGCACGGCGGCAAGGCTTTCCTTCACGCCGCGCCCGGCGTAGTCCTTCAGCCCGGAGCTTGAGAACTCCGGAAACGGAACCAGCCTGAAGCCGTCCGCCCGGGTCGAAGCTCCGGCCTCGGTTTCCGGAAGTCCGTCCAGCTTGGAGCGAAGCTTCGGGCCGAGCCTGAACGCGCTCGGGGGGAAGGCCTCGCCGTCCGGGTCGCGGCTTTGCAGGAACGCCTCCGTTTCCGGATCGGCGGGGTCAAGCCTGATGAGCACGGCGCGCGCGGAGCTTTCGGCGGCCTCAACCGCTGCGGCCCGATCCGGGGCGCAGCTTATGACGTTGCCGCACTTGGAGACGTTGTTTTCGGGAAAGCCCACTTTTTCGCCCTCCGCCGCGCGCAGGAACAGATCTCGCACGTGGGGCGCGCCCCGGGCAGCTTCGATTCCGACGACGGCCTTTGCCGTGCCGGGTATCGAGATAAAGGCCCGCTCGGCGCTTGTCCGGTTTTCGCCCCCGTCAAGGCCGTCCGGCCTGCGGCCCATAGCCGCGAGTATTGCGGCGCGGACGGGCTCCACGCCGGACGAGTACGGGTACGTCCAGCCCGACATGTAGCCGCCGGAAAGCCTTGCCGCGATTTCGCCGATCATCGGGCCGACGGGCGTAAGCTTGATGTCGCCCTTGGCGGCCCCAACGTTTTCCCCGTCGGCCAGCCCAAGGGCGCGCACCCCGGCGCGGAACGTTTCGAGGATCGCCTTTTGCTTCTCTTGAGGGGCGTCGGACGGCATGGTGTGCCCCATTTCGATAAAGTACGGCGGAAAAAAGATATGCCTGTCGGCAAGGCCGCAAACGACGATTTCGCCTCGATAAACGATTGCGTCCACCGAGAACTCCGGCCCCTCCATGAACGCTTCGACTATGGCGCGGCCGGAACGCGAAAAGCGGATCGCGTCGGCGGCGGCCTCGCGGAATTCCTCCATGCCGTTTACCCTGCGGCATCCGCGCCCCCCCATGTTGTCAACGGGCTTGACAACCAGCGGAAAGGGGGCCGGCAGGACAAGGCCCTCAAGCTCCGAAAGGCCCGCAACGGTGGCGTACTCCGGCGACGGCAGGCCGGCCTGCCTGAAGCGCGCGCGCATCCTCCCCTTGTCCGACGCGTCGAGGGCGGTCTCGTAGGGTATCCCCGGCAGTCCAAGCTTTTGGGCGACCCACGCGACCGTCGCCGAGAAGTCGGTTCCAGCGGTCATTATTCCGCCGAGCCCGCCCTCCCCTTCGCGCAGCAGGCCGGCAAAGTCGGCTATGCCCTCTTTGTCCTTCAGGTCGATTTGCTCAAACCGATCCGCCATTGCCACGCAGGGGGCCGAAGAGCTGCCGTCCACTACCACGGCGAAAAGCCCCAGCTCCTTCGCTATCCTAATCGCCGGCCCCTGCATGGTTCCGGCCCCAAGTATGATGATTCGTTCCCGCATGGGTTTATGTTATTGGTATTCGCGCGGTTCGTCAAAGGCGGATTGCCTGACGGAACATGGGTGAGCCTGATTTCGTGGATTCTGCGGTTGACAACTTCCCCCGAAGGCGCGGGCACTTGAAGTACATGCCTCCCAACCGTTACAGCGCAACCAACTCATCGTCGAATATTTTCTCCACCTTGCGAAGTGTTTTCAGTGTAGGGTTTGCGGTGCGGGGATTCTCAAGTTTCTGACAAACCTGATATTTCACCCCCATTCTTGCCGCCACCTCCGCAAGCGTCATGTTATGGGACTCCCGCTTGCCCCGCATCCAAAGCGCAAAGGCAAGGCCGGGTTCAAGCGGGATCGCGTAAAAGTCGGGCTCGGCGCACATTGGCGGTATGGAAAAGGGAATGCCGTGCTCAAGACAGGTTTCGATGATCCCAGAAACCGCCTCGGATGCCATTTCCTGAGCGTGTTCCAGGGTCGTTCCGTCGGTCATTATGCCGTCATAGAAACCGGGGGCTTCCACATACCAGCAGTTGTCCTCTTGGGAATGCGTGATTTTGCAGGGAACGGTCGTCTTCATTTTAGGCCTGCCTTCTTCAAATTGTATGTTGTGCCGTCAAGAGGCACGATGATCAAACACATGACTCCCACAGAGGCGTGAAGGTTCCAGTCATTGCTTCTGCCCCTGCTCTGCCCGAAAAAGAAAGGCGTGTAGGCGAAATAATCCTATGGATACTGCGGCCGAGCCGCAGTATGACGGGGCAGGACGCAGCTTGACGGATTGGGGCCGCCCGGGAAGCGGGACTTCCCAAGCGGCCCCTAAGGTTTGTACGGTTGGCGTACCCGCGAACGGGTACGCCAAATCAAATTACGTTACAGGTCATTGACCCACCGTAAACGTGCCTAGCAGCGTTCCCGTTGCAAGGTTCAGACCGCCATATAACCTATAAAGCAAAAACCGTGAGGTATCATTTGGTGTCCCTGTTGACGGATTAAACGTAATAGATGGCGGGTTGTCCGTATACCAGATGGCAAACGCACATTCGTTTGGGTGGCTACCACTTACCCAATAAACCCGAATGATGCTACCTACATCAGCGTCAAATGTAACGGTATTCGCAGTAGCATTAGCTATAGTCACATTCGGCGAACGGTCAACACCATTCACGCTAATTCTCAGTGCCGAACCACCATGCCAACTATCGGTAAGCGCCCCCCTCAAATGGACAGTAAGATTACGAACAGCATCGACGACCCACCTGGCGTACAGGGCCATATTTGCGGTTGGCGTATGGGTTGTACCCGCGGTGAAGGCAGTTCCAGTGCCATCGGTTGCGGTGTTCCACCCGGCAAAAACATAGCCAGGCCTTGAAAGCCCGCCGCCGCCGGGGATCGTTATGGCAATACCAAGACCCGCAGGTACTGACAACGCAGGTACCGTACCAGTGCCACCGTTGCTGTTAAAGGTAACGGTGAAGGTCTCGTTTTGCCATTCCCCATTCTCCACGTCAATGGTGACATTGGTGGTGGGCAGGGTCCAGCTTGTCGATTCCACAAACAGGCCAGCGCCGTCGAATGTGCCGACCGAAGCCGTGCCGTGCAACGATGCGCCATTGCTTGTTGCGGTTGTGTTTGCACCTTCTGCTGCATCGCTCCCAAGGATCATCCCGTCACTAATGCGGAAGTTGCCGCCAGCAATAATAAAAACCCCGCCACCTTGCGAAGCGGCAGCATTACCGTATATTGTACCACCACGCATGTTAAACGTTCCGGCATTAGCAACATACACACCGCCGCCGTTGTTCCAAACGGTATTGCCGGATATTGCACCATCAAACATGTGAAAGGTTCCGCCGCTGGCAACATGCACACCGCCACCCATATTGGCCGCAGTACTCGTGGTATTGGTATTCCCCGAGATTCTTGAACCTTGGTTCATAATCAGGGTACCGCCGGAGTTTACCCGTACCAGGGGTTGTGCTATAGAGCTGCTGCCTGGAACCCCGTCAGGGCCTCGCCCCAGCAGCGTGATGTTTTCGCCCAGCATAAGGGTAGAACCCGAACCTATTGTAAAGAGGCTTGCATTAGTACTAGAAAGACCAATGGTGGTACTTGGCTGGCTGCCTCGCAGAATGACGGTTATGTTGGCGGGCAGCGTTCGGGAAGCAAACACATCATCATCTTCAACCACGATTAGGTAAGAGCCGCCGGGCTGGCTATCCGTCTCCAACCAAGTCCATCGCTCCGCAAGGGTGTCTCCGTAAACAACGACAGCGCCGGCGATATCGCCGACGGGCATCCACCTGGCGAACAGGGTCGTGTTTCCGGTCGGCGTATACGTGGAGCCTACGGTCCGAGCAATCCCGGTGCCGTCGGCCTCGGTGTTCCATCCGATAAAGATGGAGTCGGGCCGCGAAAGTCCGCTGCCGGCGGGAATCGTTATGGTGGATCCAAGGCCCGCCGGTATCGTAATGTCGAATGTCCCGTCGCCGTTGTTGGCATTGAATGTTACGGTGTATGTCGCGCCCTGCCAAACGCCATCTTCAATATCGATGTTGACATTGACATTAGCGGGCAAAGCCCAACCTGCCGGCACAAACCCGCCGGCTTCGATGGGTACTTCAACTGTGGATGCACCCGATAACGCCCCTGTATTGCTTGGAGCCGTGTTTGAGGAGATAAGCCCGGTGCTTATGCGGAAAGTGCCTCCATTATTAAACACACCGCCGCCATTCCCGCCAGATTGGTTGCCGGATATCGTCCCACCGCGCATGTTAAACGTGCCGGTGCCAGCAATATGCACGCCTCCGCCACGGTTCGTCCCAACAGTAGTGTTACCCGATATTGTCCCGCCATACATGGTAAATGCGCCATTTACGCGCATGCCTCCACCTTCGTTAACACCAGTGCCAGTCGGAGATGTATTGCCCGTGATCGCCCCGTCTTTCATAAGCAGAGTACCGCCGGTGTCTACCCGCACAAGATGGGTGTTGTTCGCAGTGGATACAGGAGTCGCATTGGGGCCTCGCCCCATCAACGTAACGTTCCCATCCAGCACAAGGGTATGGCCGCTGCCTATAACGAACATGTTTCCGTTCGCGGAAAGGCTGACGGTGCTCGGTTCGTAGCTGGTCAGGACGATGGTAACATTGCTGTTGCTAAAGGCCAACGAAGCTTGAGTGGGAGTAACCGCCCTGACGGTCCCGTCCAAGTCGATTGTGTACGTCTGGTTGCTCTGCGCATGAGTCCGTAGCCAGGCAAGCTGTTCCACTAGGTTCCCGCCTTCCGGCTGCAGCAAAACGCCTTCCTCCACACGCAAGGTAAGGTTGTTACTGGTCAAATTGGGCGTAAACGGAACAAACGTGCCGAAATCGTCGATAGTGCCGCGCTGGGCCGTACCTGAAACGCTAAACGGTTGGCCAGAGGCAACCGTATTTCTAAGCCCCTCATCCGCATCGCCGCCGAAAATGACCCCGTTGACCATGCGGAAGGTGCCGCCACTGGCAACATTCACACTGCCGCCGCCCCATGCGGTATTGCCGAAAATTCTTCCTCCGAGCATGGTGAAAATACCGCCACTGGCAATGTTTACACCTCCGCCGGTTCCACTAGGGTTCACATTACCGGTAATCCCAGATCCCGCCTCCATCCTCAAGTTGCCGCCGCTGTTTACCTGCACCACAGGAGCGTTATTGTTGTTTCTGCCTTCCAGAGTGATGTCGTCCAGCACAAGGGTAACGCCGGAGCCAATCGTAAAGAGGCTTCCATTTGTGGTGGCAGCAAGGCTTACGGTGGCACCCGGTTCATACCCTATAAGGGTAAAGGTGACATTGTTCCTGACAGGACTGAACACAAGCGACTGAGGAGTCAGCTCCGCGTCTTCGCTTATCACAATATCGTACGTGCCGCCGGCCTGCGCAAAAACCATCAGCCAAGCAATCTGTTCGTCGAGGTCCCCTTCCGGCCTTACCAGCTCGCCGTTTTCCACGCGGACCGTGGCATTGGTAGTGGTAAAATTGCCGTTTGACTGCCAATAGGCATCCTCGCCGAACTCGCCGCTCGGGTCGAATGTTCCAAACTGGGCCGTAGCTATCGGGTTTCCGGTCCCGACGAACAACGATGCGCCGGATGGCGAAGCCGTGTTTCGAAGATCCTCGTCAGCGTCGGAGCCGTAAATCACGCCGCTGATTATGCGTAGCTGGCCGCCATTGGCCACGTTCACGCCGCCGGCGTTCCATTCGCCGGTGTTCGACGCTATTGTTCCGCCGTCCAGGATAAACCTTCCCCCGTTGGCAACGTTTACGCCGCCGGCAGTAGCCCAAGTATTGTTGTTTCCTCTGACAGTCGAGCCTTCCCTCATAATAAGCCTGCCGTTGGTTTGTACATTTATGAGAGAGGCGGTATTGTTGGTCACGCCGTGCAGGGTAACGTTGCCAAGCTCCAAGGTAAGGTTTGCGGGTATCGTAAAGAGGGAGCCTATTCCGGAAAGGCTGACGTGGGCGGTCGCGGCGGTAGAGCTCGTCAGAACTACGGTGATGGCTCTGCTGGGCAACGCCGCCGCCGTGGAGGTAATGGTCTCCGGCGCAATTGCGATTACCTCGACGATATAGGTGTTTCCGACCATCGAATTGTTCCGCAGCCACAAAAGCTGGTCGGCAAGGGTGGTATAGGGCACCCGCATCCCAACGGGAATGTCATTGGCAAACTCAAATTCGAGCAGCACGCCGGCGATTTGCACTTCTACCGTGCGGTCTCCCGTCCACCGGAAGCCCGTTATGGCTGTATTGTTCCCGTTTGCGGAAGACCTCAAGGCACTGATAGCCGCGGTTGCCGCGCCCCGGTGATCGTGCGCCACGGCAAGGAAATCCTCGTTTTGGCTGTACACGCCAAGCCGGGCTACATCGACCAGGGTTCTTAACCCCGCCAGATTAGTCGGGGTCAGCTCTTCGCGGAAGTAGTCGAACCAGCAGGCAAGCCCCCCGATGTTGTCGGCGGTAACGCCGTTGACGTCCAAAAGCGCGAAATGCCCTGGCGCTATTCCCGTTCCGTAAAAGGTATCCTGCAGGTCGGGCTCAAGATCCCACAGGCCCAAAATAACGTCCAGCAAGGGAACCTGGAAATGGTCTTCCGTAAAAACAAACTCCACGGTGCTTGTCATGTCCCTGTAGACATGCACGATCGTGCTTATCACGGCCAGGGCGTTCTCGCTGTTTTGCAGCGTAATAACGGCGCGGTACTGGCCGGCCTCCACGCCGAGAGGCCAGTAACCGGGATTGTCCGCCTGCGCGAGGCCGCCAATAAAGTGGACGGTAAAATGGGATGCTATAGGGGCAGGGTAAATCCGCGTAAGCTCCATCCTGGCAAGGGTCAGATCCAGCCCCTCGTATTGTATATCCCAGTGCAGCTCTCCGCGGTGCGGGAAATTGGTGGAGTGGAACGGGATGGGGGCAAGCATGACGTTGCCGTCAACCGTCTGCCCCGCCGTTACCGTGAAGTCCGAAATGCGTCCCTGCGCCACGTCAACGTCTCCGTCAATAAAAGCCGTTACCAGCAGAACCCATCGGCCCGCCGGCAACGAAACCGGAGCGCCTATCTGCCAGTCCTCCACGGAAACGGTCTGATTGAAGGTGTTACACCATTGGTGGCGGGTAAAGTCAAGGTCGAAACGGTCGAACGCCTCCCGCGAGAAACCGGGCGGGCGAACGGTGGGCGTTCGCGCCAGGTCCTCTTCGCCAATCGTCAACGAAAACGTGCCCATGCCGCCGGCTTCCGGCGCGGCGGGCGCGGGCGGCCGGACCGGGTTTTGGCATCCCGACAAAACCAACAACAACGAGGCGGCCAGCGACAGGGCAAAGACCTTTGCGATTTTCACGCCGCCACCCTGCCAGCTGCCGTTAAGCGTCTGCATATTTTTCATCTCCTGTTCCTCCTTATGCCTAAAGCTCTACGTAAAAGGTGATCGCCCTGCTGTGCGTGATGCTGCCTGCGCCACCCACTGCACCTGTTACCGCTTCCACCGTTATGGTGTGCGTCCCGCGCCTGTTCCCATGGACGGCGGTATTCAAAGCCACCGTTTCATCGTGGGAGCCGGAGATCGCCGACCAAGGAACGGCGACCGACGGCGATCCGATACCCGTACCCTGCATACGCCACGTAATGCTGGTGAACCGGCCGGGGTTGGCCACGGTAATGGTCGGGAAAGCTCCGGGGCCGTCCGCCAGGCTGATTGTCGGGCCTTGGATGTAGTCTATCGGCACGTCGAAGTCGATGGTAAGCTCCCTTGCCGTTACGACTGCGGTGGGGGCGCTGGCGATATAGCCGGCAAAAAACGTGCTGGTAACAACCGCCCTTATACGGTAGCCCACGTCGTCGATTCCCAGTACATAGCTAGCACCTGTGGCGTTTTCGATTGGCTCAAAGCCACCGGCTGTTCCATACGCACGTTCCCATTGGGTGATCCAGGTACCGGCATTGGAACCGGAAACGGTTCTGGTCAGCGTGTTTTCCGTGCGGGGAAGCCCGCTAACGCTTACCGTCCCCGTCAAATAGGGCAGAGGGGGAACCGGCACGGACGTGGTGGCCGTTAGCTGGCCCAGGAAGCCCGAGCTGGTTATTACAACCCTTATGTAATGGCCAATGTCGTCGATTTGCAGGGTGTAGCTGTCATTCGTGGCACCGGGGATATTTACAAAACCGCCGGTGTCATTTCCCCTTTGCCATTGTCTGCTGCGGCCCCACCAATTACCATCATTGAAGCCGGTTTCGTTTGTCCATATACTATTGCCCGCCTGGACGGTTCCGCCTATCGTTACCGTTCCCGTCAAAGCCGGGGGCGGCGGAACCTCGCCGGTCGGCGAGCTTTCCACGGATCCCGAAAAGTTGGGGTGGGAAACGCTTACCCTAAGCCTGTGGCCAATATCGGCCTCTTGTACAAAGTAGTTAGTGCTTGTCGCGCCGGGAATATTCACAAAGACGTTGTTCGTTTCCCTTTGCCATTGGTGATTGCGATCCCAAGTGGCGCCAGAAGGAAAGCCGGAGGTGGTTATCCATAACTCATTGCCCATCTGGACTGTTCCATTTATCCATACCGTCCCCGTCAAGGGAGGAGCGCGATGTTCGAAGTAAGCGGACAATGCCCTGGGGTTGTTCCCTTGGGTCAGAGCTTTGGGGGCTATGGAATGGTAGTGCCTGCCATCAACGACAAAACTGGCGGTATAAGCCCCAGCCGGAGAAAACCAGTTCCACGAATTGTCCTCCAAAACAAAAGTGAACCAGGGCCTCGACGAATGCGCCGAAGTCCAACCTCTTGCGACCTGTGTTCCGGCAGAGTTAAACAGCAACATCTGTACACTAGTATGCCAATACCAATCAGGCACCCCGGTAACTGTTATGGCCGTGGCCCCGGAGGAGATATGCTCGCATTGGCACGAATTACAATTCCTGTTGCCACATTCATTGGCCGTGCACCTGCATGGCTCAGGCTCCTCCCACAGTTCCCACCGCAGATCGGCCGGATCGTTTACGGAAACCCCTATGTTAAGATTCCAAATGCCGCCCGTGAAAGATTCAGTAACAGTCACAAGCAGCGGGTTCCAACCGGCCCTAAGGGTGATATTCAGGTTTGAGGTTGTGATTCTTTCGGTGCCGCCGCAGTCACAGTTGCCGCAGCCACAGTCGTAAACCCAGCCCCAATTATCCCAATATCCACAGCTGCACTCCCAAGTATGTGTATACGATATGCCCGTTCCGGTAATGGTAACATCCCGGTCAACGTATACGTAAGCCACGTGACTCCAAGTCCAGCTTGTAGAAGTTTCGGTTTCATGCCACCTGGAAAGCCATCCCTGGCGTCCGTGGCCATCGTTTGTGTTTAGCTCAAACAATAAAATGAATCCCGCATTGGTATTTGAGAAGCGGATGTTGTTCCAAGGGGCCCAGTGCGAGTCTCCGTTGTTTAGGGGGGAAGCGCGGTTTCCCCTGCCTCCCCTGGCAGGAGCGGGGCGGCAACAGTTGCCAGAAGCCTGCGGACCCTGCGATCTCGTCGCGGAGCGACGCGCTCCGGAATAGCCGCCGTCGTCCTGTGCAGTGGAAGCAAGCCCTCCGCCGAACATATCGAAGTAGTCAAAGATGGACGTTATGGGTTCCAGCATATCCTCATGGGGAGGGTCGATGGAGAAATGCAACTGCCCGCCTACGATGGTTCCGCTTCCGCCAAACCATGAAGAAACAAACCTGGGGTTGGGATCGTTAAAGTGCTGCCAAACCTGAGGCCAGTTATCGTCATTTATCGTCCACACCTGTCCGCTAAGGGTCAAAGCTCCGGGGGGCGGCGGCGGGGGAGGAGGCGGAACGGTTATATCCTCATCCTCTATCTCGGCATCGCTGTTGCTGTCCCAGTCGGTGTCCCATCCGGAATCGTCCGCATCGGGATGGATGAATATGGTCTGATTGCCTTGCCAGCCATCGAAGGCCCCTCTTCCAACCTCGGTAACGCCTGCGGGAATCGTAACACTGCCGATGCTTGTGGAGCCCCTGAACGCATAGTCCCCGATGGATTCAAGCCGGCTGGTGCCGGCAAGCGTTATATTTGTAAGATTAGTATTTTCGAATGCACTGCTCCCGATGGATATAACGCTTGGAGGAATTACTACTCCCGCAATGTTCGAATTGTTCAGGAAAGCGCCATCCGCTATACCTACCACGGGTCGCCCGTTATGGGTGCAGGGAATAATAACCCTGCCGCTTGCACCTTGATGGAATCCGGAAACCACGTATCCTTCGGCTGTCGAAACAAAAGTCAAAGCCAATGGTGTACCGACAAGCTCTACGGTGGCAGTTTGCGCGGTCCGCTGGCCTCGGCCGGCAAGGATTGCCGTCAAGGTTATGACGTGCCCCACGTCGGCGAGGGTCACGGTGTATGTGCCTCCATAGTGAATGGTCACCTCGCCGGTTGCCGTTACCCGGCTCCACCGGAAGGTAAAGTTTCCGCTGCTTGGATTAAGCCCTCTGGTGTCCGCCGACAGAATTGCTCCGGACGGGCCGTATGTGGGGGTTCCCGTTATGGCCAATGTCCCCGTCAGATCAGCTCCGGGCCCGCCGGGTCCTGGCTGATCCGGGGGCCGATCAGAACCGCCGCCATTCATTGGGCAGCTAACAAGCGAAAGCCCGATTGCCACGACCAAGCCGATAGTGCAAAGCTTTAGGCTTTGCCTCCCGAAAAATTGCACTTTTTTCCTCACAGGAAACTCCTTATTTTGTGAAAGCCCGCACTCACCTTTTTAGCGGACGTCACGAAGATACGGGCCTTACAACCCGAAAGCCGCCCTACGGGCAGAGATATACATAGGCCCGACGCTTGGACTTAAGCGCCGGGCCGTTATGCCAAAACCGGGAAACGAAAAAAAATACGAATTTATGCCAAAAAGTGCTAGGCTATGAGGAAAATGTGTTGTATAATATTTGCGTTGCGTTGCGTTGCGTTGCGTTGCGTTGCGTTGCGTTGCGTTGCGTTGCGTTGCGTTGCGTTGCGTTGCGTTGCGTTGCGTTGCGTTGC
>Ga0209755_10003823_pt1 | contig 18407 bp, 17 predicted proteins | sample TergutCo191P1_FD_187301 | JGI IMG/M metagenome (GOLD analysis project Ga0209755, IMG submission 187301) | Cornitermes sp. P1 segment gut microbial communities from Petit-Saut dam, French Guiana - Co191P1 (SPAdes) (version 2) | ecosystem: Host-associated > Arthropoda: Insects > Digestive system...
ATAAGAGCGGAAAGAACAATTTATCTAAATCACAGAACCGCAGGATAAATGAAGCAATAGCCGCCGCAAAAAAGGACACAGATACAAAAGACAGCGCACAATCAGCAATCCCATACCTAGCCATGTACCCCGATGGCGTATGCAAGGTACGAGATAAGCTCTACAGTAAAACAATAGAATTCTTCGATGTCAGCTATATGCTTGCAAGCCAAGATGAACAGACAGCAGTATTCGAGCGTGTGTGCGACCTGTACAACTACTTCGACCCATCAATCCAAGTACAGGAAACATTCATCAACCATATCGGCACAAAGGAATCGTTAAGCAAATCATTCAGTATTTACGCAATGAACGATGAATTTGAAGAACTTAGAGAAGAACTGCGTGAAATCCTAAAAGCCGCACATGAAAAAGGCAATAACGGTCTTATGCGCCAAAAGTATCTGACATTTGCGGTAGAAACAGATAATCTGAAAACCGCAAGGTCAAGACTTGGCAGGATTGAAATAGACGTGCTTAACCTGCTAAAGCAGATGGGCGCACCCGCAAGAGCTTTAAGCGGTAGGCAACGCCTACAGGTAATGCACAAAATCTTCCATCTGGGAACACAGGACAAATTCTACTTTGATTGGGATGCACTCACAAAATCGGGTATGTCCACAAAAGATTTTATTGCACCCTCATCATTTAATTTCGGCAACGGTCGCACTTTCGGCATGGGTGACAAAATCGGAGCGGTCAGTTTCTTGCAGATAATAGCACCGGAACTGAATGACCGCATACTTGCAGACTTCCTCGAAGTAGACAGCAATATAGTAGTTAATATCCATATACAGAGCATAGACCAAGCCAAAGCAGTAAAAATGGTCAAGCGCAAGATAACGGATATCGACAGCATGAAAATAACGGAACAGAAAAAAGCAGTACGTGCAGGTTATGACATGGATTTACTGCCATCAGATTTAAACACCTACGGCAATGAAGCGAAAAAACTGCTCAACGATTTACAAAACCGCAATGAAAGAATGTTCTTACTCACAGTAACCACAATGAACATAGCAGACACAAAACAAGCACTGGACAACAGGGTTTTCCAGATGTCGGGCATAGCACAGAAACACAATTGCGCTCTTGTTCGTCTTGACTATATGCAGGAGCAGGGTCTTATGTCATGCTTACCGCTCGGTCAAAACTTAGTGCCGATACAGAGAGGGCTAACAACCTCGGGCGCAGCCATATTCATACCCTTTATAACAAGGGAACTGTTTCAGGGCGGCGAAGCACTCTACTACGGCAGAAACGCCATATCCGGCAACATGATTATGGCTGACCGCAAACTGCTCAAAAACCCCAACGGTCTTATCTTGGGAGTACCCGGGAGCGGAAAATCATTCGCTGCAAAGCGTGAAATATTTTCAGTAATACTTACAACACGCGATGATGTACTCATATGCGACCCCGAATCAGAGTATGCCGCTTTAGTGCTGGCGTTGGGTGGACAAGTAATCAAAATGTCAGCTTCCGGTACTGCCAAACACTACATCAATCCCATGGACATCAATAGCAATTATGCAGACGAAGAAAACCCGATTGCGCTTAAAAGCGACTTCATACTGTCGTTCTGCGAAGTCGTTGCAGGTGGCAAGGACGGACTGCAACCAATAGAAAAGTCAGTAATCGACCGCGCAGTGCGTAGCATATACGGTGACTTGTTTGCCGTGGCAAACAAAAATAACGGTGGTATAATCGACCCCGAAAAAATGCCGATACTGGAGGATTTATACAACGAGCTTATAAAAATGCCTGAACCTGAAGCACACCGTATAGCATCGGCACTTGACCTATATGTTCACGGCTCTCTCAATATCTTCAACCACCGCACAAATGTTGATATTGATAACCGCATAGTGTGCTTTGATATTAAGGAATTAGGCAAACAACTAAAAACATTGGGTATGCTGGTAGTGCAAGACCAGATTTGGAATCGTGTAACACAGAACAGGGCAGCGAAAAAATCAACACGCTACTATGTAGATGAGTTCCACCTCCTCCTGTCAGGCGAACTCGGCGCATGGAGCGTAGAAATCTGGCGCAGATTTCGCAAATGGGGCGGCATACCCACAGGGATAACACAAAATGTAAAAAGTATGCTTGACTCAAAAGAGATAGAGAATATCTTTGAAAACAGCGACTTCATACTAATGCTTTCACAAGCTCCGGGCGATAGGGCAATACTAGCCGAAAAACTGAATATCTCGCCAAAACAGCTATCGTATATCACACAATCGGAACCCGGCGAAGGACTCATCTTTTACGGTAATATAATATTGCCGTTCGTTGATAACTTCCCAAAAGATACAAAGATGTACAGTCTGATGTCAACACGGTTATCTGAAAGCGTGGCATAACATGAAAAAACTCCAAGCCAACGCCAAAATAATACAAAAAATGCACCGTGGCGGTGCAATAGAAGTAAACAAAGCTACAGGCAGCGAGAAAAACATCAGCCAGCGAGAGTCCGAAAAATCACACGATTTCCCGGAAATCGGCACTCTGGCTGACCGCATATCGACCGAGCGCAAAGCCATTAAGAAAAGGGCGTTGAAAAAAGCAGTCCGAAAAATGCAACTGCAATTCGAGGGTGAAACTGACATAAAAAACAGTGCAATGGCGCGACCGATGCGTGAAGCCGCACTCGCCATAAGAAACGAAGTGCGGAAGTCCGACAACGTAGGTACTGACACAGCCCAATTTTACGAGCGGACAGTATCAGCAGCAGTAAGGCTGACAGGGCGTGCTTCAATGAATAAAAAACTGCACCAACAGAGGGCAATGCTCCGTGCTGAACTTAAAGCCGACAAATCAGCCGTTAAGCTGCTCTACAGACAGAGTTTACGTGAGAACCCCAAGTTACGGACAGCAAACCCCATCAGAAAAGTTCTGCATAAACGCAGAATTAAGCGGGATTACATTAAGTCACTTAGAAATGGTACAGTCAAACAGACAAAAACAGCTATGCAGTCAAAGCGTATAGCCACAGGCATGACAAGACGTATCGCCCAAGCACTAAGATACGGCATAGGCAAGAAGTTTGCAGTCGCAGTAATTATTATAATTCTGCTGACTGCTCTGCTCATCACAGCGGCATCATCGTGCATGACACTCATAAGCGGAGGGCTTAACACTATACTAATGACCTCATATACAGCAGAGGACGAAGATATTCTCGGTGCTGATGAAGATTACTTTGCTATGGCAACAGAGCTTGCAGAGCGGATTGAGCAAATCGAGTCTGACAATCCCGGCTATGATGAGTACAGATATTACCTTGATGTAATAGGACATGACCCCTTTGTGCTTGCAAGCTATCTGACTGCCAGATTCAATATGTATACGAGAGCAGAGGTGCAGGCAGAACTTGCAGAATTGTTTGCATTACAGTACGAGCTTACGCTTGAATCAGTCGTAGAACTCCGCACACGGACGGAAATACACACCGAAATCATAATCGAAACCGACCCGGACACAGGCGAGGAAACACAGGTCGAGGTTGAAATCGAAGTTGAAGTCGAGTACGAATACCGCATACTTGAAGTAACGCTCCGTAACAGGTCGCTTGACATGATAGTCATACCGCGCATGACACCTGATGAGCTTGAAATGTTTCGCATTTTACTGGAAACACAAGGTAACAGACCTGAACTTTTTGCTGACCACCCACACGCAGACCGCAGGGAATACCTGCGATACGAAATACCACCCGAAGCACTTGCAGATGAGCAATTCGCTCGTATGATTGCAGAAGCGGAAAAGTTCCTCGGATGGCCGTATGTATGGGGTGGTTCTTCCCCCGCAACCTCATTCGACTGTTCCGGCTATGTGTCTTGGGTTATCAATAACACAGGGTGGAATGTAGGCAGATTGGGTGCAAGAAGCCTTTTCAACATCTGTATTCCGGTATCGCCGAGCGAAGCAAGACCGGGCGACCTAATATTTTTTAACCACACTTATGCCGCGCCACAGCCGCATTTACCTACCCATGTAGGTATCTATGTCGGACAAAACATGATGATACACTGTGGCAACCCCATAAGTTACGCAGATATAACAACACCATACTGGACTAGGCATTTCTACGCTTTCGGGCGTTTGCCTGACCCACTATACTAGAAAAAGAAAGGCAGATAAAAAATGAAAACAATAACAATACTGGTCTTTATGCTTGTAATACTAATGATAATACCATCACTTTCATTTACAGCATATGCAAAAAGCGAAGAATCCGTACCCGAGGAAGATCTTAGCGATATTCTCATACCAATACCCATTGTGACAACGCCTGAAACTACGCAAGAGCGAGAACCACAGCCGCTGACTCCACAAGGCAATTTAACCCTTGTTGATGATATTGGCGTTGACTCCGATTTAGAAAAGCAGTTTATCACAGTGGAAACTAAAAACGGCAACTTCTTCTATATAGTAGTAGACAGGGCGGGAGATGCAGACAATGTGCATTTCCTAAACATGGTTGATGAACTTGACCTGTTTGCACTACTCGAAGATGATGAAGTGCCACAGCCAAGCCCAACACCCGAGCCATATATCCCACCACAACCAAGCCCGATACCGGAACCCGAGCCTGAACCCGAAAGCAGTAACGGCAGTATTGCAACTATAATCGTTATTATCATTATCGGCGGTGGCGGTGCAGGTGTCTACTTTAAAATCATAAAGCCAAAGCAAACTGCAAATAATGGTGGTATGCTCACAAGCATTGATGAGTATGACGGAAGCGAGGAGCTTAACGGATTAGATACGGACGAGCCGGAAGATGACAGCGAGGAAAATAGCGAAGAAAGCCACGAAACGGAGCATGATAGCGACTCTGACAACGCTGACAACTCGGATGCTTACGATGACGAACCGATATAGCAGACATCATAACATATATAAATTAACAGCTTCGCCGCTCATTTATTTGGGCGGCGGTTAGCTTATCAAGGAGAAAGAATATGCACTTAATAATAGCAGAAAAACCGAGCGTAGGCAGAAGCATTGCGAGCGTTCTCGGCGTAAAACAGAGAAAAGACGGATATTTTGAAGGCAACGGATACCTTGTATCATGGTGTATTGGGCATCTTGTCGGGCTTGTTGATGCTTCCAAGTACGATGAAAAATACGCAAAATGGCAACGTGAGCATTTACCCATTATTCCCGAAACATGGAAATACTCTGTGTTCGACAACAAACAAGCGCAGTTTAATACAATCAGAAAGCTCATGGGCAGAAGTGACGTTGAAAACATTATCTGCGCTACCGATGCAGGACGTGAGGGAGAGCTTATCTTCCGACTGGTCTACGATATGGCAGGTTGCAAAAAGCCTATTCTTCGGCTATGGATTTCAAGCATGGAAACAGCCGCAATCCGCAAAGGATTTGAAAATCTGCAAGACGGCAAGGATTTTGATGCACTATACGAAAGCGCACTTTGCAGGGCAAAAGCTGACTGGCTTATCGGTATAAATGCAACGCGCCTTTACTCCGCAATACATGGAAAAACACTCAATGTAGGCAGGGTTCAATCACCAACGCTTGCAATGATTGTAGACAGACAGCAGAAAATAACAGGGTTTTCTAAAGAAAAATACCATCTTGTGAGGGCTGTTTTTGACGGCATTGAAGCACTTAGCGAACAGATACCGCAATCGGAGAAAGCGGAGAACATAAAAGCAACCTGTAACGGTAAAAAGACAACTTGCATATCACTCATAACCGAACGCAAGACCGTTGCACCACCGAAACTATTTGACCTCACATCACTGCAACGTGAATGTAACCGTCTTTTCGGGCTGACTGCAAAGCAAACCCTCGATACCGCACAGACCCTCTATGAACGCAAGCTGATTACATATCCCCGAACTGATTCACGTTTTCTCACATCTGACATGGCAGAAAGTGTTACTGCGAATGTACCGACTGTATGTTCATTTCTCGGTCTGACAGAAGCCACAGCCAATACTCCGCAGGTCATCAGTGATAAAAAGGTTACTGACCACCATGCAATAATACCCACAGCCGAGGTTGAAAAACTTAACCTTGCAGGGCTTGACAATACTGCACAAAAAGTATTACTGCTCATTTCTACACGCTTTATCTCCGCTCTGGCTGACAGACAGGAATGTGATTCCATTACGGCAGTATTTGAGTGTGAGGGTCACACATTTACCACAAGTGGCAGGGTTACTCACAGTGATGGTTGGAAAACTTTTGATTCCCATTTCAGAAAACTGTTAGGCTTCACCGAAAAAAGCGCAGATAAAGAAGATGTGTTACCAAAAATTGCCGAGGGGCAAACATTTGACGGCACACAGGTATCAGTGACAGAGCATTTTACAAAGCCACCTGCACCATTTACAGAGGACACACTTTTATCTGCAATGGAACGTGCAGGGGTAGAAGATACCGACAAAGAAGCCGAGCGCAGAGGGCTTGGCACTCCCGCCACAAGAGCTGCAATAATTGAAAACCTCGTAACCAAAGGATTTGTGGAGCGCAAAGGCAAACAGCTATTGCCGACTGCTAACGGTGCGCACCTTGTAAAAGTTTTACCGGATTCACTCACTTCTGCGACACTAACAGCAGAATGGGAAAACCAGCTAACACTTATCGCCGCTAACAAAATGCCGCCACAGGAATTTATGGGGCGCATTGAAACTATGGTGCATAGTCTGGTAAAAATCGGGAGTGACGGCAAATGACAGCATATATCAGAAAACAACAAACAAAAAGCGGAAGTATCAGATACTTTGCTCTTGAGGGCAAACCCGAAAATCACAGAGCAGATACAAAAATCATAGGCGCATATTATACACGCCGCCAAGCTATACGCCTTACCAAACAACAAGGCTATGAAGTGATTATAAACGGACATCTAAATGCACAGCAAAGTGTATCTGAAAGTTTACCCCATGTGGCAGAACCTGAACGCACCCAATACCCAACTACCGGGTTTTCATGGGAACATTCAAAAACGAGCCGAGAGGGCAATGTGTTGGAGCAACTGCGTTTTGCTGACAACAGCGGCACTGTTGCCGAATCTGTAAGACCATACAGAACAAACTATACACAGCAATTGAGCGAAAAAGGCTTTGCCAATGTGCAGCCTGAATGGGGTAAGCCTAAATCAAAAGATGAAGCGGACGAACTGAAAGCAATACTCACAGAGCTTGATATAGGTGTAAAAACAGTTTTTGAGAGCGATACTAATTATGGGAATTACTTAAAAACGCTTTCAACGCTATACAACTACAGTTATGCAAATACTGTGCTTATCGCCATGCAAAAACCTGATGCAACCTTTGTTGCAGGTCGCAAGTTGTGGTTTGAGGAATTTGACCGCACTATAAAAGATAGTAACGATGAAATAAAGATAATCGCCCCAAGTGCATATACCGAAATGCGCAATGTCGAGAGAGCCGATAAAGACGGAAAGCCCATATATGACGATTACGGCAAGCCACTGACAGACAGGGTTGAAGTGACTATACCTGTTTTCAAAGTAGTTTCGGTATATGACATATCGCAGACCAAAGGTGACAGGCTACCATCACTGGTTAGAAAAGAGTACTCCGATGTAGAAAAACAAAACCTAGAGCCACTAATTGAAAAATACGCTCAAACATATCTGCAAAAATCTGTGCTACTGCAAGACAATAAAAAGGACAGTAGGACAACACAATTTGAAGCAAACAGCATAAATTACACCCTCCGGCATCACTTCGGATTAGATAATTCAGCTCATACATCACCAAATGCCGTACTCTGGAGTCACGGCAAAAGCATCAAACAAATCAAGTCATCGCTGGGAGCGGTTCAGAAAGAGTGTAAATCCATAATATCAGAAGTCAGCAATCAGCGTGAGTCTTTGCAGAAAATTCAAAAGGAAAATGCGCCAAAAACAGCGCAAAAATCCAAATCTGCTGAAAAACCAAAGACTGCAAAAGCACCCACTCAAAAGAAACCGTCAATCAGAAATGAACTTGCAGCCGCTAAAAAACAAGCCGCTACGCAAAAGTCCGCACCGTCAAGATCTAAAAGTAAAGCTATGGAGTTGGGGTGAATTATATGCTAAAACATTTAAACTGTGATGTACTCTCTATACTTAGAGGAGCAGTCGATACAAATACAAAATCATACAGAGAAGATTTAATACACGATGAGCTTGATTTTAGAAAAGCCGCCGTTGAGCAAAACCTTGACAATAACCGCTTTCTGTGGCTATCCCGCAAGTACGGAACTGTATGCGTAAATGAGCGTAACGCATATATAACGGGCACTGATGCAAATACTATTTGGAGATATTATGCAGAGCAAAAAAGCCCTGACGATAAGTATGTTGCCTATGCAGTCGAAATTACAGGTATCTCCGATGGACGTATAATCGGAAACTTGCATAAACTTGACTATGAAAATCATATCAAGTCGCTTGTGAAAAATGAAATGCCGCTTGCAAGCGTAGATGTGCTGTTCAGCAACGGCACAACAATAAATATGCAAACTCTTGAACTAGACACCTACCGCCAAAGCTATACCCTCGTGCATGGTAATATTGTAAGCAAAAAACCCATGCCCGAAGATGAACCCATTTTACAAGCCATCTTAAAAGACGAGCGGAAACAACGTGACAGACAATGCCGTAATGCAGACATAAAGCCGAAAAAAAGAAGCATAAAATCTCAACTTGAAGAATGTAAATGGCAAGTTAGCATGGAAACCGGGGAAATGTCACGTATGCCACAGCAGAATACAAATCAGAAAACTAAGGAGGTCTTATGAGCATAACAAACTTTACAGTCGAAGAAATCAACCTCATTGACATTTACAGTAAACCAAACCCACCACGGAGAACAGCTACAAAAACAGAAACAATAGCACGGATTACGGAAGCCTATGAGTACATGGACGAAAGCATGAAAGAAATCGCCATATCGGCGGCTATGAAAATAAGCCGTCTATCGGAGCAAGAGTTCGACTCTATGATATTCACCCCTGCGGAGTAGCAGGAGTAAGCTGATGTGTTGCAAGCTACATAACAGATTGTAAAACATCAACTGACGGCATACCCTCTCTTATGCAGTACGCCGCACTAAGCAAAGCACAGGGCAATACAGTTTACTCTGCGAAGATGAGTATACTGTATTGCCCTGTGTTGTTGCGTGGTACTTGCGCAAATACCTATCTCTGCCGACTCCAAGGTGAGTGGGATACATATTTGCCTAAATGTTTCCTTGCTTCATCGTCATATCCTAAGTATTCAAAGTAGTATATGTGTTCTTCACTATACACCGTATCTTCCCAATCCACCTGCTCTGGTGTGACTGCAAGGGATAACGCAAAGAAATATTCCCAGCCGTCAACATCCGGGTCAACATCTGCTAAACCTTCGTGAGATAAAAACAATTCGTAAAGGTCAAAGCCATCTCCGGAAAAATAGTCCCCAATCATAACCGCATGAACATAATATCGCTTCCCTATATGTCTATTGAGATTTGTTTCAGGGTCTCGGATTATTTCTATCGGCAACAGAGTGAAATTAGAATTTATTACATATTCCTCCGGCTGCTTCTCATCGGGTGTTATAGTCACCGAGCCTGACGTATCGCCAAACTCGGGAAGCTCTATCCCAAATTCTCTTGCTAAATCGCTTATTGCATTGTGGGTTTCTTCCATTTCACGGAGTTCTCTGTCAATCTTGCTTTCACAAGCAATCAGCGTGACTGCACAGACAGAAATTAAGACAGCGAGGATAATGAACCTTAGTATTGATTTTCTCATAAAAAACGCTCCTTAGATATAATAAGCACATATTTTACTCTTTTATTAAGCTTCCCGCTACACCCTATCGGGTAAAATTTTGAGAATAAAATGCACGTAATAATCACATTTTTCTTTAGAATAACCGAAAAAGTGCGACTGCCTTGTGGTGGTCGCACTGCCTTTTTTATCTAAAACTAAAACAGACTCATCTGCAAAGGCGGTTCTTCCTCTTTCGGAATTACTATGAAATTCAGTTCGGTGATGGCTTCTCCAAACACATCAGCCGATTCGTTTAACCACACATCTGACAATGATTTCGGGATAATAACAGGCATACGGTTATGTATGTCTGCTATGTCATAAGATGCTTCACGTGTCAATATCGCATACTCCCCATCATCAGAATAAATGCCTGCCATGTAAAGAGGTGTTCCGTCCGGTAAAGTAAACTCATATTTCTCTTTTTGCTTTTTATCTATTGTTTTCCATTCGTAATAACTGGAAGCGGGAACTAAACACCTGCGCTCTGACATCGCTGCGCTGAATGTCGGTGCTGTAGCCGCAGTTTCGCTCCTAGCGTTGATGTATGGTCGTTTATCGGAATGCTTGCCACGAAAACCCCATTTCATAAACTGTGCCTTATCTCCAGCAACAATGACAGGGGCTGTATTGGTAGGGAAAATCTCTCCACCGCTAAACTGCGAAACCGCAGAACTATTCTGCGAGTTCTTTTCAGCCGCCTTAATTATTTCCAATATTTCACTTTCTTCTATTTCAACAAGATACCTACCGCACATTGTAATCTACCTCTCCGAGTCTAAAAATATCCTATTCAGCGATTATACAGCATTAGATGTTAATATACAAACTCTAATATTTTGGGAATTTTTATCTTGACATCTAACAATATGAGAGTTACAATCATATTTCACCATACATAAGTGAGGTTAGGTATATGGGCACAAGAGCCATTATACATTGCGACATGAATAATTGCTATGCAAGCATAGAAATGTTGCACCACCCAAAACTGCGGGGACACCCTGTTGCTGTGGGTGGTAGCGTTGAAATGCGTCATGGGATTATCCTTGCCCGAAACTATGAAGCCCGACCTTATGGCGTTAAAGTCGGTCAAGCACTGTGGGAAGCGCGTAAGTTATGCCCTGATTTGATTGTCGTGCCGCCTAACTACGACCAATATCTCCGGTTTTCACGTCTTTTCAGAAATATACTGCTCGATTACTCACCCAATGTTGAACCATTCGGGCTTGATGAAGCTTGGGCTGATGTAACCGGAAGTTACAAGCATAACGGAAACGGAAACAAAATAGCCGATGAAATCCGCGAGAGGGTAAGAGATGAGCTGGGTATTACTGCTTCTGTTGGCGTATCATATAACAAGATATTTTCAAAACTCGGCTCTGATTACAAAAAACCTGATGCTACTACCGTAATTACAAAGAGTAACTACAAAAATATAGTCTGGTCGCTCCCTGCTTCCGATTTATTAGGGGTTGGCAGGGCAACAAAAATCAAACTCGCCAGAAAAGGTATATATACAATAGGTGATATTGCAACCTGTGATATGAATTATCTTAAAAGCTGGATGGGAAAATGGGGGTTATACCTACACGCTTATGCCAATGGCTACGATACTACACCTGTAGCAGACAACGGAGACGAAGGCATTGTAAAATCTATCGGCAACAGCACAACCTGTCCACGTGATATAGAGAATGACGAAGATGCACATATTGTATTTCAAAATCTCGCTGAAAGTGTCGCTGAACGTATGCGTGAACTCGGTCTGCAAGCTAAAACTGTAGAAATATCGCTACGACGAAATGACTTATCAGGCTTTATCCGACAAAAGACCTTAAAGCAAGCCACTCATATATCAACAGAGTTATGTGCTACTGCAATGAGCCTGTTGCAAGCCAATTATAGATGGGATATGCCACTGCGAAGTATAGGAATCAGGGGTGCAAACCTTGTACCTATAGGTACGGCAACGCAACTATCACTTTTTGAAGATGATATACGCCGTGAACGTGCAGAAAAGATTGAATTCACCATTGACGAGATACGGCGAAGATTCGGTCACTACTCCATAGACAGGGCATTACTGCACCTAGATTCAAAACTCGGTAAGCTCAACCCGAAAGAAGAACATATAATACACCCGCTAGGCTTTCTGAAAGGAGCATCTTAAATGAAAGAAATTGTTGATTACAAGCCTTTTATGGTAAATGACTGCAAGGTCTATGTCAGTGTCATCACAGTAATGGGTGTTGACGGCAGTATTAAGCCGCTGTCATTTGAGTGGGAAGATGGCAACACACACGAAATAGATAAGATAATTGATGTTCGCCCTGCTGCTTCGCTCAAAGCGGGAGGAGCAGGTATTCGGTATACTATCCGTGTGCGAACACGTGAAACATATCTTTTTCTTGAAGAAATCAAAGGTGTAAACCGTTGGTTTATGGAACGGCGGTAATAAAATTTTTCAAACAATTACAGCATTTTGTCACGTTTTCTTGCAGTTTTCCGCTCCGTCATGGTATCTCCCATGGTTTTTTCTGCACCTTTCCGCAAAAGTTCAACGCTTTTCACATCATCTTTTAGCTTGTAGTATTTATCGCAAAGCTCATACCGCTTAATTAAAAGTTGCTCACGCTCCGTTTTCCAAGCCGTGACAGGAATAGAAGTCCGTCCGTTCAACACGCCTGTAATATACTTATGCGCTGTATCATGTGCTTTAAGAGAAGCAGCATTTTTAGCCTTAAACGCTTCACGCTGGTTTTTAGGCAGTGCAAGATATTCTTGATAGACTGGTTTATGTTTGTTGTAAATCTCCACGTTATGCAAATGCAGGTCGAGTGTTGAAAGTCTGCGCTCCTGCTTCTTTATTTCCCCCGCAAGGTCATACTGCAATTGTTGCATATCGGTAACTTTATCCGCAAGTTCGTCAATTGAATTTAGGTTATTTTTCATCAAAAAATTCACGGTCTTTGCAAATGCCTGTAAGTCCGCTACTTTCCTCGCTCTTGACCGAAACTGCTCGGTAATATCAATATTGCGCAAAACATCGCTCATTGACGGTGCTTTCTCAAAGCTGTCAAAAGGCTTTGAATAAAGCCATGCTTTCAGCTTTTTCAGCCTTGCCCCGATTTGCCGTAACTCATTATTGCTCACACCGATTTTACGGTTAATATTCCCCTTATCTGTCTTTATGTTCTTTTTTTCCAGCCAAGCCGACGAACCCAGATGGACTGTAGGAATCTGCTCTTTTCCCTGCCGCCTGTATGAGCGGTGGTCTATCTTAGCGTTCTCTTTTTGCCTAGCAAGAGCGGCGTTGCAATAATCAGCCCAAGCCTTGCGCCACTGCTCGGCTTTCTCCCTGTCGTTCCAGTCAACAGCCGGAACTTTTTTACCGTTGACTCTTCGTGATTTCTGACCCCAAGTACCATCTCTGTCAATCGGGCGCATTGTCAGCATTATATGGGCGTGTGGGTTGCCTGTGCCGTTATCATGTACGCAAATATCAGCACACATTCCATTATTAACAAATATCTCTTGTGCATACTTTTTCGCAAGCTCGATATTTTGCCTAATTGTTAATTCTCTCGGCAAAGCAACCTCAACTTCTCTCGCGAGCTGTGCCGTTTTATATCGCTCTGACTGCTCAACCGAGTTCCACAAAACATAGCGGTCTTTATACTCCATAGGCGCATTTTCGGAGAGCAAAATCTCTTTATGCACAATACCGCTTTTACTTGTGTAATCGTAGGTTTCACCATCATACTCACTGCGCAATGCTTCCGCTGCCCTATATGCAGCTTTGCAGACGGCAGAAGCACCTTTGCCCCTGCTGAATATCTTAATACTCATGTGGTAGATTGCCATTACATCACTCGCTTTCCTTTTAGACCGATAGGGATAAAACGCCCACGGCATGACTTCACTGTTGCCAAACAGTTGCACACCTTTCTCTTGAAAGGTATAAGTGCGCCGTTCTCGCTACGCTCCAACGTGTCAGGGCGCAGCGCATACTGATTATTCTGTGTTTCGTTGTGAGTGCAGTGGCAACAGCTCGTTATCCACGAACGAGTAAAATTCCTCGTCAGTCATTGTTACAAGTTCGGGAATTTTGCTTTCCAAGTAGCCGCCACGTTTGCAAAGCCGATGTGTCCTAGCTTTGCGTTCCTCTGCTTTGTGCTTTTGGATTAGTACATTTTTCCTGTTGTTGAGTTTTACAATTTCTTCTTTGACGGTTTCTATTTTTTTCTCGGTAGTGCTTTTCATTCGTGTTCGCTCCTTTGCATATTTGATGTGAGATTATCCCCTTTATAACTACACTGTTTTTTTTAGCCAAAAATCCAACTATGCAAAAAGTGTTTTTAGCTTGTTCACAAACCTGTAGATTTTTACCACTTTCTGTAAACTTTCTATATACAATTGAAAATATCCTTGACATACTACTTGCATTTGGGATTATTATGTAAACTAAACATTTTGTGGTACATATTTCCCCGGTATTTTTAGTCATAATTGCAGCGCATAGAGGAGGACTACATGGATAACGTATTAGACAGATTGAGTCTGGCAGTCAAAGATGCCAGAAGTCATGCCAACATGACACAGCAGGAACTAGCCAGAAAGCTCAAAATCTCGCGGCATCATTTAGCAAGAATTGAAAACAGGCGTGAGAAGCCAAGCTACGATTTATTGTGCTTGCTGATAAGTGAACTGGATTTACCCGCACAGATGATAATGCACCCCAAAGTTTCTTTATATAAAAGCGAAGTTGAGAAAATATCTTTTGTGCTTCAAGGCTGCGATAAACATGAGCTATTAGTATTTTCAGAAATGCTTCATATGGTAATACAGTACAAAGCTCAACTATTGCCACTGTAAACCGATATGTATGACACCAAGATAATTGCCTGTATACGGCGAAAACTTCATAAACCGTCAAAAAAAGCCTGCTTCCGGAAGCGGGCTTTTCTATTTCCAAATGTTATGTGGCATATAACACCTATGTTACACCGTGCATAACATATAAGACAAATCTACGTTGTCGAAGCCCTCCGCAACGGACTGAAAAAATTATTCAACAAAAATGGCAGTGATTGCAATACCTTTTCAGTACGTACACGGAGAGAATGAAAATATTTTCTCAAAAAGTTGGATTTTTGGCTAAAAAAAACAGTGTAGTTATAGAGGGGGAAATTACTTCGCCGCCTTTCATAATAAAAATAAGGGGTGAAACAGTGAAACCTATCACAGACAAATGGCACAGCATAGAAAGTTTTGACTGCTATGCTAAGAAAATCATTAAGTTTACAGCTCGGAGCCGCTACAGGAGCGGGAAGAAACGGTTAGAAAGTGAGGTTTGTTTCTCGGAGCTGACCAAAGACGAACTATTGAGTCTAGCCACAACGGACTATTACTCGGTGTTTGATGACAGTTTTGATGTCGGCGATTGGGAAATCAAAGTGAAAAACTTTGATATTGCAAACGCACTAAGGGAGTTACCACTTAACAAGCGTGAAATAATACTGCTGTACTACTTCATCGGCATGACAGATAAGGAAGTTGCGGAGTGTCTGGCAATACCTGTCAGCACAGCACATAACCGCAGGGTTAAGACTTTGAAGAAACTACGTGAGATTTTGGAGGATTCTAATTATGTCTAAGATAAAAAATAGCGATAACAAAAAACTGACAATGCAGGTGCTAAACGCAGCAATGCAAGGTGACTGCGATTCAATGCGCCTTGTGCTGGATAATTATGAGGGCTACATAAAAGCACTCGCAACTAAGAAACTCTACGATGAGTATGGGAATGTATACCTTTTCATTGATGGGACACTACAAAGGGAACTTGAACTGGTGCTAATTACTTCGCTGGTCGGGTTCAAGCGCAAAAAGAAACAATCAGCATAGAATACGGCTACGTAGGCGGTGAGCATTGCTTTGTTCGCTGCCTACGGCTAAGCCGTTACCGAGCCGTAAAAGCGCACCTTGCAATTTGCGTAATGGGAAATATGTAATCCTATAATTTCGCCCAAAATAGAAGCGGGTGCGCTTCTACAGCCCGGTATCGGGTGTATAGAATTCTATAAAAAGAAAGCTCCGCAGGATAATGGCGGTGCAGCATACAGCGAGATAGATACTTTCGGTTTATGTCGAGCCATGCGGATTATGGCGCAATGATACTTTCTTTCGTGTGAGGGTGGAGCGGTCAACATATCGCCGCAGGGCAAGCGTGGCAGCTTGCTTGCGATGACACATAAATATCGGTATAGTGATACTCCTGCACAGCCACAGCATGAGCGTTAAAAGCGTCGCACGCAATGGGTGCAGCCCTGTGAGAACCACAGGGGGATGCAATTTCCGTGAGGTTTTGCCAAAGACCGTCTATCGAGCTTGGAAGTTACAGCTTAGGAAATGTGTATACGTTTCAATGCGGATTTTTCAAGCAAAGCAAGGAACTAAGCATCGTCGGCTACGGAGGACTCATTATGGCAGCACAAGTTAAGTTTAAAAGAGAAGTCAAGACTGTTCCTTTTGGCGAAAATACGATGAGGATTGAATACCTCACTCCGATTCTCTCTCCAAAGGAAAAAGAACAGCGCAGACGTGAAGTGGAAGGCAAATTATATGAGGTGTTCAAAAAGTACACAAATAACAAAAAAGCTGAAAAAGCCTGAAAATAGGCGATTTTTCTTGCAAAACGAAGCCGTTGATGGTATAATATTCATGTAGGTTGGCTCCGTTTCTTACATTGAAAGGAGCCAAAAATGAAAGCATTTTATGCTAGACAATCACTTGACAAAAAGGACAGTATAAGCATTGAAAGTCAAATCGAGTTTTGCAATTACGAAGCAAAGGGGGGAAATTATCGCACATACATAGACAAAGGATATTCAGGCAAGAACACAGAACGCCCGATGTTCCAAGAGTTAATCAGAGATATAGAACAAAGTCTTATCACAACAGTTATAGTTTATAAGCTAGACCGTATCAGCCGCTCAATAATAGATTTCGCAAATCTGATGCAGTTATTCCATGAATACAACGTGGAGTTCATTTCTGCAACTGAAAAGTTTGATACGGGTACACCAATGGGACGCGCAATGCTCAACATTTGTATAGTTTTCGCTCAGCTTGAACGTGAAACAATTCAGAAACGTGTACAGGATTCTTTTGATTCAAGGTGCAGAAAAGGCTTCTTTATGAGCGGAAGCGCACCATATGGGTTCAAAGTAGAGCCGACCGTCATGGATGGCATAAACACAAAAAAAATGGTTGCCGACCCTGAAGCAGCAGACCACATTCGGCTAATGTATGAGATGTACTCTAAGCCTGATGTCTCATTTGGTGACATTACCAACTACTTTATAAATCAAGGAATAAATTGCAGTATTGACTTATCAAGAAGTCAAATATCACAAATGCTGAAAAATCCCGCCTATGTACAGGCAGACCTTGATGTATATGAGTTTTTCAAGACACAGGGCGCAGATGTTGTAAACGAAGCAGAGGACTTTGCGGGGATTAACGGGTGCTATTTCTACACAGGCAGAAACGCTACAGAGAGCAAAAAAGCAAGCATTAAAGGGCACACACTGGTTATTGCACCACATGAGGGTCTTGTATCATCGGATGTATGGCTTGCTTGCCGTAAGAAGATATTAAACAACACATCTTTTCCGGCACAGCACAAAGCAAAAAACACATGGCTTGCAGGCAAAGTTAAGTGTGGAAAATGTGGCACGGCTCTTATGTATTCACCGAGTAGTAATGGTAAATCCTATTTCCGCTGTAGAAAACGTGCCGATTCAAAATCCTGTGAGGGTTGCGGAACAATCCGTGTAAAAGAGTTTGAGGACTTCATTTATTGCGAAATGGTAAAAAAACTAGGTGACTTCCAAGTGCTGATGGGCAGTAACCCAAAAGCCAACCCGAAACTAACTGCGCTTAATGTGGAACTTGCGCAGACGGACACTGAGATTGAAAAACTGATTGACAGCCTGTTTGGTGCAAACAAAACCCTTATATCATACGCAAACAGCAAAATTGAAGAGTTAGATGCAAAAAGGCAATCACTAGCAAAAGCAATTGCCGATGTGCGGACATCATCACTATCTCAGGAAAGTGCAGAGAGCATATCAGGGTATCTGACTGATTGGGAAACTGTGAGCCTTGATGACAGGCGGATTGTACTTGACGGTTTGATTACAAGAATACAAGCAACCAACGAGAGCGTTCACATTGAATGGAAAGTATGATATAGTAGAGACTGTAGCGAGTATTTCGCAGATTTAATCACGAGGGGCGTTGTTGTACATTGTAGTATGATGTGGGCATCGTCCCCTACAGATATTGTCCAATTTGCCAGTGTTGCTTATGTTTCGTAACAGCCTGTCGTCCACTTGCTTCCTCATGCTTTTGAGAAAAATTGTTGTTGACGCTAGTGCTGAAAAATGTTAGAATCGAAACATAAAGAGAGAGTGTGGTTGTAACACACTCCCTCGGGCAACAGCCGCCAAGGGCGGTGGGCTTGCTTCGTATTTCAAAGAGAA
>Ga0209755_10003824_pt1 | contig 18407 bp, 16 predicted proteins | sample TergutCo191P1_FD_187301 | JGI IMG/M metagenome (GOLD analysis project Ga0209755, IMG submission 187301) | Cornitermes sp. P1 segment gut microbial communities from Petit-Saut dam, French Guiana - Co191P1 (SPAdes) (version 2) | ecosystem: Host-associated > Arthropoda: Insects > Digestive system...
GGGGGGGGGGGGGGGGGGGGGGGGGGGGGTACTTATATGCATATATACCTTAAGATTTTTTCAAACCATATGCGCTCAAAATCTTTCAAGTATTGACACGATACAATAGCTTTTTTGTCATTGATCAAAGTCGCACGCATTTGCTCTAACTGTCCCCTGCACTCAGTTATTTCGTAACGTTCTATTTTCTCACACATCGAAATCATAAATGACCATTCAGAATATTGAGCATACTCTTTTATCGCTGGCAACTTTTTTGAAAGCCAGCTTGCACGATTTCGATATGCAGTTAAGTATTCGTTCAATATATCATGTTTCAATAATTGATGTTCAACAGAGAATGCGGAGTTGTTCTTTTCATGCCTGTAAGCCGTATACTTTGGCAAGCAATGAACAGCAATATTTTGTGCCGCCGAAAATACTTTATAAGCGGTTGTTATATCATCATATCGCCCTTGAACAGAAAAAGGAGGCGGTGATAAAAGTTTACGCCGCAACATCTTACATGGGAAACCAACATTATAAAGTTCCCGTTTCAACAGTTCAACAACAGCCTGTTCGGTACCCAATTCCAATACTTCATCAAAAACATACTTGGGCGTCGACACGCCATCGGTGGAACGCCATGATCCGCAGATTGAAATATCCGCATTATATTTTATTATCAGGTCATACAGGAACGCCAGCATATCAGGTTCTGCCGTATCATCGTCGTCAATAAACGCTATGTATTCGCCTTTTGCCGCACCCAATCCGGCATTTCTGCCGGAGCCGATGTTTCCTTTTTCCTTATGGATAACGGAAATGCGGCTATCCATTTTGGCATAATTGTCGCAAATTTCACCGCTGTTGTCCTCTGAACCATTATTAATCAGAATGAACTCAAAATCTGTAAAAGTTTGATTCAATATGGACTCTATCGCCCTGCTTACATACTGTTCGCGGTTGTATGTGAGCATTATTACACTAATCACAGGAATTATTTTCTGTTTTGGTATAATCATTTTAATGATGAGTGTCTTTATCCAATCCCATATTCAACCCTCCAGCCAATACCTGCAATCGCACCACTTTTTTTGCGGATACTTCAAATGTATCCCCTGGAACTCTTGCCATGTGGTAACAACAGCTACAGTATCGCAAGTATCGCACACATCTTCTTTAGAGCCGCAATAAGTTATATCAAGCCCGTACGCAGTGCGGAATACATCTGTTGCTATTGGATCATACGCATAAATATTCCGATACCCGTTTCTGAGCAAACAGTCAATAATTTTGGCGGCAGGGCTGTCGCGCACATCATCAGAATCTGGTTTAAAAGACAGTCCCAGAATACCGATTTTTTCATCCTTGCTTTTGGTCATGTCGGCAATTTTTACAGCAGCCAAATAGGACATTTCATTATTCAATGAAATCACGCCGTTCAGGATACGCGGCTCAAAACCTTTTGCTTTAGCATTGGCGGAAAGTGCTACTGTGTCCTTTGGCAAGCAATACCCGCCGTAACCGCAGCCTGGGTATATATAATTGTTAATCCCTGACCCATCCAAACGTTTATCCTGATGCAATATCTTAAACGCTTTTACGATACTTATACCGCCGGTTGCTTCCGCGATCAATGCCATCTCATTGGAAAAACTGATAAGGGATGCAAGCAGGGAATTGGACAAATACTTTATAAATTCTGCTGTATTTGACGAAACAAAATGAATCGGGGCATTAAACGGCGTATACAGTTCTGTCAACAAGGCAATGGCATTTGTATCTCTTTCAGCACATCCACACACAATTCTGTCCGGATTCATAAAATCCTTCCAACAATATCCTTCCCGCAAAAATTCCGGGTTAACTGCTACAGATCCGTTAAAGCCTTTAGTGCGGATATGCGGTATCACCGTATTTGCGGTTGTGCCAGGCGGAATCGTTGACTTGATAACAAATACACATTCGGGGCGCACCGTTGCAATAACGCTGTCAATTGCGGCCAATAAATGCTTTAAATCTGCTTTGCCGTCAATTCCGCACGGCGTTCCTACGCAGAAGAAAATACAATCGGCATCTTTTGCTGCTTCTGCGGCGTTAACCGCAGTTTTAAATTTTACACCAAGGGTACATTCCAATACTGAATCAAGCCCCGGTTCAAGAAATGGCACCAAGCCGTTATTAATCTTCGCCGTGCGGTCTGTATCAATGTCATACCCAACAACGTCAAAGTTCTTATCTGCGAATCCAAGCGCGGTTGTCAGGCCAACAAAGCCGAGGCCAATAATTGTAATTTTCAAAATTTTACCTTTTCCATAACTTTTTGACTAACCTCAATGGCGCTGTTATTTTCCAAGACTTAGATTCTTTTAATGATTTTATTTCAGCAGAAAGCAATTCTACTGAGTTTTTACATTCCAGCAAGTTGTTTTTTTCTTTTTCTTTTTGACTTTTTTCAAAGGCAAAACACTTATCCTGATAATTAAATACTTTATCAAGATATTCTATATAAAAATTATTGTAATATTTTTTTAAAAATGCCATAAGGCTTTTTCTTTTCTCTAATGGAATATTGCTTTTCCATTTTAAAGTCAATAAATTCATTATCTCAAAAACATGGTTTTTGGTTTCATTGCTTGTTCGTATTCCAGCAATATTACCAAAAAAAATTTTACCATTATCATTTTTTATAAAATCATTCACAATAATTTTTTCGCCATGAATTGAACTTATTAATAGATTATTTGTAATACAATACGATGATAAATCGATTGATCGACCGGATAATGGGTTTTCTTGCGGAAAATAAGGGTATCTTATTGTATGTAGGTTGGTATCATGAAATACAACTAAAGCAGCCTCTGAGAGAAAAGGTAAAATCATTAAGAAATCTAAAATTTCACCCGGATTAAAGTGAACAGTATCAATTAATGCAAAGTCAATTTCTCCGCCAATATCTTCAATAAACTCGAATGACAAACCGCCGACATATAATTTCCATTTTGTCTTTAATTCAGGATAATTATCAACTATATAACCTGTCGCTTTCTGTTTATCATGATAAAGTTCTACAGATCTGTCTATCGAATAGAGCATCGCTCCTTCTATATCTTTTATTGCATTAAGCATAATGACTGACGAAGAACCAGAGGCAATGCCTATTTCAAGCAATTTTTTGGGTTTATTTCGACGCAACAGAGAATTTAGAAACTGTCGTTCTTCTTCTGTCATTTCAGAGACAGTTTCATAACTATCATTCAAATCATCCAAATATTCATTTTCAACATCTTGAGGGACAATCATTTCAACATCGATATTACTCATGCTCATTTTTTCCATAACGCCCAAGGCGCATTACCTTTAATCCACATATTGGTTAGTTCATTTTTATCTTTAAGCGTATCCATAGATTTCCAAAAACCAGTATGCTTAAAGGCAATTGTTTGTCCTTCATCAGCAAGTTTTTCAAAAGGTTCTTTTTCTAAAACAGTAGTACCACCATGAGCTAAATAATCAAAAATACATGGTTCTGCAACAAAGAAGCCACCGCTTATCCATGCTCCGTCACCTTTAGGTTTTTCCAAAAATGAACTAACACTGCCATCCGGCTCAACAGCTATGGAACCATATTTTCCAGTAGGCTGAATGGCTGTGATGGTAAGAGTTTTATTATTCCGATCATGAAATTCAATAAGGTGTGAAATATTAACGTCGCTTACACCATCACCGTATGTAAGCATAAAACGTTCGTTACCAAGAATGTTTCGAGCCCTTAACAACCGTCCGCCTGTCTGTGTTTTTTGCCCAGTGTAAAGCATGGTTACTTTCCAGGGCTCTGTCCGGTGATTATGAATTTTAACCGAATTATTCGTCATATCTACGGTAATATCTGAATAACGGTTGTAATAGTTGATGAAATAGTCTTTTATTACATGAGATTTGTAGCCTGTAAGAATTATAAATTCATTGAAACCCCAATAAGAGTAAATTTTCATTATATGCCAAAGAATAGGACGCCCGCCTATCTCTACCATGGGTTTTGGGAGCAGATTTGTTTCTTCGGAAAGGCGGGTTCCAAGCCCGCCGGCAAGGATTACTACTTTCATATTGAGTTATATTATTTTAACGAAATCTTTTTCGATCTTTGTCTTGAAGATCGGCGAAATGGAGTTTATATCTATTATATCAACATTATACGGCAGGATCGATTTTTCAAACAAAGCCGATAAATTATGTTTTAACATATCCGGAACAGGCTTGCCCTGATAATCAAGGGCGATATCTACATCTGAATATTTTGCCGCTCTTCCCTGCACCCTGGAACCGTATAGATAAACAGAAGAACCTTCCAATTCCGGGATTTTTTTGACTATTGAAACAATCATATTTACATATTTTTCATCAATATGAAGTAAAACTGTTTGCTGGCTTAGATTCTCCTTAATTTTTTTAAGTTCATAGTCAATATCTTCAATAAACACAGGTATTATTACAATAATGTCTTCCGCATTAAATTCATCATAATTATGGCTTGTTAAGTTACGTAATTTACGGTATTTGTCCCAGACTTCAAGATCGTTTAAAAGCAAGCCCCGTTTACAGCCAAGGCGTATTATATCATTAAAAAACATTTCTGAAACTTCGGCCCGACTTGATTCAGTTTCTGACAAAAAACGCCGTAGCATTTTATGAGACAGTTTAAAAGTGTATTCAAAACGTTGAATAACAGAATCTCTCACAAATGTATTTGATACATCTTTTTGGTACTCATTCCAAGCTTCCTGTAATGTTACTAATGCTTTTTCAAGAGGTTCGGTTATTAATTCCATGGATGCTCACATTTCACAGGCTACCTCGCAGTCGCCTTTTCCCGTAAACAACAGCGCAGCAAATTTTATGTTATTCTGGTTTGCGAAACGGCTGTCCATTTTATACTTTGATAACTGTGCTTTTGCCTCGGCGATTTTGGAAACTATTCCTGCTTCACTTGCGCTGGTTTTTGCGTATTTAATCTCAAAAACGTATTCGTATTTTATACCTGACTTTGCCGGATGTTTTTGTAAATAAATATCGGTGTAGCCGTTTACCGTTTCATCTTCGGAAACAGGGAGGTAAAGGTTATTAACGTAAAGAAGCGTAAGCATCATCGCTTTAATGTATTTCTCGTCAAACTTCTGCAAGTCTCTGTTGGATAGGCGTTTTAGAAAACTCTCAGTAAAATAATCAAGGAAAGGTTTTATGCTGCCATCGTACGCCATGTTTCTAATGGTTTCGGATAGCATTCCAGTATCTATCGCATCCTCTTCAATATTTTTCAAATATTCTGCCATGTACTCCCAGTACAGCGTTCTTATTGAATAGTTGGGAATTTTTAGGCATGCCTGATCGTTCATGGTTTCGCCAAAAGTAAGCATTCCCAAATAAAACAGCAGCGATACAAAATATTCTTCGTTTTGCAAATCGTAAACGGAAAATTTTTCTATTACACTTCCTTCGACTTTCCCATCTATTATAATTTTTAACAGGTTTTCTTTATTGTTTTCATTCCTGGCAAGTCGGCGCAGCCTTCCGTAATCGGTGCGAAGGTTGGTGTCTACTATATGCTTTGGCTGCATACCCAACTGCAAAACCATATTGAACAGGTACAAAATCATCTGAGAATTATATACTTTATCCTGACCATATTCACTGAACATATAACCGTTGTAATAGGTTTCCATATCGACTTTGATCAAATCCTTATCGACCCCAGTCTCCACCATCAGCCAGTCAACCTCTTCCCTTGTAAAACCAAACATTTCATTGTACTTTGGGAAAAGGGTGTAATCGGTTGCCATGTTAAAACCGCTGGTCAGGTCATTTAACATCATGGGGCTGACACCGGTTATAAAAAAGCGTCCCACTACTGATTTGGTGCCCGCTTTAAGGGCTTCGTAAAAGGAGCGAACCAGCCCTCCGGCCTTTACTTCACCTATGTAGCTTTCTCCCATTGCAATTAGATTGTTGGCAAAATGGTCATACTCGTCTATTAATACAAAAATAGGTACGTTCGCGTTGCGAGCCGCTGTGTATGCAATACTTAACGCGTCAATGCCTAAGCCTTTTTCCATGGCTCGTTCTGTGCTTGAAAAAATACTTTTATATCTTTCCAAAAAGCATATTACCTGTTCCTGCACCGCGTTTGAAAAAGATTTCCTAAAAGTCTCGTGGCTCTCCGTGTCTAAGCCCGAAAAGTCAAACGATAATACAGTGTAACTGCCCTGCTCTGCGGTTGTGTTTTTGCCTATATAAAGATTTCCAAACAGAGATTCAAACTTGCTTTTTTTGTTTATATCGTAATAGTTTTCAAGAACAGACAGAAAAAGGCTCTTGCCAAACCTTCGCGGGCGGAGCAAAAATTGGTATGTATTGTTTTCGTTCTCCAAAAGTTCAATATATCTTGTTTTATCCACATAGGCATAGTTTTTTTCAATGAGTCTGGCAAAATTGGACTGTCCGTATGGGAGTTTTTTAGGCTGTGTCCTCAAGCAAGACTCCCTTCTTTACGCCAAATAACAGCCTTAAACTGATTCTCGTCAATTTTATTTTCCATTGTTATATCCGGATATAACGAATACGAACGTCTGATGCCTGTTCCCAATCCTTTATAGGGCAGAATGTATTGCAACGCGGATAAAAGAACCGGATTTCGTATAATTGAAACACCATTCTTTATATTTTCTACGGTCAGGGAATTAGGCAGTCTTCCAGGACTTATAATCTCCACCCTGTTAGTATATACAAAAACCTTTATGGTGGAAGAAATAAAATAATCCCTGTGTACCAACGCGTTCACCAACAATTCTTCGAAAACTTCATGTGGCACTTCCCACTTTGTCGCGCTGTTAAACCCGCTTGTTTCGGGAATTTTCTTCATGTTTCTGCCTATGAAGTCCATTGCCCGTTGAAAAACAGTGAAAATTGTTCCTTCCAAAGCTCTTTCATTATCAGAAAAAGCATAGTCGATGATTGACCCGTCCGCCGAAACACACTGTATAGAAAATTGCGGGAGGAAAAAATGCCGTTTTTTTGAAAATAATAATAAGCCGGATAAAAAAAACTCTTTATTTTTTGCTAAATTCAAATTTTCAAGTATTTGTTCAATAGTCAAATTTTCCTGCAATAATTCTTCCAATGTTTTTTTGTACTTTTTGAGCAAAAACAAATTAAATTGTTCGATATCAATATCATCTATGGAACTTCCTTTTATTGGCATTTCTTCTGCATATAGTGAACCACCCTCCCGCAGCAAACGCGCCAATTCATCATTTGATGTTACTTTGCGCTTATCAGTTCCGTTTTTTATATAAATAACTCCGTTTCTGTCTTTATATGGCTTGGCATTTCCTTCATCAATTCTTACAACAATAACATTATGATCCCCAACAGAAACTGTTTCCGTAATAACATGAACCGGAGGGAAAACTTTTTGAGAAGCGGCATTTACAATTTGCGAATTGCTGTGCTGAATTTCAGAAAAAGACAAACCATTTAGATCGCCAGTTTTATCATTAACGCCAACCAAGAGAAAGCCACCGTGAGTATTCACAAAGGCAATAAGTTCGTGGGCAAGACTGTCAATATGGGGCAACCTTTCCTTAAACTGTACCTTGCTGGATTCTCCACGGTTAATAGTTGCGATTAGTTCAGTAGCATCCATAATAATTACCGTTTCCCATAATTCTCTTCTATCCAGCGCTTGTATTCGCCGCTACGGATGCCGTCAATCCATTCCTTGTTTGACATATACCAATCCACTGTACGCTCAAGTCCCTGATGGAAACTAACACTTTGCTTCCAGCCCAATTCCTGTTTGATTTTTGAACAGTCAATAGCATAGCGGCGGTCATGGCCGGGGCGGTCTTTGACATAGGTAATTGTGGAATGTATTGCCGCAGCATCAGAATTTGACTTGGCGGCAACAATGCCAATAAGCTCATTAAGCAACTTGATATTTTCCCATTCGTTTCCGCCGCCAATATTGTAAGTTTCCCCAGCCCTGCCGTTCTGCATAATAGTCCAAACAGCACTGTTGTGATCTTCTACATACAACCAGTCCCGGATGTTTTTTCCATCTCCGTAAACTGGCAACGGTTTGCCTTCCAGCATATTTGAAATCATTAAGGGGATTAACTTTTCAGGAAATTGATAAGGGCCATAATTGTTGGAACAGTTGGAAAGGGTAATCGGCAATCCATAGGTATGATGATAAGCCATAACCAGGTGATCGCTTGCCGCTTTGCTGGCCGAATAAGGGGAACGGGGATCGTAAGCGGTGCTTTCGGTAAAATACCCGGTTTCTCTCAGAGAGCCATACACTTCGTCCGTGCTGACATGGTGAAAAAGCACATCGCCCCTGAATGAGTCATCGTTTTGTTTCCAGGAATTTCTTGCGGCTTCAAGAAGGGTGAATGTTCCGTGAACATTGGTTTTGACAAAAGCTTCGGGGCCTAGAATCGAACGGTCTACATGGCTTTCGGCGGCAAAATGTACTACGGTGTCAATTGCGTATTTTTCAAAGATTTCTTCAACAAGAGTACGATCACAAATATCACCGTGGTTAAAGAAATATCGTGTGCCTCCGAATTTTTCATCTATTTCTTTAAGGCTTGCGATATTCCCTGCGTATGTAAGAGCGTCAAGATTGATAATGCGCCCGTTGAACTGAAGATTTGAAGCACCCTCGCCAAAAAGATAGCGGATAAAATTAACGCCTATAAATCCGGCACCGCCTGTTACAAGGATGTTTGATAGTTTACGCATGTTCAGACAGAAACCCCCTTAAACTTTCATCCCATAAGGGAATAATTATCCCCAAGGTACTTTTTAGTTTATTCTTGTCCAGCACCGAATATGCAGGGCGCTTTACTCTGGCCGGAAAATCAGCGCTGGTACAGGGTTTAACTTCGCAGTCTTTCGTTAAAATACCCAATTCCTGCCCCTGGCGGTATATTTCTTTGGCGAAATCAAACCAGGTAATTTCACCTTCGCTGGTAAAGTGATAAACCCCATAGGGGATTGTTTTACCTTCACCGGAAAGGCGAATAAAAGTGCAGATTGTTTCCGCAAGATCACGTGCCCATGTAGGGCTGCCCCGCTGATCGTCAACTACAGAAACGCTCTCCCGCTCTTTCATAAGGCGAAGCATGGTATGAACAAAATTGTTGCCGTGCTTCCCGTAAAGCCAGGCAGTACGGATGATATAAGATTTCTCATTTTCTTCAAGGAGCTTTACTTCCCCATCCCGTTTGGTCAAACCGTAAACGCCTATGGGATCGGTGGCATCCTCCTCTTTATAAGGCTTGTCTCCCCGACCGTTAAACACATAATCCGTAGAGAGATGAATTAACCTAGCACCTATTTTATTCGCTTGGGCGGCTATGTTTCGCGGGCCTTCGGTATTAAGCAGACGGCTGTTTTCTTTATCGTCTTCTGCCTTGTCAACTGCGGTATAGGCGGCGCAGTTAATTATCCAGCTAATGGGATGTGTTTGCGTAAAGTTTTCGAGCGCGGCGGGATCGGTAATATCCACTTCCCGATCTGTTCCAATAAAGGAAAACCCGGACTTTTCCAGAAGCAGGGAAAGTTCTGTTCCCAGCATTCCCTTATTGCCGATGATCCATATCATTATTGCACTTCCATTCGCCGATATTGCGCTTCGCAGAATCAAAGACCACACCTACTTTGAACAGCTTTTTTCCGCTCCCTTCCCATGACAATAGGTATTCCTTTGTGTCAATCTGCGTTAGCGCTTCTTCCGCAGTTCCGTTCAGTTTAAACTCAAAACAATAAACAAAGTTTTTCGTCTCTACCAGCGTGTCTATGCGCCCTGACGCAATTCGTACTTCGGAGCGGCAGTTAAGACCGAGCATTGAAAATATTATATGCACTGCTGTTTGATAATAATTTTCCGTTTCTTTTATTATATCGTAGGGGACAGAGGCCAAAAATTGGCGCAGGGCGTCCATTGCTTCTTCTACATTGCCGTCCATAAAGGCATTTGGCAGTTTAACAAACAAAGCGTTTGCAATGCCTTCGGGAGCCCGCAAATATTGCTTGACCAAAGATTTCGCAAAAGAAGAACGTACTTCCACATTTGGGTAATCAAGGACAAACTGCTCTTTTTCCTCATCGTAGCCTGATATAGTAAGATAACCGCTTTGATACAAGACCGGAAGCGCTTCCATGTTCTCTATGTCATACTTGCGGAAGTTTTCGTATCTAACCCGCATATTGTTCAAATCAAGAATATTAACTTTTTGTTTGGCTATCAGGTTTATCAAAAAGGTTGGCGTACCGGTTTCGTACCAGTAGGGCAGGAATTTGCCTGCACTGTAAAAATGGTTAAGTAAGCCAAACGGGTTATATACTGTTAAGGTTTTTTCAGAAAACCGGTAGCCGTTGTAATATCGGCGCAGACTGTCCATATAATTTTCCCGGCTTTTTCCTGTTTCTTCCAAAGATGTATGTATCTCTGGCTCAAAATTCTGCTCTATATCTTCCTGTGTTAAGCCGCATATATCAGCGTAAGACGGTTTAAGGGTCAAATCTACCAGATGGTTCAGGTCGGAAAACACGCTGACATGGGAAAATTTTGTTACGCCGGTTATAAATACAAACTGCAAATGACTGTCAGATGGCTTTAAGACACCATAAAACCCTTTTAATGCATTACGCATGACAATGTGAAGCTCTTGATGTTCCATGGTACTTAACAGCGGTTTGTCGTATTCATCGATTACTACCACAACTCGCTGGCCGCACTGTTCGTGTAATGCTTGTATTAATCGGGCAAACCTGTCGCTGACCGTTTCGCCGGTAAATGGCACCCCATATTTTTGGGCGCAAAGTTCCATAGCCCTGTTAAAGTTGGCGTTTAATTCGACAATTCCATTCAACAAATAGTCACCGGCGTTCAGATCAATACTGATAACAGGGTGCTTTTTCCATTCCCATTCAAGGGAATTAATTGCCAGGGCGGGATGCCCCGCGATTTCGCCAAACAATTCCCTCTTTCCTTCAAACATTGCCTTCATGGTTGAACATAAAAGGGATTTTCCAAAGCGGCGGGGGCGGGAGAGAAAAAAAGCATTGCCTGAGCCGCTTATCAACTGGTGAATACGGGCGGTTTTATCAACGTAACAAAAGCCGTCTTCCCTGATTTTTACAAAATCTTGCATCCCTATAGGTAAGCGCCGCTTCATATTCACCTTTGGTAGACTATCACGAAAAAGAAGGAAGTTTTTTATCTTTGTCGGATAAAATGTATTCCATACCTATATCAGGCCATTTAATGCCGATAGTGGGATCATTCCAGATAATGCCGCTCTCGTCCTCGGGATAGTAAAAGTCCGTACATTTGTAGGAAAAAATTGCTTCGTTTGTTAGCGCCAAAAATCCATGCGCAAACCCTGGCGGGATATAAAACTGATTTTGCTTTTCGCCGCTTAAAATAACGGCATGCCACTTGCCATGTATTGGCGAGCCGGGGCGTATGTCCACCGCCACATCAAAAAACTCGCCCTGTATGGCCCGTACCAGTTTTCCCTGAGGCTGCGTCTTTTGAAAATGCAAACCCCGGAGTATACCCTTGCCCGACCGGGACTGGTTGTCCTGTACAAACGGAAGCGTAATTCCGATAGAATGAAAATCCCGTTCGGAAAAGCTTTCAAAAAAATAGCCCCGCTCATCGCCAAATACTTTTGGCTGTATTTCATAAAGGCCAGGAATTGTGCATGGTGTAAAAGTGAAAGGCATTTAGGTATTCTCTGCGATGTACTTCAAATACTCGCCGTATTCGGTCTTATACTCTGCGGCAAGCTGTAAAAGATCACCTTTGCTCATCCAGCCGTTGGCGTAGGCTATCTCCTCTATACAGGAAACATACATACCTTGCCGCTTCTGGATGGTTTCTATAAAATTGGAGGCTTCCAGAAGACCATCGCAGGTACCGGTATCAAGCCATGCCATGCCCCGGCCAAGAGCTTCCACAGAAAGTTTACCCATTTCAAGATAGGCGTTGTTAACTGCGGTAATTTCAATTTCCCCCCTGGCGGAAGGCTGCACATTTTTGGCGATATCTACCACCGCATTGTCATAAAAATAAAGTCCGGGAACAGCGTAGTGGCTTTTGGGATGGATTGGTTTTTCTTCAATGGAAAGCGCCTTCCCATTCTCATCAAATTCCACTACCCCATAGGACTTTGGGTCTTTAACGTAATAGCCAAAAATTGCCCCTCCCCCTTCCTTTTCGATTCGGCTTTTCGTTTCTTTAAGTGTACGGCCGAACTTCCGACCATAAAAGACATTGTCGCCAAGCACCATAACGCAGCTATCGGTGCCGATAAAGTCCGCCCCAACGATAAAAGCATCTGCAAGACCTCTGGGGTGAGTCTGAACCTTGTATTCAAAATTCATGCCAAGCCAGTCGCCATTTCCAAACAGTTCTTTAAAAAGCGGCAGATCCCTTGGGGTAGAAATGAACAGTATTTCCCGAATGCCAGCAAGCATCAGTATGGAAAGGGGATAATAAATCATAGGCTTGTCATACAGGGGCAGAATCTGTTTGGACACTACTTTGGTGACAGGGAACAGTCTGGTGCCGGAACCTCCGGCTAAAATAATGCCTTTCACTATAATACTCCGTTCACTATTTATAGTAGTCTGCATAAGCAGCGCAGACTTCTTTGGCACTTCCGGTCATTACCGCTTCGCCCTTTCTAAGCCATATTGCTTTTTCGCACAACTGTTCTACCATGTTATTGCTGTGTGATACAAAGAGCAACGTTACGTTGCCCTGGAGCATTTCCTGAATCCGGTTCGCGCACTTGCGTTGAAAGGCAGCGTCTCCTACAGAAAGAGCCTCGTCCACAATAAGTATTTCCGGCTTTACCACCGTAGCCACTGAAAAAGCCATGCGGGCCTGCATACCGGAAGAATAATTTTTGATGGGCATATCCAGAAAGTCCGCAAGTTCGGAAAAAGCGACTATTTCGTCATAGTGCTCCTTCATAAAAACCCGACTATGGCCTAGCAGAGCGCCTTGTAGATAAATATTTTCCCCTGCGGTTAAATCCGGATCAAAGCCAGCCCCCAGTTCCAGTATTGGGGATATGGATCCGTTTACCCTGACCGAACCAGTGTCCGGGGCAATAATGCCGCAAATAAGCCTTAGCAAGGTTGATTTTCCGGCTCCATTATTGCCCACTATACCCCAGGATTCACCCTGCTTTATTTCAAAATTTATATTTTTTAAGGCAAGAAATTCCCTGAAATGAAGCTCGCCTTTAAAGAACTTTACAAAATACTCTTTGATGTTATCAATTCGTTGCGAGGCTATGTTAAAACGCACTGTGGCGTTTTCTACCTGAATAACAGTCGGTTCCAAAAATGACCTCACATGTGCAGGATAAATTTATTTTTGCTGTAAGAGAAGCTTACAAGCCCTACAAGCAGCATCGCCGCAGCCGCAATTGCTCCGCGGATTGCCAAATCAAGACTGCCCATATAAGCCTCGCCTATGGTAAAGTTACGGAACATGGCTATATAAAAGTATAGGGGGTTGAAATTTGTGACAAGGAAGTAGAGTCTGTCCGGTAAGATTTCTACGGGGTAGAATATAGCAGAAAGGAACATCCATGCGGTAATAAAAACACCCCAAATTTGCTGGGTATCCCGAAAGAAAACAGTGGCCTGGGCAAGGAACAGTCCCAAACCTATACAGAAAATATACATTTGTATAATTGGAATAATTATAAAGAAAAAACGCCAGGAAAGGGGTACCCCGGTAACAATAACCATTATAAAGAGTGCCCCCAATGAAAAAATAAAACTTACCAGTTCACTGGTTACTACAGCCAAGGTGAAAATATACTTGGGCACAAATATCTTTTTTAGAAGACCTGCATTCCCTATTACCGAATTAAGAGATCTTGAAGACGCCCCGGACATGAAAAAAAAGAGCAGTTTTCCGGTAATGACATAAATAGCAAAATGCTCTATTCCTTGTCCCCGTCCAAAAAGATTGGAAAAAACGAGGGTTAAGACAATCATGAGAAGCAGGGGGTTGAGCATGCTCCAAACATAGCCCAAAACGCTCCGGCGGTATTTAAGTTTAATGTCCCGGGACACAAGCTGAAAGAAGAGTTCCCTGTATCTCAAAAGCGTACGCAAGCGCGCTATCGTTCTTTGCATGTTCTGCACATCCCATTGATGTATTCATTAGGCCAAGCAGTGGCCTTGCCGCCTGAAAACGGCTTTTTTCCAAAAATTCCATAAAAATACCTTGCCGCCGCCGAAACATGCTGACAAGGGGTCAAAATAATCATTCACTGCTTATTTTTAACACTTTATTTAATGCAATTTTATCATTTTTACCATTATAGCAGACCTTGTCAAGATAACGCACTACTATGGTAAGGATCCCCCATGGCTAGCTCTTTCTCCCACCTCGCCTTAAACAAAGCGGTCTCCTGGACAAGTCTGCGTTTATTCTCGGAATTCGTATTATACCCCCGCGATCTTGACTCAAGGTGGTAGGCTTCGGCATAGGGAGTCCATACAATCAAATATCCGGCCTTACGGATTTTGATGCACAGATCAACATCATTAAAGGAATAGGGGAATTCCGACGCGAGCTGGCCGGCTTCTTCAAAAACCTGCCTTTTTACCATCATGCAGGCGGCGGTAACTGCGCTCATGTTCTGTACAATCTGTAATCCTCCCATGTAGCCTATGGTATTCTGGGGGGCACCATGGTAAATGTGCCCGGCAATTTCTCCCATGCCCAATACTACACCGGCATGCTGAATTGAACCGTTAAGATAGTACAGTTTTGCTCCCACTGCTCCCACATCACTGCGCTGGCTGTACATGAGCATTTCTTCAATCCAGTTCGGCGTGATTATCAGTACATCGTTGTTTAAAAACACCAACTGCTGGCCGTGGGAATGTTTAACGCCAAAATTGCATATTTCGCTGAAGTTAAAGCCTTTCCCCTTCCAGCGCACTATGCGGATATTTGTGTACCGTTTGAGTTCTTCATATAGGGCAAAAGTGGCATCTTCTGTGCTGTTGTTTTCTACTATAACAACCTCATAGTTTTCATAGCTTGTTTTTTCCAAAATGGAAGAAAGGCAATTCCGCAGCAGGGGGGCATTATCTTTATTGGGGATGATTATGGAGACTACCGGCATCTCCGTTAAGTCATAACTTACACGGTAAAAGCCCGGAAGTCCTATTTTGCTTTCTACACGGCCGGGTTTTTTGTGCTTTTTCAGGTACTCTTCTATGGTTTTTTCCGCGGCTGAAATGGCTTCCATTTTTTTCCTGGTATCAACGGCCGCGGTTTTTTCGCCGTTTCTCCGGAAATACAATAGTTTGGGAATGTGGTATATTTTGGTTGCTATATCTGTATACCGGAATATCAGATCATAGTCCTGGCTTCCGTTGAACTCGCTTCTGAAGACGCCAGCTTTTTCCGTAAGTGTTCTGCTAAAGACTATAAAGCGGCTGATGTAGTTATGGGAACACAAGGTATCAACCGCGTAATCGGGTTTGTGGTGCCTTGCCGTGACATTATGGATATCGGAAAACTTTGCTTCGTCGGTGTAGATAAAATCGGCGCCTTCATTGCTGATTACCTTCATTGCCTCATAAAGGGCGGAAGGATGAAGCATATCGCCCTGATCCAGAAGTCCCAGAAAATCGCCTGAGGACATGTCTATGGCCTTGTTTAATCGTCCGGATATGCCCAAATTCCTGTCGAATTTCCTGTATTTGATTCTGCTGTCGGTTTGGGTATATGCTTTACAGGTGTGTTTGACACTTACGTGTTTTTTGTCACTTCCATCGGCCAGACAGAGTTCCCAGTTGCCGTAGGTCTGCGCGATGACTGATTCAAGCATTTCCTTGAGAAGTAGTTCCGGCGTATTGCATAAGGATACAATAATGGAGATTTTTATCTTTTTTGGGAATACCATGCTTACCTGGGATGTTCTTTCGCTTTTTGACAACAAAACATAGGTTTTCAGCGGTGTCCATTGCCCCTTCATTCCAGTGGCAATTTCCATGGCTGTCTTTCGTAATCCGAATCTTTTTATGGAACGCAGGCTCTTTACGAAAAGGAATAATCTCCTGTTGCGCCGTATAAGATTGGTTAACCCCCATATCAGGCTGGTTAGATGTGAAGAATGGTACGTCACAAAATTATGCTGCCCCTTTTCAACATCCACATAGTATATCTATAAATTTTAGTCACGTATAGGGTAAAACAAGTGCTTGACACAGATAGCGGGAATTTGCGACAACCTTTACTAGAGTGAAAAGGCTTACCCTATTGGCGATTCTCCTGGTGGTAATTGCGAGTCTTCCTGCCCAGGAAGCTCATTTACCGGACTGGGATTTTGATTTACTGTTTTCTGAACCTCCGCTGGAACCGGCAAGAGAAGAAGCGACAGAAGAGCTCCCCGGAATTACGGTCGCAGATCTGCTGAGGCGGCGGGGTTTTACCCTTACCATGGCCTATGATTTTAGCGCGGGTATTGCCCCCGGATTTTACGAAGCCCCCTGGTTTTGGGATTCGATGGATGACAGCAGACACTACCATTTGGAGCGCTTCTTTATCATGAGGCACTCTTTCACTATTGATTCCCAGGTTTCCGAGGCCTTTCGGGTCAGCAGCAGGGTATTTTTTGAAATCCCCAACTTTAGGTTTGCCTTTGGGGAGTTCTTTTTTGACTATAACTTCTATGACACTGTTTTTATCAGGTCAGGGATGTTTAGCGCGAATTGGGGGATTTCACAGAATTACAACTTCACCAATTTGCTGAGGTATATTCCGCCGGAACGAGAAGCCCGTCCAGCCATTCCAGCCACCCCGTACAATCCGGGCCGCCCGGCTCGCCCGCGCGAAACTTTTAACAGGACGCCTCTTATTTTTAGAGCCGATATACCTTCCGGAATTGGAGGCTTGCAGTTACTGGCTTTGACTAGAGCCAATGTGCTTGGTAATATTGATGCTACTACCATCACAAGAGAAGATGTTGGATTTGGGGGCAGGTATAATTTTACCTTTCGCCAGACAGAATTTGACATGGGTATGTTTTATCAGGAAAGTATGCCGTTCCGGACTTTTCTGTCTGTAAGCACCTCTTTCAGAAATACCGACTGGTACAGTGAGGGAATGCTTGCTTTTGATGAGGGAACCGGCCCGCGCGGCGCGGTGAATTTTGGTTTTACCAGGTTTTTGTTAAACGGCAATTTTATCGTAAACGGTGAATTGTTTTATAACGCTACACCGGAAGCTCGCTTTCGCCATCCAGGAACCCCCCTTTTACAGGATGGTTATGTTACACACTTTATAGAGGGTCTGAATGTAGCCCTGAATCTGTTTCACCAGTCTCCCCACATAAGGGGTAATCCTCGTCTTGCTCTTCAATACCGCTTTGCGCTGTCTGAAAATTCAGGTCTGCTTATCCCCAGCTTCAGAATAGAACCCTGGCAAAACATTGAGCTGCTTTTTGCCGTACCTATGGCCCTGGGCAGCAGAGGCGGCTATTACTATCGGCATACCATGCGAATAGCTGACACGGTTGCCACCGGAGAACGCAGACCGATTCCCTTTAGCGTGATGATGCTGGTCTCGCTAAGGGGAAGCGTTACTTTTAGGCACGACTACTAAACTCACCGCAGCAATAAAAACTCCACGCGCCGGTTCTTCCAGTTGTTGTCCGGGTCCAGCGGTTCCGCCAGGGTCATGGTTCCGCCGCGCCCTATGGGGGAAAGACGGCCCCGGCTCACCCCGCGGCCTACAAGGTTATCTATAACAAACTGGGCCCTGGCAAGGCTCAAGGGCTGTAATTCGTTGACTTCTTCGGCAACGGTTCCAAAGACCGGGTTGGCGTGGCCTTCCACGGTAATGCTGTGATCCCTGAATCTGTTAAGAATATCGGCGATGCGCCCCAGTACCCACGTATTGGTATCCATCCTATCCTGGGGAATACCGATAAAGTCCGCGGCATTGCCCCTAAAGGTGATTGAGGGGACTTGTATGCGCAGTATGTCGCCGTCACGGATAACAAGCACGTCGGTGGTTATCCTGCCGCTTATGGAACTGGTGTTGCCAAGGGTATCACTGGCGCGGAATGTCCACTCGTAGTCCATTGCGCCCTGAACAAGCTCGCCCCAGTTGCTCCTGCCGTCCCAGATAATCCGCTCGGCGGGGCTTCCCCGGCCTTCAATGCGGTAGAATATCTGCCGGCCGCCTTCGGTTTCCCGTATTTCCAGCGACCACTCCGCGATGGGCGAAGCGTCTACGGCGGTAAGGAAGATAAAGAGTTCATCGTCAACGCCGTCATTGTCCGGGCTGAAGAATTCCGGGGTGGAGC
>Ga0209755_10003825_pt1 | contig 18402 bp, 13 predicted proteins | sample TergutCo191P1_FD_187301 | JGI IMG/M metagenome (GOLD analysis project Ga0209755, IMG submission 187301) | Cornitermes sp. P1 segment gut microbial communities from Petit-Saut dam, French Guiana - Co191P1 (SPAdes) (version 2) | ecosystem: Host-associated > Arthropoda: Insects > Digestive system...
AGCGTTGTTGTTAAGTTTGAAAGGATATGAACAGCTTCGACAATATTCGCTCCCGTCCCTGCTGATGTTGCACTGATGAGAACAAGGTAGTAACCGGGTGCAAGCGAGAATGAGCCGGGGTTCTGTGCATCATTGACGAGTAAATTTGCTGTTTTTGTAATAGTTCCATCAGCCAGTGAAGTCACCTTAATTGATGCTGAAGCAACCGCCCATCCCAGAAACTCATTTTTATCATAGCTGAGTGTTCCGTTCTCGCCTTCCATTTTGGCGCTTAAGCGGATATTAACAGAAGCGCTTTGATTAGGAATAATATTTACAGTACTGCTGCCCTGAGCTACAGCTTTCAATGCTCCGCTTATATTAGCTTTTCCTTGCGCCGTTATCGTCCATGAGCCTGAAGTCAATGTAACGGAAGCGCTGGCGGATCCGCCGCTTATGGTCAATGGTTCCGGAATATCTACAATCTCATCGCCGTTATAAACAAAGCTGATCTCATATTCCGCAAAAGTAAAGGAGGGCATTATGGTACGAGCGTCCGGCAAGGACAGCCTTATTACCGCTCTTCCGCTGCCTTCGCCCGGAGTGTAAACACCTGCCGGCGGCGAAAACAGAAGCTCGCAAGAAGTCAGCGCGACCAGTAACAAAATTAAAACCGGCACCGCAAAAATGTTATGTGTTCTTTTTAATAAATTCTTCATTAATTTTCTCCTTTTATGAACCAACGGTAAACGTAACCGTTCGTGAATACCATGAAATACCGTCTGAAACCATTGCAGTAACTGAATGATCCCCTGCCGACAGATCCAAAGCGTTAAGGGTTATACCGGTTTGATTGTTTAATTCATTATTCTGCTCACCGTTAATAATCCACTGCACCGAAACAAAGCTTTTAGATAACGTAATTGTAATGCTGTCTTCATTAGCTTGCGAAAGCGGCGTTGCTTTTGATTTGTTAAGCGTAAAAGTCTCATCGCCAAAATTAATGGTTACGTTGGCGTTATCTGCGCCATTTTGCGGGGCAATATCACAAGTTATCAGCGCCAATGCTATCATGGCAATAAGTAACCCCTTTAGTAATTTTTTTTTCATTTACATACCTCCTGTACAGTTGGTATAATAGGAATACCTCTGATGTAAACCGCAGCCGCGCAACGCGCGGTGGTCTCGCCGGACATGGTTTTAATTCAGAGGTTCTTTGTTTTTTAATTGTAACATTGTAAAAATTAAAAAAAAGCGTAGTTTGATGATTTTGCGTAAAATGCGCTTGAAACGGCGTAAAATGCAGGATAATTAAGCATACTACAGAGTAAGTTAAAAGAAGTGTTCAAAAACTGATAGAATTGCTTTACAAGTCCAATTCCTATTTATAACTTTCCGATATTTCAAAACAATAGTCGCCTAATTTTTCTATGCGGCGGACAAAGTCGATGAACATTAATTCCGCTTTAACATTTTTCCCCGCTTCTATGCGTTTGCGTCCTAATTTGTGTAATTTTTTCCGTTCCTTATCGATAGTTTCTTCCATATCTGCGGCGCGGGCTTTTTGTTCAGGCGTTTGACCGTATTTTAATTGGTTTTCCAAAAGGACAAGGAATTCTTCCACTTGCCCGACATAAGGGATAAGTACATCCATTTCCTTCCCTTTAAAAATGCGGTCTTTGTTGACGCTTTTTTCCAGCAATAAGCTGATGCCGTAACATTCATCGCTCATTGATTCCAGTGTGACAATGACGTGTAACAATGAACTTAAACGTCTTTCCGATTGAGGACTAAGTTTTACACGGGAACAATCAATTAAAAAAGTGCTGAGTATTTCTTTCATTTCATCAATGTATTGTTCTTTTTTTAATAATTCGGAGCATAAGGCTTCGATATTTTCTTTATGATTTTTTATATTTTCTGTTTCACCTTCTTGTTTGCGTAAATCGCGTAACGCTGTAGAAAAACGTAAATACATGAATGAGACTATACCTGCCATATCGCTGATTTCTTTTTCTGCGCGTAAAATATTAAGTTCAGGCGCATCTGCAATCGGGGTAGAAAGATATGCAAATTTGTAATGCTCTTCTTTTTTTGCAACTGTTTTTTTATCAGGGATAATTAATGTGAGCAGTTTTGCATATTGATTTACAAAAGGAAGGAATAAAATTGTGTTTAAAACTTTAAACATTGTGTGAAGCATAGCAAGATGAAAACCGATTGCAGGATTATCAATTATATTTCCATTAATATCACGAACAATTGCAAGAGGATCCCCCATCACCAAAATATCAACAAGTTTTAGCACAGGCATTAATAAGGGAAGCGCCCAGCACGCTAAAACAACATTAAAAAGCACATGAGAAAGCGCAGACCGTTTTGAATCTGCAGGCCCTCCGATGGAAGCCAATATACCGTCGGTTGTTGTACCGATATTTGCGCCCAGTATCATTCCGGCAGCCATCTCGTAGGTTATGACATTGCTTCCCGCCATTATTATGATCATGGCAACCGCAGCTGTTGATGAATTAATAATGAGGGTCATCACAAAACTTGTGCCGAAAGCGATTAGGACTGCAATAAAGCCCATGTTTTTAAAAGTTTCAATTGCGTGCGCGTCAAATTTAATTTGACCTACTCCGTCTGAAAGATAAAAAAGACCTAAAAATAAAAAGCCGAAGCCCAATAAAAATTCGCCGATACTTTTATATTTCCAGTCGATGGCGTTTAATATAAAGCCGATGCCTATTGCCGGTATAGCAAGACTGTCTATGCTTATTTTAAAACCGATAAGCGAGACTATCCAAGCGGTCAGCGTTGTTCCGATGTTTGCTCCGAAAAGAACTCCGATAGACTGGGTAAGTGAAAGAAGCCCTGCAGTGACAAAGGAAATAACCATAACAGAAACTGCCGATGAAGACTGAACAATTGCAGTTACTAAAAAACCTGTAAGCACTCCGACGAAACGGTTGCTTGTCATAAAATTAACAGCTTTCCGCATCCGTTCACCGGCGCTTTTCTGCAGTCCGTCGCTCATCAATTTCATACCGTACAGGAACATGCAAAGACCGCCGGTCATCGTCAATAGAAGGACAAAAATATTCATATTTTAAAATAACACGTTATTGCCTGCAATCATAGAGTTATTTACAGCTTTTTTCGTCCAAACTGAGTTTGCAGTTCGGACAATTTATACAGGGGTTTTTCTTCTTATCGCGGCAGATTTTAACAATTATCATTAAAATAATCGTTAATAAAACCAAAAGCGTTATTATCGTTCCCATTTTTATACCTTACTTAGTTTATTTGTATCACGTCGGATAAGCATGAATAAAAACCCTGCAAATACAAGGAATGATACGATTGTTCCGGCACCGAATTGCCCTTTAAACATCATTCCAAATTGATAAATGCAAAGCGATACAATATAAGCAAACCCGCATTGATAGCCGATAGCAAACCAGAACCATTTTGCATTGTTCATTTCCCGCCTGATTACCGCGATTGCTGCAATGCAGGGAGCGCATAATAAATTAAAAACTAAAAATGAATATGCGCTTATTGCTGTAAAATGTGTTGACAGTATATTATGTATTTCTGAACCTTCTTCTGCAGTATTAAAAAGTATAGCGAATGTACCGACTATATTTTCTTTTGCAATTATTCCGGTGAAAGCGGCGACCGCTGTTTGCCAGTTACCCCATCCGAGCGGGGTAAAAATCGGTGCGATTATACTTCCTATTATTGCAAGAATACTTGCGTCCATATCGACCATGCCGAAGCTGCGGACTCCGTTTAAGCCGTCTTTCCATCCTAAGTTTGAAGCGATCCAAATAAAAATTGATGCTAGTAAAATTACAGTTCCCGCTTTTTTTATAAATGACCAGCCGCGTTCCCACATACTGCGTAATATACTGATAACTGCCGGCAAATGATAAGCGGGGAGTTCCATTACAAAAGGAGCTGTATCACCTGCGAAAAGTTTTGTCTTTTTTAAAATGATACCTGAACAAATAATTGCCGCGATTCCTGCAAAGTAAGCGCTTGGCGCAACCCACCATGCACCGTTAAATAAAGCGCCTGCAATGAGCGCAATGATCGGTAATTTTGCAGAACAGGGAATGAAGGTTGTCGTTATAATTGTCATTCTTCTGTCCTGCTCATTTTCTATTGTACGTGACGCTAAAATTCCAGGAACGCCGCAGCCTGTTCCGATTAAAATAGGAATAAATGATTTTCCCGATAATCCTATGTGACGGAAAATTCTATCCATGATAAAAGCGATACGAGTCATGTAACCGCAGGATTCAAGGAATGCAAGAAAAATGAATAGAATAAATATTTGCGGCACAAAGCCCAGAACCGCTCCTACACCTGCAACTATGCCGTCAATAATTAAACTTTGCAGCCAGACTTCGCAGTTTATCGATGTGAGAAAATTTGATAAAGCGGCAGGGATACCCGGTATCCATAAATTAAAAAAATACCATCCTTCTCCGAACACACCTTCGCTTGCCCACTCTGTTACAAAAGAACCTATGGTTGTAATCGAAACATAATAAACAATAAACATTACCGCTGCAAAAATCGGGATTGCCAAAAAACGATTTGTTACAACCTTATCAATTTTATCTGATACAGAAAGCTGCCCCTTATTCTTAATTTTTACGCAATTTTTTATAATTGAATCTATATACACATAACGTTCTGAGGTGATTATACTTTCGCTGTCATCTTCCAGTTCTGTTTCCCTTCGTTTAATATCTTCTTCGATGTGCGCAACTTGAGCGGAGCTGAGTTTTAATTTTTCAATTATTTTTTCATCGCGTTCAAATAATTTAATGGAAAAAAAACGCTGCTGTTCCTGCGGCATATTATGAAGCACCGCTTCTTCAATATGCGCCAATGTATGTTCAACACCGCCTGAAAAGCTGTGCTGCGGAATATGTTTATCTTCTTGCGCCGCTTTAATCGCAGCGTTAGCCGCTTCAAAAATTCCTTTGCCTTTTAATGCGGAAATTTCCACAACATGGCAAGCTAGTTCTTTTGCAAGCATTGCGCTGTTAATTTTATCACCGTTTTTTTGAACAAGATCAATCATATTAATTACAACTACTACGGGAATCCCCAGTTCTGCAAGCTGTGTTGTAAGAAATAAATTGCGTTCAAGGTTCGTTCCGTCAATTACATTTATAATAGCGTCAGGACGCTCATCAATTAAATAATTGCGCGTAACGACTTCTTCCAAAGTATAAGGTGAAAGAGAATAAATGCCGGGAAGGTCTGTTAAAATTACATCGCCGTTTCCTTTTAATTTGCCTTCTTTTTTTTCAACTGTAACGCCCGGCCAATTCCCTACGTATTGATTTGAACCTGTAAGAGAGTTAAACAATGTTGTTTTTCCGCTATTGGGATTACCCGCAATCGCGATTTTTATAGGCATACGCCCTCCTTAAATCATTATTTTTTCCGCCATTTCCTTGCTGATTGCCACACGGGATTCCTTAATATTTACTATAACATTTCCTGCGATTTCGCTTATAACCGTGATATGCGAGCCGGGGACAAAGCCGAGATTGGCAAGAAATTGCCTTATTTCTTCTTTTCCCCCCACTTTTTTGATTGAATTTTCCACACCGGTTTGAGCCATCATTAAAGGCATCATTTTAAACCTTCCTTAGTTAGTTGCTTCTAACTATAAGTTAGTCTAACCTAACCGATTTGTCAATAGGTTTTTGAAAAAAAGTATATTTACATTATTTGATTTTTAGCTATAATTTCTGTATATTTTTGCAAATATATATTAAAGGGAGTGTATAGTAAAGCAAAAATAAGGGATATTTTTTATGTGGTTATTTAATAAAAAAATTGTTTTTTTCATCATTATTCCTGTTTTTATCATTGTATTATTTACAGTGATTTTAATTGTAATGTGCAACACTTCCGGCGCTTCGGTTTTGGAAGAAGAACCCGTCTTGCCTGTTGTTACGCTCCTGCCTGCCCCTGCTGCCGATGAAACGATTTATGATACAGTAATTCAAAATGCGCGTCTTATCAATCCTGAAACAAACAGCGATTTAGAAAATTTTAATATCGGAATAATTGATAACCGTATCGCCGCTCTGACACGCAGACCTTTACAAGGCATACAGGTAATTGACGCAAGCGGATTGATTGCAGTTCCCGGTTTTATTGATGTTATTTCCTTTGAGTTAAGTGATCTTTCACAGAGACATAAAATTACAGACGGCGTTACCACTAATTTGGCAATGCACGGCGGAACAACAAATGCCAAAGATTGGTATGGACGTATCGAGGCGTATCCGTATCTTGTCAATTACGGCGCGTCAAGTTTTATTACGCTTATGCGCGGCGAATTAGGTTATTATGACAGAACCGTTATGACAAATCCTGACAGTATAAATGAGCTTGTTAATAATGTAAGAAGAAATATTACAGACGGCGCGCTTGGTATTTCCATGAGCCCTGAATATACGCCGGGCGTTCAAGGCGCGGAAATGCTTGCTCTCAGTAAACTTGCAGCAGAGATGAATGTAGCGGTTTATTATCATTTACGTTATGCAACACCTTACGGAAAAAATAACAGCCTTGCCGGAATCAAAGAAGTTCTTGATCTGTCCCGTGAAACCGGAGTGTCAACACATATTATGCACATAACAAGCACAGGCTCAACCCATGTAGCCGATAAAGCTTTTGCAATGGTTAATGATGCAATCGCCGAAGGTTTAGACATTTCAGCTTGCCTCTATCCTTATAATTTTTGGGCATCATATATTAATTCTGCGCGTTTTAGTTACGGCTGGCAGGAACGTTTTAATATCACTTACAATGATTTACAGCTCCCTGCAACCGATATAAGGCTTACCGCCGAGTCATTTGATCTTTACCGTCCTGAAGCTATGATCGTATTAGCGCGTAACTCAATACCGGAAGAAGAAGTACGTCTGGCTTTAAAGCAGCCGTTCATTTCTATTTCCAGCGATGATTTCCAAACCGGCAGCACACATCCGCGAGCTTCAGGTAATTTCTCCCGCGTCATCGGCAGATACGTCCGTGATGAAGGCGTAATTTCTTTAATGAAAGCTGTCTCCATGATGACATATATGCCAGCCCGCCGTATTGCAAGCGCATCGGATGATATTAAACGCAAGGGGCGTTTGGAAATCGGCGCAGACGCTGATATTGTAATTTTTGATTACGATACAATCATTGATACAGCGACAGCGGAAAATCCCGCTTCTTATTCTAAAGGAATTAAATATGTTTTAGTAAACGGGCAAATCGGTGTAGACCCAAATGGTATACGTTTTGTGAGAGCCGGCCGTCCCGTTAAGTCGCGTTTTGCAAGCCCTGCGGCTTTTTTACCTTACACCGATTATAACTTGTATATTGATAATCCGCGGAAAACCAAAGATGAGCGGGTAATTTCCGGCAAGATTTCCGCTTACGAGCTGTTTAATTTTCATTTTGTGGATTTACGTGAAGTTGCGCAAATATTTCACAAACAAGGTTTGCAAACGCATTATGTGTTATCTGAAAACGGTAATATTATTTTCGGTCAGGCGCGATTGGCTCTGGGTGATAGCAGGTTCACGAGTTATGAGTATAAACAAGGTTTGCAGGAAGCCTATTTGCATCACGAACCTGTAATTTTTAAAGGTTCTGTATATTTACCTATTGACGATCTGCCAAATTTATTATTTGGTTTAACGTATAAAGCTTCCACTGAAGACTGAATCCGTGTTAAAATATAGTATCATTTTTTAAGGAGATTCGGGATTAACCGGAATATTTCGATTAGGTGTCCTTTAGAAAAATCCTGCGGATTTTTCTGATAAAAAGTTGTTTATCCTATTCTAAGGAGGAAAAACCTTGAAAGAACTTACAGCAAGCCGCAAAGCGGCGAAGCTTCCGGTGCATGAATCTGTAGAAAATTACCTTGAAACAATTCTTGTGCTGAGCTTCAAAGGAAAACGTATCCGCTCAATCGATATCGTAAATGAATTGGAATACAGCAAACCTAGCGTAAGTGTTGCGATGAAAAACCTCCGTACAAACGGTTACATTCTCATGGATGATGACGGCTATATAACCTTGACAAAGAAGGGGAGAAAAATAGCGGAAAAAATGTACGAAAGGCATGTCGCTATCTCAGATTGGTTAATTTTTCTTGGTGTGGATAAAAAAACCGCTGTGCAGGATGCTTGTAAAATGGAACATGTTATGAGTGAAAAAAGTTTTTTAGCGATCAAAAATCACATAGAAAACTGGAAGCGTGAAACAGCAAATTGCACCAGTGCAGATGCTTCTAATAATGAAATAAAATAACTTCTGTTTACAGTAAACCTCGCATCTTCGCCGCTCGCTTTAAGTACTGTATTGCTTTGCAGTACTTTATTAAAATATAATGTTGTGCTAACATATTTTCATGGATACTAACATAAAAACTTCAATTGAAATGCTGATTAAAAATATCAGAGGTTTAATTTCTGTAGATGCAAAGAAATTGGAATATATTATCGCCGCCCAGATTGCAGGCGGGCATGTAATTCTTGCCGATTCGCATGGAGTGGGGAAAACTTCGCTTGCAAGGGCATTGGCTCTTTCAATCCGCTGGCTGCCTGATACAAGGAAGGATGCAGTTACAGTTAAGAAAAACGCTGTTAAAACTGAAATTGTTAACATGGAGGATTTTAACCGTATCCAGTGTACGGTTGATCTTCTTCCGCAGGATATACTTGGGTTTAACCGTTTTATCGGTCAATCAGGAGAGATGATTTTTAACAAAGGCCCTGTGTTTGCGCACTTTGTGTTATGTGACGAGATTAATCTGCTCACTCCGAAAACACAAGGAAGTTTTTTTCAAGTGATGGAAGAACAGAGCGTTACCATCGAAGGCAAGCTGTATCAGTTGACAGACCCTTTCTTTATTATTGCGACGATGAATTTAAAAGGCGTACATTTATTTCCCCTCCCAACGCCTCAATTGGATCGTTTTATGATACGCCTTTCACTCGGCTATCCGTCTGCAGAAGAAGAAACTGAGATTATCAACCGTCATGGAAAGATCGATGCATGGGATAGTTTTCAAAGCGTAATAGACAGCACGGATTTAATCCGCTGGAAAAAAATGGTTGATGATGTTCAGATGCATCCCGATATTACATCTTACATTGTAAACTGTGTCCGCTTTACAAGAATGCATCCCGATATTGAAACACCTGCAAGTCCGAGAGCTGGCGTACGCATTTCGCGTCTTGCAAGATCGCTTGCTCTGTGCCGCGGTATGGATTATGTAACTGTTGATATAATAAAAGAAATATTTATACACGCAATGGCTCATAGGATAATAACCCGCGATCCTTCCATACCGCCTGAAGTGCCGTTAACAAGCATTTTAAATTCAGTGCCTGTAGAGCCGAAGCGGGAGACTTAATGGCTCAAACAGAGTTTACACAAACGAAGTTTACACAAACGAAGTTTACACAAGTTTCGTTTGCAGATACTAATCGGCGCAATGAAAGTAAACGCACAAACAAGGTTTGCAAACTCCGTTTAGGCTTTAAACCTTTTTTAACACCTGTCGGAGCTGTAGTTTTGTTTGCTTCTCTTTTTATTTTAATCCGATCTTTAATTGCACGTAACTCTTACGAGATAGTGATCGCTTCCGGTATTCTGCTTCTTTTGCTCATTTTTTTTATAATCGGTGTGTGGAAATCTAAAAAATTAAAATCGTCGGAACCGGGATGGAAACCCCCCTTCCCTATGACGGCAAACCCTGTTTTTAAGCAAACCGGATTTGCAAATGCAGGCGATAAAACTCAAATTACAGGTCTTGACGGGAATATCCCTCTTTTTTTCCGTCTGCATTATTTTATAAAGGGACGTTTTTTTCCAAGCGGCAGTTCAAGTAACTTTATAAAAAAATGTTATGTGTCAGTTGAAACTTCTGTCCCGCAGGGAAACAATTCAGCAGAGCTGGCGCTTAATTTTCCTATGTCAGGTGTTTTTCAAGGCGAGGGATATTGCCGGTTACGCGACATTTTCGGTTTTTTTTCTTTTCATTGCGCTGTGCCTCAATCCGGGACAATTAAAGTTAGAAGCGCTCCATGTTTCGGAAGTAAAATTCACATAAACGCGCAATCAGGAGCAGAAGATCAGCGTAATAAACCTTCCGCCGATGTGGAAAGGTATTATATGCGCGAATATACTCCGGGAGATCGATTACGCGATATTAACTGGAAAAGTTCTGATAAAATAGACACGCTAATTACCCGCATTTCAACTGACAATCAGGAAAAAATAAGCAGGATAGAAGTGCATTTCCGTAATTACGGAAAAATAAAAACTTTGGAAGCGTTGTGGCTTTTAGATCGCGCCAAAGCGCGTCTTTCTTATTTTTTACGGAGCATCATGGAATTGAATACTTCTTTTATTTTTGATATTTCTACCGCGAACGGTGATTGGGAGATTAAAGATCAGAATGAACTTGACGTTTTTCTTGAGGAGTTAACAGCTTTTTCATTTATGCCGCCTCAGATCGAAAACGCGCAAACAGGGTTTGCTGTAACAAAAGGCGCGGGGGATTTGTATGTTTTTTCTACCGCTTGCGATATAGGTTTAAATAGTTTTATTCTTGCAAGTAATCCAAGACCTGTGTCGCTTTTTATCGCTCAACCGTTTTGTAAAGAACAGAAAGCGGAAAAAAAAGAAACAAAGAATAAAGAACAATTAAAAGAAAACATCGAACAAGATAAAGAAATTGAAAAACTGCGGTTTGGAGATTTTGTTGTTAACGGTTGTTATCCTTCTTTTCGTTGGTTTAAAAAAGGTATTAATAGATTAAATGTACAAGCGAATAAGGTTGAGATGTTTTATGCGGAGATATCTTTATGAAAAAAGCGCTTGTTATTTTATTTTCTTTGCGGCTTTTTTTATATTTTAGTGTTATTTCTCTTATTTTTATCCATCCTGGTATCGCTGTCTCTTTTGATCGAATCGGTATAATGCAATGGTTTGTAATTGTTCCTTTAATGGCTTTGACAGCTTTTTTACCGGAGAAAAAAAATAAAAAGCTTGTTATACAACAAAATTTTCCGCGCAGAAAAATCTTTTTTTCATTGATTTTATTATTTTTGCTTTCGATAATCGCAGGCGGTTTTAATTTTTCCGCATTTATACCTTTTATTGCAGGTATAATCAGTTTTATTTTTACTTTTCTTTTGTTTAACAGCCCGCAATGGGGAAAAATTGCATATTTTGAACCTTTCTTTTTAGCGTGGATTTGTCTGCGTCTGCTTGCATTATCGCGCTCCGGGGAAGATGTTGCAGGGCAGAGTTTTGCGCTTACTCAATTTATTCTTGTTTGGACAGCTTTCGTTTTTTTATTACACAACGCATTGATTTATTTTTGCCTATATCCTTCAAGCAGATCAAAAACATGGAAAGAAGGGCTTGTGTTTTCACTTGCTTCGCTTGGCATTTTACTTATTTTACTTGTCATTCTGCCGCCTGATTTTGTCCGCAATACTGTGGTAAAAAATTTACGAACAGAAAAAATACCTGAAATAATTAAACCTTCTGATTCAGATCGCGCTTTGCCAAGAGAAGGAAGATCGGGGAGGAGGACTCTGCCCAGAGGCGATGGAAATCAAAGACCAAATTTGCGGGGTCTTTCGGAATATGAATGGCCGGGCAGCGGAGGTGGTTCCGGTGAAAGCCGTCAGTACATGGTGATGATAGTCGCTTCGGAAAGAGAGCCTGTGTACATGGGCAATTCATTTATGGGAAAGCTCGATCCTGTAGAAGGGTTTTTAACAAGCTCTCAAGAGCTTGTTAATAATCTTGCAAAAGAAAGAATTTTTGTTACATGGTTTAACAATGAGCGTGAAACAGATCGCGGCAGACGCAGACAAGATATTTTTTCTCTTTCAACTTTGCAGCAAAAATATTTTCCCTGGAGACCTGTCTCTGCCGATCCTGTTATTTTAAATGAAAACTCCGGCCCTCTGCGTTACATTCATCAGGTTACGTCGAATATGCATATTGACGATCCTCTCCGTCTTTTTAACACATTTTCGCGTTCATTTACAGAACGTGATAAAACAACGCTCGCTCATTATCTTGAACTTCCTCTTTATGCTTCTGACATAGAAATATTTTCTTCATTTTTAAATAATGTTTTATCTGATTGGAAAAACAATAAAGAAAAAATTATCCGTAACGATCCCTTTTTACAGGAAATTTTTGCGAATGATTTACGCAGAGGTTTTGTTAATATTAATAATGAGTATATCGATAAAATACTTGCTTTGCTTGTCAGTTTTTCTAAATACCAATATAACTTAAATTATGATGACGATCATTCAATCGAATCTATTAAAAACTTTCTTTTTAATTCCGCGCAAGGCGATTGCGTGGAATTTTCTAACACTCTCGCTTTACTGGGCAGGCTTGCAGGAATTCCTTCGCGTGTAGTGACAGGATATTTAGCGGCGGAAAGTTTGCAGACTGTAGCGCATCTTCGCGGGCTTGCGGCATTACGTGCAAAAATTCCAGCATTACAGCAATTTGCTTTTGATAATCTTTTTATGGTGACAAATCTTCACAGTCATTCATGGACGCAATTTTATATTCCTAATTACGGCTGGCTTGATTTTGAAGCAACCGCTTTTGCGATCCCGCCTTTAGGTATGGGTGATTTTAACAACTGGGATGTTGTGATCCCATTAATCGACGAAGAAAGAACTTTCTCGCAAGTTAGAAAATTTCCTTGGCAAGCTGTTGGCAGAGCGGTTATCATTCTTGTAATTGCCGCTCTTGTTTGCGCTTACGCTCTTCGTTACATACGTGAAATTGTTTTATCCGTCAGCGCAAAACGCGGAGGAAGAGCCGGTGCGCGTTCCCTCTACCTTCTTCTGCTTGCGCGCATTGCGGCAGACGGTAAACCGATTAAACCCGCATCAAAGACAGCGCACGAATATTCAGAGTTATTTCCCGATTCAAAAGCAAATCAGCAAGAAATGTCACGCGCAAATTTTAAAGTTTTTGCTGATATTTACTCGGAAATCCGATGGCGGCAATTCAGCGGCAATGCTCAGATGGATAGTTGTTATCAATTGCTTTGCCAAGAGTATGTTAAAATTTTATCAATGAGAAAAAAAGGGTTTCTTCACACATTAAAACGTATCTTCAGTTTACGGGGCTTAGCTTATTTATGAAAAATTCAAGAATTAACCTTTTTAAAAAATATTTTATGAAACAGCAAACTTCATTTACACATAAAAAAATATTTCAGTTTTTTATTTTCAGTTCTTTATTTTCAGTTCTTTGTATAACATCCTGTTCGCGTAACTCAGACTGGGTGCAGTTCCGTGGCGAAGGAGGAAGAGGGGAAAGTTCATCACGAATTGTCCCGCCTTTAGGGTTAAAATGGAAAATTAATCTTCAGTCAGGGGAAGAAAAAGTCCGTTCCATGAATCCGCCGATAGTGTTAGGTGACACGATTTATTTCGGCTCTGATGATGGTAATTTTTATGCTTTAGATGTTGACAGCGGTTATATGAGGTGGGTTTTTAAAAGCGGCGCGGAAATAAACTCAATTCCCTATGCAGACAAAGATAAAGTTTATTTTGGAAGCAAGGACGGAAAGCTCTACGCCTTGTTACGTGAAACAGGCGAGGAAGCTTGGAGTTTTCAAACAAGGAGCCAAATTAATTCGCAGGTGCAAAGGTACGGGGATTACATCATCTTTGTAGGAGATGCGGATGCAATTTATTTTCTAAACCCGGATGGTATAGAACAATTCCGCCTTGATAACCCAGGATGGGCTGCCGTCACTTTTTTAATCGCAGATGATATTATGTACAATGCTTTTGGCCCCACTACAAAATTAGTCGGCCCTTTTGATATAAAAAAAAGAGAAATCCTCTGGTATCTTCCGTATCAGGAAATTGACGCTATCTGGTATTCGCCTTTTGCCGCTCAGGGGGATTATTTATATTGCGGAACCGCTGATATTTACGACGGAATGCTTCTTGGTTATCATGCGTTCAGCCGTAAAACAGGGGCGTTGATCTGGAGTCAATTAATAGACGGAAAAATAAATTACGATAACTTTGATGAGTTGTGGCAATATTTTTTAAGGAACATGGTTATTCTTGATTTTTTATCCCCGACAATATGGAGGGATTTAGTAATTTTTACGGGAGGGGATAACACCGCCCGCGCTTTTGATACAAAGAAAGGTGATTTGCGCTGGGAACAAATTTATAATATGCCTGTGAGTTCCGCGCCTACGCTTGCATCAGGGCGTGTCTACTTCGGTCTCCTTGGCGATGATTTTATTCCGCCGAAATTTTTATGTATTTCCGCACGAGACGGAAAGCTGCTCTGGGAGATGGAAACAGAAGGCTCGATTTTATCCGCTCCTGTCATTGCCGGAAAAAGAGTTATCTTCGGCACTGATAAAAACGTGTTTTATGTTTTAGAGCAGGTGTTTTAGATAAAAGAAAAGGCTGTCCTGTGACAGCCTTTTCTATCAACAAATAATATTTATGTAATTATTTGGGTTCATACCTATCATTGTGGAAAACAATCGCTTTTACTTCGATATAAGCGGTCGGTGAGCCTGCATTTTTCTGGCATAAAAGAGCGCCCGGATTCTTGCTCATGTTTATTCTTATTCCTCTCGGTTTGTGTAATAAACCGGAAAAGCCGCCGATATTGAATTCTTTAAAAATAGTATTTCCGCCTGAGTCTGCTCTCCAATCTAGATTTGTGTCATAAATCATAGACGCCATACTTAAACTATCTGCATCCGGTATCGGTTCGTTAGCGGCGTTATAATGCTGTACTTGAACTGTTAACCTTGAATAACCTGTAAGATCGGGTAAATCGCTGGGGAAAACAAGCATTAAATCTTCCCAGTTTCTTGTCATCGGTTCCTGATTTTTTACGAAATTCCCAATAGGTTTGTCTAATTTATCCGGGTTGTTTGTTACAGAATATAATGTCATTTTGCTAAGATCCACAATGTAAGGCGGGGCTGCATTTCCCGCTCCCGCTTTGTTGCCCGGACTTACACATCCAAACAAGCAGAATGCTGCAATAATTGCTAAAACAATACCAATTTTCTTCATAAAATTTCTCCTTCCTTAGTTTAATTTTACGGAATTACATTCCGTTAAAAGTTATTTTATCTTACATGATTTTATTAGTCAAGCGTATAAATGACATGAAAAATAAAAAGGCTGTTCTGATTTATCATAAACAACCTTTTATATTTTTATTATTTTCTTGGGTATAAAGCCGATCTTTCGTCAAATACCGCTTTGCCGCCGGCATTTAACCAATCTCTTATACCGTTGTCCCAAATACGGTTGAAATCCTGAGGTCTTGCAGTAATTGCAAGCGCGATCAAATCATCGGCTTTCTCTCTTAAATCCTGTGCATACTGATTAACGGTTGTAGTCGCCTGCCATACCGCAGGCCCGCGCGCGCCGCGAATAGCGGTAACAAATGCGTTTGATACAACTTCAGGAGGGGTATCGCCGTAGCTTAAACCTATCGCCTTGCCGTTAAGTTCGTCGCTGCCTAATTCTACGCCGTTCATAGGCATTGTTATATCAATATTGTTAGGTGAATTTTGAATCCATTGCCTGTTAGGCGAAGTCGGCGCGACTGCAAGCGTTCTGGGAACGCCGTTTACCATTTCATGATTTATCCCTGCCTGGCCTAACTGAAGGTATCTGTAATTTTCTGGTTTTGCAAGCCAGTTAAGATATTTTAACGCCGCTTCTTTATTCGGCGAGAAAGAAGGAATGAAAATCCTAAGCCCGGGTTTATCCATTACTTCTTTATTATTTGTTACGCTGATAGGAATATAATTTGCGTCAGGTACATTTCTGCGAAGGTCTGTCATTATATTGATGTCTGTTCTGTAGGGGAAGTCCCAGTTTTGACAGAATGCGCCGACAACGCCGCTCTTTATCATGTTGTAAAAATCATCGGCGGTTTTCATAAGAGCGAAATCTTTAAAAATCAACCCTTCGTTATACCATTTGTTCATTTCCTGCATACCTCTTTTATAACCGTTCATGTAGATATTGCGATCTGCAATGTTATAAATCCAGCGATCCCTGTCACTCATGTTTGGATTGAGGAAGTTGTTAATGAGGTCTGCAAGCCCCCATCGAGCGTCTGAATTAACGCCGAAAGGCACAACCCTTGTTCTTCCGACATTGCCCGGGTCTCTGTCGCGGAATGCTTTTAACGCATCATAAAACTGATTAAAGTTTGCAGGAATAGGAAGCCCGAGTTTATCAAGCCAGTCCTTGCGGATAAAAACATTTCTCTGCGCGATAGCTACGCGGTAACTCGGGATAGAATAAACTCTTTTTGTTACAGGGTCTTGATCGCGGTAAATTAATTCCCTTCCGTTAAACGCAGGGTCTGTGCCGAGTAATTTTTTTAAATCAGAGAGATAGGTGTCAATATAAGGATAAAGATCAAAAACGCCGCCTTGATCTCTGAATGCGGCAACCATGTCATGCGCATAGGTATAGCAAAGATCCGGCGCGCTGGAAGATGCCATCAGATTTACAATATCAGTTGTTTCTGACCATCTGCCTACAGGGATAAATGTAATATCAATATTGAGGTCTCTCTTTAACTTTTCTTTTACCCAATTTGTCCATGCGTTGTCATGCGCGAGGCTTCTTCCGCCGTCTGAACCGCGGTCAAATACCTGAACGGTTAATTTTCCGGTCGGTACTAAATTTTCCGCTACCGACGGTGTGCCGGGTTTATCCTGACCGCCGCCAGCGAATAAAAACGCTGACGCAATAATCAGGATGACCGCGCTTAATACGATTTTTTTCATAAATTCCTCCTAAATAAAATTTATATGATTAATATTTATACCTGAAAAACTTTTAGATTTTTTTAGATATAAATTACAATCCAAAATTATTACCCCTTTACCGCTCCGATTGTAACACCGGAGATAAAATAGCGCTGAAGCCAGGGGTATACTACAAGTATAGGCACAGTTGCAAACATAATAGCGGCGGCTTTAATTGCGTCGGAAGCTCTTGGCACGCTGCCTGAAACCATCTCTACAGTAGTTACATCAATGGATGTCATGTTTTGAATAAGCTGCCAGAGTTTTAATTGAATAGGAACCCATTGCGGTGCAGAGTTTATATATAATAAAGCGTCGCTGAATCCGTTCCATCTGCCGACGGCATAAAAAAGCGCGAGAGTGGCAAGAACGGGAGCGGACAAAGGCAGATAAATTTTTATTAATACGGTGAATGGATTTGCGCCGTCGATTTCCGCAGATTCGCGCAGACTGTCCGGTATTCCGTAAAAAAAACTGCGAAGGATTATCATATTAAAAACAGAAAGACAGTTTGGAATAATTAAAACAAGCGGATTATTAAGAAGCCCTAAGGTTTTCATCAATATATAATTTGGTATTGTGCCCGCGCTAAAGTACATAGTAAATATTATCAATGTGTTGATTATAGTTTTTCCTTTAAGCCAATCATAAGTAAGAGGATATGCGCATAACACGGTTATTCCAAGAGAGACTATGGTGCAGATAATTGTAAGTATCGCAGTCCACCACATTGAACGGGAAAACGACGGATCAAAAAAAACATATCTGTATGATTCCATAGTAACGCCGACTTTATAAACATTTTTACTTGGTTTTTGATTACTGCTCCAATTATATATATTATCATGCTGTTCTGACGAATCGTAAGTTTCTGATGAAGCGTAATCATTTTCAGAATCAGTATCGGAATAATAATCATAAGAATAATCGGAGTCATTTTCATAGGAATAATATGAATCATAATCGAAATCATCTTCATAGTTATAAATGGAATTTGAATTATCATATTCATAATTGTAATCGGATGAATAATCATAATTATATATGTTAGCTGCAATTTCGGTATTCTGTTGCGCGATTTCTTCTTCTGTAAGTTCTATTGTTTTATGTATGACAGGCATAAACTTTACCCTTCCGTTAATAACAGAGTCGGAACTGCTAAGGGATTGTGCAAGAAGATTTAACATCGGTAAAATACACAGTAAAATAACAGAGACGCAAATAAGAATTATTATAAAATCGCTGAACTTAAAACGTTTTATTTTTTTTGCCGCTTTTTTTGTTATTATTTTTATCATAAACGCTTACCATATCCCCCTTTCGCCGAATTTTTTCGCAAGGGAGTTAGCCGCAACAAGGAAAATAACGCATACAACAGATTGAAATAAACCGATTGCGGCAGTTAATGAAAATTGGAAAGATCTGATGCCTACTCGGTAGACAAGAGTGGATATAACATCGGCGACTTCCATTACTACACGGTTTGCCATAGTGTACTG
>Ga0209755_10003826_pt1 | contig 18401 bp, 18 predicted proteins | sample TergutCo191P1_FD_187301 | JGI IMG/M metagenome (GOLD analysis project Ga0209755, IMG submission 187301) | Cornitermes sp. P1 segment gut microbial communities from Petit-Saut dam, French Guiana - Co191P1 (SPAdes) (version 2) | ecosystem: Host-associated > Arthropoda: Insects > Digestive system...
GTAGTAACTGAACTCCACACCTCTATCCACTGCACATTTTAATAAAGCATCCCTGACTTCTGCTCCCTTATTGCTGCTAGGAAACACTTTTCCATCAGGCTCTACCTTCAAATTCACCCCCAGTCCCTCAAAAAAATCCATAGCATCACTAGGACCAAATTCATTTATCGCATATTCTATAAACTCACGCCCACGACTAACAGAATGCAAAAAATCCTGCACTCCTACAAAATTGCTAAGATTGCATCTTCCGCCGCCCGTCATTAATAATTTTTTTCCAGCGGTTTCATTCCTTTCAAACACAACCACCTCATGCCCCTCTTTAATAAGGCAAGCACAAACAAGCCCCGCCGCACCCGCACCAATAATCGCTATTTTCATGCACTAATTATATAGCAAAAACAAATGCTTGTCATCTATTTTTAGGCAAGAAAATCTGCATTTTTTATTAATATCCATAAAATGGGGATGTAGTATCCCTCGCCTTGTATAGAGCAACCTTTAGGTAGTCGTTTGTTTTTGGAAAAAGCTGTTCTATTCGTCATTGGAGTTGTTCTGAAATTAGATATTTACAAGAAAATAAGAAGCAACGGAGATCCTTCGGCTTCGCTCAGGATGACAACAAGAGGTTGGAAGTTGCTCAAATATAACGCTAGAATAGCTGAAGAAGAGGTAATTATTGTCATCCTGAGCGAAGCCGAAGGATCTCCGTTATAGTTGCTATAATTGAATTTCAGAACAACTCCAATGACGATACGGCGAGCTTTAGGCGGCTTTAGCTGCAAAGGCTAACCTGCCGACTTTAGTTGGTAGTGAGTTCAGTTACTACTAGCGGACAGCTTAAAAACTATTATTGAATTAAAATGAAATTGCAGGCTATTTTGCTTGCAATTTTTTTTTAAAAATTGTATCATATGTGTGTATAAGAAAATCCCACAAAGGAGTAATCAATCCTAATGAGTGCATTTGTAGATACGCAAGAGCAAAAACAAGAGCTTGATGCATTATTCAATTCATTGAAGGACACAAAAGGTTCTTTAATGATTGCTATGCAAAAAGCTCAAGAAATCTATGGATATCTTCCTAAAGAAATCCAAGAGCGCATTGCCGAAGCTTTGGGCTTCCCACTTGAAAAAGTGTATGGCATTGCCACATTCTATTCACAGTTTCATATTCATAAGCCGGGCAAATATAAAATCGGCATATGTCTAGGGACACCGTGTTATGTTAAGGGTGCAGAGGGGCTTTTAAAAAGAGTAGAAGAAATCACCAATACCAAATCTGGACAAACCTCAGATAATGGTCTATATACAGTAGAGGCAACTCGCTGCATAGGCTGCTGTGGGCTTGCTCCGCTTATTACGGTGGGCTCAGAGGTTTTTGGCAATATCACTACAAACGATGTTGACAAAATTTTAGCGAACTATAAGGAGTAACTATATAATCAAAAATGAAAACTTAAAAATGAAAGATTAAGGCGTGTTTTTAGTTTTTAAATAAAATTAGATTAAAGACAACATTAATTTTTTCACTTTTCACTTTTCATTTTTCATTAGTATGTTATTGCCACTAACATAAAAAATGGAGGAGAAAAAACAAAAATGAAAACTTTGCAACAATTGCAAGAAATCAGAAATAAAGAAAAACCACGCATTGAATTGCGTGAAAGCACGGGCGAGTGTGCTGTCACTACTGTTAAAAAAGCTGTATTGATTTGCGGCGGAACAGGTTGCGTGTCGGGCAGCTCTAAAATAACAAGAGATGAGTTTGTCAAAAGATTGACAGATCACAACCTGCAAGACGAGATAGAAGTAATCTTTGTAGGCTGCTTTGGGCTTTGTGCTAAAGGGCCTATTGTCATCGTTGCACCAGAGGGCACTTTCTATGAGCATGTCTTCCCAAAAGATGTGCAAGAGATAGTAGAAACTCATCTAATAGGCGGACAAGTTGTAGACAGACTTCAAAATAAAGAAACATATGACGACGGCAAAAGAAAGCCGCTTTTTGAGACAAGCTTTTATAAAGCACAACAACGCATTTGCTTAAAGCATTGCGGTCTTATTGATCCTGAAAACATTGACGAATATTTGGGTGTAGACGGATATTTAGCGTATGTTAAGTGCATCAAAGAGATGACTCCAGAGGGTGTAATTGAAGAGCTTAAGATATCTAACCTTCGTGGAAGAGGCGGCGGCGGATTTCCTGCAGGCAGAAAATGGGAGGTCACTGCAAAAGCAAAAGGCGACCAAAAATATATTGTGTGCAATGCAGACGAGGGCGACCCGGGTGCGTTTATGGATAGATCTATTCTAGAGGGCGATCCGCATTCAGTTATTGAGGCTATGATGATAGCTGGCTATGCGTGCGGTGCAACAGAAGGGTATGTATACATCAGAGCAGAATATCCTATTGCTGTTCAAAGATTGTTGTTAGCAATAAAGCAAGCAAGAGAATATGGCATCTTAGGCAAAAATGCAATGGGACTAGGGCATGATTTTGATATTGAGGTGCGACTTGGTGCTGGTGCGTTTGTATGCGGTGAATCAAGTGCACTTGTTACCTCAATTGAAGGACACAGAGGCGAGCCTAGACAAAAGCCTCCAAACTTGGCAGTAGAAGGGCTGTGGGGCAAGCCTACTGCACTAAATAATGTAGAAACACTAGCAAATATTCCGCAAATTATTTTGCATGGCGCAAACTGGTATAAATCTATCGGCAGCGAAGGCAATACGGGCACAAAGGTTTTTGCACTAGGCGGAAAAATTGTAAACACAGGTCTAGTAGAAATCCCTATGGGCACAACGCTTAGGACTGTTATAGAAGAAATCGGGGGCGGCTGTGCAAACGGCAAAAAGTTTAAAGCAGCTCAAACAGGCGGGCCTAGTGGCGGTTGTATCCCTGCTGATTTGATTGACACCCCTATTGATTTTGATAGCTTGACCCAAATTGGCAGCATGATGGGAAGCGGCGGCTTGATAGTTATGGACGAGGACAACTGTATGGTTGACATCGCCAAGTTTTTCTTAGATTTTACTGTAGAGGAATCTTGCGGAAAATGCACTCCTTGCCGTATTGGAAACAAGCGCTTGTTTGAGATGTTGACAAGGATAACAGAGGGCAACGGCAAAATGAGTGATATTGATGAGATGCTAGAGCTAAGTGAATATATCAAAAGGGATTCGCTTTGCGGCTTAGGCAAAACTGCTCCAAACCCTGTTATTAGTGCTATCCAATATTTTAAAGATGAGTTTATTGCACATATTAAAGATAAGAAGTGCCCATCAGGTGTGTGTTCTGCACTTTTGCAATACATAATTGACAAAGAAAAATGTATCGGCTGCACACTTTGTATCAGAAAATGCCCAACAGATGCTATTGTAGGGGAATTAAAAAAACCTGAAACATTTGAAGTAATTCAAGAAAAGTGCATCAAGTGCGGAGCATGTGAGCCTGCTTGCAAATTTAAAGCAATACTTAAAGTATAGTTTATAATTTAGAATTACTAAATTACTAAATTCAGAATTATTAATAGACTTGATGGGCAAATAAAATAGGTGGATAGCGAGTGAATTTTTGAGAACAAAAACAAACACATGAGGGAGACAATACTAGAAGTATTGGTGACCGAATGTGGAGGTTTTGTGCCAAAAAGGCACCGCTAGGCATTTCCTATTTTATTTGCCTAGCAAGTCTAAGTTAAAAGGAGAATAATCAAAATGCCAACTAAAGCAAGTGCAAAGCCAAAAGCAAGCGCTAAGGCAAAAGATATAAACTTAAAAATCAACAACATAGACATAACTGTTGCTCATGGCACAAAAATCTATGATGCGGCAAGAAAAGCAGGCTTTTCTATTCCTACTCTATGCTATCTAAAAGGCATCTGCAATGATGGATCTTGCAGAGTATGCGTAGTAGAAGTTAAGGGCGAAAAAAATCTAGTCACCTCTTGCTATGCAACAGTGCGTGAGGGGATGGAGGTTTTTACTACTACTCCAAAGGTGTTAAAAGACAGAAAAATCACTCTAGAGCTTTTGTTATCAGACCATAAGGTAGACTGCCCATCTTGCCCTAGAGCTGGTGCTTGTGAATTAAAAGAATTATCAAATCAATATTCTTGCGACATAAGCCGCTATCCAGGCAAGAAAAATGAATATCAAATTGATGACGGCAGTGGATTTTTAGTGCGTGATAACAACCGTTGTATTTTGTGTCGCCGATGTGTGCATATGTGCAACAAAATCCAAAGCGTGGGCGTAATTGGTGTCAATCACCGTGGCTTTGAAACTGACATAGGTCAAGCGTTTGAAGCAGAGCTTAAAGACAGCCCTTGCGTTGCGTGCGGTCAGTGTATCAATGTTTGCCCAGTGGGAGCATTGACAGAAAAAGATGATACGCAAAAGATTTTAGATGCTATTCAAGATCCAAGCAAGCATGTAATAGTAGGAGTAGCTCCTGCTGTGCGTGTTGCCTTAGGCGAAGAATTTGGTCACCCAATCGGCACTGATGTAGAGGGAAGAATGATATCTAGCTTAAAAATGCTGGGCTTTGACAAGGTGTTTGATGTGACTATGACTGCGGATTTGACTATCATGGAAGAGGGCACAGAGCTTCTTCATAGATTGTCTGATGAGGATGCAAAATTGCCTATGATCACAAGCTGCTCTCCAGGGTGGGTAAACTTTGTAGAGTATTATTATCCAGAATTATTAGGACATGTGTCATCATGCAAATCACCTCAGCAAATGTTTGGTGCAATCATGAAAACATATTATGCAGAAAAGTTTGAACTAGACCCTAGCAATATTTTTGTTGCAACCATCATGCCGTGCATCGCTAAAAAGACTGAAATAATAAAAGACTATCAAAGTGCAGCGGGCATGTTTGATATTGATGCTACTATTACTACAAGAGAATTGGCTAGATTAATAAAAAAATCTAGCGTTGAGTTTAATAAATTGCCAGCAGGCGAGTGGGATAATCCACTAGGCGAGGGCACGACGGCAGGCTTGATTTTTGGGGCTACTGGCGGAGTAATGGAGGCATCACTTAGGACATTGGCATCTACAGTAAACTCTAAACCGCTTAAGGATTTAGATTTTAAAAAGGTGCGTGGAATAGATGGAGTTAAAGAAACTAGTGTGGATTTAGACGGGATTGGAAACATTAAGGTTGCTGTTGTTCATACTTTAGGTGAGGCAAGAAAAATAATGGATCAAATCAAGGCAGGGGAGTGTGAGTATCAGTTTATTGAGGTAATGGCGTGTCCTGGTGGGTGCGTGGGCGGCGGCGGACAGCCTATTGTTTGTGCAGATATCATAAACGATAATGTGGATGTAGCGACTGCAAGAGCAAAAACTATTTATGCAAAGGACAAAAAATCAGGCTCTAGAAAAAGCCATGAAAATCCGATTGTTCAAGAAATTTATCGTGAATTTTTGGGTGAGGCTGGCAGTGAAAAGGCACATGAATTGCTGCATACAAAGCACAAAAAAAGAGTTAAGCATTTATAAAAACTATAAAATTATATTTGACAAACTTTCAAATTTGTGTTAGATTAATTATATAAATTAATACAAAATAAATAAACAAAAGAGGTATTCAATCATGGAATCAAAATTTACAGGTGGCATTTTAGGGCTATTGGGCACTACAATATTAGCAGTGCTTACAATCATTTTCACTTTAGGAATCGGCACTCCTTGGGCAGTTTGCAGAAAATATCGCTGGACTACAAAACACACAAAAATTGATGGCAGACAGCTTACTTTTGAAGGAACAGGCGGCAGATTGTTTGGAAAATTCATCAAATGGTGGCTTTTGACTATTGTTACTCTTGGGATTTTTTCACTTTGGCTGGGTCTTAGAATGAAAGCATGGGTTGTTTCAAACACTCATGTAGCATAATTAGCACTTAAAACAAAACACACACACTGCAAAGTTTTATGCTTTGTGTGTGTTTTCTTTTGCTTTAAATACACACAATTCTAATATAATGAAATTATTTTGGCAATTTTTTTTGGTTATTTTAGTTGTCGGTTTTATTGCGCTTCATGCAGTGCTAACCGCAATATTTGCTGCACCATTTTTAGGCGTATCGCCGTGGTATGCAGTGTTTTCTGTATTGGCATTTTCCTTAATAATAATCTGCATTGATTTAGTTGTTACTTTTTTATTGAGAATATTGCCCTTAAAAATATATGCTTCATCAAAAAGAGCAATGCGACCAAAAAAGCATGAAAGGAAATTCTTTAGGAGAATCGGCATAAAACGCTGGAAAATAATAGTCCCAGATATTTTGAGCATACTAAAGATTTTTGATAAATCCAAGCTAAAAAATACAGACAATCCAGACTATATGTTTAAGTTTTTGTGCGAGATGGGATGGGCGGAAATGGTGCATATAGTTGCTTTTTTTGCGGGCTTTCTTGCAATTTTTGTCCCCATCGGCTGGCTTTTTACTGGTTATTTAAATACAAGCACAATCACGGGCGAATATATCATTTTGACTATCTCACAAGTGTTAATTTTTGTATTGCCGCTTGCCATACTAAACGCTTTTGTCAATCTTTTGCCTGTATGCGTGCAAAGATACAACCGCCCCGTTATCATAAAATTATATCAAAGGGCACTAAGACTTAAGGGAAAAATCCGCACCTAAAAAGAATTAAAACCAAAAATAATCGTTTGTATAATTATTTAAGCAAGCGATTTTTTTAATGTAAATTGCTTGCAAATTGTTTAGATATATGTTATTCTGTTCATATGAGGGGAATTTTCGTTTGCAATAATTATTATTTTGACAAGGGAATGGAGTATTGCTTTGATTCATTGAGGGCAGCATTTTTAAAAAAGGGAGTGGTTTTAGATAGATTTGATGGGTATTACTCAAATAGTGGATTGATTAAAAAGCAGTTGTCAGACATAAATTTTGCAATATTTTGGGATAAGGATGTTTATTTTGCAAAAACTTTAGAAAGCATGGGGATAAGAGTGTTTAATAATTCATACGCATTAGAAGTGGCAGACGACAAACGCAAAACATATTTTGCTTTGCCTAGCAGCATAAAATGCCCAAAAACAATTTATGCGCCCCTTATGTATGACAGCACAGATACTATTGACAGCGATTTTTTGTGTTTGGTGAGTGCTGAATTAGGGTTTCCTATGATCATAAAAGAGAATATCGGCAGTCAAGGCAGACAGGTTTATAAGGCGGATAATGATAAAGAAATGCTGGATATTTATCAAAAATTAAGATATAAACCGCATCATTATCAACAGTATTTGGGTCAAAAAAATTGCGATATAAGAGCATATGTTGTGGGTGACAAGGTGGTAGGCAGCTGCAAAAGAGAGGGCGAGGGCTTTAAATCCAACCTTCATCAGGGCGGCAAAATGTCTTTAGTTGACATTGACAAACGGCATTTTTCTATGATAGAAAGCATATCAAAGGCATTAAAATTGGACTTTGGGGCATTGGATTTTTTGATAGATGGGGATGATTTAATCTTTTTAGAGGCAAATTCCAACTCATATTTTAAAGGAATTGAAAGCCTTAAAATAGACATAGCAAGCAAAATCAGGGATTATATTTTGTCATGATAAACAAAAAAAATATTGAAAATTTAATCAAAAATGCGGGCGATGCAAAGATAGTTGCAGCCGTCAAGCAAAGAAGCATACAAGAGATTAATGCCCTTTTAGAATGCGGCATTGACACCATCGGTGAAAATCGTGTGCAGGATTTATTGGCTAAATATGATGAAACAAGGGCGTTTAAATGGCATTTTATTGGAAACTTGCAGACAAACAAGGTAAAATACATTGTTGACAAGGTGTCTTTAATCCAATCAGTTGATAGAGAGTCGCTGGCATTAGAGATTCAAAAGCAGTGCCAAAAACGGGGGATTGTGATGCCTGTTTTAATAGAGGTCAACCTAGATGAGGACTCTAAAGGCGGCGTAAAAATAAACGAATTATATGCATTGTTAAAATTTGTTTCTGCACTGCCCAATCTAAAACTAGAGGGTTTGATGTTTATTCCGCCCATAGATGCCCCTATGCAAACCTATCAGCAAATTCATCAAATATATACAAAACACAAATTTGAGTTTAATCTAAGCATCCTATCATGCGGCATGAGCGATGATTATCAAATTGCAATCAAGCATGGCGGTGCAAACATGATAAGACCAGGAAGCATATTGTTTAACTCAAAAAGAGGAGAGAAAAATGAAGGAGATACAAATGAAATCGTCATCGTTTAATGACTGGCTAAGAAAACAAAGAGGGGGCGGCAGCAATAGCCAAGACAATGAAATGCAGCCCATCCACCCACCATATTGGGAGGACACTCATGACGAACACGGCAATTATACAGGTGATAACAGGGGCATAGCTCACAAGGCAAACCCCCATGCTTTTCAACCCCAAGCCCAGCCTCAAGCCCCATCTTCATCTCAATCACAAAATGACACAGGGCAAGAAAAAGAGCGGTTTGGAAACATTGCAGTTTATCGCCCTAAATCGCTAACAGATGTAGAGCGGTTTATTACTTTTTTGCGAGACAGACAGCCTGCTGTTGCCAACCTAAATGACATTGATGAAAACGATGCGCAGCGCATTTTAGATTATTTGTCTGGTGCAATCTTTGCTCTTGGGGGCAGCGTGCATAAAATTACGGACAACATCTTTGTTTTTTCACCAAAGGGCACGCAAATTCACTCTTAAAAACCCGCATACATGCAGAATTAATAGAGGGGAGAGATTTTTTTTATGGAAAACATTTTTTTATTGGCTAGACCTGATTCAAAAAAGCAGCGGATTATTAATTATTTTAAAAGAACATGGAAGATAGAATGGATAATCATTTTTGGGGCTATTTTTTTGGATGTCTTTACAAAATTTTTGATTGAGCGGCTTATTGACTATAGGACAGGGATGGTGACAATCATCCCCAATTTTTTAGAGCTTGTGCATTTTAGAAATTATGCGGCGGCGGTGGGTTTTGATTTTTTTAATTTTTTTGGAATGTTTGGACCATATCCTACGGCTACTCAAGCTCGCACATTTTTCATAGTGTTTATATCCATCACTATTTCTGCCTTTATTTTTTATATGGTGTGGGGCAACAGAAACAGAAAATTGTTTAGAATCGCACTAGCTTTGATTGTAGGCGGAGCATTGGGCAATTTATATTGCAGAATTTTTCATGGGGCGGTTAGGGATTGGATTCAATTTAGGTTTTTGGGAATGACGATTTTTGGCTGGCGTACCTTTCCTGTTTTTAATTTTGCAGACGCTTTTTTGATAATAGGAGTGGTGGTTTTTATGGTGTATTTTTTCAAGGATTGGTCTAAGGATGAAAAGGACAAAGAGGCAGCAAAGGCACAAAAGAAAAAGGCACTTGAGGGTGCGGCTGATGAGGACATAGCAACAGATGAAGCGATTATAGACAACAATGAGGCTATGGATAATGACATTATTAAAGAGCAAACAAATGCAATAGAACAAGCACCATCGGAGGTAACTACCACACATGAGCAGCAGCCAAATGATAATAGTTGACAATCAAACCGCCCCCATTCGCCTAGACATATTTTTAACCGCCAACACAAACTATACTCGCTCTTATATAAAACAACTAAACGATGATGGTCGCATATTCTTAAACGGTCAGGTGATAATCAAAAGCGGCAAGATGGTTGCAGATGGCGACAAAATAGAAATTTTTCCCATCAATAAAGAAATAGACATCTCACCTAAAAATATTCCACTCAACATAATCTATCAAGATGATGACATAGCCGTCATAAATAAGCAAGCAGGATTAGTAGTGCATCCTGGCGGCGGCGTAAAAGAAAACACACTAGTATCAGCACTTTTATATCATTTAAAAAATCTATCCACCATAAACGGAATAGCCCGCCCAGGCATTGTACACAGACTAGACAAAGACACCACAGGGCTTATGGTAATCGCTAAAAACAACAACGCACACCTATCGCTTTCATCCCAAATAGAAAAAAGGCAAGTCAAAAAAATCTATGTTGCTATATCAGAGGGCATAATCAAGCCAAACAGTGGTCAAATATTTGCCTCTATTGCAAGGTCACAAAAGGACAGAAAATTAATGATGGTGACAAAGGGAGAAATAGACTTAAGCGGCAAAAAAAAATACGATTTGTCTGCCCCGATTTTGCGAGAAAATCATGCAAGAGAGGCACTTACAAAATTTGTTGTGCTAAGACGATTCAATCAATTTACTCTAACAGGATTCAACATCATCACAGGTCGCACCCACCAAATAAGAGTGCATGCCAAATTTATGCGTCACCCTATCCTAGGCGACAGAGTATACGGAGCAAAATTGATTGTCCCTAACATAGATGCCCCCATGCTTCATGCATACCAATTGTCATTTATGCACCCTGTCACAAAAAAAACACTCACCTTCACCGCACCGCTTCCCAAACTATTTAAAACTATCCTAAATAACGAAGGAGAAACAATAGATTATGAAAAAACACTTGCTGGGCTTGAAAAGCACTTCTAAAGAAGAAATTCTATATATCCTAGAAGAGGCTAAAAAATTTAAAAGTGTCATTTTAGGGCCACAAAAAAAATTGGACAACCTAAAAAACAAAAATGTAGTCACCTTGTTTTATGAGAACTCTACCAGAACAAAGGTGTCTTTTGAATCGGCTGCAAAGGCGCTGTCGGCTGGCACATGTGCAATTGCTGCCTCATCTTCTTCAATTCAAAAGGGAGAGACTCTTATTGATACGGGGCAAAACCTTGATGCACTGCAAATGGATTGCATAGTTATTAGGCATTCATTAAGCGGTGCGCCGCATTTATTGGCTAAAAATGTAAAAGCAAGCATAGTCAACGGTGGTGACGGCACAAATGAACACCCTACGCAAGCACTATTAGATATGATGACAATCTATGAGCGGCACAATGATTTTAAGGATTTAAAGATAGTCATTGCTGGCGACATAAAGCACTCAAGAGTGGCAAGAAGCAATTTGTGGGGATTGACAAAGATGGGGGCAAAGGTGACTGTGGTTGCACCAAATACATTGCTGCCATTAGAGGTTGAAAAAATGGGGTGTGAGGTGACGCATGATTTGGACAAAGCGTGTGAGGGGGCAAATGTAGTGATGGGATTAAGAATGCAGTTAGAGCGACAATCAAGTGGATTGTTTCCGTCAATAGATGAATATCACAAATTTTATGGGATAAACCAGCGCCGCTTAAATAAAGCCGACAGCAATGTTATGCTTATGCATCCAGGACCTATCAACAGGGGGCTAGAAATAGCAAGTGAAGTAGTAGACGGGCAGCAAAGCGTGATTTTGCCACAAGTGACAAACGGGATAGCCGTGAGAATGGCAGTACTTAATATGGTGATGGGAAATTAATGAAAAATTAAGAATGAAAAATGAAAAATTAATGATGGGTTTTATTTTGTATTTTTTATATGGCAACTGCATCTAACAACCAATTAAAAATTTTTTCATTCTAAACGCTGTGAAGAATCCCAACCTTAAAAATAGTTATTTATAGTAGAGGAGTAAACTACACATGAGTATATTAATCAAAAACGGGCAAGTGGTGTTGCTTGATAAAATTATCAAAGCAGACATTTTGATTGAAGGGAGCAGGATTAAAAAAATTGCTCCTGTTATTGAAACTATCGCCGAAGAGATAATTGATGCAAAGGATAAAATGATTATGGCAGGCTTTGTTGACATGCACGCACATCTAAGAGACCCTGGGTTTTTATATAAAGAGGACATAGCCTCTGGGATTAAGTCGGCGGCAGCAGGGGGTTTTACTAGTATTGCATGTATGCCCAACACTGATCCTGTTATTGACAATGAGGCGATTGTTAAATATATTTTGGCAAAGGCAGCAGAGATTGGCACAGTAAAGGTTTATCCTATTGCGTGCATAACAAAGGGCATGAAAGGGGCAGAGCTTGCTGAAATAGGCAAACTGAAAGAGGCAGGGGCAATAGCCTTTTCTGATGACGGGAGGCCCGTTGAAAATGCTATGCTCATGAAAAATGCATTGTCCTATGCAAAAAGCCACGATGCATTGTTGATTTCGCATTGTGAGGACATGTCACTAGCTGGTGGCGGCTTTGTCAATGAGGGGTTTAACTCTACTATTGCAGGGCTAAAGGGGATATGCAGGTCATCAGAAGAGGTGATGGTGTCTAGGGATATTATTTTAGCAGAGCATACAAATTCTAGGGTGCATATTGCGCATGTGTCTACAGAGGGCAGTGTTGCGCTTATAAAAGAGGCAAAATATAGAGGCGTAAAAGTCACGGCAGAAACATGCCCGCATTATTTTAGTGCTACTGATGAAGAAATTACATCATTTAATACCTTTGCAAAAATCAATCCTCCGCTCAGGACAGCACACGATCTAGATGCAATCATAAAGGGACTAAAAGACGGCACTATTGATGCAATCGCAACAGACCATGCACCGCACTCTCTTGATGAAAAGCGTCAAGAGTTTGGGTATGCTCCGTTTGGCACAATAGGCTTTGAGTCTGCATTTGCCATTAGCTATACGCACCTAGTTGACGAGGGGCACATAAACCTGTCGCACCTATCAAGGCTGCTTAGCTATACTCCAGCCAAAATTTTGGGACTTAATGCGGGTGAAATTAAGGAAGGGGAGCTTGCCGACATAGTAATCGTAGACATTTTGCACCAATACAGCATAGACGCTTGCACATTTAAGTCAAAAGCAAGAAACTGCATCTTTGACGGCTGGAAAGTCAAAGGAAAGGTATTGACAACAATTATCAATGGTGAGATTGTTTAATAAATTAATTTAGGGGAAAAACAAATATGCTGGTTATTTCAAATGAGTTTTCTAATGAATGCAAAGAATATGGGCAGAAGATATGGGATATATTGAAAAAATGTTGCAAAGGTGACAGGTTTAATAAAGGTGTTTTAGTATATTTGCACAAAAAAATAGAATATTTTTCAAATCTTTATCCTTATCCAGATTATCGTGCTTATATGATACGATTAGTTGGTTGTACAAACCGATTATAAAAGGTTCATATATCAGCTATCGCATGAGCTAGGACACCATCAAATTGATGATAATAAGTGGATGGTAAGCGATATTGGGAATGTGGAACCTATGTGGAACCAAAGTCAGGAGGAATTTTGCGAGGCAATTTCATTTAAGCTGTTGTTACATTTTGGTGAGAGTGAATACTATGAAGAAGTAATTAAATATAATGACGAAATAAAAAATCCTAGATGGACTAAAAGGACAAAAGAACTTTTAGATAAATATTCAACTATTATTGAATTGTTAAATTCTAATGATTATCTTTAAACCATGTTGTTATTGTTAGATAATAAAATAATAAAAGTTTTTGATCACTTTTTTTAAAAAAGCGATAAAGGAAAAAACATCATGATAGATAAATTAATTGAAAAAATGGATGCACTTAAAAACCCTTCATTATTGGGGTTGGATACTACCTTTGATTATTTGCCAGAGAGCATGACAAAGGGCATCAACACTTTAGAGGATGCGGCAAAGGCAATTGAAGAATACAATTTTAAGCTGATTGATAAGTGCGCACCTATTATCGCTTGCGTAAAAATCCAAGCAGCTTGCTATGAGATGCTGGGCGTGCCTGGCATGCAAGTGTATAAAAATACGCTTGACTATGCTAGAAAAAACGGCATGTATAGCATCGCTGATGTCAAACGCAACGACATAGGCAGCACTGCAGGCTTTTATTCTAAGGCATATTTGGGCAAAATTAAAATAGGCGACAAAGAATATACTCCTTTTGAGGGTGATTTTGCAACGCTAAATGGATATCTAGGCGAGGACGGCTTGATTCCTTTTATTGATGATTGCAAAAAATATGATAAGGGAATCTTCGTGCTTGTTAAAACATCAAACCCATCAAGCAGCCAAATTCAAAACCTAAAAGTTGACGGAGCAGAATATAACACTGTTTATGAAAACATGGCAGGGCTTTTAAACAAGCTAGGGGAAAGCACCAGAGGCAAATATGGATACAGCGATGTAGGTGCAGTAGTAGGAGCAACTCATCCTAGTGAAGCAGAAATACTTAGAAATCAATTTAAAAACATTTTCTTTTTAGTCCCTGGCTATGGCACGCAAGGCGGCACGGCAAAGGATTTAAAATGCTTTTTTGATAAAGATAAAAGAGGGGCAATTATCAATAACTCTAGAGGATTAATTTGTGCTTATAAGACAGACAAATATAAGGGAATGGAGTTTGATGCGGCTTGCTATGCGGCGGCGGTGGATATGAGAGAGCAATTGATTAAGGGGATTTATTAAAAATGAAAGATATTCAATTTAAAATAAGTGAGCATAAATTGGTTAATGCTGACACAATAAAACTTGTGCTAACCAGCGATGAAAAATTGCCCGAAATCACAGCGGGGCAATTTTTAAATTTAGAAGTTCCTGACCATTCATTAATTTTAAGACGCCCATTTTGTATCTATGACTATACTGATAATGAAGTTACTATTTATGTTGCGGTAGTCGGCAAAGGCACACTAGCTTTAAAAAATGCTAAAAAAGGCGATTATTTAAAAGCTAGCCTGCCTCTAGGCAACGGCTTTTGGCAAGCTGAAAGCTATCAAAACATAGGTATTTTAGGCGGCGGAATAGGCTGTGCCCCCTTGTTTAGAATAACTAAAGATTTTAAGGACAAAAACTTTTTTGCATATTTAGGATTCAATACAAAAGACAGAGTGCTGTTTGGGGCGGATTTTAAAAAAACTTGCAAGCAGACTATAGTTGCTACTACTGATGGCACATTGGGCGAAAAAGGCTATGCACTAGATTTTATTAAGCAAGATATTGACAAGCTTGATGCTATTATTATGTGCGGCCCTCATGGGCTGGTTAAGGCGGCTAAAACTGCATTAAAGGATGTCAGCATTCCTATTTTTGTGTCACTAGAGCAGCGTATGGCGTGCGGAATAGGTGCTTGCCTAGTCTGCACCTGCCCTATCATTGTAGGTGATGGACAAAAAAACAAGCGGGTTTGCATGGATGGCCCTGTCTTTAATCTTAATGAGGTGGTGATATAATTATGATAGACACAAAAATAAATATTGCTGGGGTGGATTTTAAAAATCCAATTATCACAGCAAGCGGCACATTTGGGTTTGGAAGAGAGTATTCAAGATTTTATGACTTGTCTATATTGGGTGGCATTTGCACAAAAGGTTTGACGCTAGAGCCAAGAGAGGGCAATCCTTCCCCAAGAGTTGCAGAGACCCCTAGTGGCATATTAAACAGCGTGGGCTTGCAAAATCCTGGCATAGACGCCTTTATAGAAAATGAAAGAGATTTTTTAAAGAGTGCTGGCACAGTGATAATAGCAAATATTGCAGGCAACACGATAGAAAATTATTGTGCGGCGGTGGAAAAAATCTCAAACACAGACTGCGTTGATATGATTGAACTAAACATTTCTTGCCCTAATGTAAAAGAGGGCGGAATTGCGTTTGGGGTGGATTGTGCTTCGGCGGAAAAGGTGGTTAGCAATGTCAAAAAATTTGCTAAAAAGCCGCTTATTGTTAAACTTAGTCCCAATGTGTCAAGCATATCTTCAATTGCAAAAGCAGTAGAGGCGGCTGGGGCGGATGCTATTTCTCTTATCAATACCTTGGGCGGAATGGCAATAGATTATAAGACTAGACGCCCAATTTTAGCCAATGTTTATGGCGGCTTATCAGGGCCTGCGGTTAAGCCCGTTGCATTAAAAATGACTCATGAGGTGTTTAAGGCGGTTAAAGTTCCTGTCATCGGCATGGGTGGAATCTCAACTGCAGAGGATATTTTAGAGTTTTTAATCGCTGGGGCTAGTGTAATTCAAATAGGAACTGTCAATTTTTTTGATCCAAATGCTGGAAAAAACCTTGTTGGTGATTTGACAAGGTTTTTAAGTGAACTAAAAATCAACGATATTAATGAGCTGATTGGCAGCTTGGTTGTCTAGTATAGTTGTTAGCAAACACAAATTAAAAAAGCTCTCAAACAGGTGATTGCCTTGCTTGAGAGTTTTTCTTTAATAGGGATATCTTAATTTATTTAACCGATTTTGATAATCCCGTAGGGGCGACCTGTGGTCGCCTACAAAAATACTCACATTCTAATAGTGTGAATTTTCTCTAAACGCTGGTTCTGTGGGCGACAAAGAGCGATCGCCCCTACAGGTTTCCAATCGCAGTTTCTGCTTGTCATTAGAGTTGTAGTGAAATTGAATTGACACTATGTAGGGGCGTTCAATGAGCTTCCGCCTACCTCACTTTTTTATAGCAAAAACATACAAATTAGTGGGAACATCGGGCGTTCGGTGAACGCCCCTACATGGGGTTAATTCAGTTTCGTTACAACTCTATTGCGACACTATCTGCCTGCTCTTGTCATTGCGAACGAATGTGAAGCAATCCAGATATAAAATTAAGCAGACTCTTTATTCTATTATACTACAACCACATAAAAAGGTTCGCCGACAAAGTTTAGTGTGCTTGGTCTCAATCTAATAACTCCCGCTCCTGTCGCACTAATTATGTTTCCTTCAACATTTGCACCCGCTGCTGTTGTGCCTTGTGCAATTATTTCAAATGTTATGGCACGGTTGGTTGCATTTGATGGCAAAACATTGCTTGTTAGACTAAGCTGCTGCCCTGCTTCAAATGACGGAACTTGAGTGATTAAAGTTATTGTGGCGTTTCTAACTGCAATTGCAGAAGTTGCCCCTGTAGTGGGTCTAGCTAATCTTATTAGTGCGTTGCCAGAACGCTCAAATACAAAATCACGCCTAACAGTAGTCCAAGTCGTGCCAAAACTCATCCACCCTCCCATAGGCAACCAAGTTGTTCCTCCGTCAAATGAGTATTGAGGGAGAGCACTTGCTGACATTGTGCCACGAGATGCTTCTATTGTTATAGAAAACCTATCTCCTGTTGTTACTGCCAAACTCCTAGTTAATTGCATATAGCTTGTAGTGCTGCTTAAAGATATAAAATTGTTAGTAGATATAACATAAGATGCACCGTTTGCAGAAAGTTTCCAATTAGTATTTGTTATATAGCTTGTATTAAAAGGTTGATGATAATTAAACATTTCAAAATCAGTGTCTCTAGTGTTTGTTATTGCTATACTTGTGACTGGAATTTCTGTTACAGTCACAGCAAAAACCGCACTTTCAACGCCGCCGTCTATGCTAGTTGCCCTGACATTGATATTGCCTGTTCCTGTTGCTGTCAAAATTGCTCCACTCACTGCCGCACCTTGAGCAGTTGTGCCCTCAGAAACTATCGCAAATGTTACATTTTTATTGCTAGCATTTAAAGGCAAAATTTCAACCTGCAAACTAAGATGGCTATCATATCTAAATGAATTGCCCCCAATAATCCTAACCACATTGACAGGAACTGAGTTTATAACAATGTCATGAGTGGCAGTTATGCCCCCAGCTGTTGCAGCAATTGTTGCATTGCCTGCGCTAGTTGCCCTAAAAATCCCGGCTTGAGTTATGGTTGCTCCCACCTCATTAGCACCACTTATACTCCATGTTATTGTGGTGTTGGTCGCATTTGTTGGCAAAACATTTGCTATAAAATTAACATCTGCACCAATATTTGCTTGATTAGGGCCAATAATCGTGATGGTTTCTATAGCGATGTTATTATTATCGTTGTCGCCAAATAGACCACAAGCGGCTATGGCAAACACGCTTAATGCAATCATTGATAGAACAATGATTAGGGGGAATAGTTTTTTCTTCATTATTTTTCTCCTTTGCTACACTTTTAGGTAAATTTTGATATAAAAAAGTGTGCCGCAATTAAGAGACACACTTCCAAACGGGTATCTCCTAATTGTTGCTACACAAACCCAAAAAGAATAGGGGAGAATTGCCGAAGGACAGAATTCACCTATTCTAATTGTATTGATTTGTGTAGCGTTGTTATTTTATCACATTCTATGCATTTGTGCAACTAATTTCCATGCAAAATTTTTTTTTGTGTGAAATTAAAAAACCTTGTCAATGACTTGACAAGCCTATTAAAAGAGTGTAAAATGGATGAGTTGAGTTGGTCTAACATAGACAGCTTGATTGCTTTGAGGGGGATAATTAACATGACAAAAGCAGAGGTTTTGGCTAGTTTTGAAAAAACTGGCGGGATGCTAAGAGGGCACTTTATCTTGACTAGCGGGCGGCATTCTGATACATATATGCAGTGTGCAAAATTGTTTGTAGACACGGCAGAGAGTGAAAAAATTTGTGCAGCACTAGCAGCAAAGCTGGCTGGCTATAAAGCGGCGGCGGTGGTTTATAGCCA
>Ga0209755_10003827_pt1 | contig 18399 bp, 13 predicted proteins | sample TergutCo191P1_FD_187301 | JGI IMG/M metagenome (GOLD analysis project Ga0209755, IMG submission 187301) | Cornitermes sp. P1 segment gut microbial communities from Petit-Saut dam, French Guiana - Co191P1 (SPAdes) (version 2) | ecosystem: Host-associated > Arthropoda: Insects > Digestive system...
TTTAAGAATCGAGGTGCTCTATTATGCTTGCAACAAAGAAAAAAATTGTTTTGTTATGTTTATGTTTGATGGTGCTGATATCTATAATCTCATGTAAAAGCGCTTCGCCGGAGACGTACATTCCGGTTGATACGGATGTAATTGCCGCGGATGAGCATGAAGAGACAACGCATGAAGAACTGCCTTTAGAAGAACCGCATCAAGAAGAAGTTGATACGCTTCAGCTTTTGCTTGATACAGCAAATACGCGAAGGCTTGGCATAGGACAGGTAGAGGAACAAACAGTCAGAGAGCTTGCGTATAGCCGGGATTTTACATTTTATGACTTAACCCCTCTTATGCCTGGTGAGTGGCAGAGTCTGCCGCCCACCGTTACTCCCGAAGAAGCTATTGAAGATGTCGAGATTTTCTTTGACGTGCTACGATATGTGTACGGTGCGTATCAATATTTCGGGGGAGATGAAGTTTTTGAGCCTGTCAAGGAGCAAATAATCAAAGACATCCTTCGTGATAGCAACGCCATTGCCGGAACGGAGTTTGTTCAATTACTGTATAGACATCTATCCCCGATAATTATTGATCATCATTTATCTATCCGGCACGGCAGTTCTGCTTTTGCTTCATTTGGCCCATCATACTCATTTCTTGTAAGCTCCGATGCCTTCTTTGACAAATCTGATTTTAGTTTCCGCAATCGTGAAAATGGGCTATATATTACGGAAATTATAGGGTATGATTTAGTTGACATTATGCGCCTGCAATTAGATGAATCGGTCCGACACTTCTATGCCCCTGTTGTAATGCGAGATGGACTCTCGGCGGCTTCGCTAATGCTTACGATAGTGTATGAGGACGGCACAAACGGGGAGCTTGAGCTTCGGGTGCCATCTTCGCATAGAAATAGCATTGCGCCACCAACAGTGTTAACTTATATAGATGACATTCCTGTAGTGCCGTTGAAAATGATGCTGGGCTTGGGTGATACAGCTCAAGGGCAGTATTCCAAAAAGTTTTTAGACTATGCTCGCCTACTGCAAGATGAGCCGGTTGTAATTTTAGATTTGCGTACAAATGAAGGAGGATCACCTATCTTACCTATTATATGGATGCATCTTCTTAGCGGAGAAGTTGTTAGAGAAAACGCTATTTTGCTTACCAATTGGGGTAGTGGGTTTGAGTACCCATGGAGACCTTGGGGGGATACGCCGGAAACTAATAAATATTATATACCCGTTGAGTACGGGGAAGAATTTTCGTTTCTTTTTCATAGAACCATTGTAAATGGATTTCCCATTGAAAATTTCAACGGCCGTCGCATCGTAGAGCGAGAGCAGATTTTGATAGTGCTTGTGGATAGGAGCACTGCATCTGCCGGAGAACTTTTTACAGATATTGCTTTTAATATGAAGAACACACTCGTGATAGGGCAAAACACGTTTGGAACCCTCACATGCAACTTATCATATCCATACCTACGGATGCCAAACTCAGGTATAATCCTTGGACTTGGGCGGGGCTTAATGTTGCACCCCGAGGGGCATTTTGCCGAGGGAGTAGGTTATAGACCGGATGTATGGGTCACAGGCGACGCGTTGGCGGCGGCCATAGCGATGTTGACAAATTGATAATAAAACAGTTGTCTCCGGCAACCACACAACGGAACTTACCGGCGATGCACATCACGGATTTTTATATTTTTTATCCTGTTTCAGCTTTTGAAGTCATCAATCTTGATGACTTTTTTTGCTGTAGGCGAGAAGCAACTTACCTTGTTCAATGAATAAATCCTGCTGATCAGCCGTGAGCGCACGAAAAACGCGCAGCAACTCGTCTTCGTTAAGCGACTTTGCGTATACGAAATAACTGGCTATAGATTGCGCTGGATTTTTTCGGATGTGTAGGAAGAAAGCCGAAGGAATATCAGTGCTATTTCGAGGTTTTCTGACGATGACAGACGGAAAAAGATAGTGCAAGATATGGCCAGTTGTTTCGTTTACGATATACTTGTCTTATGCTCTAATAAATAATCGGTTGATACGCCAAAGAATTCACATGCAATTTAGCATACCTTAATTTACGGATGCCAAGCTCAGATGTGACTTTTGTTGGGCATGCATTAAGACCTGCGTTGTCCAGCAAAATGAGATGAAAAGTAGCCTCAAATATGATAGTATTACACATGTGGCATCATATTGAAAAGAAATGAGGTAAAGTACTATGTTTGCAAAAAAAAGTAAAGCTGTTTTCCTTTGCATGTGCATGATATCGCTGGTGTTTCTATGCTCCTGCGAAAGTAATGCTAAAGAGGTTTCTGCCCAATCCGAAACAGATGTTAATGATGCCGCGAACGGTGCAGTAACATCAGAAGGGTTGGAAGAATCATCACAGGAAGAAATGTCAACGCTTCAGCTTTTGCTCGGCGTAGCAAATGAACGTAGGCTCGGAATAGAAACGATTGACAAACAAGCAGTCACACAGCTTGCGTATAGCCGTGATTTCGTATTTTATGACTTATCAAATATCATCGTCGCCCCAACTGATGAATTGCAAAGACCTCCTGCTACCATCACTTCCGAAGAAGCTATTGAAGATACGGAAATCTTATTTGACGTGCTCCGATATGTATACGGTGCATACCAGTATTTCGGTGGTGATGATGTCTTTGAGCCTGTGAGAAAGAGTGTTGTCGAAGACATACTTCAAGGGGGCAATAATTTTACCGGAGCGGAATTGTGCCGCATACTATATAGACATCTGTCTCCGATTATCGAGGATTATCACTTCATTATTCGAGAAAATATTCGAGAAAGTGGTGGTGGTGCACAGTTTCCATTTGGTTCTGAAAATACATTTCTCGTAAGTAGTGATGCTTTCTACGATAAGACAGAGCAAGGGTTTCGCAACCGAGACAATGGATTGTATCTTGCAGAACTTGCAGGATACGATATGGGCGACATTATGCGCCTGCAATTAGATGAGCAAGGACGGCATTTCTACGCCCCTGTTATGATGCGTGATGGCATTTCTTCGGCATCATCGCAACTTACTATTATATATGAGGACGACACAACCGAGCAAATTATGCTTCAAGCAGCACCTATGAGTATAAATGCTTTTGAGGCACCAAGTTCCCTAGAATATATTGATGACATTCCTATAGTATCTTTAGCATGGATGATGGGAATGGGGGCAATACCTCATGGGCAGTATGCACTAGATTTTTTAGGCTTTGCAGAAGAACTACGAAATGAACCTATTGTTATTTTGGATTTGCGCTCGAACTTTGGAGGAACTGCTGTTTTGCCACTTAACTGGATGTATCTGCTCACAGGGGAAGTTGTGATGGGCAATAGTCCATGGTTAACAAACTGGGATAACGAGCTGGAATATCCATGGAAGCCCCGAGGAAATACACCGGAATCTAACTCTCTGTATATATCAGAAGACGATATGGAAAAATTACATTTTCTATTTCACCGCACGATTATAAATGGGTTTCCTGTTGAATACTTAATTGAAAGGCATATCGTAGAGAGAACTCAGATTTTGATAGTGCTTGTGGACAGATACACAATGTCAGCAGGAGAATTCTTTGTGGATTTGGCCTTTAACGTGGAAAACACATTGGTCATCGGACAAAACACATTCGGGAGTCTTACATGCAGTAGCTCTTATCCGCATCTTCGTGTGCCAAATTCTGGTATAGCCATTAGCCTTGGTAGGGATTTAATGTTGCACCCCGAGGGGCATTTTGCCGAGGGGGTAGGTTATAGACCGGATGTATGGGTCACAGGCGATGCATTGGCGGCGACCATGGCAATGTTGGCGAATGGACAATAAAACAGTTGTCGCCGGCAACCACACAACGGAACTTACCGGCGATGCACATCACGGATTTTTATATTTTTTATCCTGTTTCAGCTTTTGAAGTCATCAATCTTGATGACTTTTTTTGCTGTAGGCGAGAAGCAACTTGCCTTGTTCAATGAATAAATCCTGCTGATCAGCCGTGAGCGCACGAAAAACGCGCAGCAACTCGTCTTCGTTAAGCGACTTTGCCTGACTAGTGTGGCGTATACGAAATAACTGGCTATAGAATGCGCTGAATTTTTTCGGCTGTGTAGGAAGAAAGCCGAAGGAATATCAGTGCTATTTCGAGGTTTTCTGACGATGACAGCCGGAAAAAGATGCCTCAAGTATGTAAACTTTTAGATGTTACAGACCACTAGTCTTATGCTCTAATAAATAATCGCTTGACACACCAAAGAACCTTGCAAGATTCTTTAAATACGGCATAATCCGGTTCCCCGGTATTTTGAATATTGTTACATGCGTATGGTGAGTTTGGGATAGAGCCTGTATACTTACTAAATAGAGGAGCGCAAATGCCCTATTTTGTGCTCTTCTTCAGTAAGCTAGTGAAAAACACCCTATAATATGATATAGTTGCGAATGTAATATACCATACTAAATGAAATGTGGTGGGCTTTTATGTTTATAAAATGCAGTAAAGTTATTTTTCTATGGTTTTGCATGGCATTACTAATGTTACTATGCTCATGCGACAGATATTCCGCAGATCATATTGACATATCTGTAACTCCATCGGTAGATATCGGCAGGGACTCCGATGAATACCAATACGCACTATCACTGGACGATGTTATGGATATAGCTAACAGGCGACGTGAAAAGATTGGCAGACCCGATATAGATAGTATTTTTGCGTATATACAAAGAGATACCCCCGGAATAATCGACTTGCATGTCCAGTCAAGAGATAAGGCGGGAGCGACACTATCTGCCGAGGAAGCAATAAGTGATGCTAAAGTATTATTTGACTTACTCCGTTATTCATATGGAGGTTACTGGCATTTTGGTGGGGACGAAGCCTTTGAGTATATCTTTAGTGATATAATCGAAACTCTGTCGAAACAGGATGTGTGGTTTCCAAGTACATTAGCCGGTGTTATGCAGCGCAGCTTGTCTGAAGTAATCGCTGATAATCATTTCTCAATTAACAACACTGTGCTTGGAACGCAATCATACTTTTTTGTGTGGGAAACACCATTCGATAAAGATGAAAATGGCTTCCGTAAACGAGACACGGGCTTCTATGTGTCGGGAATACAAGGGCATGATATTGATAGTGTATTCCGCCTTGCTATGAATGAAAAAGGTGAGTTTTTCTACGTTCCAATAATCGTAAGGTCGAGTAATCAGGGCGGTCAGTATAGCCTAACTATAGATTTTAACAACGGCGATAGGGAAACCGTGAGCTTGTCACGGCATAGTTCAAGGCAATTGATAAATGAAGCTACGTCATTGAGATTTGAAGAAAATATGCCCATAGTTACTCTTCGGGAAATGAGGCACCCCGATTCATCTGTATTAGAAGACAGAGAAGATGCGAGGAGCTTTCTGGCCATTGCAGAGACACTAAAATATGAAGATATTATCATTATTGATATACGCTCAAATCTAGGAGGGCACTGTAATCTTACGCATATTTGGCTACGCCTTCTTACTGGAGATTTCGTCCCTAACTCATTTGTTCGATTAACTGCTATTGCATCATTTCTGGAACTACCAGAGGAAATGGAAGAACTAGACCGAATTTATCAGACAAATTTTTTGACAAACCCATATAAAGAGATTATCGAATCCTCAATACTGTACACACAACCTATATCTATCGGGAATACTCACGGAATCTTTGACTTCCCAGATATGATTTTTCCAAACGACCAACTAATAATATTGCTTATAGATAGAAACGTCAGTTCAGCCGGTGAAAATTTTACTGACCAAATATTATGTATGGAAAACACTCTGGTTATTGGGCAAAATACCTTTGGCATAATGCAAACAGGAGGGGTTGGCATTGTGCCATTTCGCCTCCCAAACTCAGGAATAAATGTTAGTATGGGAAAAACTTACAATATCTGGGATGAATCATATTTTGAAGAAGGCATAGGTATAGCTCCGGATGTTTGGGTCATAGGAGATGCATTGGGAGCCGCACTTGCTATGCTAAGGCAGCCATAAGTGCGTTCTGATTTGACATACTACGGAAAGAATGTGGACAAATATGATAGGTAAATTAAATTCTCACCGAAAACCTTGTTCCATTTGGTGATGCATACTTGTTGTAAATGTATGTAGAGAAAGCGTATGAAGTTGCGATAGCAGAGAATTTCATTAGGTGCTTTGTAGATGAAAACGGAGAATCCGGGTGGGTGGATTACCATAACTCCTATAAGTATGAGCAATCCGGAGCGCTTACAGGGTTTGAACTTTCAAGCGACTTTTTGTTGTTGAGCAACAATGACATATGCGGCATAATAGACGACAGCTTGAACCAAGGGATGCTGTAGTTTACAACACAGATACGTTCTATTTGGAGCATTACTATACTTACAATAAGGCGCATTTGATTCATCCTATGACGAAATATCATATAATTCATGTTGCACGCTTAAATAGTATATACCCGCTGCGCAAAGGAGTTTGTTAAATGAAGAAGTTTCTGATGATATTCATTGCAACCATGCTAATTGCAATGCTTGCGTCGTGCTCAAATAACACAACCGCACCTGAGGCAGAAGGTGCAGTTACCACCATAACGCTTGGCATTGTGGAGACTATTCCATCTTCTGGGGTGGACTACACAATGTGGCATGTATCAAAGTTTAATGAAGAAGAGGAGAGTTATAACATTGAAGTTGTCAACTATACAGGCGACGACGTGATGCGCTTATGGGCGGAGCTGATTGCCGGTAACGGGCCTGACGTCATATATAGCGCGTATTATGATGAAGGTTTTTTTGGGCCGCTAAAGAATCGGGATATGCTTGCTGATCTGTGGCCCTTCATTGATGCAGATCCCGAAATAAACAGGAGCGACTTTTTTCAGAATATTCTATCTGCAAGCCAAAATCCTGACGGCAGCTTACGGACAATCGCAAACCAATTTACCGTGCCAACACTGATTAGCACATCTGAGGCAGTTGGTCATGTGCAATCCTTTACGCTTAATTCTTTTCTTGAAATAATCAGCAATGCCCTTGACACAGGCATAGCTTACCCAATTGACAGGACGCTGTCAGGACGTGGGTTTATTATACACATGCTTATGTACACTGATATAGGAATCATTGATTTTGACGGAGGTGTAAGCCACTTTGAAAGTCAGATGTTTTATGACCTCTTGGACCTTGCGTTACTCTTGCCGAGAGAAGAGGCACTTGATTATGATGACACATTTGCGGGGCTGAGAAATGGTGAGCATATTTTTACCTTTGATTTGATATTTAATGCCGACTCATTTACCGAGTATGAAATATTCCTTGGTGATTTTATTCTTTTGGGTTTTCCGAGTGATGAAGGCAGCAGATATGATGCTTTTCTGAGTACAAATTTAGGGATAAATGAAAACAGCGAAAATCCGGATGCCGCATGGTCCTTCATTCGCCGCTACTTGCTGCCCAACACGCAGATAGTTTTTACATTAGGAATGCCTATGCGAATTGATTTATTTGAGCAAGAGGTCGAGAAGGCAATGAGCGAGCTTCCGGATCGCTTTGCGGATGAATTCGGAATCAATACTCATCTAAACGCTCTGTCGGAAGAGAGTGCCGAAGTGCTTCGTGAAACCGTAGAAAGCATATCATCGATATCGCGTTTTGATATCACTATCGCAAATATAGTTTGGGAAGAACTGCCGCATTTCTTTTCAGGTACGCGAACCGCGGAGGATGTGGCGAGGATTATTCAAAACCGGGTGACACTATACTTGAATGAATAAAAAAACCCGCCATCGAATTTTGAAGGGAACTTCAGGGGATATTCTTAAACGAAGAGTATTATTGCTCGGCGATATACCCTAAAAACAGTATAAATCATGAGAGTAACTTTTTCCGACATGAGTTTGCGTATAGGCGCCCGTCCGGAAACACTATCTAGCACAATCGTACACACAATATTACATGAATTGGCATTTTATCTTGACATGAGAGCCGGGGAGATATAAAATAGTTCAGATGAGAGTAGTGGAATGCAGTGCCGAATACGGTACTTAGGGGATTTCACGATTATAGAAGCTTTTTGTATGCAAATCATAAATCGGCGCTAATCGCCGCAAAACAATCGGATAGAGCAACTCACAAAGCTTTTCATCATAATTATCTTTCCGAACGGAGGTGTCTGTACACGCAATGTCCCCAATAATATATTTAGTAGTTTCCGCGGTTATTGTAGTCGTATCCGCTATAGTTTTCTTCTTTCTCGGTATCACTTACCGCAAAAAAGTTTCAGAGCGGGAAATCCAAAGCGCAGAAGAAAAGGCTAAGAGGATTATCAACGACTCGATAAAAGGCGCTGAAAACAAAAAGCGCGAAGCTTTACTCGAAGCCAAGGAAGAGATACACAAAAATCGGAGCGAGTATGAGCGCGAGGTTAAAGAGCGCAGGACAGAAATCCAAAAGCAAGAACGCAGACTCCAGCAAAAAGAAGAAATGCTGGATAAAAAAACAGAGATAATCGAGAGAAAAACTGAAAAAATAGAGAAAAGACAGGCGGATCTCGAAGTGGCGCATGAGGAAGTGGCTTCCATCAAGCGCAGTCAGTTTGAGGTGCTTGAGAAGATTTCCGGTTATACTGTTGCCGAAGCCAAGGCATACCTTATCAATAACCTTGAATCCGAGGTTACTCATGAGGCTGCCATGAAAATCAAAGAAATCGAGGATCGCCTCAAGGAAGAAGCGGATACTCTTGCAAGAGAGCAAATTTCGCTTGCGATTCAAAGATGTGCCGCAGACCATGTTGCCGAAGCGACCGTCTCAGTGGTTCCCCTACCCAATGACGAAATGAAAGGGCGCATAATCGGTCGTGAAGGCCGTAATATCCGCGCCATTGAAACTTTGACGGGAGTAGACCTCATAATTGACGATACTCCGGAGGTAATTACGCTTTCATGCTTTGATCCCGTGCGCCGCGAGATAGCGCGTATAACACTTGAAAAGCTCATTTTGGATGGGCGCATACAGGCTGCCAGGATCGAAGAGATGTTTGAAAAGGCAAAAAAAGAGGTCAATGCGACGATTAAGTCAGAAGGTGACCGGGCCACGTTTGAGACAGGTGTGCATGGCTTGCATCCCGAAGTTATCAAGCTTTTGGGCAGAATGCGCTACCGCACGAGCTATGGGCAAAATGTGCTCAATCACTCAATTGAGGTTGCGCACATCGCGGGTCTGCTTGCAGCCGAGCTTGGCGCCGACGTCATGACTGCCAAACGCGCGGGCTTACTGCATGACCTTGGAAAAGCGGTTGACCATGAGATTGACGGAAGCCACGTCAATATTGGTGTAGACCTTGCCAGAAAGTACAAGGAAAACGAAGAGGTGATACACGCTATTCACGCGCATCACGGCGATGTTGAACCGAGAACCATTATCGCCTGCATAGTTCAGGCGTCGGATGCGATTTCCGCCTCACGCCCGGGAGCGCGGCGCGAGAATGTGGAGAGCTATGTCAAGCGTCTGGAAAGGCTCGAAGAACTCACAAGCTCGTTTAAGGGTGTTGACAGTTCTTTCGCCATTCAGGCAGGACGCGAGATACGCATAATGGTAAGACCCGAGGAAGTTTCAGAAGATCAGATGATTTTGCTTGCACGTGAAATTGCGCAAAAAATTGAAGATGAGCTTGAGTATCCGGGGCAGATAAAGGTCAATCTGTTACGAGAGTCAAAGGCGGTTGACTACGCGAAATAAATGACGTAAAACTTCGGCAGTCGGATATGACTGCCGAAGTTTTTATCCCTTGACAGCACTTTGATTTCTTAATAGAATCTTAATAAATTAAAGCGAGGTTCTTAAGAAATATGCTCTACGATGTAAATCGCCTGTGAAATAATGGAACTTTATCTCACCTATATTCGTCTAAAGATAGCTAAAAAATAAATATGTCGTAAGGAGAAGTGATTTGAAAAAGAATATGTTACGCATACTTGCCGTTGTGCTGGTTTCTGTTATGATTTTAACAGTTTTGGCAGGATGCAGAAGAGACGCTGATGGAAATAATGGTCGCCCCGGCGCTTCTGATGGCGGGGGGGCTGCCGGTAACGGCTTTACGCCGCCGGAATATGTTTTCGTACCCGATTTCATCAGTCTGCCTGATGAAATGCAGGAAATTGAAAGTTTTGTTTACATGGACGGGCTTGTATATCTCACTAATGTGAACCGAAACCCGGAGACATGGGAGGCGACATATTCGCTGTTCTCTATGGAACCGGATGGGTCTAACCTTACTAAGCTCGAAAACTTTGCGACTGTGGACGCAGCCGGAGACGGGTCAAATGAGAATTGGACTGCCAGAGGAAGCAGCTATATAGCGGCGATGATTGCGGACAATGACGGCAATCTGTGGGTTGCCGAGAGCGGATGGGTCGAGTATTTTGATTTGCCTGATGATTTTGGCGGCGAAATACAGGATATGTATGAGTACTATGTAGATTTTGGTAACGTTATGGCGGTAAGGAAGCTTGATACAACCGGGCGCGAGCTTTTATCTGTTGACATAAGCAATATTCCCGGGGGCAGCGAATCTCTTAACTTGTCGGCATTTAACATAGACGGCGCCGGTAATATCTACGTAAGTTCAAGTCAGTGGGACTCACATACAGGGGAATCAAGCGAAAAAATTATAGTGCTCAGCGGTGATGGCAATGTGCTTTTTTCCCTTGAACCACAAGAGCGGGTTGAGCAGCTAATACGATTAAACGATGGTACGGTTGCCAGCTTTGGTTGGGGCGGCGAGGCCGGTTATTTACTGCAAAAGATTGATGTTGACGGCAGAGCGTTCGGGGAGACTATTGAACTGCCAAGTAATGCTTGGCAGATATTCCCCGGTGGTGATGAGTTTTTAGTCATTTTCAGCGACGGTACTGATTTATTTGGTCTAAGCAATGAAACGGGCGAAGTCGAGATACTTCTCAACTGGCTAAACAGTGACGTTGTCATCAACTCCAGCAGAAGTCTGGTTGTTTTGCCGGATGGGCGGATACTATGCACAAACCAACAGTGGGATCGCCTTGGGAACTCTAAATCCGAGCTGATTCTCCTGACGAGGATGGCATATTCAGAGCTGCCGGAAAGAACTATACTTACTCTTGCTACAGTGGGTCTCAATTGGACGCTGCGCGGCCATATCGCGCAGTTTAACAGGACAAACCAAAGCTACCGCGTCCACGTTCTGGATTTCTTTGATTCCGACATATCGGGTGAGGACGGGAGCGCCAATTTTCAAGCAGGTATTAAAAGGCTGTCCACAGAACTTATATCCGGAAATATCCCGGATATACTGGATGTTTCAAATCTTCCTTTCAATCAATATGTCGCAAGGGGGCTTCTCGTTGACCTGAAGCCTTTGATTGACGCAGACCCTGAATTATCCCGCAGCGATTTCCTTGAAGGCGCTTTTAGGGCAGCTGAAATGGATGGCAGCCTTTACAGAGTATTCTCGTCATTTACGATCAATACACTATTGGGCAGCCCTGATGTCTTGGGTCCGGGCATTGGCTGGAATATGGATGAGTTTTTTGCTGTGCTTGACGCAAATCCGAACGCAGATATGCCAATCGGTCAATGGCTGACCAGAAACTCTTTCCTCTCGCAGGCTCTTGTGCTCGGCATTGACGAGTATGTTGACTGGGCTACGGGAAATGTATATTTTGACACCGGCGCGTTTGCACAGCTTTTGGAGCTTTCAAACACATTTCCCGAAGAAAGGAACACAGGGGACATGAGCGGGTCGGTACGCGCAGACGTTGCGTGGGAAGGGGAATATCTTTCTGAACAAGAACTTATTGCGACGGGGCGGCAGATTATGGCAGTTCCGTGGAATGTGGAGTTTGAAAGCATTTCACAATATCGTGCAATGTTCGGAGGCGAGCTTGTCTTCAAAGGATTCCCAACCGAAAACAGAAATGGCAACTATATCTCCATCTATGGGGGCCTTTCAATAGCAAACGGCGCTTCAAACCAAGAGGGTGCATGGGAATTTGTACGCGCGACTCTTTCAAGTGAATGGCAGCAAGAAAACATGCAGTGGGGACTTTTGCCAACAAGCAGAACAGTCTTTGACAACATTGCTGCCGAGGCAATGAACCGTGAGGAATATGAAATGTACTTTGGGTGGGGAGATGTGCCGATTACAGTCGGACCCACAATACAATCCGACATTGACCGGCTACTGGAACTCATCGATTCCGTCGCCGGTGTGGCAAGCCAAAATGACGCCCTTCTGGATATTATCATGGAAGGCGCCGAAGATTTCTTTAACGGAAGACTCAGCGCCGAAGACGCCGCCAGGATAATTCAAAGCAGAGCCGCGATTTTCGTTTCCGAACAAAGCTAGCTGCCAAGGGAATGCAAGGCAGGGGACGGTTTGCTGTCTTGCATTCCCATATAAAAATGTGCGCTATTGGAGGATTGCGGCTCTAGCGCCGCAGATTGCGAACAAGACACGGAACCGTCCCTGTCTTGGCTCTGTTTGCGAAAGGAACCAGTCTTTTGAGGGGAAGGGATTACTTGACGGGTTTAAGGCGACCCAAACGCTCATTTTCAATACCCATTGCCTTAAACAAGCGACTGCGTGATGTATTAAGCAGTGCTCTTTGGCTTGCGCCGAGCTTCATTGGGGTAGCCGTGTTCTTTATAGTTCCGTTTATTGTTGTCGTTTATTACTCTTTAATCGACAGCCCTATGCGCGGCAATTTTGTGTTCATTGACAATTTTGTAAATCTTTTTCAAAACCATGCATTTATGACTGCGGCTTCAAATACGCTCACTTTTTCACTGGTTGCCGTGCCGCTGGCTGTGGTGCTTTCCCTTTTGATTGCGTTGATGCTGGAGGCGCGCATCCCAATGAAGAGTTATTTCCGCACTTTTTTTCTCAGCCCTTTAATGGTTCCCGTTGCCTCGGTAGTCCTTATTTGGCAGGTTTTGTTTCATCCAAACGGCGCTGTTAACGAGCTTATCATACTTTTTGGCGCATCAGGCATTGACTGGATGCAATCCGAGCACAGCCAGTTTGTTGTTATTGTTTTGTTCTTATGGAAAAATCTGGGGTTTAACATGATTTTGTTCATGGCCGCGCTCAGCAATATCCCGCGTGAACTTCTGGAGACGGCTGATGTTGAGGGTGCAGGGCCCATCCGCAAGCTTCTTTATATAAAACTTCGATACCTTTCCCCGACACTTTTGTTTGTTACTATTCTGTCGCTTATCAACTCGTTTAAGGTTTTTCGCGAGATATACTTGCTGACAGGCGACTATCCTTATGGTAATCTGTATATGCTGCAGCATTTTATGAACAACATCTTCAGGTCGCTTGATTACCAGAGGCTTGCCTCGGCGGCAGTTGTTATGACTCTTGTAATGGTTCTTATTATTGCTATTCTTTTCATCGCTGAAAACCGCTTTGGAAGGGATGTGGAAGAATGAGAAAGAAAAGATATTTTGGCAGGACGGGGCTTTTCATTTTATCTCTGGTATTTGCGGTTGCCTTTTTGTTGCCGACTATTCTGACTGTATCGAATTCCTTTATGACACAAAGCGAAATAATCGCAAACTACGGTATGATTTTTGACGGTCTTTCTCCAGGCGTCAGCAGTTATGTTTCCGATAGCGTCAATCTTAAATTTATACCTGACAGGGTGAGTTTTGAGCAATACTTAACTGTACTTTTCAGAAGTCCCGAATACCTCTTGAAGCTTCAAAATTCAATTTTCCTTGTTGTTCCGATTGTCATTTTACAAGTTGGAATTGCTTCCTTTGCCGCATATAGCTTTATGAGATACCGGGGGAGATTTAAGAACTTTCTGTTCTTTTTCTACATAGTGCTTATGCTTATGCCGTATCAAGTGACGACTGTGCCAAACTACCTTGTAGCTAACTTTCTTGGTATTTTAGGTTCAAGGTGGGCAGTTATTTTTCCGGGCGCCTTTGCTCCTTTCTCCGTTTTTCTGCTGACTAAGTTTATGCGGCGGATTCCTTCTGCTCTGATTGAGGCGGCAAGGCTGGATGGCGCAAGCGAGTGGCAGATTTTCACCAGAGTGTGTTTGCCGCAGTGCAGGAGCGCTCTTTATTCCATAGTGATTCTTGTGTTTATTGATTATTGGAATATGGTCGAACTTCCAATAATTCTGCTCGATAATGCCGAGGCTCAGCCTTTGTCTGTTTTCTTATCGACCATAAATGCCGGTGAGGCAGGGATTGCTTTTGCGATTGCCGTTGTGTATATGATTCCGCCGCTGCTTTTGTTTTTGCACGGCGAGGAAGCCTTGGTAGAGGGGATAACGCATTCGGGTTCGGTAAAAGGATAGAAGTGAGTTGTTTTGCAAATTGATAGCAAATCGAAAGGAATGGTCATTTTATGGAAGTAAAAAAAAGAGGTTGGGTGAAGAATGCGGCAATAATTTTCCTTGTCGTCATGGTTGTGCTGACTTTTTTTTCAAATACAATTATGAATCGCACGCTGCCTGAGGTAGCCGCTCAATATTCGGCGTCCGGAACCATAACCGCAAGAATCCGCGGGACCGGTACTGTGACGGCTAATGAGGTTTTTGAGGTCGTAACTAATCAAACCCGTACTGTCAGCGAAGTTCCCGTTCGCCGCGGCGATGAGGTTTTGGCGGGCGATGTGCTTATTGCGTTTATGGGCGATGAAAGCGAGGAACTTGAGCGAGCGCAAAGTGAGCTTCACGAAGCCGAGCTTGCACTGGAACGTATGCTTATAAACACCAGCCTTGATGGAAATTTTGCAAGCGAAAACCGGGAAATACAAAAAGCCCGCAATGACTTAACAGCGGCGCAAAGGACGCTTGCAGGCATTGCATATAGTGATGCCGCGGTCGCTGCGGCACAAAGTGCGTTCAATCAGGCGCAAAGCGCTGCCGATTTGGCAAAGCAGGTTTTAGATGCAAGACAGCTTGATGAGGATATCGCTCGCGCTATTCTTCATTCGATTGACGAATTTCAAAATCCGGACGAGTATAGTCTGGCGCAGCAAAAGCTCACAGATGCGGTAATAGCTAATTTAAATGCGCAGGCTGAGTATAATGTTGCCGCGGGAATTGCCGCATCAAGGTTATCCGAACTGGATGCTGTACAAGGATTAAGGGCGGACTGGACAGCGGCAAATGAAAACGTAAGACAGCTTCAGCAAAATCTTGAGGATATGATTTTTGCTCTGTCAGAATCGCAAAGAGCCGAAGGGGTGCAGACTTCGCTGACCGCAATTGACTTGCGCGAGCTTAGGAATACGATTGAAGAAAAGCGTGAAGAGGTTGCCGACTTGCAGGCTGAAGGCAGCAGATCTGAAGTGACAGCTCTTGTCAGCGGCATTGTAACAGAAATCAATGTTACGCCCGGAAATCAAGCCCAGCCCGATACGCCGCTTATGAAGATAGAGGTTACCGATAGGGGGTATTCACTGAGTTTTTCCGTTCCTGTCGATCAGGCGGCAAGGGTCAGTGTCGGTGATAATGCTGATGTTGACAGAGGCTTTTGGGGCATGAGCGGCGACTTGAGGGCTACGCTTACCGGAATAAGGAATGATCCGCAAAGCCCTACGACAAACAGGATGCTGCATTTTTCGATATCGGGCGAAATCGAGAGCGGCACTCAGCTCAGTTTGACTTTGGCTCAAAGAAGCGAGAATTACGGCGTTATTGTGCCAAACAGTGCTGTCCGGACTGATACTAATGGTGATTTTGTTCTTGTTGTTATGTCCCGGTCCGGCCCGCTCGGTAATCGCTATATTGCGACGAGGGTGGATGTCAATGTTCTGGCGTCCGATGACGTAAGTACGGCGGTCAGCGGCGGTCTCGGCAGTTGGGAGTTTGTGATAACGAGGTCAACGCAGCCCATTGAACCCGGAATGCAGGTAAGGCTTGTTGATAATCCTTGAGTTGCTTTGGCTGAGGTAGTGTAATGGAAAGTCTTGAAAAAAAGTTTAGGCGGAAGCATCTCGTGCTTATCGTTGTTAATGCTCTGCTTGTCGCGGCTTTTGTGGCTTGCCTTGCTTTGTCTGCTTCACTCGGAAATTCTTTGCGCAGTCAGCAGGCGGCAGAGGTATGGGCGGGTCAAAGCGGCGAGCGTTTTGCTCAGGTTTCTGTTTTTTTTCCGGAATCTTATGGTTTTGATGAAAGAAGAATATTTGAACTGCGTGACCGGCTCAACAGGGCTCTGCTTGAGGTTTCACTTGAGTCAGGTCCCGGGAACACGCTTATCGCTGATGCATGGTCTGCCGATTATAATTTTTTTGTTGTTGGCGAGCATGATTCACTTATGGTTCCGGTCATTGGGGTCGGGGGTGACTTTTTCCTGTTTCATCCTTTGAATCTTAGAAGTGGAAGTTATATTTCGCCGAATGATATTATGAAAGACCGGGTTGTGTTGGACGAGGAGCTTGCTTGGAGGCTTTTTGGGTCGTCACAGCTTGCCGGTCTTGAGGTCACAATAAATGACAGACCTTTTATTATTGCGGGTGTTGTCTCAAGAGAGAGTGATTTTGCAAGCGGGCAGGCTTACACCGGAGGGGCCGGTATGTTTATGTCTTTTGAGGCTGTTCAGAGTATGACGGATGGAGATATAGGCGTTAGCAGTTATGCGGTTGTGATGCCCAATCCTATAACCGGTTTTGCTTTGTCGGCCTTGACCGAGACGTTTCCGGATTCAGATGTACATATTGTTGAAAACTCGGCGCGTTTTTCAATTGGAAACGCTTTTAGGGCAATCCGTTCGTTTGGAGAACGTAGCATGCGCACCGATGCAATTGCGCTTCCTTATTGGGAGAATGCGGCGCGTATTGTTGAAGACTGGCTTGCGCTGCTTTTGTTGCTGGCTTTGGTTTTTGCGGTGCTTCCGTTTGTCTGCGCTGTGATATATTGCGTGGTGCTTGTCCGCTTTGGTTTTAGGTTCTGCAAGCGTAAAGTAATTGAGCAAATACACCGCCGCGATGACCGCAAATATAAGGAATATCTGGCTGAGCACAGCAATGAGCCTCAAATTTATGATACCGCTTACAATGTAACCGACGTCATGCATGAGGGACAAGATGAGCGGTAGGTGAAGCTCCGGCGCTTATTATTTTGGGTTTTCCATGCGATAACGCTTGAGTTGGGTGTAAACTGTAACAGTGCAGTTACTTTACGCTGCTTTTCAGGACTGCTCTTATTATTTCTTCTACCGACATTTCTTCTATGTCGAAGCTGCGCATTGCGGAGGATATTTCGGCTTGGCTGTAGCCCAAGACAGCCAGGGCCGCGGCTGCGTCGCGTTGTTTTGTGCCGGGCTTATCGGACCTGCCTATTGTGGGGACGTATCCTGTCGCTTTTAGTGTGGGCATTTCTTTGCTTACTTTGTCTTTTAGTTCCAGCATAATTCGCTGTGCCAGTTTTTTCCCGACTCCGGGGGCAAGGGTTAGGGCTGATTCGTCGTCGTTTATTATGGCAAGCGCGAGTGTTTCAGGTGATGAGGATGAGAGTATTGACAGCGCGGCTTTCGGCCCGACGCCGGATACGCTGATGAGCTGTTCAAATGCGCGTTTTTCGCTGATGTCGTAAAAGCCGTAAATGTCAAATGCGTCCTCTTTTATGTTACAGTATGTATATAGTTTTGCTTTTTTGCCCGCTTCAAGATGCGACATTGTGTTTAATGTTGTCATGCAGGCGTAGCCTACTCCGTTTATGTCGATGACGGTCAGGTTTTGTGAAATTATTGAGATGTTGCCTTCTAAATGGTAGAACATATGTCTTTGCCTCCTATATTGAGCAGTGAGTTTGCAAATCTTGCGTGGCATATCGCTATAGCCAGTGCGTCGGCGGCGTCGTCCGGTTTTGGGCTTTGCTCCATTTGGAGCAGGCGTTTTACCATCTCCATTACTTGCTTTTTTGTTGCGTTGCCGTATCCTGCAACCGCTTTTTTTACTTGCAGCGGTGTGTACTCGAACATGGGGATACCGTGTTCTTCTCCCGCCAGTATAATTGCCGCCCGCCCGTGTGCGACTGCAAGGGCTGTTTTCTGGTTTGTGTTGAAAAAAAGTTCTTCGACTGCGATTGCGTCGGGCTTGAATGTCTGTATCAGCTCTGAGATATCGCTGTTTATCTGCTTGAGTCTGAGCGCAAGGCGCATTTTCGCCGGAGTTGTGATTACGCCGTATCTTTTGAGCTTAGGCGCACCGCCCTTTTCAGTTATTATCCCAAACCCGACTGTCGCCACACCTGGGTCAATTCCGAGTATAACCACTCCTCAAACTCCTTGACATTTTTGATATATTATTATACTCTTGTCTGCGGATTTAATCAAGGTATGTGCAATATATCCGCCGCTATAAAGC
>Ga0209755_10003829_pt1 | contig 18392 bp, 11 predicted proteins | sample TergutCo191P1_FD_187301 | JGI IMG/M metagenome (GOLD analysis project Ga0209755, IMG submission 187301) | Cornitermes sp. P1 segment gut microbial communities from Petit-Saut dam, French Guiana - Co191P1 (SPAdes) (version 2) | ecosystem: Host-associated > Arthropoda: Insects > Digestive system...
CGATAGGGTTGTTCAAGGGACGGTTCGTCCGGCTTGTGGTGGAGGAGGACGATCGTGTCAAGGAGGCGATGTTCAAGCGCCTGATTGCGGATATGGAACGGTACATTGTGCCGGTGCGTGAACTGAAGAGCTCGCCGCGCAAGTGGAGGTATTTCAACAAATACAAGTGCAATCAAAAACCTTCGTTTTGAGGCTTAAGTTGATGATGTTGTGTCAGTCACCTGGTTTTTAGGTTTTCCGCGCTTGGTGTCTGTCACTTTTTTCCTACCGCGACTGGTCGATGACATTGCGCCTGATTTTGGCTTGACAAATCAATGCTCCCTGTATTATGCTCGGTTCGTGTACACCAATGTCAAATTCAATCCATCGGCTCAAGCATGACGTAACCGAAAACGATATAAGGTGGGCCATTAAAACGCATCTTTGCAATCTCCTCATGGAAGGCCATGACAACAAGTATGCCGTGATTCGATTTGACAGAAATGGAAACTTGATCGAGGTGATGTACAATCTTATTGACGAGCAATCGATCAACGTATTTCACGCCATGCGGTGCCGGGATTCGCTCCGGCTTCAGCTTGGATTCTAGGAGTAACCTATGCCCGATATGACAGACGAAGAAGCGGATGCTCTGGATGAGCTTTTGACGAACACAAGCCCTAAACTAACCAGCATTCCAGGCGTTTTCGCTCGCCAGCGTGCTTTGCTTGGCGCCCTTGACGAGTTAACCGCTAACTACCTTATAACCAAGGCGGAAGCAGCTCATAAAAAACCTTCCGACATTATAGGCGAACTGGTTAGGGAAAAAATCGCCGTTTCGATGTAGGGAGCGCGAGCGCAATGGTGACAGGAGCAAAATCTTAACCCACGCGCAGGGCCGTTTATGTTTCACTTAAATAAATCGTTGTGGGTTCCAAGACGCACAAAGATAATCTCATCGTCGGTCAGTTTGTATATTAGCAGCACATTTCGCTCGACATGTAGTTCGCGGTATCCAGCCCAACTGCTGACCAGCGCGTGGTCGCTGAACCGTCCCCCCATGATTCCATTCATTTTCTGCATTTCGCCAATTATCATTTCAAGCCGGTCAAATGAATAGCGCTTTTTCTGAAGCGTCTTGATGTCCTTTGCGTAAGTTTTTTCAAAACTAATCTTACGCATCGGGATTCCTTAACATTGCGCGCATTTCGTCCCATGTTGTTTCAGTCAGGTTCTTGCCGTCTTCGACATTTTGCATCGCCGCCTGGGTTTCTTCGTTTGGAATATGGCTGCTGCGGATGTGGGCCTCATAGTCCGGATCTGCGTTTGGGGTAAACGGCAGCCTGCGCTCCATATTCACATATGTCAAATACGACCGAACGCCATCCGCCAGCGACAGACCCATGGCATTAAAAGCCTGTTCCGCGCCTTTGCGTAAATTATCGTCAATTCTGATAGAAAGCATCGCCATTGTTATACCCCCGTGTAATTTGTATTACATTTTACCACAAATGTATGACAATGTCAAGAAAAAGCGGCACGAGAAGGCGGCGGCGCGGGCGGGAGCGCGAGGGTCAGTCACTACTCCTAAGCTACCAATTACAGCGGTGTCAGACACTGGGTTTTTAGGCTTTCCGCGCTTGGTGTCTGTCACCATATGCTTAACCGTAGTAAGTGCTGTCGCTTTGTTAAGGAGCAGGTGCCGATATAACGAAGTTGCTTGTAACTGCCGGGGGTTTTTTATATTATTTATGTGAGGCTCTTTCAAAGTGGGAGCCCGAGGAGAGTTATCCCTATGAACCTTGCGCAAAAATTGTCGTCCAAGAACGTGCTGGTGTTTAATTTGGTGCTGGTAGGTATTATTTTCGGCTTTTCGCTGGCCTTCGTATCATTTTCATGCGCCGCACCAAGTTCTCGTACTGTCGTGAGGGCGCAGGAAGCCCCTCAGGTCGCCATTCCCGAAAACGCCCTGGCGGCGGCCTACGGCTTGCAGCTAACCTTTAATGCGATAGCGGATAAAGTCCTGCCGTCGGTGGTGGAGTTGCAGACTTTCTCGATAGCCCAGCGGAACGTGCCCAACTTCCAGGGAATCCCTTGGGACTTTTTCTTCGGCCCCCGTGAACGTGCCCCGGAAGGCGGCGGTGGTGGTGGCGGAGGAGGCCAGCGGCGTGAATTTCGTGCCCAGGGGCTTGGTTCCGGGATCATCGTCCGCAATTACAACGGGATATATTACGTGCTTACGAACGACCATGTCGTTGCGGACACCACCGAAATAAGGATAGCCACCAAAAACGGCAACGAATACCTTGCCGAGATCGTCGGGCGTGATCCGCGCAGGGATCTGGCGATGGTTTCCTTTCGGTCAAACAATCCGTATCCCCTGGCGGTGCTGGGCGATTCCGATTCCGTACGGGTCGGGGACTGGGCTATAGCGATGGGCAATCCCCTGGGCCAGCAGTTTTCCTTTTCCGTAACCATGGGGATAGTCAGCGCGGTGGGTCGCACCGGCGGGCCCGGCGGCAACATCAACGACTTTATCCAGACCGATGCCCCCATCAACCAGGGGAACTCCGGCGGTGCCCTAGTGAACATCCGGGGCGAGATTATAGGCATAAACACCTGGATTGCCAGCACCACCGGCGGTGGAAACGTGGGCCTTGGTTTTGCTATTCCAATCAACAACGCCAAACGTTCCATCGATGAATTCATCGCTTCCGGCACGGTTACTTCCGGATGGCTTGGGGTTCAGCTTGTGGAACCCAGCAGGGAAATCGCCGAAAGCCTGGGCGTTCAGCTAAGGAATGGGGCGCTTGCGACGCAGGTTTTCATTGGTTCCCCGGCGGAGAAAGGGGGGATTAGCCCCGGCGACTTTATCACCCACGTTAACGGCAGGGAAGTCCGGGGCGTGAACCAGCTTACCATGATGGTGGGGGATCTAAGGCCGGGCGACAACGCAACCTTTACCGTGGTTCGGGATCGAGATGTAAGGGAGATTCGGGTCGTAATCGAGGAACGTACGGACGCGATTGCCGCCGACAGCAGAAACCTTTGGCCTGGCGTGACGGTGGTTCCCCTTACCGACGGCGTAAGAAGGCAACTTGGCTTGAATGATGACGCAAGGGGGCTGCATGTTGCGCAGGTTGTCGAGGGAAGCCCTGCGGATATTATCGGCCTGCGAACCGGGGATCTCATAACATCCGTGAACGGGGAGGATGTGAACGATCTGCCTTCTTACTTTAGGGTGCTGCGAGAAAGAACCGCGAACGAACTGCGGTTCGGCTTTAACCGGCGTGGCTCCCAGCTTGAATCCCTTACGTTTAGGAGGCAGAGTTAGTTCCTGGTGGTTTGGGATTGAAAACTGTGTTGATAAGCCTACTAAGGCACTTCTGGTGTATCACCGTCCGTGACGTACACGGTACCCCAGGAGTGCCTGCTGTCAATTCCGCAGTGTTATTTCATCGTTAGGTTGAACACGCCATCCCAGTCATCTTTGGGTGGCCTGTCCAGAAAGGCTTGGCAACGTTTAAGGTAAATCTCCGAGGGGCCTCCGTCGATTTCCATGGATTCCCAGAAGCCCCCCATCGCCTCTGCCCATTGCCGCTTTTCGTAGTAGTCCATCGCCTGGTGGAAAACCTTTACCAGTTGCTTTTCCCCCTGCGTCGCACCTTCCTTGGTGTTTATTAGTTCATATATCTGCACTGGCTCCCTTATGCCTACCACCCGGATTCGATCCAGCTTGCGGGAAAGGATGCTATCCCCGGCCTCGCGGATCGTCTGCTCCGGGGCGAGTATCCAGGTTCCGTACTGCTTGTTCGCGCTTTCCAGGCGGGCGGCCAGGTTTACGGCGTTCCCCATAATCGTGTAGTTCATCTTGTTCTCGGTGCCCATGTTGCCGGCAACCATGCTCCCGGTGTTGATACCGAACCTGGTTAAAAGCGGCACGGGGGAAAACTTTTCTTCCAGTATGGCCTTGTTCAGCTCCTGCTCGATCCGCCTCATGGTAATGGCGGAAACGCAGGCCCGCAGCGCGTGGTCGGGCAGCTCCACCGGTGCGCCGAAGAAGGCGACGATGGCATCCCCGATATACTTGTCAATCGTCCCCTTTTCCGCAAGAATCACGTCGCTCATGGCGGTAAGGTAGCGGTTAAGAATGGTGACAAGGCTTTCCGGATCCAGCTTTTCCGACATGGTGGAAAAGCCCTTAAGGTCGGTAAAAAGCGCCGTCATGTAACGCTTGGTTCCCCCAAGCTGAAGCCTGGAAGGATCGGCGATAATTTCCTTGACAACCTCGTCGGAAACATAAGTGGAAAAGGCCTTGCGAATAAACTGCTTTTCCCGCTCCGAAGTCGAGTACGAGATTATCTCCCGCAGGATCACCGCAGTGATCATGGCGAAAGTTGTTACCATGGGGTTAAAGAAAAATCCCGTAAGACGGAACAGCAGGATCGCGGCAAAGATGACAAGGAAGGTTGCCAGCAAACCCGACACGGCTCTGGGCACTGGCTGGAGTTTGGCACTTGCCAGGAAAAACAGCACCACGAAGACCAGGGTGAACAGTATCCGCCACTGTTCGTCGATGGGGGTAATGAAGGATCCCGAAAGGATCATGTCCAGCACCACCCCGTGGGTTCCTACGTTGATATATTCCCCCTGGAAAGGGTTCGCGCCAATATCGGTGGTCCCCGTGTCTACACGACCCATGATAACGAATTTGTCGTTAAGTTCGTTTTCAAGGCGGGCGTCTATTTCCTCGTACCTGTCTAGGTTTATCCTTATGAATTCCGTCAGAAGCGCTATAAACTCGGCCTCGTCGTTAAGCTGCCCCTCGACCCAGGGAAAGGCCTCCAACAAATCCGGGAGCATGGCGTTCACCCTGGCCGCGGGATCCATGTCCAGGATTTCCCGCATAAGGCCACGGCTTTGGCGGCGGAAATGCACGTTGGAGGCGAAAGCCTCGCTGGAGGCGTGTTCCAGGGCAAAGGCCCTGGTATCGTGAATCGCGTCGAAAAGTTCCGACAGATCCCTGATGATAAAAGGCAGCACTTGCAGCGAAGGATCGAACTGGGAAAAGAAAACAAGATCCGCAGTGCCCAAGGCCCGAACGTAGTGTTCCAGATCCGCCTCTAGATCGTCCATAAGCGAGAAATACGCGAAGGAGACATGGTGGAATTTCTCAAAGTAGTCTTCCGGGGGCCAGTCGATCATCATTCTGCCATGGCGGTCCAGGGGGATCCTGATGTCCCTTGCGCCCCCCGGCATTTGTGCGCCCCTTATTGTCAGCCTGCGCCCTTCAAGTTCGATTTCCGGGTTTCCCAGATAATGCATAAGCGGGGCGAAGGCAAGTTGCAGGTACCAGTGGCCGTCAATGTACTGGGTAAGGTAGAGCCGCCGCCTAATGCCGTCCGCGTCAATCTCCACATTGGTAAAACCAGCCCCCTCGGCGGACAGTGCCAGGCCTGGCAGGGGAGGCAGAATGTCAATGAACCTTCCCTCGCTGGCATCCGGCGAGGCTATGATCGGGCGCGAAAAACGCTCCTCCGCTATGGGGCGGCGCTCGGCCTGTTCGCCCCAAAGGGGATAGTTGCGCATGTTCAGGGTAACCCAGCTTCTGCCGAACAGCTCGGAGGCCTGGATCAGGTACTGGTCGTTGTCCCTGGCTATGCGCTGTACGCTGGTAAAAAGCCTGTTGCGTTCATCGTCGATAAAATCGAGGAAAGCCTGGGCGTGATCGTCAATGTCGTAGCGGTCTATCAGGCCGGCCCTTAGCGCGTGGAAAAGGTCCAGCATTGCGGAATTGATTTCTGAAAAGCTCCGCTCAAAGTCCGCAGGCAAACCCCGGTTCAGGTAGATGGTATCCACCCCTTGGGGACCCCTGTCGATGAACTCGATATCGAAGATAAGCGCCCGCGCGCCATATTCCTTTAGCCTTATAATCCCGTCTGCCGTTACCGACCGGGGCCAGGGGAAAACACCATTGTATGCAATGGCATGGTCGTCCACGTTGAGGAAAACCACGCTGCTGTGGCGTTCCCTGTTGACACGAAAACGCAGAAAAAAGTCATAGACCTGATACCCAAGATACCCAAAAATGCCCGCCGCGTAGATAACGGAAAAGAATGCCGCCACGGCGAACCCTGTTACCAGTGTTTTCCATTTCATAACACACCCCAGGCCTTATGTTATGTTTTTTCCATACAAAAACCAAGTACAAGAAATCGGATTCAAACCCTGCATGATTGAATGCTTGATGCTTTCGCTGGAAAGCATGTACAATACAACATGGGGTTGGGTGCAATCCTGCCATTTTTTGGAGTGATATCGTGAAAATTTGGCTTTTCAACAGAACCAAACGCCGGGCTTTTTTGCTGATCTTCTTTTTGTGCGTTTTCCCTGCTTTTTTGTCCGCCCAAGGCATGGCGGCGGAAATAGAAACCCTGCTGGCTTCCCAGGCGGCAGGCTTTCCTTCCACACCATAATGCCGATCCACGGTGGCGTGTCGAGCTGGCCGTCACCTTAACCTTGTACTAGCCGTACCATATATTGAGAGAGGGATTACCATGAAAAAGGCAATTTTGACAGTGTTGTTGATGGGTGTCGCCGCGTATGTTTTTGCCCAAAGCGGAACGATACGGGAACTAAGCGGCGAAGTCGAGATAAGGCAGGCCGGTGCCGCCGACTTCGTCCCCGCCACCGTTGGGAGCGAGGTTGCCCAGGACACCATCGTGTCCACGGGTTTTAGGAGCAGTGCCATAATCGATATTGGAAGCAGCACGCTTACCGTGCGGCCACTGACCCGCCTTTCGCTGACAGAGATAAGGACCGCTGCGGGCGCGGAAACCGTTAGCGCGAACCTGCAGTCCGGGCGGGTTAGGGTGGACGTAAGGCCGCCTGCCGGAACCATGGCGAATTTTACCATGCAAGGCCCCAGCGCGACCGCCTCCGTGCGCGGAACCAGCTTTGAGTTTGACGCGCGCAGTATCAGGGTGCTGGATGGCTCCGTAAGTTTCAGGGGCGGCAGTGGTGCCCAGGTAATACTCCAGGCAGGCGGCGAAAGCGCCGTGGGGCTCGGCGGCAGGGCCGCGGATCCCCTGCAAAGCGTTTTCCAAGCCCTTTCCCCGCCGGCTCCCGTTGGGGCGGGGGCTTCGGGCGAAGTGATAGTCGTCCCCGGGGCGATGCCAGTGGCATCGCCGACCACCGGGAACATTGTCATCACCATAACTCATTGATTTGCGGTTTGGAGGAAACATGAAAAAAATATTAGCCATTCTGGCGGCACTGTGTATCGCAACCTTCAGCTCCTGCTTCAGCCCCTGGAGTGGCGGCGGCGAAGGGAGCATAACCATTGCCTTTGGGACACCCAGCCAGGCTGGCAGGATAGCGATACAGGACAATGACATTGACAGCATTACTTACACGATAAGCTTGACAGGCCCCGGCGGGGTACCCTACCAGCGTTCCTTTACTGGCCGGGGCCTGGTAACCATTCCGGTAGCGCCAGGTTCCTGGGCAATCGATATCCGCGCCGAAGGCCCCAGGCCGAGTGGCTATGACGGTTCGTTTCCAGGACAAATGCTGCGGGCTATTGGGTTTGGGGAAGCCGATGTCAGGCTCGGGGAGGACAGCCCTGCGGAAGTCAGGATGATCAGCGCGGTCGAGGTTGCCAACCATGCGCAGCTTTCCAGTGCCATCAGCCTGGCCAGAATCGACGGTGGCGAAAAAATTATTTTTATAATGGGCGACATCGAGGCATCTGGAACATACCTTATCGAAACGGCGGGAAAGAACATCACCCTTGCCTCGAATACGGACCTAAGGATCTCCAGGGCTGCGGGAAACCTCATGGCCATGTTCGATATAAGCGCCGAAAGCACCCTTACCCTTGGCAGGCCAGGCATGGGTGGCAGCATAACCATTGACGGTGATCGTTTGGGGATTAACGCCGCCGGATCAATCATAGAGATAAGCGGCGGCGCAAACCTGGTAATGAACCAGGGCCTTACCCTGACTGGGAACACGGGCAATTACTACGTTCGCGGCGGAGCCGTGCATGTCGGCGACGGCAGCTTTACCATGAACGGCGGCACAATCGCGAACAACTTTGCCGATTTTGGCGGCGGGGTGTATGTAACCCCTACCGGAACCTTTGCCATGTACGGGGGCCGCATCTACGGTGTTAATGATCAGGCCACTCAAAACACGGCATTATTCACAGGAGCATCCCTCTTTGTGGCTCATGGCGGGACGGCCATGTACGGCGGCGCTTTTGCGGCGACGTATGGCAGCGGCAATATTCCCACAACCAACTTTACCCTGCCGCATCAAAATCAAGGCTTCGTCATCGACTTCGTGTATTTCTACACGATGGACGAGATTACCGTCCAGGATATTGTCCTGGGTGCCGGGCCAGGCTCGATAATCATTTCCGTGGCTGAGCCCCTGGATTACGAGCCGGGCAGCATCAGATGGTTCTGGAGGGAAGGCGAAATCACCGGGGATTTGGCGGAGGCCCTGATTAGCGGCGACAAGGGGGAAACCCTTACGGTGGATCATCGTATCCACGCTAACCGCCCGGGGGAGCATTCCGTGACCGTGGAAGCGCGACGAATAAACGGCGCATTATACAGCCTTATCGTGAACTTTGCGGTCAGGCTTAACTAGCAGGTATAAAAGGAGAAGATGGGAATGGAAAACAAAAGTTTGCCGCGCTTGCGGTACGGTCTTTTAACGATTTGCGCGTTTTTGTTGGCGGCTTCGCTGTTCCTGGTCGGGTGCCGCGGGCCCTTGCAGTCAGGGGACACGGCGGGAAACGAGGCCGAGCCTGGTACCCTTTCGTTGACGATTAACAGGCACAGCACCGCGCGGACGATTCTGCCGGACTGGCCGCAGGATCTGGACTCCCTTGTCTACAGGCTTGAGTTTTTCGCCGTGGGTAACGGCGGCGAACTGGCCTTTTACAGGGTTTGGAGAGGTTCTGGCATTGTCGAGCTTGAAGTGTACGTCGGAATCTGGGATCTCGTCGTAACCGCCTCCACGCCTTACGGCGACATTGCGCGTGGCGAACAGCGTATAAACATGCCCAGCGCTGGGATCGTCCGTTACGATATTGATCTTAGGCCGATCGCCACTGGCACTGGGACCTTCCGCTGGGACATCCGCTTCCCCGAAAACGTAGTGAGTGCCTGGATGGAAATCACGCGGCTTGGCGACTATGACGACCGCGACGGCCTGGATCCCCAAATCATTTACTTTTTCGGCGGTAGCGAACCGCTTGGCACACTGTCCTTGGTGGATGGTGTCCGCCAGAACCTCGGCACTTACCAGATGCCCGCGGGCGAGTACCGCGTACTTTTCAGCTTGTACAGGAACCCAGGCGACCCGAACGAACGGGCAATGAGGCACACGGTCATGCGTATTTACCAGAACATGGAAAGCCGCTTTTACGGTGTCAGGGCGCTCTTTACCGACGAGCATTTCCTTTCCCGCACCTTGCTGCAGATAGTTTTGGACGCATGGGACGAAGCCGAAAACGAGTGGGACTTTGCCTTCCAGGGAATCCTTGCCGGGCATTTCCCAGTTCTGGGCATTCAAGGCATAACCGACGGCAACTTCAATGATACCGAAGGCACCGGCATTATCTACTGGTTCAACGCCGTTTCCGCCGACAAGCCGGTTCCGACCGATTTGCAGGGCTTGAAGGCCTTGGTCGATGCCGCGCTGATTGGCATAGGCCGCGATTCCATAGCCGCCGGCGATCACCAGGACACGGACGAAGCCGCACTCGCCATCCGCAGGCTTGCCCAAAACCTCTACCCAGGCTGGGATCTGGAGGACTGGGTTTATGTTTACTGGGTATCCGACAATCTTGCAAGGGTAACCGTCGGCGGTATCTACGTGCTGGACATCGAGTTCCCGCTGGCCAGCCTGCCGTATCAGATCACCATCAACCTTGTGCCTTTTCATGCAATGGGCGTAGTCACACTCCCGGAACCCATTGTCCTTAGGGGCGACCCTGGCGATCCGATCACCATAACCGTTGACAACCATTTGAACTACCTTGAGGGCAGCATCAGGTGGTTCGCCGGCGGAAATGAAATCACCGGGAATTCGGTTGCCGACTACGGCAGAACCCTTATCCTGGATTACCGCATTCACGATAACCGGATAGGGACGCATTCCATGACGGTGGAAGCACGACGAATTGGCGGTGCGCTGTACAGCCTTACCGTGAACTTTAGAGTGGAACTTTAAAAGGAGGAACGCAAATGGGAAACCTGCGAGGCATGGGAAACATACAGGGAAAGTTAGCACTAAAGGCATTGTTGCTTGTCGCTTGCGGCGCGTTGCTTTTGGCCGGATGCCGAGGCCCGCTACAGCCGCCTTCCACGGAACACGACACGCCGGGGACGGGCAGCATTTCGCTTACCATAGGCATGGGCGGCCTGGGGCGGACGATTCAGCCGGAGTGGCCGGACTATTTTGGCGATGTGGAATTCAGGCTTTGTTTGCTCGCCCCCTCCACTGGGGCTGGGAACACGCCGGGGATTTTTTCCACACCTCTGCCCGTCGCGTATGGCGGCCAGACCGTTCGGGTCGAGTTGCCCACGGGAACCTGGGACCTGCGCATAAGCGCCTTGCGAGCCGGGGACGAAAGACCCTTCGCCAGGGGTCTTAGGGAAAATATCCAGGTGGGTTCCGGGTCAAACGGTACCATAGCCGTCGAGCTTCTCCCGATTCGCGGGGGTACGGGAACGTTTAGATGGGGCATAGAATTCCATGCCGATGTCTATACTGCCATGATGGAGCTTACAAGGCTTGACGAGGCTGGTTTCCCATATCCGGATTCGCTGCTGTCTGTTGACCTTGTTGTTGACGGCGTATCGCAGGTTCCGTATCCAGACGGCCTTTCTCTTGAGTCCGGCGAGTACCGAGTGATTTTCTGGCTGTCCGATCGGAATGATAGAAGCGCGGTTCGAAGCGCGGTTCTGCGCATCTATGACAATATGGAAAGCTTTTTCGGCGACCAGCACGCATGGTTCCTTGCGGACGATCTTTTCACCGTAACACTGCTGGAAGTTATTCTAAGGGCATGGAATTCCGCAACTGGCGAATGGGACTTTGTCGCTGAGGGGGTCATGCCCCTGCACTTTGACATTTTGGGCATTATCGGTGTAACGGTACCCGAATTTCATGCCGACGCTGGCGGCTTTGTCTACTGGCTCAACAGGATTACCAACGCAGACAACGTTCCCGGCGCGGACGATCCGGAAGGCTTGTCCATGGCGCGGTTAAGGGCCATGGTCGATGCCGCCCTGCTTGGCATGGCCGGCAACGACCCCAGTTTCGCCAACGCCTCGTTCGAAAGCCAGCAGGCCGCCGAGGACGCCATACGCGACGTGCTTGTACATGGGCCCCTGCCCAACGGGTCCTTGGTTGGGAATATCGACTGGGCCAGTGGCAACATTGCCGTCGTAACCGTAATCGGTGCCTACGACACTTACTACCTTGTGGAAATTGCCTTTACCGGCGTAATTGGCGGCTACACGCTGACCCAAGGGGAAAACCTGGCCGAGCGTTTTGAATGGCTGCGGGCTAACGCGCTTAGCGGAGGCATGTACATTGTCGAAGTAAGCGAAGACGAAGATGTTGCTCCCGCAGTAACCGCGATACCCGCCGGCAGAACCAACCTTCGCATTGTCCTTAGAGGCCGCGGGGAAATGCGCAACATCAACCTTGCCGAAAACGGTAATCTTTTTAGCATACCCTCTGGCGTTACCCTGGTGCTGTACAACAACCTTACGCTGGTGGGACGCTGCGCGGACGGCCCCGCTGGGGCAAACAACAATACCGCCTTGGTGCTTGTAGGCACAGGCGGCACCCTGGAAATGCACTATGGCACAAGAATCATCGGCAATACCAACGGTACTTTTGCTGGCAGCACTGGCGGGGGTGTGAATGTGGATGTTGGGAGATTTATCATGCATGGCGGGGAAATCTCCGGCAACACCGCAGGCCAGGGTGGCGGCATTCGTGCTGCTGGAACTAACGCCTTTGTTATGCACGGCGGAACAATTTCTGGAAATACAGCCCGCGCAACTGGTGGAGGTGTACATACTTGGCTAGGTACAGCTACGTTTACCATGCACAGTGGGGCAATCTATGGCAATACCTCCGAAGGCAACGGCGGCGGCGTGTTTTCTGATGCTCCATTCCGAATGATCGGCGGGGTAGTCTACGACAATACTGCTTTAGGCAACGGTGGCGGTGTATTTGTTGCTGGTGCTGAATTCCGCATGGACAGCGGGACAATCTACGGCAATACCGCTAGTGGTAATGGTGGAGGTGTGTTTAATGAGGGTAACTTCCGCATATACAACGGGCTTGTCCACGGCAACAATGGGGCAAATGAAAACACCGCCAATTACGGCGCGGCGTTATACAATCTTGGTATAGTCAACCACGGTACGTTCAACGGAGCTGGCACGGTGTTTACCCCGTTTGGCCATTTGTTTACCACTGACGACACGATAGAGGTGGAGGCTGGCAGTTTGATTAGGCCGGGGGCTTTCCAGAGACCGCTGTTCCCAACGGAGGGAAGCCTTGCCGAGCAGCTTAGATGGTTGCGACATTATGCGCAGAATGACAACATGTACGACATTGTGATAAGAAGCAATGAATACCTGGCTCCCGCACTAACGGCATTGCCCAGGGCCAGAACTAACCTCCACATCGCCCTTAGCGGCGGTGGGGGAATGCGCTACATCAGCCTTGCCGAAAACGGTAATCTTTTTAGCATACCCTCTGGTGTTACCCTTGTGCTGTACAACAACCTTACGCTGCTGGGACGCTGCGTGGACGGCCCCGCTGGGGCAAACAACAATACCGCCTTGGTGCTTGTAGACACAGGCGGCACCCTGGAAATGCACGATGGCACAAGAATTATCGGCAATACCAACGGAGTTTTTGCTGGCAGCACTGGCGGGGGTGTGAATGTGGATGTTGGGAGATTTATCATGCATGGCGGGGAAATCTCTGGCAACACCGCTGGCCAGGGCGGCGGCATTCGTGCCGCTGGAACTAACGCCTTTGTCATGCACGATGGAACAATTTCTGGAAATACAGCCCGCGCAAATGGCGGCGGGGTACACGCTTGGCTAGGTACCGCTACGTTCACCATGCACGGCGGGGCAATATATGGCAATACCGCTGGCGAAAACGGTGGTGGGGTTTTTATCAACAACGCTCAATTCCGCATGAGTGACGGGACAATCTACGGCAACGAGGCGGCGGTAATGCCAGAAGCTAACAGAAACGCCGACGGCAGTGGCCTTGGCGCGGCCTTGTTCAACGGCGAGGCAGTACAATCCCAGCGCGGCACCTTCAACGAAGCCGGCACTGTCTTTACCGCTACCGGCACCTTAACCACCACCAACGACACCATCCGCATAATGGACGGCGAGATTGTGGAAACCTTGGGCATCACCGTAAGCCTGGTACCCTTCTACGCAATGGATGGCGTTACAGTCCAGGACATCGACATCAGCCTGAGCGCCGGGGGAACCACTACTGTTACCGTGCAGAACCACACGGACTACGAAGCCGGCAGCATCAGGTGGTTCCATGACGGGGATGAAATCACCGGGAATGCGATTAGCAACGATGGAAGCGTCTTTACCATGGATTCCCGTATCCACGGGAACAGGATAGGGCCGCACTCGGTAACGGTGGAAGCGCGGCGGGAAAATGGCGGTGCCTTGCACAGCCTAAGCATAAACTTTAGGGTCGGCCTGTAAAGGAGAAACGGGATATGGGAAAAATGCGAAATATACGGAACCTGCGGGGCAGCTTGGCGCTAAAGGCATCCATGCTAGCCGCCTGTGCTGCGCTGCTTTTTCTCGGGTGCCGAAACCCAATGCACCCGCCATCGGCGGGACAGGATGCGGCGACGGGCACCATTTCGCTGACTATAAGCATGGGCGGCCTGGGGCGGACGATTCAGCCGGAGTGGCCTGGCAATTTTGCCGGCGTGGAATTCAGGCTTGATTTGTTATACCCATCCAGCGACACCGTGGCCTACTCCACAAGCCTACCGGCCGTGCCCCAAGGCCAGGCCGTTCAGGTTGGTTTGCCAACCGGAACCTGGGATCTGCGCGTAAGCGCGTTCTGGGGCGAAAGCGGTACCAAGTTCGCAAGGGGTGTCCAGGAAAACATTACCGTGGGTTCGGGGCCAAACGGCAATACAGTCGTCGATCTTTTCCCGATTCACCAAGGCTATGGAACGTTTAGGTGGAACATGGACTTCCACCCGGACGTTTTTGCCGCCTACATGGAAATTACGCGCCTGGACGGGAACGGCGTTCTGGTGCCGGATTCGCGACAGACCCTTGAGCTTGTAGTCGGCGGCACAGCGTCGAACCCATATCCCGGCGGCCTTAGCCTTGCCGCCGGCGAGTACCGCGTGGTTTTTTGGCTGCACAATGCCGTGGAAGACGATCCAGCCAGAAAAAGCGCGATTAGAAGCACGGTACTGCGCGTCTATAACAACATGGAAAGCTTTTTCGGCGACCAGTACGCTTGGTTTACCGCGGACGATCTTTTCACCATTGAGCTGTGGCAGATTATCCTAAGCGCATGGAACGGCGACGAATGGGCCTTTGACGACACCCCCCACGGAGCCATACTGTGGATGCATTTTGAGCTTGCGGGAATCGGCGGCATTACGGAAAGCAACTTCAACGACATTCCCCACGCCGGGATTATCTGGTGGCTCAACTACCTTACCCACGATCCCTGGATCGGGGTTCCAACGAACGAGGACGAATTGCATAGTTTGATCGCCAATGCACTGGAGTGGGTATCCGACGCCACTGGTGTTACCGTTAGAAGGGACGGCGGCGCTGCGCTGCGCTTTGGCAGTCTCGCGGAGGCGCTTGCTTCGGTTGTCGATAATGTACCCCACACGATTACGCTTTTCGAAGACCAGTGGCTTGAAGAATGGATACTGTACGCCAAGCGGCATATCACCCTGCGCGGTTCCGGGGCGGAACGTACCGTAAGCCTTGACGGCGGCGGAAGCCTCTTTATAGTGGGCCCGGGCGTTACGCTTGTTCTGGACGAAAACGTCACGCTGCACGGCCATTGCGACAACTTCGCGCCGCTGGTAAGGGTAGATGAGGACGGGACGCTGCTTATGCGCGACGGCTCGTTAATTACGGGGAATACCGCCCATTTTGAATCTGGCGGCGGCGTGCTTGTCGGGCATGGCGGCACGTTCAACATGGAAGGCGGGGAAATCCACGGCAATGAAGCGGCTGACGGCGGCGGCGTGTTCGTGGATGGCGGCGTGTTCAACATGAAAGGCGGGACTATCTTCGGCAACGAGGCCTACACGGGCGGCGGTGTGTATGTGGGGGAAGGAGGAAGCTTCAACATGAGCGGGGGTATTATTGTTGGCAACGATCCTCTGCTTAATGACGGCGATCCTAACTACGCAGCCGTAAGCGGCACTGCTGCCCTGTACGTAGAGGTCGGTGCCACTGCCCTGTACGGCAGCTTCGCCAACGGCACCCCAGGCGCATCCTTTACCCCAACCGGTGCCCTGGGAACCGAAGACCGCACCATAGAAGTAGTAAACGGCGTTTTGATCCGCCCACGGCCCGAAACCCCCGATATCGAGATGGTGCCCATATCCGGCGGCACTTTCCAGATGGGCAGTCTGGAGGGAACGCCAAACAGCGACCCCAACGAAAGGCCGGTGCGCTATGTAACGCTAAGCGGTTTCTACATGAGCCGGTTTGAGGTGACGCAGGGCGAATGGTACGACGTGATGTTTCACTTGCCGGGTACCGGAGTTGGAACTCGGCGCCCCAGCTTTTTCAACGGGACTATCAATAACGATGGCGACATGGTATCGCCAACGTTCGAGTGGCGAAACCTTCCGGTGGAAAGGGTAAGCTGGTACGATGCAATTGTATTCAGCAACCGCTTAAGCATACAGCGTGGCCTGACACCCGCATACAGCATAGGCGGCAGCACCAACCCCGATGCCTGGGGGCCTGTACCAACGATCGGAAATGCTACGTGGGATGCCGTTGAAATAGTTCCCGGCTCCACCGGCTACCGATTGCCGACCGAGGCGCAGTGGGAATTCGCGGCTCGGGGTGGAATTGTTTGCCATGGGAATTATGCCTTTTCCGGGAGCAACACCGCCACAGATGTTGCGTGGACATGGGAAAACAGTGGAAATAGGACGCATGAAGTTGGAACGAGGCAATACAATGCCCTTGGTCTGCATGACATGAGCGGTAACGTGTGGGAATGGGTATGGGACTGGTTTGGTGCCTACCCGGATTATCCTGAGACCGACCCCCTGGGCGCGTCCTTGGGGTCTGACCGCGTGATTCGCGGCGCGAGCTGGACCAACTCGGGCTCGGGTGTCCGTTTGGCGCGTCGGTACAGCTTCAACCCGGCTACCCGGAGCCACATTATTGGCTTCCGGCTTGTCCGCCCGGATCCCCTCGCGCCGCCGGCAAGCGTCAGCGTCAGCAGGGACGGCGCGCCTGTCCAGCGTTTTGCTAACCTTGCCGCCGCGCTTGCTTCGGTTACCGATACTGCACCCCACACAATTACGCTGTACGAAAACCAGCAACTTACAACCTGGGGACCACACGCCAACCGGAATATCACCCTGCAAGGCTGGAACAACGAGAGCGTTATGATAAGCCATATCGGCGCTGTCGATATCCCCATGTTCAACATCCAGAGCGCAAGCCTTACCCTGGGGAACAACATTACCCTGCGGGGCAGGCCGGGCGGAACAGAACCTTCAATATTTGTAGGAGTCTCGGGCACCCTTACCATGCTGGAGGGCTCTTTAATCTCAGGCCATACAACCGTGGGCAATATCAGCCCGGTTCTCATAAACGGAGAAAATGCCCGCCTGTATATACAGGGCGGTGAAATCACCGGAAATAACAATAGGTATGGTCGGTTCTTTGCCGCTGTCAACTTGACTAATGGCGTTTTAACCATGAGCGGAGGCAGCATAACAGGCAATTACAGTTACACTAATGATGCGCCCGGAGAATGGGCAGATGTGGCTATAGGCGCGAGTGCCGCTGTTACCGCAACCCTGTCCGGCACAGCCGAGATTGGCGTTATCAGGCTTAGCCCGAGTGCTGCTCCTGACGATACCAGAATCGCGATAGGGCCAGACTGGACGGGAAACATTGGCCGCCTTGATTTGGCCCATAACGCTGCGAATCCGGCGCTTGTAGCCGGACACTGGGACGGCAGAATAGTTCTGTCAGGCTCAGGCGGCCACCCCCTTACCGAAGGCGATGTGTCAAGAGTCGCTCTGGGGTACTTTGTAAGCACACTCGCGCTCGCTCCCCCTCCCCAGCCGATAACCGACCATGAAATCGGCGTTTTAGGCACGAACTTGGGCAGATTGATTCGCTGGCCCCCCAATATCGCCATGGTGCGCATCCAGGGTGGGACTTTCCTGATGGGCAGCCCGGAGGACACGCCAAATAGCCGGGACGACGAAAGGCCGGTGCGCCAGGTAACGCTAAGCGGCTTCTACATGAGCCAGTTTGAGGTAACGCAGGGGCAGTGGTACGACCTGATGGGGACACGCCCCAGTGGGTTTACCGGAGCGACGAACTCTGTTGGCAATCCCGTAACGGGGGTAAACTGGCGGAACCTTCCCGTGGAAAGCGTAAGCTGGTACGATGCAGAGGCAACCAAATGCCCTTGGTCTGCATGACATGAGCGGCAACGTGTGGGAAGCAGTCTGTTTCTTGGCGGCATCTTGCGAGATGAATTGCCACAGGTTATAGTTATAATGGGTGGGTTTACCGTGGCGGTTTTGTTTTGTGCCGTTGGGATTCGCTGGGTGTCCACCAAGGACAAGGGGGACTGAACATGGGAATGGAAATACTGCTGATAGGCGCGGCGATTGTCGGAATTCCCCTTATGATCATGGGGTTCGTGTCGGAGTGGCGCGAAAAGAAATACCGGGAAAAAAAGTCCCTCGAATAGTCCCGACTGGTCATGCGAGGAGACAGACATCAATTCCAGCCTATCATAATCACCAAAGGAAGCTCTTGTCGAAGTATACGAGACAAGGCAGGAAGAGAAAAAACACCTCGCCGAAATCCGAAAAACAGGCAAGATTAGGATCCCTGCGTGAAAAAGGTGTACACGCCCTGGTGTCAGATGCCATATGCGTTAACTGGCAATTTTCGTAGGTTCCCGCTTGACAAAACCACACCGCCCGTTGTATAAACAAAACCATGCCTAGTAACGACCGAAACAGCAGTCCATGCACCCTTTGCCGCCTTGGGAACGGAAAAGGTATGGTTACATGCGAAAGCATATTGTCGCCCACAGCGATATTACCCCCCCCCCCCCCC
>Ga0209755_10003830_pt1 | contig 18390 bp, 14 predicted proteins | sample TergutCo191P1_FD_187301 | JGI IMG/M metagenome (GOLD analysis project Ga0209755, IMG submission 187301) | Cornitermes sp. P1 segment gut microbial communities from Petit-Saut dam, French Guiana - Co191P1 (SPAdes) (version 2) | ecosystem: Host-associated > Arthropoda: Insects > Digestive system...
TATAACAACATAGCGCTTGTATGCTCGAAACAGGGGGATTACCCCAAAGCACTGGAATTGTGCCACAGGGCTTTAGCTGTCTACAAAAAGGTACTGGGAAAGGAGCACCCTAAGACAGCCACTACTCATAACTCCATTGCGAGTGTATACTTCCATCAGGGGGATTACCCTAAGGCGCTGGAATGGTTCCACAAAGCTTTGGCCGTCTACGAAAAGGTACTGGTAAAGAAGCATGCTGACACCGCCACTACTTATAACAACATAGCGCATGTATGCTTGAAACAAGGGGATTACCTCAAGGCGCTGGAATGGTTCCACAAGGCTTTGGCCGTCCGCGAAAAGGTGCTGGGCAAGGAACATCCAAATACCGCCACGACTTATAACAGCATCGCGACTGTATACCTCCATCAGGGGGATTACCCCAAGGCCCTGGAATGGTACCACAAGGCTTTGGCCGTCAAAGAACAGGTATTGGGAAAGGAGCATCCTGACACCGCCACTACTTACAACAACATAGCGATTGTATGCTCGAAACAGGGGAATTACCCCAAAGCACTGGAATGGTTCCACAAGGCTTTGGCCGTCTACAAGAAGGTGCTAGGCAAGAAACACCCTAGCACCGCCACGACTTATAACAACATCGCGGATGTATACTCCAATCAGGGGGATTACCACAATGCACTGGAATGGTTCCACAAGGCTTTGACAGTCTGCGAAAAGGTGCTAGGCAAGGAGCACCCTGATACCGCCACTACTTATAACAACATAGCGCTTGTATGCTCGAAACAGGGGGATTACCCCAAAGCACTGGAATTGTGCCACAGGGCTTTAGCTGTCTACAAAAAGGTACTGGGAAAGGAGCACCCTAGTACCGCCACGACTTATAACAACATCGCGACTGTATACTACAGCCAAGGGGATTACCCCAAGGTGCTGGAATGGTTCCACAAAGCTTTGGCCGTCTACGAAAAGGTACAGGGAAAGGAGCATGCTGATACCGCCACTATTTATAACAACATCGCAGGTGTACACTCCGATCAGGGGGATTACCACAAGGCGCTGGAATGGTTCCACAAAGCTTTTGACGTCTACAAAAAGGTACTGGGAAAGGATCACCCTAGCACCGCCACGACTTATAACAACATCGCGGGTGTATACTCCGATCAGGGGGATTACCACAAGGCCCTGGAATGGTACCACAAGGCTTTGGCCGTCTGCGAAAAGGTGCTAGGCAAGGAACACCCTAAGACAGCCGCTACTTATAACAACATAGCGCTTATATACTCTAATCAGGGGGATTACCCCAAAGCACTGGAATTGTGCCACAAGGCTTTGACCGTCTGCGAAAAGGTGCTGGGAAAGGATCACCCTAGTACCGCCACAACTTACAACAACATCGCGTCTGCATACTTCTATCAGAGGGATTACCACAAGGCCCTGGAATGGTACCACAAAGCTTTGGCCGTCTACGAAAAAGTACTGGGAAAGGATCACCCTGATACCGCCACGACTTATAACAACATCGCGGGTGTATACTCCAATCAGGGGGATTACCCCAAGGCGCTGGAATGGTACTACAAGACTTTGGCCGTCCGCGAAAAGGCGTTTGGTAAAGAGCATCCAAAAGTTATAGAACTCTATAACGATATTGCTCGGCTTGAAGAAAAGGATTAAGCACAGGAGCAGCAAGCTTATGGAAGCAAGTTCCAAGCTTGGTTCCAGCCTGTCAGCTCTAACCTCGTTTTCCCCTTGGCATTTTTCATTATAGACTTTCCCGCTTTCCAACCATAGCTGCAGCTTCGGTTTTGGCTTCCCCTACCCACATATCCAAACGCCCCCGACACCAAGCCGTAAAGCCCCCTGTACTATTTAACCAGAAAGGCAACCAAGCACTTCGTCGGGAGGGCATAAAAAACAACCCGACAGACGGCCTAGGCTGTTGTGCTACGGTTTAATCAAGACAGGAGATGACGGAGATGATGAAGCAGAAGGAAGGAAAAAACGAGGAAAGGCGCAACGGGGAAAGCAAAAGCGGCCCCGGAAGCAATGCCTGTTGCGACTGCAAGGAGGGCTGCGTATTTGGCGAGAGCGTTTACTGCAGCACGGATGGACGTTTTCATCCCAAGCGGGACGATTTGACGTGTCGGAGTTTTATTCGCCGTGAAAAAGCGGATAAGACATAACCCCAGGTATCTGGCCGATATTTTCGGTCTGTATATACCTCCCTCCGTATGGAGGGGGAGCAGCAAAAGAAGGAGTGTTTTTATGAAAAACATGAAATTCTTCGGAACGCAGAGTCTGTTGCTTTGTGTAGTCGTCACTGTGGTCGCCGCTCTCATGACGGGCTGCCCACAGGAATCTTCGGAGCCGCCTGTGCGTGGCGAGGCGGTCCTGCTGGGAATACCGGTAGTAGGACAGCGGCTTACCGTGGACACGGACATGGTGGATCCTTCAATCCGATGGCTGAGAGGGGCAAGCGCCATACCGATGGAGACGGGTTCCTCGCTTATTGTTACGGAAGCCGATCTTGGCTACACAATAAGAGCCGAACTGACCCTAAGGGGCCATGTCGGAAGCGTGCTCACCGAGCCAACCGGCGTCGTCACCTTTGCGCCGGACGCATTGACCATAATCGGCGAGCCATTCGTAGGCCAAACGCTGAACGTGATTACCGACATCCAAGACGTGTCCGTGCATTGGGAGCGAGTGGAGCCCACAGCTCTTAGGGTTGTTAGGGTTACTACAGGCATGTCCCATACCGTAACCGACGCGGATGTTGGCTACTTCCTGCGGGCCGCAGCTACCAGGGCAGGCAGCCACGTCGTCACGAGCAATCCAACATCCACCATAACGGTGGCGCAAGTGCAGGTGGACTTTCGATCCCACCAAAATGACGCGGGGATTTGGGTCAGCAACAACACGCCGTACCGGCTCGTCGCCCTATGGGGCAGCTTGACTTTGGACAAGCTTCTCGGGGGTATCCCGGCCAACATAAGCGACTTTGCCTTGTGGCGGAATCCCGCGATCTTAAATCGCACCCAAAGCTCGATAATGTTTCTGGTCAAATATGAGGACTTCAAAACGCACAGGAACAACCTCAGCGCCGCGCCCGTGTTCACGGCCGTTCTTGTCGCCTACACGCACGGGATCGATAATCCACAGAGGCATGAAATATCCGGTGCAATCGGTGGGGCCAACAGGTTAATCATAGTGAACAGCACGGAATTTGATGCCGAAATTCGCCGGGGCGGGGTTTCGGGTGAGATACTCGCAGTAGCTCCCAGGGGCCTGCAGTCGATAACCATCCCGATCCACGACGGAAGCCATCACCTCTTTGTCGTTTTCCGCATATTCGTTCCCTCGAGAAACGTCGTAACATCGCATGTGCCGCGCAGAGCCGACGGGCGTCCTTGGTCCTCATATTTCGCCTTCACGCAGAATCTTTCGCAGACACAGGTGTTAAACATTGCGGAAGCGCTTGACAACCTGGAAATAAGTCTTGGGGCCGCATGGATTCAGATATCCAACGAAAGCACACAAGCCGTCGGTATCGTTCAGGGCCAGACCATGCTCACGGATTCACTCGGGTGGACGTCCTTCTCTCCGGGGAGCCACAGAATCGTTGAAATCTCCATGGCAGGAGTAGGCGATGCGCCGTTGCAGACCAGTCGTACGATATCGAGCATTTTTATCGGCCCCCCGGGGGACCTGACTCCGCTCGTGGCATTTGTAGATGGAGCGTATACGACAAGCTTCGAGGTGGCAACCGATATGCAATACTTGGTTTCCGTGATAGGCGACGTTAACAGGGGAACCTTGAGAGCAGTGATCGACTTGGAAAACGCAACACCCGTTACCATCAACGACCTTAGGCCGCCCCTACAGTAGGGCCGGACGTTTGGGAAATACCCCCGCGCCTTTTGCAAAACGTAAAAGGCGCGGGGGCCCATTTGGAAACCAGCGAGAACAAAAGAAGGAGAAATAACCATGAGAAAGATTTTGGCACTATCGCTGATGGTGTTTGCGTTTGCCGGCACGAAGCTTTCTGCCCTCGAGCTGGAGAGCCACGGGCCCTTTTCCGCATCCATGTATATCGGAGGCGGGTCTTCCATCGATGAAGCCGGGTTCATAACCCGCGTCGGGGGAACCCTTGGGGTTGGATGGGTGTTCGGCATCCTGGGATTCAGCTATAACGCCGTGTTGGGCGGCGCTCCTGCCTCGCCGGAACACTGGCAAGCCGTTAATAACTCTGTCAAGTTTGAAGGGGGAGGGGGACTTCAAATCCCCATGTCGTTCAATAATTTCTCTGCCACTCTATTCGCGCACTATAGCTGGATGGGCGGGCAGGGAACGCTGGCGGGAACTGTCGAGACGGTCACCATACACGCCCACGCGTGGCGTGTTGGGCTTTTGTTCGGTTCTTTTAACCGCCATATCGGAGTGACCATCGACACGGGCATGGTTATTCCGTACCGCATAAACTCGAAGAACATTCACCACATAAGGCCCACCCCTGTAATTGGCATGAAGCTGGTGTGGACAATCTGGGGATGGGACTTTATTGGGCTAATCTGATGTCGAAGCTTGGGCCTTGGACTTGCGGACAGGCCCAAGCTGCGACCCGTGGACGGCTGCAAATCAGGAGGAGCGACAATGAAAATGAAATGGATGTTTTTTCTGGGAGCGATTGTCGCCCTCTCTCTTGCTTCGTGCAATATCCACTTTGAAGCTCCCATGCAGAACGAAGCTCCGGAAAGCGAAACTTCCGGCAACGGGAACCCCGGCGGCGAAGCTCCGGACGGCGAAAACCAGGATCCTCAGGTGCCCACTTACGTCATATTTGACAACGGCGCAAACCCGTTTAGCGTAAGCGTATACCTGGATGCCCAAAGACTGCCGGGACAAAGGCTCGGGGACAAAATAGAGGCGGGCCAACGCTCAGAGGCCATTCGCTTTGCGCCGAGCCAAAGAACAAGCTTCTTTCCGAGATTTCACTTTGAGCTGGAGTCCCATCCCTTTTTCTTTGACCCTCCCTCTACAGGCAGCACCGAGGTTCTAGTTCGACAAGGCGAAACCACGACCGTCCCGATAAGGCCGCTTTCCACCGTCGTGTCGCCCGATACGCCTTTGGTGAACGACAACGAGGCCCATCTTCGGATATACAACCGAGGGTATGGGCTTATGAACCTTGCAAAAGGCACCCAGGTAATACACACCAACAGCGGGGAGGAAGGCGCAAACCCTGGCGAGTGGGCGTTGTTCACCGTCGTCCCTGCGGGGGACTTTCGAATTCTGGAAGGAGGGAATGTATTCCCGTTTCCGTCGGGCCTTGTTTTACAAAAGGGGCACTTCTACGTTATCGAGTTCGACGGTTTCGCCGTAACCCTTGTGCGCAAGGTGCCAATCACGTTGGAGTCGCTTGCGCCATAAAAATGCAATCCCGTGTGTGCAGTATTGTCAATCCAAGCAGGAGGAAAAAGAATATGCGCTTTTCACTCGGCAATTTACCCCATGCGGCAGGCAGAGCTGCGCGTTCAGCATGTACCTTCACGAATTCGTAAACCGCGCCGGCTGGGAGCCCGTGATGCTGGCGTTGCGCTCGTACCAAAACCCGCGCCTTTCAGGGGTTGTTTCCCATAACTTCAACAACGGTACGGATACCGGACGCGCCCGCGATTTTTTTGGCCGTATCCAGGATTTTTCCGGCAACCCAAACCTTAAACAGTCCGTCACAGGCGGTGTGGTCTTAAACCAACACTTCAACCTTTCGCCGCAACCAGGGGAAACACAGATACACTGCTACGGAAGCTGGTGCTGACCCGGAAAACCGGGGCTGCTGCACTTGCTCCCTAGCCCAAAAAAACGGGGCCGCCCAAGCTTAAAGCCGGGCGGCCCCGCAAAACGTCAGGTCTTAAAGCGCGGGAAGCCTAGAAGGGCCTGTCCGCAAGGTACTTGTACTCTTTCCACACGCGCTCGGCCTGGGCTTTGGCCCTGGCAAGCAGCGCGTCGGCGCGGGCCGGGTCGGCCACCTTCAGGCTCTTGAAGCGGCCTTCCTTGTACATGAAGTCCTCGAGCGGGGTGGTCGGATCCTTGGAATCGAGCTGGAAGGGGTTCTTGCCCTGATCCTTAAGCCTGGGATCGTACCGGTACAACGGCCAAAGACCGCTGGTGACCACCGCCTTGCCCTGCTCAAGCCCTTTGCTCATGTCGATGCCGTGGCTGATACAGTGCGAGTAGGCGATGATGAGCGACGGGCCGTCGTAGGACTCCGCCTCGCGGAACGCCTTGATGGTCTGCGCCATGTTCGCGCCCAGCGAGATCTTGGCGACGTACACGTAGCCGTAGCTCATGGCAATCGCGCCAAGGTCCTTCTTCACGATGTCCTTTCCGGAGAAGGCGAACTTCGCGATGGCCCCTACCGGGGTGGCCTTGGACATCTGGCCGCCGGTGTTGGAGTAAACCTCGGTGTCCATACAAAGCAGGTTGACGTTCTTGCCGGAAGCTATAACGTGGTCCAGACCGCCGAAGCCGATGTCGTAGGCCCAGCCGTCGCCGCCGAAACCCCATACCGACTTCTTGATAAGGTTGTCGGCAAGAGAAAGCAGAAGCTTCGCCGTGGGCTTGGTGTCGGAACCGATGAGCTTCTTGAGCTCGTCAACGTTCTTGCGCTGCTCCTCGATGGCCGCGTCGTCGGCCTGCGTGTTGGCGAGGATTTTGTCGATAAGGGCCGCAGCTATGCCTTCGCCCTTGGCCTTCGCCGCCATTTCGCGGGCGTGTATCGCCAGCTTGTCGCACGTAAGCCTGAAGCCGAGCGCGAACTCCGCGGTGTCCTCAAAAAGGCTGTTCGACCATACCGGCCCGCGGCCGCTTCCGTCAACGTTCGTGGTGCAGTACGGGGTGGTGGGCAGGTTTCCGCCGTAAATCGAGGAACAGCCGGTGGCGTTGCCGATAAGGGCCCTGTCGCCGCAGAGCTGGGACATAAGCTTGATGTAGGGCGTTTCGCCGCATCCGCCGCAGGCCCCGGAGAACTCGAACAGCGGCCTCTTGTACGCGAGGGCCTTGGGGTTGCTAAGCTCCCCTGCCGCCGGCGTTTCGGGCAGGCCAAGGAAGTAGTCCCATGCCGCAACCTGTTCGGCCTTGAACTCGTGATCGTCGGCGTAGGACTTCCAGGTAAGTGCGCCTTTCTGCACCTGCGGGCACTGGTTGAAACACAGACCGCACTCGTAGCAGTCCTCGGTGGCAATCGCAAGGGTCGCCTTCATGCCGTCCACGGCTTTCGGCTTTACCTCGGCGGCAAGGAAGCCCTTGGGGGCGTTCTTCACGTCCGCGTCGCTTACGTTCTTCATGCGGATACACGCATGGGGGCAGACAAAGGCGCAGATACCGCACTGGGTACAGGCCTCGGGGCCCCAAACAGGAACGTTTTCGGCGGTGGAGCGCCTTTCGTACTGGCTGGTCGCCGTGGGGAAGGTGCCGTCGTCGGGGATTTTGCTCACGGGCAGGTCGTCGCCCCTTTGCACCGAGATTTCGCCCAGGGTTTCCCGAATCAGGTTGCCGTTGGTGTCCTTCCTGTCCTTCGCGGTAACGAAGAGCTTCTTCATGTGGAGGTCGCCTTCGGGCGCGGACGGAACCTTTACTTCCTCGATGGCGTTCAGGGCCGCGTCCACGGTTTTGTAGTTCTTTTCTACGATGTCCGCGCCTTTCCTGCCGTAAGACTCGTTGATGTGTTCCTTCATGCGCTTGACGGCCTCGTCCTGCGGGATGATGCCGGCGATCTTGAAGTAAGCGGCCTGCATGACGGTGTTGATGCGTGTTCCCATGCCGTTGGCGCGGGCGATTTTCACCGCGTCAACCACGAAGAACTTCGCTTTCTTCTCTATAATGCGCTTCTGCGCCTCCACCGGGATGTTCCTCCAAACGTCGGCGGCACCAAAGGGGCTGTTGAGCAGGAAGGTTCCGCCCGGCTTGAGCCTCTTGAGCATGTCGTAAAGCTCCAGGTAGGAGAACTTGTGGCACGCGAGGAAGTCCGCGGTGTTGATGAGGTAGGGGCGCTTGATCTGCCCCTCGCCGAAGCGAAGGTGCGAAACGGTGAAGCCGTTGGACTTTTTCGAGTCGTAGGAGAAGTAGGCCTGGGCGTTGAACTTGGGATTCGACGCGTTCGCCTCGCTGATGATCTTGATCGAGTTCTTGTTCGCGCCGACCGTGCCGTCCGCGCCGAGGCCGTAGAACAGCGCCTCGGTCAGGTTGTCGTCAACGATTACGAAGTTGGGATCGAAGTCGAGGCTCTTGTTCTGCACGTCGTCGCGGATGCCCACGATGAAGTTGGCCTTTTTCTCGCCGGAAAGGTTGTCGAACACGGCCTTGACCATGTTCGGGGTGAATTCCTTGGAGCCAAGCCCGTAGCGGCCGCCCAAAACCAGCGGGTCTTTCGCAAAGGGGGCTATGCCGGCAGCCTGGGCCTCGGCGATGGCGGTGCGCACGTCGGTGTAAAGCGGCTCGCCGATGGCGCCCGGGTCTTTGGTGCGGTCCAGAACGGCAATCGCCTTTACGGTGGCGGGAAGCACCTTCATAAGAAGCTTCATGTCGAACGGGCGGAACAGGCGAACCTTTACCATGCCGAGCTTTTCGCCCTTGGCGTTCAGGTAGTCAACGGTTTCCTCGACGGTGTCCGCCCCGGAACCCATGATGATGACCACTTTTTCGGCGTCCTTCGCGCCGTGGTAGTCGAACACGCGGTAGGCGCGCCCGGTAAGGGTGGCGTACTTGTCCATTTCGGCCTGCACGATGCCGGGAACGGCGTCGTAGTACTTGTTTACGCCCTCGCGGCCCTGGAAATACGTGTCGGGGTTTTGCGCGGTGCCGCGGATCGAGGGCTTTTCGGGGTTAAGGCCCCTTGCGCGGTGCGCGGTGACTAGCTCGTCGTCGATCATCTTGCCCATTACCTCGTAGGAGGTTTCCTCGACGTTCTGCGTCTCGTGGCTGGTGCGGAAGCCGTCGAAGAAGTGCAGGAAGGGAACGCGCGAGCGCATGGTGGCGGCGTGCGAGATGAGCGCAAGGTCCATTACTTCCTGGACGTTGTTCGAGGCGAGCATGGCCCAACCGGTCTGGCGACAGGCCATAACATCCTGGTGGTCGCCAAAGATCGAGAGGCTGGAGGTAGCCAAGGCCCGCGCGGAGATGTGGAAGACCGTGGAGGTAAGTTCGCCGGCGACCTTGTACATCGTGGGGATCATCAGCAACAAACCTTGGGATGCCGTAAAGGTGGTGGACAACGCACCCGTGGTCAGTGCTCCGTGCACTGCCGCTGCCGCCCCTGCTTCGGACTGCAATTCAACCACGTCCGGGACCGTCCCCCAGAGGTTCTTGCGGCCCTGGGCTGAAAACTCGTCTGAGAGTTCCCCCATGGGGCTGGAAGGCGTAATCGGGTAAATCGCGATTACTTCGCTTAGCGCGTGGGCAACGTGTGCCGCCGCAGTGTTTCCGTCAATCATGACCATCTTTTTTTCGGACATAGTTCTTCCTTTTTCTAGGTGTGATTATGGGTAGTATAAACTGAAACCAAGGATTTGTTCAAGCGGTATTCGCCCCGAGTTTGAGAAATCTGCCAAAAACCGCCGCCAAGTTCCCTGAAAACTCCTAGTCGGCGGGGGTATGTTGCTTCGAACGAAATGCAAACGGCTTTGCCTTTCGGATAAATGGCAAAGCCGTCCTCCCCCCACGCTACCTGCGCCTGCCGCCACCACCGGCGCGCATACCGCCGCCCGGCGGGTTTTGGTTCGCGCGCGGAATCTTCGTGAGGGTGCTGTAAAGGAAGCGGTCCTTCTTCTGCTTGAAGCTGAGGCTGCCCGGAATGGCGTACTCGCAGGCGTGGGTTTTCCTAAGCGCGGTGTCCATCGCGTTTTTCCAGGCGCGGACAACGCCGAAGCCGGTCGCCAGGGCCAGAACCCAGGCCGCTGCCAACAGGGCCGGGTGGTACCAGTCCGCGGCGAACAGGCGCAGGGCGAGCACGCCAAGCGTAAGAACCGCGCCGGAAACGCCCGCGAACAAAAGCCGGTACTTCCAGCACTTGCCCCTGTCGGCGGGCAGCCGTCCGGCGAGGCGGCCCGTCTGTCCGTTCATCATGAACGCGTAGTTCTTGCCTTTATACGGCGTGTTCAGCACCCACACCGGGAAAAGACTGTAGTGGACCTTGCCGTTTTCGACGTCCACGCTCGAGCTTTCAGTCCGCACAGAGACATAGCCCGAAACCGAGCGGGCAAACTCGTCTTCCATCGTGGCCTTGATTCTTGTGCCGGCCCTGTCCCGGCTTTTTTCGGCGGGCACGTCGAACTTCTCCGCCGTGTAGCCGGCGAGGAAGGCGGTCTTGAAGTCCTTCAGGTCGGCGTAGTCGAAGGGCTCTATCGCGTCCATGTAGTCGTCGTCCATTTTGTCGGAGCCGTCCACGGGGATTTTTTCGAAACCCATCGTGCCGTCCCGAACCACGCTGAAATAGTCGGTCTTGGTGTAGTGGAACCTTGCGTCGCTCCAGGAGCTTACCCTTGTGGCCCGGTAGCGGATGTGGCCGCGGGCCTTGGCGTCGAAAAGCCAAAAGGGAAGGTAGAGGCCCTGTATGCCGCCGACGCGGTTCTGCTCGTGAAAGCAGTCGGGAAGAAGGCGCCTGCCGTTGCAGAATTTTTGGACGGCCTCCTGCGCCGCTTTTTTGTCCAGCCTGAAGGGGATGATCCATTCCGGCTTCAGCAGGCCGGCGACCCGCCGCTTTACGATTTGGGCGTTGCCGCAGCAGGGACAGACCGTGGCTATGGTGTTTTCGTCGCCCACAAGCTCCGCGCCGCAGGAAGGGCACGCGCCGCAGGCAAGCCCGTCGAGCTCGGAGTCGTCCCAGCCGGGAGCCTCCTCTACTTTCGCCGTCCAGCAGACGCCTTCGCGCGAGTGGGCTTCCAGCTCGTTTTGGTAGTCGTCCAGGTCGGCGATTTCGAATTCCGAGTCGCAGTAGGGGCAGCCCATTTTCTGAATCGACGAATCGAAGCTTACGGCCCCGCCGCAGTTGGGGCACTTGTACTGTTTTATTGCCATGTCAGCTCCTTTCCCTGCCGCAGCTTGGGCAGAATTTGCCGGCGTTACCCGTTTGCCCGCACGGGCAGGCCCACGGGGACGAGGCCAGTTTGTGTTTTCCGCATTCGGAACAGAACCTGCCCGTGTTGCCCTCGCGGCCGCAGGAGCATTTCCAGCTTGACGGGAACCTCGCCGGAAGGTTCCGCTCGCCCCGGTTTGGGCGATCGCGGCCGCGTTCGGTTCTGCCGGCCCGTTTGATTTCCATCCATATCCAGATGGGAATGCAGATAAGCATGACAAGCCCGAAAAGCGGCAGGAAAAAAATCCAGAACATCAGCCGACCACCTTGAGCTTCAAGCTACGCCCTTGGCGCGCCGCAGTCCGCGCAGAACCTGCCCGTGTTGCCCGCATGACCGCAGGAACAGGCCCAGGACGCGGAAGCCGGGTTCGGCTGCCCGCATTCGGCGCAGAATTTGCCGGTGTTTCCGGCGTGTCCGCAGGGGCAGCTCCAAGCTGCGGGGGCCGGGCTTGGCTTGCCGCACTCGGCGCAAAACTTGCCGGCGTTGCCCGCGTGTCCGCAGGAGCAGGCCCAGCCGCCGGTTCCGGCTCCGGCGGACGCAGCCGGAACCTGGCTCGGAGCTTGGGCCGCCTGGTTTGCCTGTCCCATTTGGAACAGGGCCTGGGGGTTCATGCCGCCGGCCATGTTCGCCATCCCCATTCCCATGAAACCGGTCATAGCTCCGGCGGTGTTTCCGGCGGCGGTACGCATGGCCTCGCTCTGGGCGTTTACCAGGGTGGCCGCGGCCATTGTAGGATCGCGCATGATCGCCGCGGTCTGCATCTGCTTGATCCGGTTTTCGTCCTCTTCCGATGCCGTGCAGGTAATACCGAAGTTGACGATTTCCAGCCCCCGGCCTTCCCTCCACTTGTCGCTAAGCTCCTCGTTTAAAATCCCCGCCAGCTTTTCGGTCTGGAACGATATCTCGTGGTATTCCCGGGTACCCAGCTTGCCCAGCGAAGGCCCAAGGACGGTGATGATCTCGCTTTTAAGCTGCCCGTCTATCTTGTCCCGTGTAAACTCGCCCTCTACGTTGCCGCAGACGTTGGCGTAAAAGAGCATGGGGTTCGCCATGCGGTAAGAGTATTTCCCGTTCGCCCTAAGGCTTACGGTAAGCCGCAGGTTGAGGGTTGGGTCGATCACCAGATACGGGATTGGGTTCGGGGTGCCGTATTTGTTCCCCATTATCTCCTTGGTGTTGAAAAAGTAGATGCGCTGGTCTTTTCCCGGCTTGCCGCCGTACTTGAAGCGTTCCCAGGTGCTTTTTAGCGCGCCGGCGACCCCCTGCCCAAGCCCGCCGTAGAAAACGCTCGGCTCGGAGGACTGGTCGTATGTGTAGTGCCCTTCCTCGGCGCAAAATTCGGCGATTTTTCCGTTGTCGATAATGATTGCCGCCTGTCCCTTGTTCACCACGATGCCGGAGCCGTTGGAGATTACGTTGTCCTCCCCCCTTCTGTTGGCGACGCGCCTGCTCGTCCGTTTCTGCCCCTTGGCGGCAAGCACGTCCGCCTCCATGCTTTCACAGACGAAAAACTCCAGCCACTGATCCGCCAGCGTGCCGCCCACGGCACCTGCCAACGCCCTAATTAGACCCATATCAGGTTCCCCCTTGCTATACTGTAACCCTTGTCGGGGATTTTGGCTACTTCACAATCCAGCGCCCGCCACAAACCGCTCTTGCATATCTTTGGCGCGGATTCTAAGGCAAGTGCCGCCGCCAGCGATTTTTCTCCGAAACAAGCGAAAAGTTTGACACACGGCCGTTTTTCTCCGAAACCGGCGAAAATGCCCCAGGCGGCCCTGCGCACATCGCAGGTTGCACATGAAAAAAGACCGAAAACCGCACAAAACCCCAAAAGCCTTCCCTTAACAATTTCCCCAAAGTGTGCTAGAGTCGAAGTTCGGGCCTTGAAGGGCCCCCGGAGCGGAGAGGTAAAAATAGTGAAGTCATTGTTGGTTGTGGACGACGATCTTGCAACCCTGCAAAATATCCGGGCGCAGCTCGAAGGCGGCTACCGAGTGTCGCTGGCAAAGTCCGGAGAACAGGCGCTGGAAATCTGCCCTGAAAGCCGCCCTGACCTCATCCTGCTGGACATCGACATGCCGGGCATGGACGGCTTTCAAACGATGGCAAGCCTGAAGCAGGATCCCCTTCTGCGGCACGTCCCCGTCGTTTTCCTTACCGGGGTCCGGGATGCCGGCACCGAAGTCAGGTGCCTGGAGGCCGGAGCCATGGACTTCATCCCCAAGCCGGCCGACCCGGACATACTCCGCCACAGAATAAAACTCCACCTTCAGCTCTCGGAATACCAGCTCCGTCTGGAGCACATGATAAAGGAGCTGGAGGACAACATCAGCATCACCTACGCCGAGCTGCTCGAGTGCAAGGAGTACAACATATCCGGCCACCTGCTGCGAACCGGCGCCTACGTCGGGCTGATCACCGCCGAGCTGCTTCGGACCGGGGCCTTCGAGGGCGAGCTTACGCCGGAAAGCGCCGACATGATAAAACGCGCCGCCCCATTCCACGACATCGGAAAAATAGGCGTGAGCGACATAATCCTGCTGAAGCCCGCCGCCCTTAACCCGGAGGAGTACGCCGAGCTACAAAAGCACACCGTAATAGGCGGGCGGATGCTGCGCGTCATCTACGAGCGCACCCCGAACCGGCTTTTCCTCAAAACGGCCATCGAAATCGCCGAGGGGCACCACGAGTGCTTCAACGGCTCGGGCTACCCGCGCGGGCTTAAAGGCGAGCGGATTCCCCTGAGCTGCCGAATCATGTCGCTGGCGAACGTATACGACGGTCTTATAACAGACCGAGTTTACAGAAAAGGCTTCCCGCACGCGGAGGCCGCCCGGATTATACTTTCGGAAAGGGGCGCAAGGTTCGACCCCAGAATCCTGAAAACCTTCGAGGCCCTGGAGGAAAGGTTTTTTGAAATCGGCACGTCGCCGTCTTTCGAGGCGACCGGATTGGGACGGAACATCCGCCATGAAGCGCATATTGATAGTTGACGACGACCTTTCCACGCTCAACCAGCTTTCGTCCCAGCTTCGGGGCGAAAGCTACGAGCTCATGCTCGCGAAGTCCGGCGACATGGCCCTGCAAATCTGCGTGGAGGAAAAACCCGACCTTGTCCTGCTGGACGTGCAAATGCCCGAGATGGACGGCTTCGAGGTGATCTCCAGAATAAAAAGAACCGCCTACTTTGCGAACCTGCCGGTCATCTTCCTTACGGCAAGCTCCGACCCGGAAGTCCAGATACGCGCGCTCGAGCTTGGGGCCAGGGACTTTATCGTAAAGCCGGCGGAAAAAAGCGTCCTCATGTACAGGATCAACCTTCACCTGCGCTTCTGCGAATACCAGACCGAGGCCGAGCGGAACGTCGCCGCCCTTTCCGACAGCATAGCTTTCTCGTTTGCCGAAATGATTGAACGGAGGGACGAAAACACCGGCGGGCACGTAATGCGCACCTCGAAGTACGTGGAAATCCTTGGCTCCGAGCTGATGGCCCGCGGCCTTTTCCCCTACGAGCTTGGCCCCGCGTCGCTTCGGCTTATGGTGCGCGCGGCCCCGCTTCACGACATCGGCAAAATCGCCATAAGCGACCGCATCCTTCTTAAGCCGGGCCGCCTGGACGACGAGGAGTTTGCCGCAATGAAGCTGCACTCGGCGAAGGGCGCGGAAATCCTCAGGTTCATGCACGAGCGCATGCCCACCCAGGACTACCTTTACTGCGCCGCCCTAATCGCCGGATCGCACCACGAGCGGTACGACGGCAAGGGGTATCCGGCCGGCCTGTCCGGCAACGACATTCCGCTTGCGGGCCGCATAATGGCGGTGGCGGACGTGTTCGACGCGCTCATCGACAGCAGGGTCTACCGCAGCGGCATGGGCCACGCCGAGGCGGGAGCCATGATCCTCAAAGGCGAAGGCACGCAGTTCGATCCGGAGGTGGTGGCCGCCTTCAGGAACACGCGGGAGCGGATCCTCGAATTCGCGGCGGCAAACGCGGAGGCCCGCCATGGCTGATTTTTTTGGCGACGGGACGCGGGACGACTGCTGCTTCGTCGCCCCGGACGCGCAAATCCTTGTGGTGGACGACATAAGCACGAACCTTGCCGTTACCTCAAGCTTTCTGGACGAATACCGGTGCAGGGCGGACACCTGCACCGACGGTTCGGCCGCCGTCCACATGGTGCAGCAGAAACGCTACGACATTGTTTTCATGGACTACATGATGCCGAACCTGAACGGCATAAAGGCCATGCAGAGGATACGCGCCCTTGAAGGCGGAAACTACCTTGGGCTCCCGATAATCGCCCTTACCGCAAACGCCACGCAGGGCGCGCGGGAAATGTTTTTGTCGGAAGGCTTCAGCGACTACCTCAACAAGCCGATCGAAAGCTCGAAGCTGAACGGGATCCTGCGAAAGTGGATCCCGTCCGAAAAGCTGATTTGGGCCCCGGACTTTTCGGCGGGGGAACCAAACGAAAAACCAGACCCGGCGGCCGTCCGTGCCGACGGAACATACAACCACGACAAGGAGGGACCGGCCGTGCAGGACGAAAACGAAGAACGCGAAGACAATATTTTTGACGGAATCGCCATCGACGGCATCGATTTGCAAAAGGGGAATCGGAATTTTTCCCAAAACGTGTACATGGACGTGCTTCGCGCATGGTGCAAGCACATCCCGGCGAACCTGGAAAAGCTGCGCGCACTGAAGGCCTCGGCGGTTCTGCCCGGCGGAAACCTGAAGGACTACGTAATCGCGGTCCACGGGTTCAAGGGTTCCGGCTACGGGATCTGCGCCGAGGGCCTGGGGCAGGACGCGGAGGCCCTTGAAGCCGCCGGCCGGCGCGGCGACGTGGCGTTTATCGAGGCCAACAACGGGCTTTTCATGGAGAAAACGGGCCTGCTCCACGCGCGCCTTTCGAAGTTCCTTGCGGATCGCCAAATCCAGGAAAACGCAAGGCCGATGGCGGACTCGCCGGACGCGGAGCTGCTTGCCCAGCTTCTGGACGCGTGCAGGCACTACCGCTCAAGCGCCATGGAGGAGGTTCTGAAACGGCTCGAGGCCTTCGACTACGAGAGCGACGGCGAGCTTGTCCACTGGCTGCGCGATCAGGTGGACAACCTGGAGTACGACGCAATCGTGGAACGCCTAAGCGGGATGGACGCCGGCGATTGAGCCTGCGTTGCCGCAGGGCGACGCAGGGGAGGAAACGCAATCCTGCGGCTCGACGGCAATATCCATCGTCCGTAGCCCGATTGCAAATCCCCCAAATCCACACTACACTTGCCCCATGGCAATTACGCAAACCGTGGAAGTCCCGGCCGATCGCCGGATCACGCTTGAAGTTCCTCGCGAAGTACCGACGGGTTCCGTCGTCCTGACCTTTACACCTGCCGGAGCCGCAAAAAAAGCCGCGATGGGCGAAGACGAAGAAAGAGAGCTGTTCAGGCTCCATGCCGACGAACTAAACCGCGAAGCCCTGGACGTGCTTTCATATCAGTATCTTTAGCCGTGAAGCGCGGCGACCTTTTCCGGGTTTACAAAGGCTCCAAAAACGACCCAAAAGCTTGGCGCGTTTTCCTGGTTGTCTCCAGACAGCCGCTGATTGATTACGGCTTTTCCACGGTGATCTGCGCGCCGGTTTACTCCAATTACAGGGGCTTCCCAACGCAGGTAGAGGTTGGCGCGGACGAGGGGCTTAAGCATGAAAGCGCCATCTTTTGCGACGACCTGGCAAGCATAAAGAAATCCCTGCTTACCGATTACATCGGCCGTCTTTCGGACGCCAAAATGGAAGAGGTAAACACCGCCCTCCGCGTTGCATTGGCCATCGGATAACTCTATCCCATTCCCGCTTCTTTTAATTTTTTCGTGAGTTTTCTCACGGCGGTATTTGGGGGCTTAAGGGCGATTTTTGGCCGCGGATTGATTCTGCGGTCCAGCCGCGGAATCCAGCGTCTACGGCATTACGCCGTACTCGCGGATTATCTGTATCTCGTTTCTTACCGTGGCGGAACCGGCCATCTCGCGGGCCGAGCCTACGGCGGCGTCCAGCAGCGCCTGGGAATTGGTGGTGCCGTAAAGGGTAACCACGTCGTCCGAAACCGATATATCCAAAAAGCGGATGGGAAGCTCCTGCTCGTAAAGTATGCGGTGCTTAATTTGGTGCTCCAGAATCAGGTTTTTCAGAATCGCGGTGTTCTGCGCCTCCGACTCGGGGCCGAAAACCTGGTCCTTCAGCGAGCTTATGATTTGCGCGCACTCGGTCGGGCTGAAAATCCCCGTGTTCAGCGCAATGTGGTAGTTTCCGGGATGCCCCCACTCGATTTCGAAAAAAGACCGGTGAAACCCAAGCCGGTCCTTGTCGCTGCGGTCTATGATCTGGGCCGCCCGCCGCTCGTCGCAGTGGAAGTAGCTCTTCACCCTTTCGATGCGAACCTCGCTCCTTGCCGAAAGATACACCGTGATAAGGGCGGGTATGTTTTTGAGGAGGATGTTCGCCCCACGGCCCACAAGCACGCAGTTTCCCTGCGCGGCCTCCGCGAAAACCGCCGACCTCAGGTAGTGCATGTAGTCGTCCCTGTCCTGGGAAAGCGAGGCGAAAAACGAGGGCTTGCGCTCGTCGTATTTCTTGAACTTCTTGGCCTCGATCCCGTACGACCTTATGCGCTCCTCCAGAGCCTCTTTTTCCACAAGGCGGTAGCCGACAAGCTTTGCCAGCTCGCGGGCGGTTTCGTCGCCCAGGGCCGCAAGTTCGCGGGAAACGGTGATTATACCCATGGTTACGCTCCTTTGTTTTATCTGAACATCTGAATCTCGTTCTGTATAGTGGCGCCCTTGCCCGCGACGTCGCCGGCAAGGTTCCCCGCCGAATCCATCAGCGCCTGCGAGTTGGCGGAACCCTGCAAAGTCACCACGTTGCCAGAAACCGCCACTTCCAGGGCGCGGATGGGGAGCTCCTGTTCGTAAAGTATGCGGTGCTTTATAGCGTGTTCGAGGGTCACGTTTTTCAGGATGGCCACGTTCTGCGCCTCCGCCCCCCGGGTGAAAACCCTGTCCTTAAGCGAGCTTACGATTTCCGCGCAGTCCCTCGGGGTAAAAATCCCGGTGTTGAACGAAAGGTGGTAGTTCCCAGGATACTTCCAGTCGATGTCGAAAAAGTAGCGATGGAAACCGATTCGATCCCTGTCGCTGCGCTCGATAATCTGCCACGCCCGCCGTTCGTCGCAGCGGAAGTGGCTTTTCACCCTTTCAGAT